>OEQN01000389.1_pt1 | contig 10543 bp, 8 predicted proteins | sample 1539781 | NCBI WGS metagenome assembly OEQN01 (sample SAMEA3891236, study PRJEB23780) | metagenome | biome: terrestrial biome; feature: animal house; material: water of meat washing | place: Italy | collected 2015-05-12 | reverse complement strand
GAATATAACGGTGTGACCGTCACGCTTTCTGAACTGTCAGCCCTGCAGCGTATTGAGCATCTCGCCCTGATGAAACGGCAGGCAGAACAGGCGGAGTCAGACAGCAACCGGAAGTTTACTGTGGAAGACGCCATCAGAACCGGTGCTTTTCTGGTGGCGATGTCCCTGTGGCATAACCATCCGCAGAAGACGCAGATGCCGTCCATGAATGAAGCCGTTAAACAGATTGAGCAGGAAGTGCTTACCACCTGGCCCACAGAGGCAATTTCTCATGCTGAAAACGTGGTGTACCGGCTGTCCGGTATGTATGAGTTTGTGGTGAATAATGCCCCTGAACAGGCAGAGGACGCCGGGCCTGCAGAGCCTGTTTCTGCGGGAAAGTGTTCGACGGTGAGCTGAGTTTTGCCCTGAAACTGGCGCGTGAGATGGGGCGACCCGACTGGCGCGCCATGCTTGCCGGGATGTCATCCACGGAGTATGCCGACTGGCACCGCTTTTACAGTACCCATTATTTTCATGATGTTCTGCTGGATATGCACTTTTCCGGGCTGACGTACACCGTGCTCAGCCTGTTTTTCAGCGATCCGGATATGCATCCGCTGGATTTCAGTCTGCTGAACCGGCGCGAGGCTGACGAAGAGCCTGAAGATGATGTGCTGATGCAGAAAGCGGCAGGGCTTGCCGGAGGCGTCCGCTTTGGCCCGGACGGGAATGAAGTTATCCCCGCTTCCCCGGATGTGGCGGACATGACGGAGGATGACGTAATGCTGATGACAGTATCAGAAGGGATCGCAGGAGGAGTCCGGTATGGCTGAACCGGTAGGCGATCTGGTCGTTGATTTAAGTCTGGATGCGGCCAGATTTGACGAGCAGATGGCCAGAGTCAGGCGTCATTTTTCCGGTACGGAAAGTGATGCGAAAAAAACAGCGGCAGTCGTTGAACAGTCGCTGAGCCGACAGGCGCTGGCTGCACAGAAAGCGGGGATTTCCGTCGGGCAGTATAAAGCCGCCATGCGTATGCTGCCTGCACAGTTCACCGACGTGGCCACGCAGCTTGCAGGCGGGCAAAGCCCGTGGCTGATCCTGCTGCAACAGGGGGGTCAGGTTAAGGACTCCTTCGGCGGGATGATCCCCATGTTCAGGGGGCTTGCCGGTGCGATCACCCTGCCGATGGTGGGGGCCACCTCGCTGGCGGTGGCGACCGGTGCGCTGGCGTATGCCTGGTATCAGGGCAACTCAACCCTGTCCGATTTCAACAAAACGCTGGTCCTTTCCGGCAATCAGGCGGGACTGACGGCAGATCGTATGCTGGTCCTGTCCAGAGCCGGGCAGGCGGCAGGGCTGACGTTTAACCAGACCAGCGAGTCACTCAGCGCACTGGTTAAGGCGGGGGTAAGCGGTGAGGCTCAGATTGCGTCCATCAGCCAGAGTGTGGCGCGTTTCTCCTCTGCATCCGGCGTGGAGGTGGACAAGGTCGCTGAAGCCTTCGGGAAGCTGACCACAGACCCGACGTCGGGGCTGACGGCGATGGCGCGCCAGTTCCATAACGTGACGGCGGAGCAGATTGCGTATGTTGCTCAGTTGCAGCGTTCCGGCGATGAAGCCGGGGCATTGCAGGCGGCGAACGAGGCCGCAACGAAAGGGTTTGATGACCAGACCCGCCGCCTGAAAGAGAACATGGGCACGCTGGAGACCTGGGCAGAGAGGACAGCACGGGCATTCAAATCCATGTGGGATGCGGTGCTGGATATTGGTCGTCCTGATACCGCGCAGGAGATGCTGATTAAGGCAGAGGCTGCGTTTAAGAAAGCAGACGACATCTGGAATCTGCGCAAGGATGATTATTTTGTTAACGATGAAGCGCGGGCGCGTTACTGGGATGATCGTGAAAAGGCCCGTCTTGCGCTTGAAGCCGCCCGAAAGAAGGCTGAGCAGCAGACTCAACAGGACAAAAATGCGCAGCAGCAGAGCGATACCGAAGCGTCACGGCTGAAATATACCGAAGAGGCGCAGAAGGCTTACGAACGGCTGCAGACGCCGCTGGAGAAATATACCGCCCGTCAGGAAGAACTGAACAAGGCACTGAAAGACGGGAAAATCCTGCAGGCGGATTACAACACGCTGATGGCGGCGGCGAAAAAGGATTATGAAGCGACGCTGAAAAAGCCGAAACAGTCCGGCGTGAAGGTGTCTGCGGGCGATCGTCAGGAAGACAGTGCTCATGCTGCCCTGCTGACGCTTCAGGCTGAACTCCGGACGCTGGAGAAGCATGCCGGAGCGAATGAGAAAATCAGCCAGCAGCGCCGGGATTTGTGGAAGGCAGAAAGTCAGTTCGCGGTACTGGAGGAGGCGGCGCAACGTCGCCAGCTGTCTGCACAGGAGAAATCCCTGCTGGCGCATAAAGATGAGACGCTGGAGTACAAACGCCAGCTGGCTGCACTTGGCGACAAGGTTACGTATCAGGAGCGCCTGAACGCGCTGGCGCAGCAGGCGGATAAATTCGCACAGCAGCAACGGGCAAAACGGGCCGCCATTGATGCGAAAAGCCGGGGGCTGACTGACCGGCAGGCAGAACGGGAAGCCACGGAACAGCGCCTGAAGGAACAGTATGGCGATAATCCGCTGGCGCTGAATAACGTCATGTCAGAGCAGAAAAAGACCTGGGCGGCTGAAGACCAGCTTCGCGGGAACTGGATGGCAGGCCTGAAGTCCGGCTGGAGTGAGTGGGAAGAGAGCGCCACGGACAGTATGTCGCAGGTTAAAAGTGCTGCCACGCAGACCTTTGATGGTATTGCGCAGAATATGGCGGCGATGCTGACCGGCAGTGAACAGAACTGGCGCAGCTTCACCCGTTCCGTGCTGTCCATGATGACAGAAATTCTGCTTAAGCAGGCAATGGTGGGGATCGTCGGGAGTGTGGGCAGTGTCATTGGCGGGGCTGTCGGGGGTGACGCATCAGCGTCAGGCGGTACAGCCATTCAGGCCGCTGCGGCGAAATTCCATTTTGCAACCGGAGGATTCACAGGAACCGGCGGCAAATATGAGCCAGCGGGGATTGTTCACCGTGGTGAATTTGTCTTCACGAAGGAGGCAACCAGCCGGATTGGCGTGGGGAATCTCTACCGGCTGATGCGCGGCTATGCCACCGGTGGTTATGTCGGTACACCGGGCAGCATGGCGGACAGCCGGTCGCAGGCGTCCGGGACGTTTGAGCAGAATAACCATGTGGTGATTAACAACGACGGCACGAACGGGCAGATAGGTCCGGCTGCTCTGAAGGCAGTGTATGACATGGCCCGCAAGGGTGCCCGTGATGAAATTCAGACACAGATGCGTGATGGTGGCCTGTTCTCCGGAGGTGGACGATGAAAACCTTCCGCTGGAAAGTGAAACCCGGTATGGATGTGGCTTCGGCCCCTTCTGTAAGAAAGGTGCGCTTTGGTGATGGCTATTCCCAGCGAGCGCCTGCCGGGCTGAATGCCAACCTGAAAACGTACAGCGTGACGCTTTCTGTCCCCCGTGAGGAGGCCACGGTACTGGAGTCGTTTCTGGAAGAGCACGGGGGCTGGAAATCCTTTCTGTGGACGCCGCCTTATGAGTGGCGGCAGATAAAGGTGACCTGCGCAAAATGGTCGTCGCGGGTCAGTATGCTGCGTGTTGAGTTCAGCGCAGAGTTTGAACAGGTGGTGAACTGATGCAGGATATCCGGCAGGAAACACTGAATGAATGCACCCGTGCGGAGCAGTCGGCCAGCGTGGTGCTCTGGGAAATCGACCTGACAGAGGTCGGTGGAGAACGTTATTTTTTCTGTAATGAGCAGAACGAAAAAGGTGAGCCGGTCACCTGGCAGGGGCGACAGTATCAGCCGTATCCCATTCAGGGGAGTGGTTTTGAACTGAATGGCAAAGGCACCAGTACGCGCCCCACGCTGACGGTTTCTAACCTGTACGGTATGGTCACCGGGATGGCGGAAGATCTGCAGAGTCTGGTCGGCGGAACGGTGGTCAGGCGTAAGGTTTACGCCCGTTTTCTGGATGCGGTGAACTTCGTCAACGGAAACAGTGACGCCGATCCGGAGCAGGAGGTGATCAGCCGCTGGCGCATCGAGCAGTGCAGCGAACTGAGCGCGGTCAGTGCCTCTTTTGTACTGTCCACGCCGACGGAAACGGATGGCGCTGTTTTTCCGGGACGTATCATGCTGGCCAACACCTGCACCTGGACCTATCGCGGTGATGAGTGCGGTTATAGCGGTCCGGCGGTCGCGGATGAATATGACCAGCCGACGTCCGATATCACGAAGGATAAATGCAGCAAATGCCTGAGCGGTTGTAAGTTCCGCAATAACGTCGGCAACTTTGGCGGCTTCCTTTCCATTAACAAACTTTCGCAGTAAATCCCATGACAGAGACAGAATCAGCGATTCTGGCGCACGCCCGGCGATGTGCGCCAGCGGAGTCGTGCGGCTTCGTGGTAAGCACGCCGGAGGGGGAAAGATATTTTCCCTGCGTGAATATCTCCGGTGAGCCGGAGGCGTATTTCCGTATGTCGCCGGAAGACTGGCTGCAGGCAGAAATGCAGGGTGAGATTGTGGCGCTGGTCCACAGCCACCCCGGTGGTCTGCCCTGGCTGAGTGAGGCCGACCGGCGGCTGCAGGTGCAGAGTGATTTGCCGTGGTGGCTGGTCTGCCGGGGGGCGATTCACAAGTTCCGCTGTGTGCCGCATCTCACCGGGCGGCGCTTTGAGCACGGGGTGACGGACTGTTACACGCTGTTCCGGGATGCTTATCATCTGGCGGGGATTGAGATGCCGGATTTTCATCGCGGGGATGACTGGTGGCGTCACGGTCAGAATCTCTATCTGGATAATCTGGAGGCCACAGGGCTGTATCAGGTGCCGTTGTCAGCGGCGCAGCCGGGCGATGTGCTGCTGTGCTGTTTTGGTTCATCGGTGCCGAATCATGCCGCCATTTACTGTGGTGACGGCGAGCTGCTGCACCATATTCCTGAACAACTGAGCAAACGAGAGAGGTACACCGACAAATGGCAGCGACGCACACACTCCCTCTGGCGTCACCGGGCATGGCACGCATCTGCCTTTACGGGGATTTACAACGATTTGGCCGCCGCATCGACCTTCGTGTGAAAACGGGGGCTGAAGCCATCCGGGCACTGGCCACACAGCTCCCGGCGTTTCGTCAGAAACTGAGCGACGGCTGGTATCAGGTACGGATTGCCGGGCGGGACGTCAGCACGTCCGGGTTAACGGCGCAGTTACATGAGACTCTGCCTGATGGCGCTGTGATTCATATTGTTCCCAGAGTCGCCGGGGCCAAGTCAGGTGGCGTATTCCAGATTGTCCTGGGGGCTGCCGCCATTGCCGGATCATTCTTTACCGCCGGAGCCACCCTTGCAGCATGGGGGGCAGCCATTGGGGCCGGTGGTATGACCGGCATCCTGTTTTCTCTCGGTGCCAGTATGGTGCTCGGTGGTGTGGCGCAGATGCTGGCACCGAAAGCCAGAACTCCCCGTACACAGACAACGGATAACGGCAAACAGAACACCTATTTCTCCTCACTGGATAACATGGTTGCCCAGGGCAATGTTCTGCCCGTTCTGTACGGTGAAATGCGCGTGGGGTCACGGGTGGTTTCTCAGGAGATCAGCACGGCAGACGAAGGGGATGGTGGTCAGGTTGTGGTGATTGGTCGCTGATGCAAAATGTTTTATGTGAAACCGCCTGCGGGCGGTTTTGTCGTTTATGGAGCGTGAGGAATGGGTAAAGGCAGCAGTAAGGGGCATACCCCGCGCGAAGCGAAGGACAACCTGAAGTCCACGCAGTTGCTGAGTGTGATCGATGCCATCAGCGAAGGGCCGGTTGAAGGTCCGGTGGATGGATTAAAAAGCGTGCTGCTGAACAGTACGCCGGTGCTGGACAGTGAGGGGAATACCAACATCTCCGGCGTCACGGTGGTGTTCCGGGCCGGTGAGCAGGAGCAGACACCGCCGGAGGGATTTGAATCCTCCGGCTCCGAGACGGTGCTGGGTACGGAAGTGAAATACGACACGCCGATCACCCGGACCATCACGTCGGCAAACATCGACCGTCTGCGCTTTACCTTCGGTGTGCAGGCACTGGTGGAAACCACCTCAAAGGGGGACCGGAATCCGTCGGAAGTCCGCCTGCTGGTTCAGATACAGCGTAACGGTGGCTGGGTGACGGAAAAAGACATCACCATTAAGGGCAAAACCACCTCGCAGTATCTGGCCTCGGTGGTGGTGGATAACCTGCCGCCGCGCCCGTTCAATATCCGGATGCGCAGGATGACGCCGGACAGCACCACAGACCAGCTGCAGAACAAAACGCTCTGGTCGTCATACACCGAAATCATCGATGTGAAACAGTGCTACCCGAACACGGCACTGGTCGGCGTGCAGGTGGATTCGGAGCAGTTCGGCAGCCAGCAGGTGAGCCGTAATTATCATCTTCGCGGGCGCATTCTGCAGGTGCCGTCGAACTATAACCCGCAGACGCGGCAATACAGCGGTATCTGGGACGGAACGTTTAAGCCAGCATACAGCAACAACATGGCCTGGTGTCTGTGGGATATGCTGACCCATCCGCGCTACGGCATGGGGAAACGTCTTGGTGCGGCGGATGTGGATAAATGGGCGCTGTATGTCATCGGCCAGTACTGCGACCAGTCAGTGCCGGACGGCTCTGGTGGCACGGAGCCGCGCATCACCTGTAATGCCTGGCTGACCAGGCAGCGTAAGGCGTGGGATGTGCTCAGTGATTTCTGCTCGGCGATGCGCTGTATGCCGGTATGGAACGGGCAGACGCTGACGTTCGTGCAGGACCGACCGTCGGATAAGGTGTGGACCTATAACCGCAGTAATGTGGTGATGCCGGATGATGGCGCGCCGTTCCGCTACAGCTTCAGCGCCCTGAAGGACCGCCATAATGCCGTTGAGGTGAACTGGATTGACCCGGATAACGGCTGGGAGACGGCGACAGAGCTTGTGGAGGACACGCAGGCCATTGCCCGTTACGGTCGTAACGTCACGAAGATGGATGCCTTTGGCTGTACCAGCCGGGGGCAGGCACACCGCGCCGGGCTGTGGCTGATTAAAACGGAACTGCTGGAAACGCAGACCGTGGACTTCAGCGTGGGTGCCGAAGGGCTTCGCCATGTACCGGGCGATGTCATTGAAATCTGCGATGATGACTATGCCGGTATCAGCACCGGTGGTCGCGTGCTGGCGGTGAACAGCCAGACCCGGACGCTGACGCTCGACCGTGAAATCACGCTGCCATCCTCCGGTACCACGCTGATAAGCCTGGTTGACGGAAGTGGCAATCCGGTCAGCGTGGAGGTTCAGTCCGTCACCGACGGCGTGAAGGTGAAAGTGAGCCGTGTTCCTGACGGCGTTGCTGAATACAGCGTGTGGGGGCTGAAGCTGCCGACGCTGCGCCAGCGCCTGTTCCGCTGTGTGAGTATCCGTGAGAACGACGACGGCACGTATGCCATCACTGCCGTGCAGCATGTACCGGAAAAAGAGGCCATCGTGGATAACGGGGCGCACTTTGACGGCGACCAGAGCGGCACGGTGAATGGTGTCACGCCGCCAGCGGTGCAGCACCTGACCGCAGAAGTCACTGCAGACAGCGGGGAATATCAGGTGCTGGCGCGCTGGGACACGCCGAAGGTGGTGAAGGGCGTGAGCTTCCTGCTCCGTCTGACCGTAACAGCGGATGACGGCAGTGAGCGGCTGGTCAGCACGGCCCGGACGACGGAAACCACATACCGCTTCAGGCAGCTGGCGCCGGGGAACTACAGGCTGACAGTCCGGGCAGTAAATGCGTGGGGGCAGCAGGGCGATCCGGCGTCGGTATCGTTCCGGATTGCCGCACCGGCAGCGCCGTCGCGGATTGAGCTGACGCCGGGCTATTTTCAGATAACCGCCACGCCGCATCTTGCGGTTTATGATCCGACGGTACAGTTTGAGTTCTGGTTCTCGGAAAAGCGGATTACCGATATCAGGCAGGTTGAAACCACAGCCCGCTATCTTGGCACGGCGCTGTACTGGATAGCCGCCAGTATCAATATCAAACCGGGCCATGATTATTACTTTTATATCCGCAGTGTGAACACCGTTGGCAAATCGGCATTCGTGGAGGCCGTCGGTCGGGCGAGCGATGATGCGGAAGGTTACCTGGATTTTTTCAAAGGCCAGATAACCGAATCCCATCTCGGCAAGGAGCTGCTGGAAAAAGTTGATCTGACGGAGGATAACGCCAGCAGACTGGATGAGTTTTCGAAAGAGTGGAAGGACGCTAACGATAAATGGAATGCCATGTGGGGCGTCAAAATTGAGCAGACCAAAGACGGCAAACATTATGTCGCGGGTATTGGCCTCAGCATGGAGGACACGGAGGAAGGCAAGCTGAGCCAGTTTCTGGTTGCCGCTAACCGTATCGCGTTTATTGACCCGGCAAACGGGAATGAAACGCCGATGTTTGTGGCGCAGGGCAACCAGATATTCATGAACGACGTGTTCCTGAAGCGCCTGACAGCCCCCACCATTACCAGCGGTGGCAGTCCTCCGGTATTTTCCCTGACATCAGACGGAAAGCTGACCGCTAAAAATGCGGATATCAGTGGCAGTGTGAATGCGAACGCCGGGACGCTCAACAATGTCACGGTAAATGAAAACTGTACGATTAAGGGCATGCTGGAGGCGACCCAGGTCAGAGGGGATTTCGTTAAAGCTGTATCAAAAGCCTTCCCGAAAAAAGTCGGTACGTGGGGTAACACGGAAACACCAAACGGTACGGTTACAGTCACCATCAGCGATGATCATAACTTTGACCGTCAAATCATTATTCCGCCCATTATCTTTAACGGAATAGCGTATAGCGATCCGGGAAGTGGTAATAACCCGGGAGGTACAAGATACACGGGTTATGGTTTTGAAGTTCGCAAAAACGGTGTATTAATCGCATCCAGAGAAACTAAAGGGGCCATTCCCGGTAGTTACAGTGCAGTTATTGATATGCCTAGTGGTGGTGGTAGCGTCACTCTGGAGTTTAAGATTTTCCAGAAAGGCAATCAGGGGGCAGGCAATATCACCGACTGTACGGTGATTGTGACCAAAAAAGCCGCTTCCGGCATCAGTATTCGTTGAAATTGTTATAACCCATATAAGGGCACCAGAAATGGTGCCTTTTTTATTGCAGAAAAGCGAGAGGTAATTATGCGTAAACTTTATGCCGCCATTTTGTCCGCAGCCATTTGTCTGGCCGTATCCGGTGCGCCTGCATGGGCATCTGAACATCAGTCCACGCTGAGCGCGGGGTATCTTCATGCCTCGACGAACGTTCCCGGCAGCGATGATCTGAACGGGATTAACGTGAAATACCGTTATGAGTTTACGGACACACTGGGGCTGGTGACGTCATTCAGCTATGCAGGAGACAAGAATCGCCAGCTTACCCGTTACAGCGATACCCGCTGGCATGAAGATTCCGTGCGTAACCGCTGGTTCAGCGTGATGGCGGGGCCGTCTGTGCGCGTGAATGAATGGTTCAGCGCGTATGCGATGGCGGGTGTGGCTTACAGCCGTGTGTCGACTTTCTCCGGGGATTATCTCCGCGTAACTGACAACAAGGGGAAAACGCACGATGTGCTGACCGGAAGTGATGACGGTCGCCACAGCAACACGTCTCTGGCGTGGGGGGCTGGCGTGCAGTTTAACCCGACCGAATCCGTGGCCATTGATATTGCTTATGAAGGCTCCGGCAGTGGCGACTGGCGCACTGACGGTTTCATCGTGGGTGTCGGTTATAAATTCTGATTAGCCAGGTAACACAGTGTTATGACAGCCCGCCGGTTCAGGCGGGCTTTTTTGTGGGGTGAATATGGCAGTAAAGATTTCAGGTGTACTGAAAGACGGCACAGGAAAACCGGTACAGAACTGCACAATCCAGCTGAAAGCAAAACGTAACAGCACCACGGTGGTGGTGAACACGCTGGCCTCAGAAAATCCGGATGAAGCCGGGCGTTACAGCATGGACGTTGAGTACGGTCAGTACAGCGTTATTCTGTTGGTGGAAGGATTCCCGCCGTCACATGCCGGGACCATCACCGTGTATGAAGATTCTCAACCCGGTACGCTGAATGATTTTCTCGGTGCCATGACGGAGGATGATGCCCGTCCGGAGGCACTGCGCCGTTTTGAACTGATGGTGGAAGAGGTGGCGCGTAACGCGTCCGCGGTGGCACAGAACACGGCAGCCGCGAAGAAGTCAGCCAGCGATGCCGGCACATCAGCCCGTGAGGCGGCAACCCATGCGACTGATGCTGCAGGCTCAGCACGTGCAGCCAGCACATCAGCCGGGCAGGCCGCGACGTCGGCTCAGTCAGCGTCTTCCAGCGCAGGAACGGCATCAACAAAGGCCACTGAAGCATCAAAAAGTGCTGCCGCTGCAGAGTCCTCAAAAAGCGCGGCGGCCACCAGTGCCGGTGCGGCAAAAACGTCAGAAA
>OEQN01000381.1_pt1 | contig 10750 bp, 11 predicted proteins | sample 1539781 | NCBI WGS metagenome assembly OEQN01 (sample SAMEA3891236, study PRJEB23780) | metagenome | biome: terrestrial biome; feature: animal house; material: water of meat washing | place: Italy | collected 2015-05-12 | reverse complement strand
CAAGGGGGACGCAGCCAGAAAAAGTACAGTGCCTTAAATCAATTTTTAGCTGTTCAAACCAGTGAAATCACCTCAATCTGCTTGCTGTACTCATTTAAAGGTGGTCTCTGCGTATCAACTGATGGAAGGAACAATCATGCCTTATATCCGCCAGACTTTGCTCGGACTTTGTATAGCAGCCGCCGCTCTAGGCATATTTGCGCAAAGCACCGAAGAACATAAAACTCATCACCCAGAAAATACTCCTCCATCCACAGTCACTGTTAAAAAGACAGCTACTGGCACGATGACTCCAGACAAAATGGCTGCAATGGACCAGCACATGAAAGCAATGCAAGCCATGCATGCAAAGATGATGGCTGCAAAAAACCCTCAAGAACGTCAAAAACTTATGGCTGAGCACATGAAACTCATGCAAGGAGGTATGAGTATGATGAAACAGATGGGCAGCCAAAGCATGAATGCAAATATGGCTGACCGTCAGCAGATGATGGAAAAACGTATGGACATGATGCAATCCATGATGCAGATGATGATGGACTGTATGCCTCCCTCCACAACTAAATAATTACCCATGAATTAGGGGAAAGCACCATGAATCACCAACACCAAGAACATAATTCATTACCTAACTTTTGGTCTACACGTTATGCCATCGGCCTATTCGTGATTGGTGGTGTGGCAGCCTATTTTCTCTTAACCGAGCATTTGGCCCATGTCGTTGGTGTTTTACCCTTTTTACTCCTTTTAGCATGCCCACTCATGCATATTTTTATGCATGGTGGTCATGGACATCACCATCATCAACAGAAAAATCCAGACACATCAGATAATAAAAAATCACGCGAACCAGGAGACCCCTCATGAATCATGCGGAATCGGCCTATGGTCTGTGGTGGCTCGTCATCATAAATTCGGCAATTTTCATTATGTTTGCCTTCAGTTTTTTTAAACCCGCCACAGCACGAGACTGGCGTACTTTTAGCGCTTTCTCTGCTTTCATCATTGCATTGTTTGTCGAGATGTATGGTTTCCCTTTAACCATTTACCTGTTGTCAGGCTGGCTACAAACTCGCTTTCCTGAACTTGATTTGCTGTCGCATAACTCAGGTCACTTGTGGTCAACGCTATTAGGTGAAAAAGGTGATCCACATTTTGGCATTTTGCATATCGCCAGTTACGTTTTCTTGGGCTATGGATTTTACCTGTTATCAACGTCATGGCACGTGCTGTACAACGCGCAACGTCAGCATTCTTTAGCGATCACAGGCCCTTATGCACGTATACGTCACCCACAATACGTGGCTTTTGTGATGATCTTGCTGGGTTTTTTATTGCAATGGCCAACTTTACTGACACTGATTATGTTTCCAATCTTACTCTTAATGTACAGCCGCTTGGCAATTAAGGAAGAGGCTGAAATGAGTAAACAGTTTGGCGCTGTCTATGACAGCTATGCTCAACAGACTCCGAGATTTATTCCAAAATTCGGCCATAAAACCACTTTTCCATAAGAGAATTATTTATGTCAGATCAAAAAAATCATAACCAGGACCATATGGCACAGGCTACAACAGACGTACTGAAAGACCCAGTCTGTGGTATGACCGTCACTGAAGAATCGAAATACCATGAGGAATTTAAGGGGAAAACTTACTTTTTTTGCAGTGATAAATGTCAATCAAAGTTTCATAGCAGCCCGGTGCAATATATCGCTAAACCCGCAACGACGACTGCCGATGCACATACACAGCATCATCAGACTACTCAATCCGTTAATGATGCAAGCACAACAGGCACGACCATCTATACGTGCCCAATGCATCCAGAAATTAGACAGGATCATCCTGGAAACTGTCCTAAATGCGGAATGACACTGGAACCACTCATTCCCGAGTTAGAGGAAGATGAGAATCCTGAGTTACGTGATTTCCGTCGACGCTTCTGGTGGACACTGCCATTGACCATCATCGTGACTTTTTTGGCGATGTTTGGTCATCAAATGAACCTGTTCAATATGGCTGTTCAGAGCTGGATTGAACTGGTGTTGTCACTCCCAATTGTACTTTGGGCAGGTTGGCCATTTTTTTCCCGGGGTTGGCAATCGGTTGTGAATCGCAGCCCGAACATGTGGACGCTGATTGGTTTGGGCACTGGAGCTGCATTTATTTATAGTGTGGTCGCAACCATTGCACCGCAAATCTTCCCAGACTCATTTATTTCCATGGGTCGTGTCGCTGTTTACTTTGAAGCTTCAGCGGTCATCATTTCATTGACCCTACTGGGACAAATATTGGAGTTAAAAGCACGTTCGCAAACTTCTGCTGCAATTAAGTCACTCCTTGGGCTCGCTCCTAAAACAGCTCGCCGAATCCTGCCTGATGGAACTGAAGAAGATGTTCCTCTAACGCATGTCCATGTAGGAGATTTACTCAGAATTCGCCCAGGTGAAAAAGTGCCTGTGGATGGTGTAATCACTGAAGGAAGTAGTTCAGTGGATGAATCGATGCTGACAGGTGAACCTTTACCTATCACTAAACGTATCGGCGATAAAGTCATTGGAGCTACCCTGAATACCAATGGTTCCCTAATCATGCGTTCAGAGAAAATTGGTTCAAGTACCATGTTATCCCAGATCGTACAGATGGTGGCGCAAGCTCAACGATCGAGAGCACCAATGCAACGTATGGCTGATCAGGTAGCAGGTTGGTTCGTCATGGCTGTAGTGACCATTGCCTTGCTTACCTTCTTTGGATGGGGACTATTCGGCCCAGAAGAATCAAGCTGGGTTTATGCATTAATCAATGCTGTGGCAGTACTCATTATTGCCTGTCCTTGTGCACTAGGCTTGGCAACTCCAATGTCTATCATGGTTGCGACGGGTCAAGGTGCTACTCATGGTGTGCTGTTCCGTGATGCAGCAGCCATTGAGAATCTACGCAAGATTGACACACTAATCATCGATAAAACAGGTACGTTAACTGAAGGACGCCCTGTATTCGATCGTGTAGTTGCCGCATCAGATTTTGACGAATCTGAAGTATTACGTTTAGCCGCCAGTCTTGATCAAGGCAGTGAACACCCGCTAGCCGAAGCGATTGTAAACGCAGCACACGAACGTGGCCTGTCTCTTGAAACACCAGATAATTTTGAATCGGGCTCAGGGATTGGTGTTCGAGGTCAAGTGGGCGATCGTCAGTTAGCTTTGGGCAACACAGCACTGATGGAGCAATTAGGTATCTCGGTACAATCTCTGATTCCGCAAGCCGAAGAGCTGCGTTCAGAAGGTGCAAGTGTGATGCATCTAGCCATCAATGGTGAATTGGCCGGCCTGCTTGCAGTATCCGATCCCATCAAAAAAAGTACCCCTGAAGCACTTGCCACCCTGAAGGAAGCTGGACTACGTATCGTGATGGCAACAGGAGATGGTCTCACCACTGCCCGTTCAGTCGCAGCACGTCTAGGTATTGATGAGGTACATGGTGAAGTTAAACCCGCAGATAAACTAGAACTGGTCAGCAAATTGCAGAAGGAAGGTCGCATCGTGGCAATGGCCGGCGATGGAATCAATGATGCACCAGCACTAGCCAAGGCTGATGTCGGTATCGCTATGGGGACCGGAACTGATGTCGCAATGAATAGTGCTCAAGTTACGCTGGTCAAGGGGGATTTACGCGGTATCGCGGTTGCCCGTTCCCTTTCGGAAGCTACTGTTGGCAACATGAAACAGAACCTCATGTTTGCTTTCCTTTACAATGCCTTGGGTATCCCAATCGCAGCTGGCGTACTCTATCCATTTACCGGTTGGTTATTGTCACCCATGATTGCGGCCTTGGCGATGAGTTTTAGTTCAGCTTCAGTCATCACGAATGCCCTTCGCCTGCGAAATAAAAAGTTATGATAGAGAGTTCTTTTCTTCCACCAGATGTACCAGGTCTTATTGCAGCACTTGCCATCGGCCTGCTCATTGGTTTAGAACGAGGATGGCACGATCGTGAATTGCCCGAGGGCAGCCGAGTAGCAGGCCTACGTACCTTCACATTGACAGGATTGCTCGGAGGAGTGCTCGGTCATTTACAACCAAACTTCGGGCCTTGGCCGCTGGTCGCGGCCGTATTAGGGCTTTCCTTATTATTAACAGTGTCCTACGCGCGTACCGCAAAACTTTCCGGTAATCTAAGCGCTACCACGACGATCGCGATGCTGTTGACATTAGTTTTAGGTGCATATGCATCCCATGGTAATGTTACTTTAGCATTAACCGCGGCTGTAATCGTCGCTGTATTTTTGGATCTCAAGCCAACCTTACACGGTTGGCTACGCTTGATAGAGCATCGTGAATTAACCGCATCCCTGCAGTTGCTGGTACTTTCTGTCGTTATATTACCCTACTTACCCAATACGGGTCTGGGACCTTTTGCTGCATTAAATCCTTACCAGTTATGGTGGGCAGTGATCCTGATTGCCGGACTCTCTCTGGCAGGTCATTTTGCCATGCGGCTTACCGGTTCAGAAAGAGGCATACTCTGGACAGGTCTATTGGGTGGTTTGGCATCTTCTACAGCTGCAACTGTCGCACTGGCACGCTATACACGCCAGCACCCCGTCATGGTCAGTGCTGCTATTTCTGGAACATTGGCTGCCTGTGGCATCATGTTTTTTCGTATGGTTGTGCTGATAGGCGTCATTGAGCCAGCATTGCTAAGCACTTTTGGTGGTGCAATGATGATTGCGGGAATCCTTCTGCTGGGTATGGCATTGTGGAGACAACGCCAAATTACCAGCGCTGAAAACAACGATCGAACAATAGAAGCAATGGCTCCTTTTGATCTTGGGACAGCATTCAGCTTCGCTGCTTTCCTGGCTGTCATGGCAGTCTTGGTCCCGGCAGCAAAACAATGGTTGGGCACCAGCGGCATCTTCGTATTATCGACTATTTCTGGGCTAGCAGACGTAGATGCTATTTTAGTCTCACTTGCCCGCCTGCATAGTACTGAAGGCTTAACAACAAATGTGGCTGCTGTCGCGCTAGGGCTGGCCACACTGAGCAACATGTTAAGCAAAGCGACAATTGCATGGATGACAGGGGGGGCACAGTTTGGCCGAGCTATCATATTTGGCTACACAATTGCCATGATAGGTGCTGGCGTAGCTCTGGCTCTCAGTTTGAGCTTTATGTAAGGTCAACTCGGGTAAATGGAAGATGTTCAAAAAATGAGTTAAAATGATTCCCCTTGCATGGATTCACTTTGAAAAACAATGGTAAAAATGATTCGACCATTGAGGGATTCAGCCTGGATGGTCGCCCCAAGCATATCAAGAATAGATTTTGTTATCGCGAGCCCTAAGCCGGTTCCTTCTTCTGTTCTTTGTCTAGACGCATCTGTTCGATAAAAACGATCAAATAATCTGGATAGTTGTTCAGGAGAGATTTCAGGGCCTTCATTTTCAATTGAAAATATTGTGTTATCTAAATTCTGTTGAAGTTTTATGCGTATTGTAGAATTCTTATTTCCATATTTAACTGCATTAGATAATAGATTGCTGAGTGCGCGACGTAACATAGCAGGATCACCTTTGACATTTCCAGATCCTGTTTGTTGAAGTGTCATATTTTTTTCGGCAGCTAGAGCGTCATAGAAATCAAATAAAGCGGTAACTTCTTTAATGAGGTCAATATTCTGTAAGTTCTGTAAATTTAAGCCATGTTCTGCTTTTGCCAAGAAAAGCATATCGGACACCATTCGAGCCAAACGTTCTAATTCTTCTAAATTAGAAAATAGTACTTCTTGATAGGTACTGGTATCTCGTTTACGGGCAAGACATACTTGAGTTTGAGTCATTAAGTTATTAATCGGTGTTCTAATTTCATGTGCTAAATCAGATGAAAAATCGGAAAGTTTTTCTAAAGCTGACTCTAGTCTGTCCAGCATAGCATTGAAGGCGATTGCCAATGATTTTAGTTCGGTTGGTGTATGCTCAACTTCTAAACGTTCTGAAAGATGTTGGGCAGAAATGCCTTCTGCGACCTGAGCCATTTTTTGCACGGGTCTTAAACCTCTCCAGGTTGCAAACCAGCCTAAAAACATTAAACAAATTGTACCAGCCAAACCAATATACAAAAGTTGACGCTTAAAATCTTTTAGAAAATGTAGATGTTCTGATGTATCGATCCCAACAATAATTCGTACAGATTGTATTTCAGAATTTTTGTTTATATCCGTGTTGTAGATCATGCCACGATAGGTCTTATTTTGAACTTGCCATTTAATCCATGAATTATTTGCTGACTTGATTAAATTTTGAGTATTAATGATTGAGGATGCTGAACTAAATAAAACTTTACCTGTCGGTCGTTCTATTTGGACCATAAGATCATGGTGTCCAACTAACGCATCTCTTAAATAAAGATTAAGTTCTGGAGAATTTTTAGGATGCTGTTGGAGAAGATTCTGAATAAGCTGGATTTTACCTTCTAATTGGGTACGATCTTGCGTTTCAAAATGATGCATCACTAATTTATGGATGAAAAACCCCATCATAATGAGAATGCATATAGTCGATAATGAGAAAATAATACCAATACGAAAACTGATAGATTTGAATAATTTATTATTCATCTTCTACCTCTAATACATACCCCATTCCTCTAATATTTTGAATTAACTTAGGGGTAAAATTACTATCTACTTTATTTCTTAATCGTTTAATAGCGACTTCAACTACATTTGTATCACTATCAAAGTTCATATCCCAAATTTGAGATGCAATAAGTGCTCTTGGTAGAATTTCACCTCTTCTACGCATAAAAAGCTCCATAAGAGCAAATTCTTTAGCCGTTAAATCAATGCGTTGACCTGCTCGTGTTACCCGACGTTTTCTCAAATCAAGTTCTAAATCAGCAATCTTAATAATATTATTATCTTCTCTTTGTTGCCCTCGTCTAAGGAGCGTTTTTATTCGAGCTAGAAGCTCTGCAAAAGCAAAAGGCTTAACTAAATAATCATCAGCGCCTAGCTCTAATCCTTTTACTCGATCTTCGATTTGATCTCGGGCGGTAAGAAAAAGAATGGGCATTGTTTTACCGCTGCTACGAATATCATTGATAATATTCCAACCATTTAGTCCAGGTAACATCACGTCTAAAATAATTAAGTCATACTCTTCAGAAAGAGCTTGATGTTTACCCGTTAACCCATCTGTAACCCAGTCCGTAATATAGCCAGCTTCGGATAAACCTTGCTTGAGATAATCACCAGTTTTTTGTTCATCTTCAACTAATAGTATTCTCATTTCCGAATCCTAAGTCATTCATTAAAACTATAATAACGTTATAAAACATCTGATCGAGATAGATTACAAAAATGTCATTTTCAAGTCACTTAGATGTTCAGTGCTTCACTTTATTGTAGTAGCAAGAAATTAACTTTTAGAGAAACTTATGAAAACTGTAGTGCGTCGTAGTCTAACAATTTTAATGTGTGCTGGAACTTTAATTGCTGGTACTCAATCTTGGGCAAAAGATGTATCAACCTCAAGTGCCACTAAAACGGTAAAAGCACAGGAACCTTGTACAAAACCTTGTAAAATGGAAAAAGATGACAAGACTCAGCAAGATCATAGTCAACATCAGTCTCCTAACTCATCTGACATGTCAAAAATGGATCATTCTATGATGAATATGGACCATTCTAAAATGGATCATTCAAAGATGAATATGCCTAGTAGCAATAAATAATTTTATAAATAGCGAGAAAGAAGTATTAAAGTTTATACTAAATATTTGCTTTATTACTTCAATCTTGACCTTTCTAAAGGTGAGATAGAATGTCAAAAAAGTTAAGTCATATACTCTTAATTGGAGTTGGTTTATTTTCATCAACTTGGGTAATGGCGGCAGTTAAAGAATATGATTTAACAATCGCTGAACAAACTGTAAATATCACAGGAAAACCAGTTGAGAGAATTACTGTAAATGGTAAATTCGTTGCACCACTTCTTGAATTTGAAGAAGGTGATGAGGCCGTTATCCGTGTTCACAATAAGTTAAAAAATCAGGACTCTTCAATCCATTGGCATGGCTTATTATTACCTGGAATTATGGATGGTGTACCTGGATTTAACAAATTTAATGGCATTGCCCCTAATAAAACTTATGAATATAAGTTTAAAGTCCGCCAAAATGGTACTTATTGGTATCATTCACATAGTAAAGGACAAGAACAAGACGGTTTATATGGTGCTTTTGTTATTTATCCTAAAGATAAAACTCCACTAACAGCTGCTGAAAAAACCGATAAAGATTACGTTGTTTTGCTTTCTGATTTTCATAATTCGACAAGTGATCAAATTATGAAAAATATTAAAAAAGAAGCAGACTACTATCAGAACCGCCGCGAAACAGTATTCGATGTATTAAAACAAGTTAAACGTGATGGGCTAAAAGCGACTTGGCAAGACCGTTCTATGTGGAATCAGATGCGAATGCTGAAAACAGATATGTCCGATGTGACTGGTTATACATTTTTAATGAATGGCAAGACACCTCAGCAAAATTGGACGGGTAACTTCAAAGCTGGTGAAAAAGTTCGCCTTCGTTTTATTAATGCTTCCGCTATGTCATTCTTTGATGTACGCATTCCAAACCTAAAAATGACTGTAGTCAGTGCTGATGGTCAACCTGTAAAGCCCGTTCCTGTAGATGAGTTCCGTATTGGTACTGCTGAAACTTATGATGTCATTGTTGAACCGAAACAAGCCCATTATCAAATCGAAGCTGAATCTATTGATCGTACTGGATTTTCGGTTGGAACCTTACATGATGAAAATACCTCACCTGTAAAACAAATTGAGATGCCTAAGCCTCGTCCTCGTTCTTTATTGACTATGGAAGATATGGGAATGAATCATGATATGTCTTCTATGAAAGGTATGGATCATGATATGTCTTCAATGAAAGATATGAATCATGATATGTCTTCTATGAAAGGCATGAATCACGATATGTCTTCTATGAAAGGTATGGATCATGATATGCCGATGAATAGCGCTACTGTTAAGGCGGCTTCAGACAAGAATGATAATACCGTATTTGGATGGGCAAATGCTTCAACACCTGAAGGTAATAAAGCATTGCAATATAGTGATTTGCAATCGTTAGATCCTCAAAAAGACACTCGTGCAGCTGAACGTGAAATAGAGATCCGTCTTGGTGGAAACATGGAGCGTTATATTTGGACAATAAATGGTAAAAAATTTAATGAAGCCGACCCACTAGTGGTGAAGTATGGTGAACGTATTCGCTTAAAATTTGTCAATGACAGTATGATGGCTCACCCAATGCACTTACATGGCATGTTTATGCAGCTTGAGAATGGTCAGGATCCAAGCAATATGCCAAACAAACATACGGTAATTGTTCCACCTGGGAAAACGATAACCACTCTACTCACAGCTGATGAGTTAGGTGAGTGGGCTATTCATTGTCACCTGCTTTACCATATGAGTGCAGGAATGATGAATAAACTCATTGTAGCTCAAGTGGAAGATGGTAATTCTACAAAGACTGTTCCTCAGTCCCAAGTAAATGAGAAGGGAGTAAATCCACATGCAAATCACTAAGAATTTCTTCTCAAAAACAGTCTTATCAATTGCATTAATAAGTATATCAAACTTAACTTTTGCTAATAGCAGCACTTCGGAACAAGAAAGTAATATTACAAATGGTATGAGAGTCTTATTACAGGAGTCTGGTGGCTTAAGATATAGCCCCCAAGAATTGTATCCAGAATATTATTCAATGGAAAATGCAAATGGGGGAGATAATATTATTCTGACCGCAAGAAAGAGATCAGCCCCATCTCATGATGATCATCTTAAAGAACATGGCGGACAAATTTATCAAGTAACAAGACTTGAAAATGCATGGATAGTTGATGAAGACGGTAAGGGCAACCTAGGAACAAAGCTTGAAACTTTGATTGGAACAGATGAAAATCGTCTATTTATTGAAGCCAATTCGGAAAAGTCAGAAAGTAATGATCCAAAATATGCTGTATCAGCACTTTATAGCCGTAACGTAGCCCCATTTTGGGATGTACAAGCTGGGGTAAGATATAGTGAAGATAAAAATAACAGCAGCAGCGATCGAGTGGATGGGGTTATTGGTATATTAGGTCTAGCTCCTTATTTCTTTGAAACACAAGCATATCTTTATGGCGGTGAGAATAATTTTTGGGGAGCAAGTTTTGAATTAGAACGTGATTTGCTTTTAACTCAGAAACTTATTACTCAACCTTATATCGAAGCAGATGTAATATTTAGCGATGATTCTAACTATGCTGCAAAATCAGGTTTATCAGAACTAAAAACTGGTATCAAAACCCGATATGAGATTACTAAGCGAATTAAACCTTTTATTGACGTTGCTTACCAATATGAAAAAGGACAGAAAGCCACTTCTATGCAAGAGGCAACAGAGTCTGAAAAGGGATGGAAATATGGTGCAGGCATCGAATTAGTTTTTTAAAATAGTATGATTTGGATTCATGAATGGTAGCTTCGGCTACTATTCATGAATTATTACTATTTATTTTCGAATCTGTAAAACTAAAAAAGCTTAATTTTTGGTCTATTTTTATGCAGTGGTTAAAAACATGCTTAAAATTATCACTTATGAGAGTTTTTGATATGCCAACGGCTTTGTTGCATAAATATGTAAGCATCTGATTTAAATAAATTTAATTTTGGA
>OEQN01000379.1_pt1 | contig 10795 bp, 9 predicted proteins | sample 1539781 | NCBI WGS metagenome assembly OEQN01 (sample SAMEA3891236, study PRJEB23780) | metagenome | biome: terrestrial biome; feature: animal house; material: water of meat washing | place: Italy | collected 2015-05-12 | reverse complement strand
GCACCGCGACATTTACAAGCACCGAGCTGGTTACATCCCGATGATATCGATTCACTACAAAAGCACCTCTACCCTGCCATTGAACGTCGTTGGTTAGAGTCCATCGATCCCAACCATCAGGCTGGGATTGGTCACGATATTTATTTAAAACTGTGGGCGCTGTCTGAACCCAATATCCCAAGTGACTATGTGTTGTTTGATGAGGCACAAGATGCCGATCCGCTGATGTTGGGCATCTTACTGAAGCAGCGTAATACACAAGTGATCTATGTCGGAGATGCACACCAACAAATTTATGCATGGCGCGGCGCAGTCAATGCCATGCAACAACTGCCTTTGCCTGAGTCACGCCTTACCACCTCGTTTCGTTTTGGTGAAGAGATTGCATTGCATGCCAATGCTATTTTAGGCGCCTTGAATGAAACCGTGCCGCTCATGGGCAACCCTCTGCTCAACTCCAAAGTGGTCAACAAACCTCATACCAAAATGCGCGATGCGATTTTATGTCGCACCAATGCGCGCGCTATGGAACTGCTGCTTTCAGGATTAGTTCATGGCGACAAAGTCAGCTTACAAGCCGACCATGTCAAACTGAACCGCTTTGTCGATGCCGCAGCGATGCTTAAACAAGGTAAGCGCGTCACCGATGTGCCTGAACTGGCCTGGTTTAATTCTTGGCATGATGTACATGAATACTGCGAAACCAATGACGGCAGTGACATCAAACCTTTAGTGAAATTGGTGGATGATCATGGCACCGATCCACTCAAAAAAGCCCTCGCGAAGATTACGCCGATTGAACAAGCGGATTATATTATTTCCACCGCACACAAAGCCAAAGGCTTAGAGTGGAACCGCGTTCACATCGAAGATGATTATCAGTTTAAGGTCAACGACAAAGACCATAAAATTAGTGATGAAGAGTTAAGACTGCTTTACGTGGCCTGTACACGTGCTAAAGTAAGTTTAAATATCCATCACATTTACGACCTGATGCAACAGCTGAAAAAACAAATGCCAAGCTCATTACGTAAAGTTGTTGGATAGTCGAATGTAAAAATAGTCACAACCGCTGCGGGTGTTCTATGAAAATTCAATCGATTCACCTGAAACACATCCTGCATTTTGCTGACCTTAAAGTCGATTTTTCTTATCACGATAAACCCGTCACTTTAATTTTAGGCGATCAAGCCTCAGGCAAGACCTCGATCTTACGTTTTAGCTATCAGGCTCTGACTTGGTTTGCGGCCCGTTATAAAGATTTACGCTCTGCAGGTGTGGTGATGTTAGATCACGACATTATGCTGAACCGCCTACAGTCCAAAATTGATATTCAAGTTGCTGTGCCCGCTGAGCTGTATGCTCTCAAACCTACGGCAGCCGATACTGCGCCCGAACCCTATACATGGCAACTCTACAAAACCTTAAACCAACAAGGCATTGGCATCAGTCGAGTTGAAACATTAGAACTCGAACAACTGGTCAATCTATATCAGCAGGCAACGTTACAAGATCCGCTGCAAGGTTTGCCGTTGATTGCATATTATCCTGCGGAACGTTTTGTCAATGAGATGAATATTCTCAGCAAGAACAATCCCCTGATTTTCCAACATGCACATGCCTATGAAATTTCAGCTATTCCCTATACCACCTTTGCGCGCTTCTTTGAGTGGTTTCGTGAAATCAGCGATATTGAAAATGCGCAAACTGCACAGTTTTTACAAACGATATTGCATCAGCCCAAAAGCATGCCACCCGATATTCCCTTAAGCTATAAACTGGCTCAGGCTCAAGCACACATCCAGTCACCCAGCCTACAAGCGCTCAAGCAAGCGTTAGCAACCGTTCTGCCCGAAATAGAAGATATTTATCTGCAATATCATCCCAAGTTACAACTGATGGTGCGCTACCATGGCAACAGCATGCTCTATCAACAGCTTTCCAATAGTATTCGCAACTGGGTGGCGCTCGTTGGCGATATTGTGCGACGTTTATGCCTACTCAATCCTGAAAGCCTGTTCCCTTGTTTAGAAGGTGACGGCGTACTGTTGATTGATGCGATTGATCATCAATTGGATCAAAATATGGCGCAAGTCATTTTAAAACGTTTAAATCAGGCTTTTCCTCGACTACAAATTATCGCCTCAGGCAACCGAAGTGAGTTGCTGGAACAAGCCAGTGAGTTTCAATGCCTCAAACTGGAAAATAAGCAATTAAGTCCTATCCAACTCGAACCACTGCAACATCAGTTCGATGTGATTTACCAAAACCTTGCCAATCATGAAGCGACGAGTGGAAGCACCGAACCGATTGCGGCTGAACCCCAAGATTTAAGTGTGGCTGAATTATTCACACAGATTCAACAGCAACTCTCTCCCGAACAGCAACAGCATTTGATTGCTTTACTCAGTGCTGAAGATGATGCTTCATCGGCAAATCCATTAACTTAGCCTGCTTCATAAGCATATCTATTTCAACCCTCAAAAACAGGCGACCAATGGTCGCTTTTTTACATTTCTTGCACTGAGAAAGTACCTGCCATCCACCAAGAAACAACCATCACGCGTATAATGTTTTGCGTCAGCGCAAAAAAGATTGATGTTGTTTTAGTCATGTTATATGATCGGTTTTACTTGCAAATTTCTAACTGAAATCGGATTTTGCTATAACGCTTCATGAGTTGCGCAACACAACTTCATTATTTTTAAATTTCACATTGGCTTTCAAGATTGAGACTCTTGGGCTGCTCTTTGCAGTCCTGTAATCCTTGAAAGATGAGATTCACCAATAGGTTTTGACCTATTCACGACAATGGAAACGAGTGTGCTACCGATTATTATATTGTTACCGTTAATACTTGGCACAACCCTTGTCTCATTACTGAAGCAGAGCTCACGCAGGCTAACCGCCTTCGCAGCTGTTGGGGTCAGTATGACAAGTTTAGGCTTATTACTGACCCAAGCACGAGAGGTGTTTAATGGCGCTGTCATTACGCAGTCGTGGTCATGGTTGCCGCAGCTTGGAATTGACTTCAGCTTCCGTCTAGACGCATTAGGCCTACTCTTTGCCTTACTCATTAGTGGCATCGGGACGCTCATTTATATTTATGCCTATTTTTATTTAGGCCCAAAAAACTCTCTCAATAAGCTCTATCTACTGCTCATGTTGTTCATGGCAGCCATGCTCGGAATTTCACTCTCCAATAATTTAATTTTACTCCTCGTTTTTTGGGAGTTGACCAGTATCTCCTCTTTTCTGTTGGTCGGTTATTGGAGCAATTACGACGCGGCGCAACGTGGCTCACGCATGGCATTGACCATTACGGGTATGGGCGGATTAGCCATGCTAGGTGGTTTCATCTTGCTCGGCCAAATCACAGGTACCTACGAGATTGATCAAATCTTGACGATGACAGCACAAATTCAAAGTCATGCTTTATTTGTTCCTACGTTGCTGCTGATTTTACTCGGTGCTTTTACCAAAAGTGCGCAATTTCCATTCCATTTTTGGTTACCCAACGCGATGGCAGCCCCGACCCCCGTGTCTGCTTATTTGCACTCAGCAACCATGGTAAAAGCGGGCATTTTCTTGGTGGCACGACTGTTACCCATTTTTGCAGGTGCGGCACTGTTCCATAATTTGGTCACCTTTATTGGCCTATTTACCCTGTGTATGGCTGCATTTTTTGCCATCTTTAAAGAAGACCTGAAAGGTTTATTGGCCTATTCAACCATCAGCCATCTCGGCTTGATCATGTGTCTCTTGGGAATCGGATCACCATTGGCTGTGGCTGCGGCTATTTTCCATATTATTAACCATGCCACCTTTAAAGCAGCGCTGTTCATGATCGCAGGTATTATCGATCATGAGTCAGGCACACGTGATTTACGTAAGCTTAGTGGGTTATGGCAACTGTTGCCTTATACAGCCACTTTGACGATGGTCACTGCAGCATCGATGGCCGGCGTACCCTTGACCAACGGTTTCTTATCTAAAGAAATGTTCTTTACTGAACTGCTCAGCAATCTGTCTGGTCCTGTGCTCATCTGCTCGGCGATTGTCGCGACACTGGCGGGGATTTTTGCAGTCGCTTACTCTGTGCGTTTGGTACATGGGGTTTTCTTCGATGGCCCATTAGGCAAGCAAGTTCCGAACAAAGATGCGCATGAGCCGCCGTTTGGCATGCGTGCACCGGCCACTTTACTGGCGATTTTGTGTATTTTAGTCGGCTTATTCCCTGCCCTATTGGTTGAAAACATCGTCAACAGTACAGCACGTGCCAGCACCCAAGTGATGAATTTTGAAGGCACACATCTTGCTCTATGGCATGGTTTTAACATGCCATTATTGATGAGTGCTATTGCCTTGATCGGCGGTCTGATTTTCTATTTCAGTCTCGCGAAGGGTGGCAAAATTCGAGAAATTGATCTCGATCCATACCTAGGTCGTCTACAAGGTCGAGTTGCCTTTGACTTATTCCTTAAGTCACTCCTGCTCAACTCGCGCAAATTTAAACGATTGACTGAAAACGGTAAATTACAAAGCTATATTCTTTGGATTGTGATCTTCAGTATTGCCATAGTCTCACTTCCATTTTTAGGACAAGGGCTGACCACAGGCACCCGTGAACTCACCCATGCCCCTGCTTTAGCGATCGTACTGTGGCTACTGTTATTCTCTTCGTGCTGGATGATGCTATGGTTCCACCACGAACGGATTAAAGCGGTATTGATCAGTGGCGCGATTGGTTTAGTCGTAACTATGGTCTTTGTCTGCTTCTCTGCGCCTGATTTGGCTTTGACACAAATCACCGTAGATGTGGTCACCACCGTACTGTTATTGATGAGTTTATCGCTTTTACCACAACTCACTCCCTATGAGTCGAGTGTATCACGCCGTTGGCGAGATGCCCTGATTGCGATTGGCGGCGGGCTCGGCATTGCATGGATCACATGGCTCATCTTGACCCGTGATCACAACTCCATTTCATGGTTCTTCATGCAGCAGTCGATTCCATTAGGCGGCGGTACCAACGTGGTCAACGTAATTTTAGTCGATTTCCGTGGTTTCGATACTTTCGGTGAAATTACAGTCCTCGGCATTGCAGGCATTGGTGCGCTGTGCCTAATGGATGGTATGCGTACCCACGGCACCACCATGACCAAAGGTCTTAGTTACCGTTTTAATCCATCGCCATTGATGCTTCGTATCACTGCATCTTGGATATTACCGATTGCCTTGGTGGTTAGCCTGTATATCTTCTTACGTGGACATAATCTGCCTGGGGGCGGGTTTATCGCGGGTTTGATTACCGCTTTGGCCTTGATTATTCAGTACATGGCACTCGGTCAAGATCATGCAGAACAGCTGCTCAAAGCCAAGTCTGGTCGTTTGTATGAAATCTGGATTGGAACAGGTCTGGTCATTGCAGGATTAACAGGCTTAGGCGCATGGTTCTGGGGACGCCCCTTCCTCACCAGTGCACACTTTTATGTGTCGCCACCGATCTTAGGCGAAATGCACCTAGCGACAGCTGCACTGTTCGATGTCGGGGTTTATATCACGGTCGTAGGTGCAACCATGCTACTTATTTCAGTACTCGGGGACTCGCGTCACTCTAGTATGTCTGGTCCAGTACCAAAGGGGGATTAATATGATTAGTTTAGAACTGTTACTTGCCTCCGCTATTGGTCTGTTGACTGCCACAGGCATCTATCTGATTTTGCGTGCCCGTACCTTCCCTGTGGTACTTGGCTTGGCCATGATTGGTTATGCCGTCAATTTATTTTTATTTGCCATGGGGCGACTTCAACTTAATGCACCCGCGGTACTCACGGAAGCCAGCAAAGCCACTGACCCTTTGCCACAAGCCTTGGTGTTAACCGCGATTGTGATTGGCTTTGCTACCACGGCGTTTATTGTACAACTGGCTTTACGCAGTCGTTATGAAACAGGAACCGACCACGTTGACTCTAAAGAAGAAATACCACAAATTGACCCACGTGAGGATGAGCCATAATGAATGACCTCATCCAATTTTGGACCGAACACACCCCAATTTTTAGTATTTTAATTCCTGCCATTACTGCCTTTATTTTGGTATTACTGGGTAATCCAGGATCAGGTTCTTTAGCACAAGACTGGCGACAACCGTGGCGTCGAGGCATCAGTTATACCTCTGGCCTGTTGGGCTTATTTACAGCGGTCAACTATCTGATCTTTGCCAGCTCAGGGCAAATCAGTGTTTATAACCTTGGTGAATGGGCAGCACCATTTGGTATTGTTTTAGTCCTCGACCAACTGTCTGCCCTGATGTTGGTTTTAACCTACGGCTTGGCTGTTCCAGTGATGTGGTTTGCCAGCAAAGAATGGGATGAACGTGGCCGTTATTTCCATGCCATGTGCCATTTCCTACTGATGGGTTTAACCGGTGCCTTCCTGACAGGCGACTTATTTAACCTGTTTGTATTCTTTGAAATTTTATTGATGGCCTCCTATGTCCTGTTACTGCATGGCCAAGGCAAAGCGCGTTTTCAACTCGGCATTCACTATGTCACCATTAACTTGTTGGCATCAGCCCTGTTTCTGATTGGTCTGGGCATGATTTACGGCAGCGTCGGCAGCCTCAATATGGCGGATGTTGCACGTTTGATGCCTCTATTAGAAGGTGATCAACATCGTATTGCTGTTGCTGGTGGGCTGTTGTTGTTTACAGTCTTTGGCATTAAAGCAGCCATGCTACCTGTCGGTTTTTGGCTACCAAAAACCTATGCGGTCGCGACCACTCCTGTGGCGGCACTGTTCACCATCATGACCAAAGTCGGTATTTATGCCATTTTACGTGTTAATGGCACCGTATTTGACGATGCAATTAGCCGTGAAATCCTGCAATACATTCTATTACCGATTGGCTTAATTACCTCAGTCTATGGTGTGATTGGCGCAATGGGTGCGGAACGCTTACGTCGTTTCATTGGCTTTATGATTTTGTCTTCTGTGGGCACGATTTTAATCGCCATTTCCCTGTTCAATACCTTGGCATGGGCAGCGGCACTGTATTATTTGGTGCACAGTACCATTATTGCGGCAGCTTTCTATATTTTAAGTGGTTGGATTACCTCTCAACGTGGTGAGTTTAAAGACCACTTTAAAATTGCACCGCAAATGAAACAGCATAAGGTGGTGGCGTTAACCTATTTCACCATTGCCTTGATGATGGCAGGTTTACCACCCTTTAGTGGCTTCTTAGGCAAAGTGTTTATTCTTCAAGCCACCGCACACTCACCGTATCAATTGCTGATTATTGTGACCGTTTTAGTGGTGAGTTTATTAAGTATTATTGCGTTTACACGTGTGGGTTTCGTGATTTTTTGGCGCGCAACTAAACCAGAAGACAACCCTGATGAAGCTGCTTATGCCGCGTACCAAGCTTTGCCTGAACAAGCACCGAAGCGCAATGACAAAACCATCTATCTATTGTTGGTAGGTTTAATGGCTTATATGGTGTTTGCAGGTCCAATTCAAAAGTACACTTACCAAACGGCTGAGCAAATCCAAAATAATGTGCTCTATGAACAGACTTTGCTCAAAACTGATGAGCATGGGCAAACCATTAGCGTACAACCTTTCGACAGTGAAAATTTACCTGAAACCAAATATGGTGGCGAACGGGTGGATCCAAATGCACATTTGATTCCATATTTAATTTCAGAAGAAACACTGGAAGGCGAACATATTTCCGAATACAAAAAACGCCAAATGCAACAGCAACAACAGGCTGAAGTGAATCCCGATGCTGAAAGCCTACAACCGATGGTGGAGCCTTAAACATGAAAAAAACGTCGTTTTTGGAGCGTTGGTTACCCCACCCTTTTGTCTCGGTGATTGTTGCGCTGAGCTGGGTGATGTTGGCACATAGTGTCGATGCAGCCAGCTTAGTGATGGCATTTTTACTGGCCATTTTTATTCCGCGTCTGATCAGACCATTCATTACTTACACTCCAAATATTGAATGGAAAGCGGCGCTGAAACTATTTTTTGTGGTGTTATACGACATTGTGGTGTCGAATATTCAAGTGGCTAAATTGGTCCTCGGCCCAATTGATCGTCTACAACCCAAATGGTTTCGCGTTCCGCTGGAAACACAACATGAGGAAGTAAACACCTTACTGGCGATGATTATTACCACTACACCAGGCACTGTTTCAGCAGGCATCGATCAAGATCGTGGGGACATTTTAGTTCACGCCCTCAGCACCGATGATGAAAATGCCGAGATTGAAAATATCAAAGCGCGTTATGAAAAACCGTTGATGCAAATTTTTGGTGTCGAAGCAGGAGACAAAGCATGACTATTTTGCCTTATGCCCTCGGGATTTGTTTAATCGCGGTCACCATTTCAATGTTGCTGTGCCTAATTCGTTTAATCATCGGCCCATCGATTGTAGACCGACTCTTAGCACTCGATACACTCTTTTTAAATGCAATCTGCCTCATTATTATTTTAGGCATTTACTGGGCCAGCACTTCATTATTTGAAGGTGCTCTTTTGGTTGCGATGCTCGGCTTTGTCTCTACAGCCGCTTTAGCACGCTACTTCACCTCAGGTCATGTGATTGACTAGGAGCAAGATCGATGCAACTTACGATGGAAATTTTAGTCTCCATTTTTCTCATGATCGGCACTTTCTTCATGCTGGTCGGAGGGATTGGAATGGTGCGCCTGCCCGATTTATTCATGCGCCTGCATGCCCCAACCAAGTCCAGCACCTTAGGCTTAGGGAGCTTCTTGATCGCGGCAATGATCTATTCTGCATTCCAAGGACGCTTTGGTTTTGCTGAGCTGTTATTAACGCTGTTTGCCTTCTTAACTGCACCTGTATCGGCAAATTTGATGGCGCAAGCGGCGCTACATTTGCGCTTACGCTCGCTGAGTGGTGACGTTCCAGAAGCACTCAACCGTCCACTGCCTTGGCAACGTACCCGCCGCAGAGCTTTTAGCAATAAGCATGAAGACACTGAACATCGTCTTTAAATGCTTGTGGTGTTAAGGAAATAAAATAAATACATTCTAGCGCTTCTGCATTGACATGGTGCTGTTGCGCTAATTTGAACATTGTACTGATGATAATATTCGAACGTATTATAGATGGTGTCACATCCAGTACATTGACCAACACAGATGAACTACTCAATCTACTCAAAAATTAAAATGATCAAAGTGTCCCCGTGGTAAATCATTGCCCATATTAATCCAGTCCACAGCAACTTGATGGTCAAAATAATCCCTAAAAGCTCAACCCTCTATTCCCCTATCATAATCCTATGCAATATCTCTCAAGTCTTAATCTAGCTCCAGCCATTACTCCGCATAAAAAAAGCCACCCGAAGGTGGCTTTTTGATTCAGTTAGACTGAATTATTCATCATCTTTGTTTGCTTCGTCAGCGGGTAAATCCTTTACTGCTTCAGCAATCAGGCCAAACATATAGTTACCATATGCATTGGTTTTATCGTAATGGAAACGCAAACGCGGTGTAATACGTGTCTTAATACGACGGCCGAGTTCGTGACGCAAGAAACCAGATGCTTTGTTCAGCACATCTAGCGTTTCTTTATTGGCTGCTTCACTTTGCTCATCGCCAAGCTCACGGCCCATCACAGTCACATATACTTCAGCATAACCTAAGTCTGGACTAACCTTCACCGCAGAGATGGTCACGAGACCACCTAAGCGTGGATCTTTCAACTCTTGACGAATCAGTTCAGACAACTCACGTTGTACTGTATCCGCCATGCGCTTAAGACGTTGACTACCCGCCATTAAAGACTCCGTTTGATCAATTGAACATCATAGACTTCGATCTTGTCTTTTTCTTTGATGTCTTTATAACCTTTAACCGCAAGACCACATTCCATACCTGCACGAACTTCTTCAACCACTTCTTTATAGCGACGAAGTGACTCAAGCTCACCTTGGAACACAACCACGTCATCACGAAGGACACGAATTGGTTTATTACGGTGTAACATACCCTCAAGTACCATACAGCCTGCTGCTGCACCAAACTTACTTGAGTGGAACACTTCACGTACTTCAGCCACACCCAGAATTGTTTCACGGTGTTCAGGCGCAAGCTTACCGCTCATCGCTGCTTTCACATCATCAATCAATTGATAGATGATTGAGTAGTAACGAATATCGATACCGTCAGCATCCGCTTTTTGACGCGCTGCGTTATCCGCACGTACGTTAAAGCCAAGAAGTACCGCTTCAGAAGATTCAGCTAGTGTCACGTCAGATTCAGTGATCGCACCAACACCTGAGCCAATAACACGGACTTTAACTTCGTCTGTTGCAAGGTCAGCAAGAGCAACGTGTAATGCTTCCAATGTACCACGTACATCAGTTTTCAATACCACATTGACGATAGGCACATCTTTCTTGCCCATAGACGCCATGATATTTTCAAGACGCATTGCGCTTTGACGCTCAAGACGTTTTTGACGTTCACGATCCATACGCGCATCGGCAACTTCACGTGCTTTTTTCTCGTCATTCACAACAAGAACTTCATCACCCGCCATTGGCGCTTCAGGTAGACCTAAAATTTCAACTGGAATTGAAGGACCTGCAGATTGAATACGTTTACCGTTTTCATCTGTCATTGCACGAACGCGACCGTAAGATGCACCCGCAAGAACCAGGTCACCTACTTTCAATGTACCGTTTTGAACAAGGATAGACGTTACCGCACCACGGCTGTTGTCTACACGTGCTTCAATCACGACACCTTG
>OEQN01000359.1_pt1 | contig 11119 bp, 5 predicted proteins | sample 1539781 | NCBI WGS metagenome assembly OEQN01 (sample SAMEA3891236, study PRJEB23780) | metagenome | biome: terrestrial biome; feature: animal house; material: water of meat washing | place: Italy | collected 2015-05-12 | reverse complement strand
AGCAAACACCGCATTAATGGCTTACGCCACTCGCTTATATCCTCGGGCTAAACCCCGAGGTTTTACGCTCCAATGGATAAAATTCTATACGTCTTAATCGCTTCGGTGCACCACGCTTTTTAGCATAATCGCTACTCAACTCAATATATTCATCCGCAAGAATCCCCTTACTGACTAACACATCTTGTTTTGATTTCACCTCATAAACTGTCTTTGGTCTCAGCCTAGTGACAAAGCTGACTTTTTGGTTGGTCATTTCTACAAAACACTGATAATCAACATACCCTTTATCAAATACAATGATACTTCCAGGTGGGAATTTGAGTCGTAGACCTTGTACCATGTCATTTTCAATACCATCACCAAGCGCAACAAATTCAGGAATGGTATTACTATGATTTAACCCAACTGTAAGTTTTATACTGGCTTTGGACTCATGTACTTTTGCCCATTCACACAATGACAGTGAAAGATCAATATGACTCGCATCAAGTGAATATAATGGATTTTTAAATCGAAATTTATGAGCAATCTTGGAATTTTCACAATGTTGAAGTAATTGGATAAACAATTGCTGATACAAGCTAGCTGGTTGTTCTTCATTGATTCTTGCCAACGTACTTCGTGCAATTCTTTTAGCACCAAGGTGATAAAGCTTTTCCTGTTGTGATTCGAGATTAGACTCAATATCCCTCAAGCTTTGACGACATGATAATTGAGACATCAAAATAGCAATAAATTGATCCCATCGTGTTGCAGATCTTAATTTTTGTCCTTGATGGTATTGTTTTGCAAGACGTTCAAAATCTTGTCTTAAAATGGGTTTGAGTAATTGATGAAATACAGTATTTTGATGTGACAAAACCTGAATCCTTGTAGTTGAAGTGTTTGTTCGCACTTATATTTTAACTACTTTGGACTCAGGTTTTTTATTTAAATCTAACTATGGGACAGCAGTGGCTGAAAGGCTCCTTTTTTCATGTGTGTACTGATTGCAGTTACTGCAATTTTTCTAAAAAGTGAACTGCTTTAAGTTAAAGTGTGCCACGGTTTTCAGATAAATATGTGGCTTGATCCATCAACCGTTCTGCAGAAGCAAAAATCTCACGCGAATGATGCCAACCTAATTCACGGTACTCAGCAGCCGCCCAAACCAAATTCACTTCAGCCTATGCAAGTTCTTTATAAGCACACTGAAATCCAGTCTGTGTTTTTATGGTTGTGGCACGCGTCCATAAATCGCGGCGCATCAGTTGGGAAAACGGTAGCATTGGTGTTTCTATACTTAACGTTGCACGCTGATCTGCATATACAATGTCTAAGACCTGCTGATAGATCAGATCAATATTTTGACGCTTCGCTTTTTCACTATATTCATGGTCAGCATAACTCAGCCATGTTCGTGCTTTTTCTAACTGGTACTTGTCTCGTACGTCCATCGCTTGCTCAATTGCAGTGTGCAATTGCTCATGCACCTGCTGCTGCGAAACTGGATAATTTGAGCTGACAGGGACCTCTGCAGCATGCGCCACCACAGTACCCAAAGCTAGAAGCCACAACACATGTTTAGCATGGTGTTTCAACATTATTTAGGCTCCAAGGCTTTATTGACTGAAGGCTTATTTTTGTTAAATAAGTTTTCGTCAAATTTGAAGCGGAAACGGAAATATGCTCCATCCATCGTTGTATCACTATCAATCAGATCTTTATCTTGATAGCCCACAAAGTTATATCCACCTGAAACCCAAAGGTTCGACGCTAGTAGATAACCCACTTCAACCCCTGCCATCAACTTGGTTCCATCCGAAACACTGTTCCACATCACGCCAGCATTCACTCCTGCATCCCAACGCTCATTAATGTCGTACATAAAACGACTGTTGAGCATTTGAGTCATACCACTGGTTTGCAGTAGATCATAAGTTTCATCCAAATATTTAACCGCATATTGCCCAGATACATGCACCGAACGTGTTGGATGATAATTCATATGATGAGACATAATATAAACATTGCGCTCATATGGATCATTCAGCGTTGTTTCATTTTTCTCGTAGCGATATTCAATTTTGCTCAATGAGTCAAAACGATTGGTTGCCAAATCACGATATGCAGCACCGACCTGAACACGGTCAATCACGCGATCGCCAGAATCTGCAGACTTATTGTCGGTAATATTCAAGACATTTTTAGCCAATAAGGTCACTTCGTCTGAATACTTGTACGCGGTACCTAAAGTATTTAAATAGCTATCACTTTGATTAGACCAGCGCCCTTCTATACGTGCCACATTTTTCCAGCGTGGATTGGAAAGGTGTTCAAAGCCCAAAGTCGCAGCGGTAGACTCTAGTGAATCTTTATTTTCACCTTCAAAGACTTTTACTTTTTCAAAACTGGTATTAAAGAATAGCCCTTCTTTAAGCTGCCAACGATTACGCACACCCATCGCGGCTTCAGCTTCACGTGCGCTCATACCATCACGTACACGATATTCACTAAACACAGAGCCATCACGCATATATTCACTGTCTAAACCAAAAACGGTGGTATTACGTTTTTGCGTGTCATTGAGTTCGTATAATCCGCCTATACTTGAAATGAACTCATGGCGCGCATAGGCATGAATATTTTTATAAACTTGTGCATCACCGCCCACAGCAAATACACGGCGGTCACTATCCGCGATGTCTTGCTCATATTCTAGGAAAGCACTTGAACCATCAAAAGGGAGTGCTGTTTTTAATTTAGCGCGCACAGTGGTACCGTCATATGGCGTTTCAACATTTTGGGTTGAAGCACTGGCTGCATTGGCTGACTCATTATAATAACGTGCACCCAGCTCTAAACTTACAATACGGTTAATCGCTTTCTCAATCGAAGCACTCACGCCATGACGAACACCTTCATTCACGCTATCTTCAGTTCTTACCGCTTCAACACGTAAAATACCAAACTGATCTAAACGTGCATTAAGTTTGACTGCACTTTCTTTGCGCCCTGAACTGATTGAAGACGCCGCATTACGGAAACCTTCATCTGCTTGTTGATGGTAAGCACGTAAATCGACCTTGTCATTTTTGTATTCCAATTCAACGCGTGCCGCTGTGCCATCACCAGATGTGTCTGTACTATTTGACGCATTCACATCTGTCAATTGGTCAAGGTTTAGGGCATCGTGGTCAGAATATGCATATTCCGCAATCAGTTTGGTCTTATCATTCCAATGAATGACGGTATTGGCACTGGCAATTTTCTCTTGATCCATAGGATCATCATTTTGAATATAAGAGCCACCCACCGTCACTTTGTCATTGAGTTTATAACGGCCATTCACGCCAGCAACGGTATATTCCTGCCCCCCTTGATCCGACTCTACAGTAATCCGTAGATAAACAGGATTCAGGTTTTCATCAATACTGCTTAACGGTGAGGTCAGGTAAATACTGTTGGTATAGGTATCTACTTGATAGTCGCTGAAGCGATTTAAAGTACGCTGTGCAATAATCAAACCTGGATTGTTACGATCACGAACAATCACTTCCACCTTTTCACTATTTTCTAAAATATCGTCGGTATCAATACCTAGAGAATATGGACCAGAAACCCCCATTGCACGTAATTCATTCACGATTTGCGTTGCATTGGTTCGTGCTGCGAAGCCCGAAACTTGGTAACGATCCCCTTCAACAGTTGACTTCAGACCTGTCAATGAACGGCTGTATTGACCCAGTGAAAGCCCTTCGTCATTTTCTGTACGTGTAACATAGTCCCCATACATGGCATAAGAACGGCCTTTATCCACACGGACATAAAGTTTACTGGTGGATTGTGCATCGAAGCCTTTCGCTGATGCATCGCCATACACGGGGTAATATTCATCTGGACGGATATCACGGAATAGGCGCTGATTATTTTCTTTGCTCGAGTCATAAGCCAAAGTCAGTAAATAATCTCCGCGCACCTTCCCTTTCAAGAATAAAGCCGCACGACCACGAATGGCGGTTTCACCATCCCCTGAACTGGATAAATCATTCAGTTCTTCTTCGAAGCCATCTTGTGTTGAGCTTTGCGATAAATTTTTTGGGTCGAATTTGTTCAATGCAAATGAACCTTCGATAATCCCCGCAACCAACATTGGGCGTAATTCTGCTAAAAAGCGAACAGGAACTGTCTGCTCATAAATACCACTACGAATACGCAGTACACCTGAACCCGCTTCTAATGGCGCAAGAACTGGGATAACCAGTGAGCCACCTTCAGCAAAAACTTGAATACCCGGTTTATCTGGATCTAAATCTTTGAGTTGAACCGTTCCCACCGATGTTTCTATCGTAATTGGGGTACGTGTTGCAACAGCCGTGCCATTGCGGTCAAGCACCTTAACAACAACTTGATAAACGTCTTTGCCATTGGCATAAACCACTTGTTCTACAGGCTGTGCAGCCAGTTGACTCATTGCATCTGGTGCGATTACTGTCACTTGCTGTTGGTCACGTAGATTGCCAAAGCTATCGTACTGGCGAACTGCAACTGTGTTTTTGCCTGCAAGCAGCGGCACACCAATAAAGTCTAAACCAGCAACTCCATGCTCTTGATAAGCTGCTTTTTTACCAATACGTTTTTCCGAAATTTGCTCGTCATTCACAAATAAACGGATGTCAGTTCCTAAAGCACCTTTCACCTGAATGGTTGCTTGTTGAGCAGGTAGTACTTGCTGTTCATTTAAGTTCAAAATTGCAAGTTGGTTCGACTCAGAACGTTGTAGTTCTTGCTCTAAATCTAAAATCGTTGGTGTTTTAACGGGTTCAACTTGAACCGTTTTAACGTCTTTAATCTGTTCTTTTTTATATTCAATATTACAGTTTGCCGAAGCCCCTGAAGCACTAATACAACCACTTGCAGGCTGACCTTGAACATCAGTCACATAACTGCTCTGTGCATCTACGTTTAAATCTTGGCGTAAGGTTTGCTCAAGTGCATCAAGTTGCGCATCAATTTTGCTACGACGGGCTTCAATTTGTGTTACCAATGCCTGACTACATTCGCCTGCGGTATCTGCAATCGCGAAATCGGCACGGTGCAATTCACCGCGTTTTAGGTCCACAAATCGGCTGGCTGGATCACCCGCTTGACGGTTACTGATTAGTACCAACTCAGCATTATTCGGTAAAGTGGTATTGTCGACTTTGAGGACATGGGTAATTGGTTTAATGCCATAGAAGTTATATTTCCCTTCACGGTCAGTGACCACAAAGTTACCATCTTCCATATAAATACGAACACCTGGAACACCAAGCTCGCCCGCATCTTGCACCCCATTACGGTTACAGTCAGTAAATACTTTACCCACCACGAAACCATCTGGACTAAATACCCCTGGTGTCACTTTGACTGCCGCTTGTGCTTCATTTGAAGTCGTATTTTTATTGTCCTGCGCGTAAACACGGTTAATCCCATCGCCACTTAAAGCATTTGGCCCGACATACACACGGTATTGAACTTTCGCTTCTTGTTTCGGTGTCAGTGTCCCTAAACCTAAAGTTAAATAAGGACCTTTACCACCCTGTGGGTCATTACTCTTTTGACCATTGACACGCGTAGTGCCTGATACATACACAAAGCCACGTGGCAAAGTATCTTTCATATTGACGTCATACAATGTTGAGTCACCCATATTGGCAACCGTCACCATATAATCTTTAAAGTCACCAATCTCAGCTGTTTTATCGCCCACCACTTCTTTTTTAATGACCAATTTGTCATTAATTGGCGTCACAATATCAACTGGGTCGATTGGGATATCAATATTGAGTGCAGCATCACCTGTTTTTAAAGTAAAGTTTCCGCCATAAGACCATGATGCATCGACCACACGCTGATCAAAATTATTATAAATGGTTTTGTCACTGGTAAATTTATAGTGGGTTCCACCCGCAATCGTTGAGGTGTCGATATATAAGCTATAAGTACCATTTTCAACATAAGGGTAAATAAACTCACCATCACTATTGGTTACCTGCTTTGCAGGAATAGCAACTTTGTCCCCTGTCGTTTCATCTAGTTTATAAGCAACATTTTCAGCAGGTTTGCCATTCGCATCCAATAAAGTAACGGTTGCACCCGCAACAGGTTGATTGGTTTTGGCATCAAAAACCACACCATATGGATCAATGAGTACATTGGTATCTACATCACTAATACTGTTTGTGGAGTTACCATTTTCATCCAAGCAATCCGTTAAGCTAACAACCACTTGATCACGCTTAACCGTTTGTAGAATTTGATCATTCTGCTGTGCTGTCGCAGACTCCTGCGTAGGTAATGAAAACCGGAATATGCCTGTGTTGATGCCTGTTTCAACACCCTGTACATATTCAATATCACCAGTTTTCGTCGATTGAACTTTGATTTTAACTTTGTCTACACTGCTGCGCGTGGCATTACACATGGCACTATTTGCTGCAATATACAACGGCTTACTTAAACTGCCAGTCGCTAAAATATTAGAATAATCTTTGCTGTTATTAGTGATGGAAGAGCTTCCACCCACTGTGGTGACCACTTCATTCGACAGAGTCTTTTTAATATTTGAGACTAGGCCATGCTCAACACTAAAGATGTTGGAAATCGATGTACGACTAATATTAGAGTTCATCGTCACAACCAGTTCGACCGTTTCAGTCGCATTGGCTGCTAACGCTTGCGGATAAGCCACCACTAAAGTATTGATGAGTGATTTATCATTCGGGATCTGCTGGGTAAATTTATCTTGGCCTAATGGATATAACACCAAAGCTTTTGAGTTATTTGCTTTTGCTGATTTAAACGTGGTGTTTGCTGGTAACTCGTCCAATAACACCACAGCATTAATGGTTTGACCATCGACCTCAATCGGCTTAGTACCCGAATTACGCGTAGAGGTATTTTTTACGTTTAAGCTATAAGTTAAATCGTAAGACTGACCTGCTTTTGGTTCGAAACTACTTTTATCGACTGCTTTAGTTGCCGTTAACTGTGGTAAAAAACTAATTAAGCCGTTAACAGCATCTGCAATAGCTGTTGGATCTTGAATAACATATGCACGCAGTGGTAAATCAACTTGTTGACTATCATTCAAAGAGCTCGATGAGTCGGCCACGACCCATAGGTCAACTTTTTGACCGCTTTCTAAACTCAAATGCCCTGTCACCAATAAGTCTGAACGATCAAACTCACCATTTTGATTACTGTCGACATAAATTTTTATATTGGATAATTCTGGAACCGAATTTTTATCAATTGAAATATCGGCTTGTGTATTACTGTGATTGGTTAGAGTGTTTAACCAAATGACTTTTGCACCGGCATTGATTTCCTGACGAGCTGGTGAAGTCAGACTAATGACATATTGGGGATTAATCGTCACTTGAACAGTATTAGAAACGGCCTGACCAATCAAACCGTCCTTTTGTACAAAACTTGCATACGCAGTATTGGTGATATTTTGCCCAGCAGCAGGCATCACAGCATAAGCGTGATTTACCAAAGCCATAGCGGTCGCTAAGCTTGAGAAAATGAGCTTGATCTTATGATTATATAGCGGCTGAACTCGTTTAATCACGAAAATACCCCAATACCAAGTAAAACAAGGTAAGGGATAGGCATTTTGACAATGCCTATCCACAAAAATAGTTATTAATGTTATGTCTTAATTATTGTCCATCGACCTTAACGCTGAACTCCATCGTTACAGACTCTAATGGGGTTAAATCAAATTCTTTTGATTTCAATTGCCCATTCGTTGTTGTAACGTCTGCAGTAGTACCTGGATCTAACTTTGGAGCTGGTGATGTGCCGAGTGTCGTATAGTTCGGCACGACGTCAGTAATCACAACTTTGGAGACTGGGCCATTCCCCTCATTCGTCGCTTTAATACGATAAACGATACAAGCACCTGGCTTAGCTCCAATCGGGGATGTACCAAATGCACCATCTGCACCATTACTACAATCCGCATCCAACGCTTGTGTTTTTTCCAGACGGACTTGACCAATATTCACTGTAGTCTTATCAGTAACCGTCACTGCAGTAGGAGCATTTGCACCACCAGGAGCAATCTTGATAATTGATAGGTTACTTTGACCCGCTGTTGCACTACTTGGTGCTTCAACTTTCACAAAAATATTGACAGTTTCATTTGGAGAAAGTCCATCAAACGCAGATGTTGTTCCACCCGTTTTTTCTAACCAAGCTGTTAGATCATTTCCTGTAACTAATTCACTTGCCTCAGCAATACCATTATTATTTTGGTCAACGTAAATTGAAGTTACAAATCCAGAATTTACAGAGTTCTGAGTAATCTCAACAGGTAAAGTATTACCAGCAAGTCCCTCTATCACATTACCGTTGTTGGTTAAGGTATGCTTATAGATGATTGAACCGCCTGGTGCCACTTGACCAGTTTGATCGGCTACAAAAGTAATTTTACGTGCAACTTCAATATCCAAATGATCTTTTAAGCTATCAGTTAAACCCGTCGCAGGAGAGTTAATTGTGAAGACGATATCGCGACTATCTGTTGGCACAGCATTGACTGATGGCGTAACAACTGCACAATATTTAACTGTCGCACCTGGTTGAATCGTACCCGAATTCGTCAGCTTGCTAGCACTACAGCTACCATCAGAATTTTGAGCAAAAAATTCGACCGTCCAACCATTTGGTAAAGTAGAAGAAATACCTAGATTATAATTATCTGGCTGAGTTCCCTCATTTTTAATGGCTAAGTCAAAAGTAATTGATTTTCCTGGTTGAGTAGATTTTTTATCCACTACATTGCCATTATCTGGACCAACTCCACCTGTTCCACCATTATTCAAGTCAACCTTAAGCGCTGTTACCTCACTAATTTTTAAAGTAATAGTATCGGTTGCAGAGGCATTTTGAGAGGCAGTTGTTTGTAAGACTACTTGAATTGGGTTGCCATTATAGGTGGTTCCTGTGAACCCCGTTGGTAAGCTCACCACTGCAACAATTTGGTATTTTCCACCAGCGGCAATTGGACCTGTATCTTTATCAGACCCAATTGAAGAAGTAAGTGGTGTTACACCATCTGATTTAAATAAGCTGACGATAGCACCTGGTGGTAGATTTGTTCCAGCAGCAGTCACAACCTTAAAGGTATCTGTTACGTTTCCTGTATTGTGAACATAAATAACTTCACTCTCTGGTGTGCCTGTACCAAAACGGACCTGAGCTCCTTGGCTTGCTGTTGCAATAGTAATAACGTCATCTTCACCAAGTGCCGTTGCTTTGGTACTACTATCGTTGATTACACCAGTATAGAACGACTGAACAGTAATATCTGTACGGTTGGTTGGTTGGTCTGGTATAGAACCATTTGTATTTGGGCCATCCGCATCAAACATTGCAGTGTTCGGGACAACACCTGCTACTGTTCCCTGTTTCACTTCAGCTTCAAACTTAACAATACCACTGGTATTGGCTGCAACATTTTTAATGGTGATCGTCAGTTTTTTGGTTGAGGAATCCCATGCATAATATGCATTAGCCGTTGAACTGGTACCCAATACATTACCAGAGACCGTAATCTGATGGCGTGTAGGATCAAAAGCTAAATTAGAATCTAGTGTATCTTCAATAATTAGGGTATCAGTTGAATTCCCTTTATTCACATAATTTAATTGATAAGTCACAGCCTGAGCAGTATTACGCGTATCAACTACACTCACGCTTGCACTTTTTGTGACAGCAAAGCTTGCACCTGTCACAATTTTGACTGAATCTGTATTTTTAATTGTTTTACCAGTAGCACTTGCATCAACTTCTTTACTAGTTGCAGAAAGTTCCAGCTTACCGAGTTCATCTAATTTCGCTGTTGTAGATGTTGTCCCCACGACCACTAAACCAATTGACTCACCAGCATTCAACGAAACTTTTTGCCCCATTAAATTTGTATTATTATCAGGTACACCATCTTTGTTGGCATCTAAATAAATTGCAATATTTGAGAAATCGAATGCATCACCAGACACGTTAGCCAAACCTAACGTAAACTCGTCTGTACCATTACCCGTATTGGTTAATACATGCGATAAAGCCACAGCACTATTTGGATTTGCTGTTGTTGTACGGTCCTGAACCAAAGTAAAGCTTCCGACTTGTAAAACAGTCGTTTTGACTTCATTTGATGTAACGGTACGTGTAGTCGACGTACCATCCACATACGATGCCGTTGCAATGTTACTAATGTTCGTACCCGCAGCTGGTGCAGCTGCATATGTGGTGCCTGTAGCAAAGAAAGCAAACCCACCTAAGACTGTCGCAATTGACAAATAAAGGTTATTTCGCTTTGTTGTTTTCAAATTCATAGACATGAAAGTTCCCCGATTCCATCGGAATGATGTGTGTAAAATTTAGAAATTAATCGTTTGAAGTATTTACTTTGGCTTGTGCACTAACCGTTACAGACTTTTTCGCTGGTAACTCTGCAATCTGCCACTGTAAAGCGCGGTATTCTTTCAATGGAATATTGACCAATTTTCCATCTACTTTTTTCTTTAATGGCATTGCTGCAAAGTTGACACCATCCGTGCTCGCGAGTGCACCTGAAGGCAGACTTGCACCCAAATATTGAGTATCTGCTGGAATAGGTAATGTCGCCTTTAAGCTTTTGATATTACCTGTCGTGTTGTTGGTATAAGTCGCACGATACTCAATCACATCCTGCGGTTTAATTGAGTCTGCAGCTTTAAATTGTGCATTCCCCTTATTGTCTACAACTTTTTTAAACGCTTTAAGCTGAACAGAGACAGGCTCATTATTGGTCGCTGCAGTTGCCACCATCGCACTGGCAGCAACCCCAACAAACATCAAACTAATTGTCATTTTTTTCAGCATAGAGTTTTTGTTTAACATGATTTTATCCACTGAGAACCAATGCGAAATTTTTGTGACACTAATCACTTTTTTATAAATTAATGCAACAAATTCCAAAGCAATGTTAAACAAAAATCACACTAACAACCATACATTATTTAAAAAAAATGTTAACCAGTTCACCTTGTGTTTTTTTTAGTGAATACAAAAAATCAAAAATAACAATCAAGTTACTGATATT
>OEQN01000354.1_pt1 | contig 11189 bp, 10 predicted proteins | sample 1539781 | NCBI WGS metagenome assembly OEQN01 (sample SAMEA3891236, study PRJEB23780) | metagenome | biome: terrestrial biome; feature: animal house; material: water of meat washing | place: Italy | collected 2015-05-12 | reverse complement strand
ACACGGCTTATCGTGCGTTTCTTTTATTTGGTAATTCTAAAGAGGTATTTCCCCTTCACATTGAGCAGGCTGATGGCCTGTTTGATCCCCTCGGGCAGCGGCTGATAGCGGCGACAGTTGGAAGCGAGCAGCAGAGCCTGCACATCCTGTTCCGTGACAGGTTTGGTGAGACCGGCGGCAATCCGCAGGCAGACCAGTTCCATATCGCTTGATAGCAGCAACCACTCTTTGCTTAACACCGCATCTCCTTGCTGGATGAGAACGGAGCGATCGGCTCGCTCCTCTACTGTCATTTAATCTCTCAATGATTAATAAAGCGAGTCACCAACCCTGAGAGTGGGCAGTATTCAGATATTTCCTCTGAATGGTCAATGAATTGAAGTCAAATCGGTGATGGCGGCCAGATAAATGTGGGCGCTGTTTGGAAACGGAGTGAAAAGACGGATCGCAGCGCCAGCGACATAGGGTCGCTGGCAGGGGAATGGCGGTTCTTATCAGCTGCGCTGGGCTGTTCTGGCCAGGGTGAGGTAATCGCCGAGCACCGGCTCACCCAGCATATGGCGGCGCAGCATGTCGAGGGCGGCAAAGGCGAGGATCTTGCGGCGGCTCTCCGGGTCGGGGTGGCTGACCTTGACCGTCTGACCGATGTGCATGCCATCGGCGCTGAGCAGCAGTGGCACCCCCTCTGTGCCCTCTCGCCCTATGGTCAGTTGCAGGCCCGCATCGGCGGTCGGCAGTTGCGCCAGCTCATCGGCCAGTTGCGCGCTGAAGCGTGCTTCCAGCCGGGGATGGCCGTGACAAAGCGCCAGCAGGGCGCCGCCACTCTCTCCCTCCAGCAGAGCCAGCGGTTTGCCTTGCAGCAGCGCAAGGATCTGCTGCGCCGGTTCCGTATCTCCGCTGCCAACCAGCCAGGGGCGGATCGTATCCAGCAGTCGGCGCTCTGCACTCTCCATGTCAGCGGCACTGGCGCCGTGGCCGATCAGTTTCAGCTCGATAAGGGGCATGGAGGAGCGGTAACCCAGCTCAATACCAGCTGGCCAGGGGTCGGCATCAAGCATATCGCTGAGCGCCGACTCCGAGACGCCGAAGGTGTAAAAGCGACGCAGCTCGGTATCGATCTGTGCCCCGGCCAGCTGTTTGAGGCGCGGCAGAATTTGCTCGCGCACCATCTGCTTGAACTCGAACGGCACGCCCGGGGTGAAGAAGAGCTGGCTCTGGCCACTTCGCACCACAAAGCCGCAGGCGGTGCCGACCGGGTTGTCGAGGATTTCGCTCCCCTGTGGCAACCAGGCCTGTTTGGCATTGCTTTGTGCCATGGGGCGGCCACGGCTGGCGTAGCGCGCTTCGATGGTAGCGAGCCAGTCGGGGAAGAGGGTGAGCGGTTGGTCAAAGGCCTCGGCTGCCGCCTGAGCGGTGAGGTCGTCGGCGGTGGGCCCGAGCCCGCCACACACCAGCACCACCTCGGCGCGGCTGGCACTCTCTTGCAGCACCGTTTTCAGGTCGGCGAGGTTGTCCCCTACCGTCAGGCGACGGCGCACCTGCCAGCCCTGTTCCAGCAGCAGAGCGCTGAGCCAGGCCGCGTTGGTATCCACCACCAGACCCGTCACTATTTCGTCTCCGGTACTGATGATCTCGATACGCATGGCAGGCTCCTTGGATTAAACGGGTGGCAACGGTTGGCCTCGGGCCAACACAATCAGGCTTTGTTGTGCTCGAAGTAGTAGCTGATCCGGGTACGCGGATTGAGGTACTCGAACACGGCGGGCGGCAGCCGTTTGGGGTGGATCACCTTGGCGATCGACAGTTCGGCTTGCTGCAGGTCGATGATGGCGGCTTCCTGACGGGGAATGCGCGGATCGTAGACCAGCACCGAGGGGTAGAGCAGGCGGGAAGCGTTGACCGACATCACCAGCCCCACCTGACCGTTGGAGAGTTGCACCACGCTGCCGGGGGGATAGATCCCCATCAACCGGATCAGCATGCTGAGGTACTCCGGATTGAACTGCGCCTTGCGCTGCTTGTAGAGGCCGCTCAGGGCCGAGTAGGGCACCTTGGCCTGCATGTGGCAGAGGTTATCGTACTCGTTGATCAGCGACACCATCTGGGTCAGCGGATCGAGCTGGCCACCCTTGAGCCCTTCCGGCCCGCTGCCATCGAGATATTCGTGGTGATGGAGCACGATCCCCTTCGCCTCGGCCGGGAAATCCTTGGCCAGATTGAGCAGATCCAGCCCGTAGCGCGGGTGCTGGGCCATCAGGTTCTGCTCCGGCTTGGTCAGCGGCTCGGTCTTGCGCAGGATCTGGCTCGGGATCTTCAGCTTGCCGATATCGTGGAACAGCGCCCCCATGCCGACCTGACGGATCTCGTCGGCCGTCATGCAGCACTCCTTGGCCAGCAGCATGCTGAGCACGCTCACATTGAGGGAGTGGAAGTAGAGGTTGTTGCCATCCTCGCTGTCGGAGACCAGATGGAGCACCATCTCGTCCACCGAGAGCAGTTGCTCGGTCATGGCGTTGACCAGCTCCTGCGCCTCGCCGATGGCATTGAGGGGGCGGGACTGGATCTTGCTCATCACGCTGCGCACCTGCGCCAGCGACTGCTGGAACTGCTTCTCGCACTGCTGCAGGTTGCGGCGATAGAGTTGCAACTGCTCGATGCGGCGATCCTTCTCCTGCTGCATCTGGGCCTGGCGCTGGGCGGCGTCTGCGCTCTCTTGTTGCTGAGGCTGTACCTGATTGAGGGGCTTGGGCGGAACGTCGCTCTTGTCGGGAATGATGGTGACCAGTTTCAGGCCGAGACGGCGGATCAGCTCGATCTCTTCTTCACTTTTGATCTTGAAGCTGGAAAACAGGAACGGGTGTTCGCGCCACCCCAGTGGCAGGGATACATAGTTGCCGACTTGCAGTCGATCTACGGAAATCTTGATACCGGTCATTATCTTGGAAGCAGGAGACACACTGAGCCGTATGCTAGTCAAAGGCGGGGGTGAATACAAAAGGTATCTGATGACAGGGCAGGAGCTTTATTATAGGCTTCTGGATGTCCAGACATATTTACTGATGCAGTACAGGGAGTAAGCATGCCGATCAAGATCCCGGATCAGTTACCCGCCGCCGAAGTGCTGGGGCAGGAGAACATCTTCGTGATGACGGAATCCCGGGCCGTCACCCAGAACATCCGCCCGCTGCGGGTGCTCATCCTCAACCTGATGCCAAAGAAGATTGAGACCGAGATCCAGCTGATGCGGATGCTCTCCAACTCGCCGCTGCAGGTGGATGTGGATCTGCTGCGCATCGATGACAGGGAGTCAAAGAACACGCCGCAGGCCCATCTGGAGAACTTCTATCACGACTTCGAGCAGGTGCGTGGCAATAACTACGACGGCATGATCATCACAGGGGCGCCGCTCGGGCTGGTGGAGTTCGAGGAGGTGGTCTACTGGCCGCGCATCGTCGAGATCATCGAGTGGTCCCATCAGCATGTCACCTCCACCCTGTTCCTCTGCTGGGCGGTGCAGGCGGCGCTGAAAGCCTTGTATGGCATGGAGAAGCAGACCCACGGCGAGAAGCTCTCCGGGGTTTACCGCCACCATCGCCTCGATGAGCACGAGCCGCTGCTGCGCGGTTTCGATGACGAGTTCGTCGCCCCCCACTCCCGTTACGCGGCGTTTGATGGCGATCTGATCCGTGCCCAGACCGACTTGCAGATTTTTGCCGAGTCAGAAGAGGCGGGAGTCTATCTGGCGGCGACCAAGGATTGTCGTCAGGTGTTTGTCACCGGGCACCCGGAGTACGATGCCCTGACGCTGGACGGGGAGTATCAGCGGGATCTGGCGGCAGGGCTCGACCCGGCCATTCCGGTCAACTACTACCCGAATAACGATCCGAGCCGGACGCCGCGCGCCAGCTGGCGCAGCCACGGTCATCTGCTGTTTGCCAACTGGCTCAACTACTACGTCTATCAGCTCACCAGCTATCGGGTGGAAGATATCGGCAAGGTCTTTACCTACGACCAGGGAGGCAAGTAGTCAGTCGCCCTGCGCCAGCCGCTCGGCCAGCTGGTCGAGCCATTGGCGGTGGCAGGCCAGGGTAAACGCCTTGGGTCTGTGGGCCTTGATGGCGGCCATCGCCTCTTGCTGTGGCTGGCCGAGGGTCATCAGCAGCGCGGCGGCGACCAGACCGGTACGACCGCTGCCCCCTTTGCAGTGGATGACCAGATGCTTGCCATCCCCCAGCAGCTCGCGCAGCTGCGGCAGCGCCTGTTGCCAGGCCGCCTCGAAGTCGGTGTCGGGGGCCAGATCATCCTCGATGGGCAGATGGAACCAGCGCATCCCTTCGTGCTCGACCTGCTGGCCGAGCTGCGCCAGTTCGAGTCGGATCAACTCGGCGCTTGTCATCAGGGTCACCACCCCGTGGGCACCGGCCAACCGCAGTTGATCGAGCGCCAGGGTCAGCGGCACCTGCTGGGTGCCGGGGCAGGGGGTCAGCAGCAGCTGACCATCGACACGGGGAACCTCAAGGCTCCAGAAGGGGTGATACGGGTGCATGGCGGATCCTCGCGTGGTGGCCGCAGGGCTGCGGCCGGTGAATGGCGCCAAGGATAGGCGGGGCAGGGGGGATGTCAATGGCCGTTGTGTTTGCCCCGGTTTACGGGCAGAGTCTAAAAAATTGAGCGGTTCAAGGAGTTAAGATGAGAAACCTGGATCAACTGGATTTGGATATCCTGGCCCATCTGTTTCGGGATGCGGGCATGACCAACAAGGATCTGGCCGCGCTGGTGGGCGTTGCCCCCTCCACCTGTCTGGAGCGGGTGCGCAAGTTGCAGCAGGATGGCGTGCTCAAGGGAGCGCACTGCGAAGTGGATTATCAGGCCCTCGGTGGTCACATTCAGGCCATGGTCTCCCTGCAGCTGGCCCGTCACAGCCGCCAGATCATCGATGCCTTCCGCGATGCCATTCTGGCGCTGCCCGAAGTGATCAGTCTGTTCCACATGGGGGGCAAGGATGATTTTCTGGTGCACCTCTGTGTTTCCGATACCGAGCACCTGCGCAACTTCGTCTTCGATCACTTCACCTCCCGCGAAGAGGTGGTGCACCTCGAAACCTCGCTGGTATTCGAGCACAAGTTCAGCCGCTCCCTGCCCTGCTTTCCCCAGCCATAACGGCCAGTGGGCCGACAGTATGAATAGATAGAAAAAACCGCCAGCTGGCGGTTTTTTCCATTCTGCTATCGGCTGAATCAGCTCGAGCGGCTCAATTGGCGGCGGTGCGTTCATCCTTGGCCGTCTGATAGAGGCTCTTCTGATAGGCCATGCTGCCCCACAGGGCAAGACCGAGGGCATCCTCCTTCAAGGCGTCCGGCTGCGCCGCCAGGGTCAGCTTCTCGCTGGCATTGTCGTAGACATAGCCCTCTGCCGCCCGCTCCGGTTGCAGGATCACCACATCCTTGCCGCGCATCAGGGCGAAGTTCTTGTCGTACTGCATGATGGCGCGCCCCGGCCAGTCGGCGGGCATGCGGGTCAGATCCTTGCCGAGCATGGGGTAGTCGGCACTGATCCCCATCAGGGAGAGCAGGGTCGGCGCCATGTCGATCTGGCTGACGATGCGCGGATCCTTCTTCGGTGCAATGCCGTCGCCCACAATGACGCCGGGGATATGGAAGCGGGGGATGGGCACCAGACTGGCGCCACCGACCCGGCTGTCGTGGTCGGCGATGACCAGGAACAGGGTGTCCTTCCAGTATTCGGACTGTTTCGCCTTCTTGAAGAACTCGCCGATGGCGTAATCCGCATACTTGGCCGCGTTGTTGCGGGTCTGCTTGGGCTGCTCGAAGAGTTCGATGCGGTTGTCCGGGAATTCGAACGGATCGTGGTTGCTGGAGCTGAACACCAGACTGAAGAAGGGTTTGCCCTCCTTGTGCAGCGCCTTGAAGGTCTCGTCGGCCTTGGCCATCAGATCCTCATCGGAGGCGCCCCAGGAGCCCTTGAACACCGGATTGTCGAAATCCTTCTGCTCGACGATGGTGGTGAAGCCGTTGCCGAGGAAGAAGCTGCGCATGTTGTCGAAGTGACTCTCGCCGCCATAAATAAAGCTGGTGTCGTAACCCCGCTGTTTGAGCAGATCCGCGATGGTGAAGAAGTTGGTCTGGCTCTTGCCGAGTTTGACCACCGCCTGTGCCGGGGTCGGCGTGAAGCCGGTCAGTACCGCCTCGATACCGCGCACCGAGCGGGTGCCGGTGGCGTAGAGCTGCTCGAAGGCCCAGCCCTGCTGCGACAGGGCATCGATGTTGGGGGTGAGCGGCAGGCCGCCGAGGGAGCCGACAAACTGGGCGCCCAGGCTCTCCTGCAGCAGGATCACCAGATTCTTCGGTTTACCCTGGAAGCTCGCCTGGTTGAAGGTCTGGCTGGGCAGCAGATCGGAGTTGAAATCACTGGCCGGACGGCCACTCTCCTTGCGCATGACCTCGAGCACCTTCTGAGGGGTCATCTCGCCGTAAAACTGGCCGGCATCCTCCTCGGCGCCCATCTGCTTGATGGCAAAGAAGAGGGAGTAGGCGGAGTTGACGGTGAGCGAGTTGACCAGCGGATCCTCGGCAAAGGCGACCATGGCCGGGTTCAGGGCGCGGTGGCCGAGACTGGAGCGGGCACCGAGAAAACCTATGGCCAGAATGAGCAGGGCGAAGGCCGGACGCAGATACCAGCGGGGGAAGCTGAGGCCACGCACCAGACGGCCGCTCAGCCACCAGCCACCGGCCAGCACGGCACCACTGAAGAGCACCGCCAGCAGCAGCTCGGCTTTGCGGCCCGCCCACAACATGGAGAGCACCTCTTTCGGATAGATGAGGTACTCCACATAGAGGCGGTTGGGGCGCACGCCATACTCGGTGACAAACGAGGGGGTGGAGATCTCGAGGAACAGCATCAGCCAGAGTCCGACGGTCAGCCAGACGCGCATCAGTTGCAGCCAGCCCCGGCCGATGGCATGGGGGCCTGCCAGCAGCAGAGTGAGCATGGCGGGGACACCCCAGACCCAGCAGAGGGTCGCAAAGTCGACCCGGATCCCTTGCAGCAGCATCTCCTGCCAACCGGCCACGGCATCCACCCGTTCCAGTTGCCAGAGACCGAGGGCGATTCGGCTGAAAGAGAGAGAGAAAAGCGCGAGCGCGCAGAAGACGGCGAAGGGCCAGAACGGGCCGAGTCGCTGTTTTAGATCTGTCATGTTTGTTCCTGAATGAGACTCTAAACGTCTGTCCACAGACGTTTTTTTAGTTGTTGTGAGGTTATGACAGATCGAATTGGTTAAGGTTGCATTCAAGTTTGTTAAAAGTCGGCATTAACACATTTATCATCTAAAAATGTGATGTCGCGCCACTAATGAGCACAGCATAATCTGCTGGGTAAAATGTGAGCCACAGCGTGTATGGATGGAGCGCTGGTGTTTATAATTGCCGCGAATTATCTCAATCGGAGCCGAAGGGATGCCGGTCTTTATCGATGTCGAGTATGTGCGGGGATGGCGCCTGTTTCTGGTGTTATCGGATGGCACCACGGGGGTGCTGGATCTGACCCCCTGGCGAACCCAGCCGCTGTTTGCAAAGCTGGAGAGCGAGCGTCACTGCGCCCGGGTCTTCATCAACCGTCACCACCAGCTGGAGTGGCCTGTTGGCTGCACGCTATCCGCCCATGAGGTCTATCACCTCATCTCTCCCATCGATGAGCGGGAAGCCTTCAGCTAATCCCCATTTTTTGTGAGCCAACGCCAGATTCCTGTTGCTGGAATGTTTGCCCGTTTGCCTTTCTGAGCCAACTTGGGTAAAACCTGCGCAACATTTTGCCAACTTGCCTTCGCTTCACCTGACAGAGGCTTGCCGCTTTCGCGCCGCAGGCCTTTTTTGCGGCCTGACGGCAAACCTTTCCCTTGCTGAAAGGTTTGGTTGGTTGAATGAAAATAACAAAACAAACAAATACATAAGGAAAATGTATGGCTTGTCATATGCGCACACCCCTTGCCCTGCTGGTTGGTGGACTCGCCTGTCACGGCGCTGCCGGTCAGGAACCGGTGCAACAGCTGGATCCCATGGTGGTGGTGGCAACCCGCCCCGCCAGCACACTTGAAGTGACGCTGGATCCCAAGAAGCCCGGTTCCCCCATGCCCGCTGCCGACGGCGCCGGTTATCTGAAGAATGTCACCGGCATGAGCATGGTGCGCAAAGGGGGGCTCGGTGGCGACCCTGTGCTGCGGGGGATGGGGATGTCCCGCCTCAACGTGCAGATGGATGGCGGCATGCTGGCCGGTGGGTGTGGTGGCCGGATGGACCCGCCCACCGCCTATGTGTTCCCCCAATCCTTTGACCGGATCCGGGTGCTGAAGGGGCCGCAATCCCTCGAGCAGGGGGCCACCCTGGCGGGAACCGTGCTGTTCGAGCGGGACAGGCCCGAGTTCACCGCACCGGGCCTCAAGGCCGATGCCTCGGCCCTCTTTGGCAGCTTCGGCCGCGATGACCAGATGGTGGATATGACGGCGGGCTCGACCGATGGCTATCTGCGCGGTCAGTTCACCCACTCCGATAGCGACGATTACCGCGATGGTCACGGTAACAAGGTGCGATCTTTCTATCGCCGCGAGAACGGCACCGCCCAGCTGGGCTGGACACCGGGGGAGCACACCTGGCTGGAACTCACCGCCGAGCGCAGCAATGCCCGCGCCGCCTATGCGGACCGCACCATGGATGGCCCCATGTTTGATCGCGAATCCTTCGGGCTGAAGCTCAAGCAGGAGCAGATCACCACTCACTGGCAGCGCAGCGAGCTGACCCTGTGGGACAACTACATCGACCACATCATGGACAACTTCAGCCTGCGGCAAAACAGCGGCATGAAGATGCTCTCCAACCCGGATCGCCGCAACACCGGCGGTCGCTGGGCCAACGACATCGCCTTGCCAGCAGACTGGCTGCTGACCGCCGGGCTCGACAGCAACCGGGATCAGCACCGCAGTCGGAGTGGGGTCGACTATGCCACCAAGGATCGCCAGCGCACCCTGCGTTTCGAGCAGCAGGGCGGCTTCGCCGAACTGGGTCGTCAGCAGGGGGCTCACAGCTACAAGGGCGGTTACCGTCAGGATAGGGTAGAGACCACCCGCTATGGCGCCGGTGAACAGACCCTCTACAGCGATACCCTGAGTCTGAACAGCGGGTTTGGCCGCTACGAATATCAGTGGTCGCCACGCTGGTCCAGCTATCTGGCCTGGGGTCAGGCGGAGCGGGCGCCGGACTACTGGGAGCGCAGCAAGGACAGCACCCCGTTCACCCTCAACCCGGAGCGCAGTCGCCAGTGGGATGCGGGGTTGGCCCTGCGCAGTCGCGAGCTGGACCTGACCCTCTCCCTCTTTAGCGCCGATATCAAGGACTACCTGCTCTACAACAGCAAGTCGAACAAGGTGCGCAATATCGATGCCCAGACCCGGGGTGGCGAGCTGGAGGGGCGCTGGCAGTTTGCCGAGCAGTGGCGTCTCGATGGTGGTCTGGCGGTGGTCTACGGCGAAAACCAGAGCGACAACAAACCGCTGGCCCAGATGCCACCGCTCGATGGCAAACTGGCGCTGGGCTGGCAGCCGGACGAAGCGCTGAGTTTCACCCTGCTGGGGCGCGCGGTGGCGGCGCAGGATCGGGTGGATCTCTGGTCCGGCACGGTCGCCGGTCAGGATCAGGGGGAGACCCCGGGCTTCTTCACCATGAACCTGAGCGGCGCCTGGCAGTTTGCCAAGGGGTGGCAGCTCTCGGCCGGGGTAGACAACCTGTTCGACACCTTCTACTACGAGCACCTCTCCAAGTCGGTGCACAGCAGTCAGGCCGGGCTGGGCTACGAGCAGAGCGGCCGCATCCCCGAGCCGGGTCGTTCCTACTGGCTCTCTGTCAACTACCGTTTTGCCTCGGCAGGGGTGCTCTAACCAGTTGAGTCAGATAACGTTTTCAGTCACAGACACCGCTGTGTGAGCATCGCTATCATGGTGAAAAACAGGCGTATCAGACGCCTGCTCTCACAGCGGGAACATAACAATGAAACAGGGAACGTTACGCTATGGCGGCCTGCTCGGGGCCGCCCTGTTACTTGCGGCTTGCGGCGGCAGCGGTAGTTCAGGTGGGGAGAGTTCTCCCCCCGTCGTCAATCCGCCGGTCACCCACCCTCCGGTCGCCACGGCCAGTCGTGCCTGCTATGGCGACGATCAACCCGCCTGCAACCTGCGCATCTATCAGGTAATGGTGGAGTCGTTTGCCGATGGTGACGGCAGTGCCAACTACGGCGTCGGCTATGGCCCCTCCCAGCACAACGGCGATCTGCAGGGGATCATCGACAGTCTCGACCACATCAAGAGTCTCAACGTCAACGCCATCTGGCTCACCCCGGTGTTCGACTCCTGCGCGGGGCAAGGCGGTGATAACAAGCTCGATGCCACCGGCTACTTCGCCTGCGACTTTTTCACCGTGGATCCCAACTTTGGCAGCAATGCCAAGCTCAAACAGCTGGTGGATGGGGCGCACCAGCGCGGCCTCTATGTCTTCCTCGACGGGGTGTTTGGCCACGTCAACAAGGTGGGGGTGAGCAAGCCCTCGCCAGAGGGGCGTCTGCCAGCCCTCACCAGCGGCGGTGCGGGTTATCCCGGCCAGCTGGTGGATTACAGCAAGCCGGAGAGCCTCGCCTACTTCAAGGAGGTGGCCCGCTATTGGGTCGAGCAGTACGGCATCGACGGCTGGCGCCTCGATCAGGCCTATCAGCTTGGGCTGGATGATTGGCGCGCCATTCGCAGCGAGGTGGAGCAGGCCAGCGCGGCGCGCAAGGCCGCCGGCCAGCAGTGGGGCACCCTCGGCTACATGGTGGGCGAGGTATGGAAGAGTGCCGACGAGATCCGTGCCGAGGCTTACGGCAGCAGCGACAATCCGGCGCTCGCCTCGGCGTTCGACTTCCCGTTGCGCTACGGCATCGTGCAGGCGCTGGCGGTGGAGGAGTCCGGCAAGGGCGGGCAGGGGGCCAGCGTGCTCGATGCCAGCTGGAACAAGGTGGAGAACTACCCGAATCACGCCATGCCGAACCTGATGCTGGGCAACCATGATCTGGTGCGTTTTGGTGATCTGCTGGAGCGTGGCAATTTCAAGTCGACCGAGTACTGGCAGCGCCACAAGGCAGCCTTCAGC
>OEQN01000352.1_pt1 | contig 11219 bp, 7 predicted proteins | sample 1539781 | NCBI WGS metagenome assembly OEQN01 (sample SAMEA3891236, study PRJEB23780) | metagenome | biome: terrestrial biome; feature: animal house; material: water of meat washing | place: Italy | collected 2015-05-12 | reverse complement strand
TCTCGACCTGCAATCTCCAGTAGAGCGCTGATGCCCGGACGACATAAATGCTGTTGAATGCGCTTCAGGCCAACATCGACCAAGATGCGATTGTTATAGTCAAGACTCGCAACATCGGCATAGGTGCCTAAGGCCACCAAATCCAAATACTGACTCATGACTGCCGAAGACTTATTCAGTTTTTTACGATAGGTTGATAAGTTAGCTAAGACATAAAAGGCCACGCCCACCCCAGCTAAGGCTTTACTTGGAAAATCACACCCCAACTGGTTCGGATTCACTACCGCTTGGGCACTGGGAGTCGGTTTGGTGGTCAAATGGTGATCGGTAATAATCACCTGCATACCATGATCTTGCGCTTGTTTCACGCCGTCATGACTGGAAATACCATTATCCACAGTAATCAATAAATCAGGTGTAAAGCTGGTAAATGCTAAATCCGCAATCGCAGGCGTTAAGCCATAACCATATTTAAAGCGATCTGGAACCAGATACTCTACCTGCGCCCCCATTTCTCGCAAAGCCAAAATCATTAAAGCGGTGCTGGTTGCACCATCTGCATCATAATCACCCACAATGACAATTTTGTGTTGCTGATCAATTGCAGCATCCATCAACTGAATCGCTTCATTTAAGCCTTTCAGACTAGGGGCCAGTAAATGCTTGAGCTTTAACTCCAGCTCCTGCGTTGACGCCACCCCACGGCGGGCTAAAATTTCTGCAATAAACGCAGGAACGTCCTGAAATAATTCAGGACAGGTCATAAAGGGTCTTTGCTTAATTTGAATGGCTGACATTTATGGCATCAAACGTTTCAGCATCCAGACATCTTGCTGTTTTTCATAACTTAAACGGTCATGTAAACGGTTCGGACGCCCTTGCCAAAACTCATAATAGTCAGGCTCGAGACGGTAGCCACCCCAAAAGAGGGGTTTATTCAGTTCTGATTTACCTTCAACTTGGCTTTGCAATTGCTCAAAACGTTGTTGCAAGACTTCACGGCTTTCAATCACACCACTTTGTGGTGTACTGATATGTGCTGCAATTTGACTATCTCGTGGACGCTTATGATAGTAGTCCGTCGATTCTGCTTCAGAAATTTTGACCACTTTACCGCCAATGCGAATCTGACGTTCCTGCTCTTGCCAATAAAACAATAACTCTGCATATGGGTTTTCTGCCAGATCCTTGCCTTTTTGACTGTCATAATTGGTATAAAAATCATAACCTGCTTCAGTTGCACCGCGCAGCAATACCGTTCGTACATGCGGACGACCCTGGACACTTGCTGTCGCCAGTGACATAGCATAGGGTTCGTGCAGTTGTGCTTCTAAAGCATGATTAAACCAAAGCAAGAACTGAGCATGTGGATGGGTTTCTACTCGATCTTCATGCAGCTCGCCTTTTTGATAACTTAAACGAAGCTCACTGAGATCTTTAATTAAATCACTCATTTCTTCACTCCCTATTAAGCTGCATTCGCACGTACAGCATCAGCCAATGTATGGGCTAAAGTGCTGACTTCATCGAGGTCATCCCCTTCCACCATGACACGAATCACAGGCTCAGTACCTGATTTACGAATCAACAAACGACCACGACCTTTGAGTTGTTGCTCGGCTTTATCAAATTCAGCCACCAAAGCAGGCACCGCATAAGGGTCAAACATCGCCTCTAAACGTACATTCACCAGCACATTCGGTAGAAGCTTAAAGTCAGCAACCAATTCATGCAGCGCTTTCTTCTGCTCGACCATCACGGTAAGGACTTGTAGAGCCGCAATAATGGCATCACCTGTGGTACTTTTATCCAAGGTTAAAATATGCCCTGATGGCTCACCACCAATGACCCAGCCTTTTTCTTCTAGGCCTTGTAGGACATAACGATCACCCACTTTGGCCCGTAATAACGCTACACCCGCTTTATCCAATGCCAACTCTAAAGCCATGTTTGACATCAAGGTACCCACTATTCCAGCAGGTTTTTTAGCGCTCTGTGTCGCCAAGATATATAAAATATGGTCGCCATCAATTAGCTTGCCATCTTTATCCACCAAAATAACACGGTCTGCATCCCCATCAAAAGCGATGCCCAAATCTGCACCATTTTCAACTACAGCTTGTTGCAAACTTTCAGGGTGTGTTGAACCACATTGCTCATTGATATTTACACCGTTAGGCTCATTATGAATGGCAATGACCTTGGCGCCGAGCTCACGAAAGACCGATGGACCCACGTTATATGCAGCACCATTTGCACAATCCACCACAATGGTTAAATCATTCAAGTCTAAATGGTATGGAAATGTGGATTTACAAAACTCGATGTAACGCCCATTGGCATCTTTTACGCGGACACTTTTACCCAAGTTTGCCGTGTCTTCAATCACTAATTCTTTTTCAAGTTCTTGATTAATTTCTTCTTGAATAGCATCTGGTAGTTTCTTACCTTCACTGGAAAAGAACTTGATCCCATTATCAAAATAAGGATTATGTGATGCTGAAATCACAATGCCCAAACTTGCATGTAAAGCACGGGTCAAATGTGCAATCGCTGGGGTTGGCAATGGGCCTAGTAAATGTACATACACCCCTGCTGCGTTTAAACCCGCTTGTAATGCTGACTCTAAAATATAACCCGATAAACGTGTGTCTTTACCGAGTACCACCAATGGTTTTGATTTTTTACTGTGGCGTTTTAAAACTTTCCCTGCGGCAAAGCCTAACTTAAGGGCAAATTCAGGGGTAATAGGGAGGACGCCAAACTTACCGCGAATACCATCGGTACCAAAATAACTCATATTTTACTCACTTCTTAATGGTGATCTAAATCATCACTTTTTACTGACATCACTTTACACCAAAACGAAAAAGCCGTCATAAAAATGACGGCTTTTACTTTGAACAATTGGTATAGCTGAATTAGCCCACGCGATAGTTCGGCGCTTCTTTGGTAATCGTTACGTCATGAACATGTGACTCAGACATACCTGCCGAAGTAATTTTCACAAACTTCGCATTTTGACGAAGATCTTCAATCACAGATGAACCCGTATAACCCATAGAAGAACGTAAACCGCCCATCATTTGGTGCACAATGTTGCCCATTGGTCCTTTGTATGGCACACGACCTTCGATCCCTTCAGGAACAAGTTTCTCAGCACCTGCTTTAGAGTCTTGGAAATAACGATCCGCAGAACCTGTTGCGCCTGCCATCGCGCCCAATGAACCCATACCACGATACGCTTTATAGTAACGACCTTGGAAGAATTCCACTTCACCTGGCGCTTCTTCAGTCCCGGCAAGGAGTGAACCGACCATAATCGTACTCGCACCCGCGCCAATCGCTTTCGCCATGTCACCAGAGAAACGAATACCACCATCGGCGATCAATGGAATTTGATCTTTCAGTGCATTGGCAACGCTATCAATCGCAGAAATCTGCGGCATACCAATACCCGCCACAATACGCGTGGTACAAATTGAACCTGGGCCGATACCGACTTTGACCGCATCTGCGCCTGCATCAAGGAGTGCCAATGCGGCATCACCAGTTGCAATGTTACCGCCAATCACTTGGACCTGTGGGTAATTCGCTTTCACCCAACGTACACGCTCGATCACACCCGCAGAGTGACCATGCGCCGTATCCACGACAATCGCATCAACACCCGCTTCAACCAAAGCCTCTACACGGCTTGGTGTTTCTACACCTGTACCGACGGCAGCACCCACGCGTAAGCGACCAAGGTCATCTTTACAGCTGCTTGGATAGCTTTCCGCTTTACGGAAGTCAGTGACTGTAATTAAACCTTTGAGTTCGTTGTGTTCACCAACAACCAAAACTTTTTCAATACGGTGCTTTTGTAGTAAAGCTTGAATATTTTCTTTCGACTCACCTTCACGAACCGTCACAAGGCGGTCTTGACCAGTCATGATGTTGCTTACAGGTTGCTCAAGGTTCGTTTCAAAGCGTGTATCGCGACCTGTGACAATACCGACCACTTTGCCATCTTTCACAACAGGCACACCGCTGATGTTGTTGGCTTGAGTAATCGAGATCAATTCGCGCACTGTAGTTTCAGGTGTCACAGTGATTGGATCTTTCACCATTCCTGCTTCAAATTTTTTCACACGACGGACTTCTGCAGCTTGTGCAGCAATATCCATGTTCTTGTGCAAAATACCAATACCACCGTTTTGCGCCATCGCAATCGCCATACGTGATTCAGTCACCGTATCCATTGCTGCTGAAACAAGGGGGATATTTAAATTAATGCCGCGCGTGAATCGTGTCTTTAATGAGACATCTTTTGGGAGAACAGTAGAATAGGCAGGGAGTAATAGGACATCATCAAAAGTTAACGCGTCTTGAACGATGGTCAACATGGCAGTCTCACTGGTAATTTCCGTGCGCTATTATAAACAAATATGAACTTAAATTTCATTTCAATTGAAAATTTATTTTTTTATCTTAGAAAATAAAGTGATAAAACCCATATTTTATTTGAGACCCTCATTTCCACCTTTATTTTTTATTTCTTGTTTTAAGATGAATTCGATTTATTTTCTAAAACTAAAAAAGCAGAGCCTTGACTCTGCTTTTACCGATTAACACACTTGATCAAAACCTTCATCGTTGACTGGAATGCTCGCTTCCAATTGCACAAATGGAATCATATTGTGCGCACGTCGCGCTTTGTTGCATTGATCATCAGCGATTTGAACTTCTTTACATGAAGAGCTACGCTGTTCATACATCCCACAACTCACGTGTTCACCAATGGTACCTTGCAGTGCGATACAGCGTGGGCTGGCTTGATTGGTTCCAGCCATACATGAATACACAGCCGTCACTGGCTCTGTGTAATGTTCAGGCATGGAGATGCCTTCAGCCCAGTAAAATGAGACTCTAAAAAAGGCACAACATGCCCCGCAGCTTAAACAGGCATCTTCCGTTGGAACTTGAGACAACATCCTTTATATTCTCATTTTCAAAAACTTTTTTTGGAAGAAAATATTAAAAAAATTGTGGTTGCCAAACAAGCAAAATTTACGACTATTTTGTCACTTAAGTTGGACAGGTAAAAACACTCTCATCCATCAAGTCTGTACCGCACTCCAAAGTCTCAATCCAGTCTAAAAATTGATGAATCTGCTCTTGCCCAATAAACGGTGTCCCATGCTGCGGTACAATCATTTCGACATCCATGGTGCGGACCATATTGACCCATAAACGAATCACTTTGTTATTGCACATATAGCGCTGATGAAACCCTTTCATTTTAGGAATATGCGCAGCAAAGTTTTCCAAAGGTTTTGAGGCATCATCCACCATCGATGCCCCCATATCGCCTGAAAATAGAATCTTGGCAATTGGGTCATAAAACTGAAAATTGCCTACCGAATGTAGAAAATGGGCAGGCACAGCAATAATGGAGGATTGTCCCAACGTAATCACTTGACCGTGGTCAGGTAGCTCCACTAAACGATCCAGCCAGTTACCTTTCATCCGCTCACTCATAAAGGCAGAGTTCAAGTGAGGTAAAAAGCGTGCCCAAAGTTTAGAAGCCACCACTTTCGCTTCGGTATAGACCAACCAACGCGGCATTGAGGTAATAATGTCAGGGTCTTGGTGTGAGGCCATCACAAAATCAAGATTGGTCAAACGGGTATATTTATTCAACTCCATGGTCAACGGTACATAAGTTAAATCACCACCGGGATCTAAGACTGCTGCACGCTCATGGTCAATAATTAAAAACTGATTTGCCTGTACACCCTCGCCTTTGACCAAGCTGGTAAAGCTAATACACTTATGTGTGCCATCATCATATAAAACCTGTGACGTTGTGCGGTCAAATGCCATGCCCATCCCCTCAAAATGCTGTTTTTCTTAAAAGACTTTTTAATACCTACAACATATATGGATTTACACAAACTTACAATGCATTTGCGACCAACATCATTTGATATATCAATAAATTGAAGATCATTTTTAAACAAAAAATCCCGATTTTTTAAGTCGGGATTCTTATTTTCTAAGGTGAATTAGAAAAAATAATGCTGTACAAGTGTCGCAACACCAATGACCAAGAAAATGGCCGCACCAATTTTATGAATTAAGGCAATTGGCAACTTGGTCGCCAACTTATCGCCAATAAAGACCGCTGGCGCATTGGCCAACATCATCCCTAAAGTCGTACCCAACATCACCCAAACTATACTGTCAAAACGTGCCGCTAAAGCCACTGTCGCAATTTGGGTTTTATCTCCAATTTCGGCCAAGAAGAACAACACAAACGTTGCGCCAAATACCCCTAGTTTCTGCCATTTCTTAATGCTGCCTGACTCATCATCCAACTGATCAGGAATCAACATCCAACCTGCCATAGCAATGAAACCAATCGAGAGAATCCAGATCAGCGCATCAGGGCTTAAAACTGTGGTGATCCATTGGCCTAAAACAGCAGAGACGCCATGGTTAATAATGGTCGCCAGCAAAATAGCCAATAGAATTGGGACGGGTTTACGGAAACGTGCAGCAAGTAACAATGCAAGCAGTTGGGTCTTATCGCCCATTTCAGCTAAAGCCACGATGGCTGTGGAGAGGAGGAATTCATACATGATGTCTTTCTCTGGCTAGCATAACAAATACCAATGACTCACCGCTCCTGCTAGCCAAAAATCTGCAGAGTGGTAAATCAAAGGTCTTGCCAACAAAAGAAAGCTCTTTAGAAGCTCATTTGGTTCTTTGCTATGATGACCATGCTCGTTTTAGAGCAAATATGTTGATCATCACCTGTTCTTAGGAACAGCGGCTACTCCCCAATGAAGTAACACCATGTTAGGCGAAAATATGTTTTTTGGCAATCTCTAAATACAAAAGACCCTGCCGAAGCAGAGTCTTTATTGAAGTATTTTTGCAGTGCTTCCAGCCGCTATTTTTCTCTTTTGAGAAGAGAAACCTACAGGCCAAAAAACCAGATCATCAGATCAGCAAAGTACGGATGTCTTTCAACAACTTGGTCAGCTTATTGGTAAAGCGCGCTGCATCGGCCCCATTGATCACACGGTGATCATAAGACAGTGACAACGGTAACATCAGTTTCGGATCAAAACCTTGACCATTCCATACTGGTTGCATCGTCGCTGGAGAAATCCCCAAAATCGCGACTTGTGGCCAGTTCACCAATGGTGTAAATGCCGTACCACCAATTGCACCTAAGCTTGAAATCGTGAAGTTTGCACCTTGTAGGTCTTTCGGCGAAAGCTTCTTATCACGTGCTTTCTGACCCAATACACCGAGCTCCACCGCAATGTCTTTAATTGATTTCTGGTCTGGATTACGTAATACAGGAACGGTTAAACCATCTGGTGTTGCTACAGCAATGCCCATATGGATTTCGTTCCGCAAGAGCACAGACTTGCCATCATCAGCCAAGTGACTGGCAAAATCACGCTCTTCTTTCAGCAAATGCGCAACAGCTTTAATAATGAAAGCCATAATGGTCAAGCTAATACCATCTTTCTTAAAGTTACCTTTAAGGTCATTACGCCAAGCTTCAAGTTCAGTAATATCCGCCAAATCAAACTGAGTTACTTGCGGAATATAGTTGTTTAAAGACAACTGCGGAATAGAGACTTGTTGCAGACGTGTCAGCACTTTCTCTTCTACACCACCAAATGCACTAAAGTCAGGCAGTTTCGGTAAGCCCGCAGCAGCAACAGCCGTCACAGCAGGTGCAGTTTGTGGTGCTGTTAAACGACCTTTCACATAAGCAAAAAGGTCATCTTTCATTAAACGTGCATGCGGCCCAGAAGCTTTGACTTCTGCCAGCACCACGCCCAATTCACGCGCCAGTTTACGTACTGCAGGACCCGCGTAAACTTTAGCATTGGCTGCATTTTGTTCTTTGGTCAGCTTATCTGCACCTTGAGCTGCTGGTGCAGCCTGTACAGTAGATGCCACCACTGGTGTAGTTGCAGCTGGAGCCGCTGTAGGTTTCGCTGGTGTCTGAGCAACAGCTTGAGCCACTGGTGCAGGGGCTTGGCCCTCAGCTTCAATGGTCACCAAAGCCACACCTTCCGATACATTTTGTCCCAATGCAACATGAATGGCTTTAATCACACCCGCTGTTGTACTTGGTACTTCAACCGTTGCTTTGTCTGATTCAACCACGATGATACTTTGGTCTTTTTCAACCGTATCACCTACTGACACCAAAATTTCAGCAACAGCCGCTTTGTCTACACCCAAGTCAGGCACTGCAATTTCAACCGCACCTGCAGGCGCAGCAGCAGCTTGTGGCGCTGCTTCAGCAGACTGAGCTTCAGAAGTTTGAGGTGCTGCAACTGGCGTAGGCTCAGCAGTCACTGGTGCAACTGACGCTGCTGTTTTTACAGTCAGAATCACCACACCTTCTTTAACACTGTCACCAACTTGAACGCTAATTGATTCCACTGTGCCTGAAATCGTACTCGGGACTTCCACAGTCGCTTTGTCTGACTCAACCACAAGGATGCTTTGATCAACGTCAATTTGATCGCCAACCGACACCAAAATTTCACCAACGGTTGCTTTTTCCACACCAATATCTGGCACTTGCACATCAATCACTTGTGATGCTGTAGTCGCAGCGGGTGCAACCGTTTCAGCAACAGCAGCGGGTGCAGTCTTTTCTTCAGCTTGTACAACGTCAGCCTGTGCTTGTACTGCTGGCGCTTCAGTTTGTCCCTCGGCTTCCAGCTCAATCAGCGCTGCACCTTCAGCAACCGAGTCACCTAAGTTTACTAAAATGCTTTTAACAACGCCTGCTGAAGTGCTAGGCACTTCAACAGATGCTTTGTCTGATTCTAATAGAACGACACTGTCATCAACCGCAATGGTGTCGCCAACTTTGACCAAAATTTCAGCAACAACGGCTTTATCTACACCAATATCAGGAGTTGTAATTTGCATACTTATTTCTCCTCTTTGTAGTCAGCTACAGCGTGTACAGATGGCGTTGCTTGAGGAGCCCAAGCTACTGGACGGTCCGTATCTAATTCAAATGTAGAGATGGCATCTTTCACTAAGCGTGCATCCACTTCACCTTCATCAGCCAATTTTTTCAGTGTAGCAACAACAATATGCGCTGCATCTACACCAAAGTAGCTACGTAATTTAGCGCGTGAATCTGAACGACCATAACCATCTGTACCCAATGCTACGAATGGACGGTTGTCTGGAAGATATGCACGAATTTGTTCGCTATAAGCACGCATATGATCTGTTGCAGAAACCACGATACCTTCTGTACCGCGCAGTTGCTCAGTCACCCAAGCCTCTTTCACATTCTCGCTCATTGGATGCAAGCGGTTATATTCTTCACATGCCATACCATCACGTGCAAGTTCATTGAAACTTGTTACGCTAAATACATTTGAATGGATTTGGTATTCATCACGTAAGATTTGAGCAGCTTTAATGACTTCACGCAGAATCACACCTGAACCCATCAACTGAACAGTGGCTTTTTCATCTTTTTGAAGTAAGTACATACCACGTTTAATGCCTTCTTCAGCACCTTGTGGCATTTCAGGATGCTCGTAGTTTTCGTTCATTACCGTTAAGTAATAGAAAATACGCTCTTGGTTCACATACATGCGTTGTAAACCATCATGCACAATAACTGCTAATTCATAACCAAAACATGGGTCATACGACACACAGTTCGGAATCGTGTTCGCAAGAATATGTGAGTGACCATCTTGGTGTTGTAAACCTTCACCGTTTAGCGTGGTACGACCTGCTGTTGCACCCAATAAGAAACCTTGTGCTTGTGCATCACCTGCAGCCCATGCAATGTCGCCAATACGTTGAAAACCAAACATAGAGTAGTACATGTACATTGGAATCATGGGTAAGTTATTGGTTGAATAACTGGTTGCCAATGCTGCCCAAGCGCTCATTGCACCTGCTTCGTTAATGCCTTCTTGAAGCATATGACCATCTTTTGCTTCACGGTAATGCATCAACTGTTCTTGGTCTTCAGGCGTGTAATGCTGACCATTGGCTGCATAAATACCTAACTGACGGAACATACCTTCTAGACCAAAAGTACGTGCTTCATCTGGAACAATTGGCACAACACGGTCTTTAATGGCTTTTTCTTTTAACAATGCAGCGATTAAACGAACCATCACCATGGTGGTTGATTGTTCTTTGCCTTGTGAGCCTTTTAATACTGCATCAAAGACAGAAAGTTCTGGAATAGCCAACTGTTCACTTTCTTTACGACGTGCAGGTAAGTAACCACCTAGTGCTTCACGACGTGCCTTCATATATTTCAATTCAGGCGAGTTTTCGCTTGGACGATAGAAAGGCACTTCTTCTAATTGCTCATCGTTAAATGGCAAATTGAAGCGATCACGTACATATTTTAAAGATTCGATTTGCATCTTTTTGATTTGATGCGTTTTGTTTACTGCTTCAATTTCATCAGACAAACCATAACCTTTAACAGTTTTCGCTAAGATTACAGTTGGTTGACCTTTGGCTGTACATGCTTCTGCATAGGCTGCAAAAACTTTGTACGGGTCATGACCACCACGATTTAGATTATCAATATCTTCATCGCTTAAGTCTTTAATCAACTCAGCCGCTTCTGGGTATTTACCAAAGAATTTTTCGCGTGCATATGCACCGCCCTTCACTTGTAAGCGTTGGTATTCGCCATCCAGTGTTTCTTCCATAACCGACTTTAAAGCACCAGTTTTGTCTTTAGCCAGTAGTGGGTCCCAATGACGGCCCCAAACCACTTTAATGACACGCCAGCCCGCACCACGGAATAAAGATTCTAATTCTTGAATAATTTTACCGTTACCACGTACTGGGCCATCTAGACGCTGTAAGTTACAGTTTACAACCCAAATGAGATTGTCTAATTTTTCACGACCCGCAAGTGAAATTGCACCTGTGCTTTCTGGCTCATCCATCTCGCCATCGCCAAGGTATGCCCAAACTTTGCGATTTTCTTCTTTAATCAAACCACGATTCATCAAATATTTTTGAATATGTGCTTGGTAAATCGACATGATTGGGCCAAGACCCATCGATACCGTTGGGAACTGCCAATAATCAGGCATTAAGTATGGATGCGGATAAGAAGGTAAGCCAACACCGTCCACTTCGCGACGGAAATTGTTTAGATGCTCTTCAGTCAAACGACCTTCAAG
>OEQN01000351.1_pt1 | contig 11227 bp, 8 predicted proteins | sample 1539781 | NCBI WGS metagenome assembly OEQN01 (sample SAMEA3891236, study PRJEB23780) | metagenome | biome: terrestrial biome; feature: animal house; material: water of meat washing | place: Italy | collected 2015-05-12 | reverse complement strand
GGCATTGGGGGCCGCCTCACCCCAAGGCTGGCAGTGAGCCTCGACTGGTGGCGGGCGCTGGCACTCTGGAGCCTGCCGCTGCTGCTGGCCCTCGTCTGGCTAGGGTGGAAAGTGCGTCTGCCACGGGCCGCCGCCGTCGCCATTCCCCACGGCGAACAGCGGCTGATCACCCTGCCCCGCAGCTGGTTGCTGATCGTCTGCTTTGGCATCATCAACAGCGGCTACGGCATCGTAGTGGCCTGGCTGGCCCCCGCCTATATGGCGAATGGGTGGAACGCTGCGCAGGCTGGCGAGCTGGTCGCCTGGCTGGCACTGGCGCAGACCGCCAGCGGCCTCGGCCTGCCGCTGCTGGCGGCGCGCAATCTGGATCGGCGGCCGTGGATGGGCCTTGCCATCGCCATGCAGCTGGCGGGATTTGGCGGCCTCTGGCTGGCGCCAGCCAGTGCCCCCATTCTCTGGTGCATGCTGTGCGGTGCCGGTCTTGGCGGCAGCTTTTCGCTGATCATGGTGATTGCGCTCGATCACCTGCCCGACCCGCGCCGCGCCGGCACCCTGAGCGCCCTGATGCAGGGCTTCGGCTTTATGCTGGCGGCCACCGGCCCCTGGGTGGCGGCGCGGCTCTATCACTATGTGGGCGACTTTGCGGCCGCCTGGCAGTGGCAACTGGGGGGATTGCTGCTGATGAGCCTGCTGGTGCTGCGCCTCGACCCGCGCCACTACCCCCGCGTCATGGGGTTACCGACCGCCAGCGAGCCAACCCTTTCGGCGCCCCTCCCGGCCAGCTCTGCGGCCCAAAGCAACACACCGGCCTGAGGCCGGTGTGTTGGGGATAGCAGTGTTGAGGATCACAAGACGAGGCTGACGCCACTCAGAGGGGCAACTCAGCGCCCCTTCTTCTGCCGTCCGGTGTTAGCGGTGCGCGGCTTGCCAGCGGCCGGTTTGCCACCCTTGGGAGCCCCTTTGCCAGCGCCGCCCTTGTTGGCAGCACCTTTACCCGCGCCCCCCTTGCCCACCGGCAGCTTCTTCTCGAAGGCTTCCGGGCCCGGCACATTGGGGCGACCGCCAATCTCGTGATCGTCATCGCGGCGCGGCTTCTTGCCCTGCCCCGGTTTGGCGCTTTGCGCCGCAGGAGCCTTGGCCGCCTTGGGTTTGTCGCCTTTGGCCGGTTTCACCTCGGAGGAGGAGTCCTCAATCAGCTTGAACAGATCGATCAGCTCGTCGTCGGTGAGATCGCGCCACTCGCCCACCGGCAGCCCCTTGAGGCTGACGTTCATGATGCGGATGCGCTCCAGCTTGGTCACTTCAAAACCGAAGTGCTCGCACATGCGGCGGATCTGGCGGTTCAGCCCCTGCACCAGGGTGATGCGAAAGACGAACGGCGCCTCTTTCTTCACCTTGCACTTCTTGGTCACAGTACCGAGGATCGGCACCCCGGCCGCCATGCCGCGCACAAACTCGTCGGTCACCGGCTTGTCGACGGTCACCAGATACTCTTTCTCGTGATCGTTGCCCGCCCGCAGGATCTTGTTGACCAGATCGCCGTGGTTGGTGAGGAAAATCAGCCCCTGCGAATCCTTGTCGAGCCGCCCGATGGGGAAGACCCGGGTGCTGTGGTTGACGAAATCGACGATGTTGTCCTTCTCGCCCGCCTCTGTGGTACTGACGATGCCCACCGGCTTGTTGAGGGCGATCAGCACCAGACTGTCCGCCTCGCGCGGCTCGATCACCTGACCGTTCACCTTGACCAGATCGCCAACCTGCACCTGATCGCCAATCCCGGCGCGCTTGCCGTTGATAAAGACGTGGCCCTGCTCGATAAAGCGGTCGGCCTCGCGGCGCGAGCAGATACCGCTCTCGCTGATGTATTTGTTCAGGCGCATGGATTCGTTAGCCAGCATGGGTCACCTGCCACAGGTTCTGGGCCGCGCCCGGTTGTGCCATCGCCTGTTCCGGCTGCGCCGGGGAGGCTGTCTGCTGCATCAGCCAATTCACTACGTCAAAGTTCTGCATACCATTCCATCTTCAAAAAAGGCCAATGCCAGCTTATCCATCAAAAAACGCCGCTACAGTAGCATAATTGCCCCCTTTCAGGGGCAGATAGTTGCAAGGTCGCAGCGCCCAAGCGGGCATCCGCGAACAAGTTCACGCCGCCAGATGGCCCGCGATGCAGCCTTCGAACGGCCAGCCTGATGCCAACGGCGGGATCAGGCGCCCACAGCCAGCGCGGCCGAACGCCATCAACTATACATATCACCTTGTTTCCATTAGGCTTTAAGCCGGTTGGCTGCGCCCAATGTGCTGCGCCGAACTCGCCCGCCCAAAGGCGGCTCTACCCCTATCGCCAAGGATTGCACCATGCTGGCTCACACTCGCCGCCTTGTTCGCCGTGCTCTGCTGACCCTGTTGCTGCTGTTGCTGACCGCATGGGCGGTGATCGCCTACTTCGCCTGGCAGGCAGCGCCGCTGCAGCTGTGGCACACAGTGGTGCCCCCCGAACTCAGCGCCGATGAGCTCGACAGCAGCGACTGGCAAGCCTATCTGGCCCGCGAAGCAGAGCTGTTCGAGCTGGTGGCCACCGAGGTAGTCGCCAAGACACCGCCGGAGCAGCAACTGGCCAGCAATCGCTACTATCAGGACGCCCCCATCAATCCCGCCCGCTTTCAGCAGAACTGGAACCGCTCCTACCTGCTGCGCCCCGAGGGGGAAGTCAAAGGGGTGGCGGTGCTGCTGCACGGCCTGACCGACTCCCCCTACAGCCTGCGCCATCTGGCCAGACGCTATCAGCAGCAGGGCTTTATCGCGCTGGGGCTGAGGATCCCCGGCCACGGCACCGTGCCCGCTGGCCTCGTGGATGTGGATTGGGAGACCTGGCTGGCCGCCACCCGACTGGCGGTGCGGGAGGCCAGATTGCTGGCACCGGGCAAGCGGCCGCTGCATCTGGTGGGCTTTTCCAACGGCGGCGCGCTGGCGGTGAAATATGCGCTCGATGCGCTGGCCGACCCGAGCGGCACGCTGGCAAAACCGGATCGGCTGGTGCTGATCTCCCCGATGATCGGGGTGACCCGCTTTGCCCGCTTCGCCGGGCTCAAGGCCGTGCCTGCCCTGCTGCCCGCCTTTGCCAACGCCGCCTGGCTCGACACCATGCCGGAGTTCAACCCGTTCAAGTACAACTCGTTTCCGGTCAACGGCGCGCGCCAGTCCTATCGCCTGACCCACGCCATCCAGCAGCAGGTGCGCCAGCTGGCCGCCAGTGGCGAGCTGGCGGCGTTTCCCCCCGCCCTCACCTTCCAGTCGGTGATGGACTACACCGTCAGCACCCGCTCCATCATTGCCGATCTCTACCACTACCTGCCGGCCAACGGCAGCGAACTGGTGCTGTTTGATATCAACCGCAGCACCCTGTTTGGCCCGCTGATGAGCTCGGCCTCCGAGCTGGCGCTGCACCGCTTGCTGCCAAACGCCCCCGGGCACTATCGCCTCACCGTGGTGGGCAATGTGGAACCCGCCTCTCCCGCAACGCAGGCCAGAACGCTGGCCAGCGCAGACCAGCCTGAGCAGCTCCGCCCGCTGGGTATCGATTATCCCAAGGAGATCTACTCCCTCTCCCATGTGGCGCTCCCCTTCCCGATGGACGACCCCCTCTATGGCATGGCGGCGCGCCCGCAGCAGCGGGAGCAATACGGCATCAACCTCGGTGGTCTGGCCCTGCGTGGCGAGCGCGGCGTGCTGATCGTCAACCCCGGCGCCCTCACCCGCCCCTCCTCCAACCCCTTCTACCCCTATCTGCAGCAGCGGGTGATGGAGACCCTCACCGCCCCTCCCGTCGCTCGGCCTGCCGCCGTAATCCCTGCCAGCAGCGGTCAACCTGATGCGGCCTATCAGGCCGAGCTGGAGCAGTTTTTACAGGAGAGCGACGAGAGCAGCGCGCCTTTCTAGGGTGTTTCTGGAGTATCGGCAAAGAGCCACTGGCGCTGGGTCGATAGCGATACAAGAAAGGGGCCGTCAATTGACGGCCCCTTTCTGTTGCTGATGGCGATGGGACTGATGGCTTGGTGGGCTCAGGGATAGATGCTCACTTCTATCAGATTCTGATCCGGGTCGAGGAAGTAGAGTGATTCTGACAGGTGTTGCACCGTCAGGCGCCGCGCCAACCCTGTCAGGGATAGATGCTCACTTCTATCAGGTTCTGGTCAGGGTCGAGGAAGTAGATGGATTCTATCGGCCCGCAGGCACCGCTTTTGGTCACCGGCCCCTCGACAATCTCCACCCCGTGGCAGGCAAGCTGGGCCATCACCTGCTCCAGCGGCCAGCGGGTGATAAGGCAGACATCTCCCGACCCCACCTGCGCCCGGTTGCGCGGCTCCTGCCCCAGCAGTTGCAGATTGATCTTCTGGTTGCCAAACCCTACCGCCCGGCGCCCCGCACCGAAGGTGATGGCCTCCATATTGAGCACCGAACTGTAAAACGCCACGGCCCGTTCGATATCACTGACCGTCAATACCAGATGGTCGATATGGCTGATCATGGTTACCTCCTGGTGGTGATCTGGCTGATGTGACCGACATATGCCCGCAAACATCCGACTGTTGCCACCACAGCGGGCTACCCCATCATACCCGGCAAGGGGAAACCCATGTGTGCCGTGGCGCGCAAAGAGAGCGCAAATGTTCTGGTCAGATAAATTCGCGTTACTGCACCGCAGCGCACGCTTTGTCACGCTGGGCCAGCAGGGCTTCATCGTCACTGTCCATTGCCGCCAGAATCGCCTGATTGCAGGCGCGCTCCGCCAGCTTGGCAGGACTCTGCTTGGCATCCCCAATCTCTGCAATCATCGGCCGATAACTGATGGCCGCCGAGCAGTACATGGTGCGAAATTTGGGCAGTTGCCAACTGCTGTCATCCTGCCGGGTCAAGTCATCGCACAGCTTGTGAAACAGGGCGGACGCCTTGACCGTGCACTGGCTAAAACGCCGCACATCCTGCTGGTAGGGACGACAAACGCTCGGCTGCTGGATCTGCCACAGCTGAAAAGAGAACGGGACCGACTCCCCCTCATACTGCACCACCAGCGTCTTGGCCTCGGTGCCATAGATATCCGCAACCTGCTGCTGTACCAGATTGAGATAAGCCGAAAAAAGATAGGAAACCGGATCCATCACCACCTCCCTGTGGTTGTCACTGCCGGGCTTTATTACCGAAAAACGGGGCGATTTTCAAACGAGTAACAGGCGACAACAGCTTACTGATTTGGTTGGAAAAAATGATACTCTTCTCGCCACCCTCATGTACAACGTTCAAGGCTAAAGTGCGATGCAACAATGCGGTATTTATGAACAGCTCATTACTCAACTGCTGACATCTCGACTCGACCGCGAGCGCTTTTACGTAGGGGAACGCCAGCTTGAACCTGCCGAAGCGGCAGTTTGGTTATCCAGATTTCTGAGCCGGGTTTTGGAATATGCGGTGGGCTCGGTAACTGGAGAGGATCAGCTGCAACGGCAGATTGAGCTGGCTAACCAGTTATTGCTTTGGCTAAAGGATCGCACCCAAGACCCAGACTTTATTGGCGAGAACCTCATCGATAGTCAGGGAAAAATTCTGACAGCGCTCTACCAGTTGGATAACCCCATCTCCGCCAATTTAAAGCAATATGCCGAGGATATTTTCCCTCTGACAGGTCTCACTCAGAGCGAACTGTTTTGTGGCAGCAATGCGGGTTTGTCGATGGAGTCGGAGATTAAACGGGAGATATTATCTGCAGATAGCATCTGCTGGCTGGTCTCATTTATCAAATGGGCAGGTATCCGGATTTTCCGTCATGAGCTGGAAGAGTTCACTCGCAGCGGCCGCCAATTAAAAGTAATTACTACCTCTTATATGGGGGCGACCGATGCCAAGGCAGTTGAATTTTTAGCCAGCCTCCCAAATACCGAAGTCAAACTCAGCTATAACACCCAGCGCGAGCGGTTGCATGCCAAGAGCTATCTCTTTTGCCGAAATACCGGCTTTCATACCGGCTATATAGGTTCCTCCAATCTCTCTCACTCTGCCCTCACCAGCGGCTTGGAGTGGAACCTAAAAATCACCTCGCAAGAGATCCCTCATATTATCGAGAAATCCCTGAGTACCTTTGAAACCTATTGGGAATCCGATGATTTTGAGCTGTTTGATGGCAAGCTCGAAAGCCGTACAAAATTGCAGCATGCACTGCAAGAGGCCCGTGGGGATGGGGACAAAAATAGCCCTGCCTATTTTTTTGATATCACGCCGTTTCCCCATCAACTGGAGATCCTTGAACAATTGGCGATGGAGCGCGCTTTACACCAGCGCTTCCGTAACTTGGTGGTTGCGGCCACCGGTACAGGGAAAACCCTGATCTCCGCTTTTGATTTTGCGCGTTTTCTGAAAACCAAACCCGACGCCAAGTTTCTGTTTGTCGCCCACAAAGAGGAGATCTTGCGCCAAGCATTAGCCTCGTACCGCGGAGTGCTCAAGCAATCCAATTTTGGCGAACTCTTAGTCGGCGGCGCCGTGCCAACCCACTACCGTCAACTATTTGCCTCGGTGCAATCCTTGAATAACCAGCTGGCTAATTTACGTCTTAGCCCAGACTATTTCGATTACATCGTCATCGATGAGGTTCACCATATTGCGGCGGCCAGTTATCGCGGTCTGCTCGCCGCCTTTGAACCTCACATTCTGTTGGGATTAACCGCAACGCCAGAGCGCCATGATGGCGGTGATATTCTTGCCGACTTTTGTGGTGTCATCGCAGCAGAGATACGCTTGCCCGAGGCTATCAATCGTCGCCATCTCTGTCCGTTCCAATATTTTGGTATCGATGATGATACTGACTTGCGCCAAGTGGCTTGGAAAAATGGCCGTTATGACATCACTGAGCTCACCAATATCTATACCCACAATCAGCAGCGGGTACAGAAAATAGTCCAGAGCCTCAATGAGATCGTCACCGATATTACCAAGATCAAAGCGCTGGCATTTTGTGTGAGCCGTGAACATGCCGACTTTATGTGCAAGGCATTTTTATTGAAGGGCATCAAGGCTGACATCCTCACCAGCGATAATCGAGACGAGCGGCATAGTAAACAACAAGATTTGCGCACTGGGGTTATCAATATTCTCTGCGTGGTGGACATCTTCAACGAAGGGGTTGATATCCCGGAAGTCGATACCTTGCTGTTTTTACGACCAACGGAAAGCCTCACCATCTTCTTGCAGCAATTAGGGCGCGGCCTGCGGCTGGCGAGCGATAAAGAGTGCTGCACCGTGTTGGACTTTGTTGGCAATGCCCGCGCGGAGTATGACTTTGCCCAGAAATTCCGGGCTCTGGTGGGTAAAACCAATAAGGCGATCAGCCACGAGATCAAACAGGGCTTCCCTCACGCCCCCTTGGGCTGCCGCATCGAACTCTCAAAACAGACCCAAGAGTTAATTCTGAGCAATATCAAAAAGGCGACCCTCAATACCTCACGCCTCATGGGCCTGATCCGCCGTTTCTCACTGGATTGTGATTTACCGCTGACGCTGGCGAACTTTTTGAAGTTCTACCCTCACATCAGCCTTGAGGAGATCTACAAGCGCGGCAATTGGAGCAACTTGGTCAAACAGGCCCGCAACCATACCATTTCTGAAATGAGCGATGAGAAGCTGTCGACCCTCTACACCCGGGCCATCAGAACCCGGCTATTGGGCTGCGATGCGCTCCATTACTTGAACTTCTTACAAACCTTGGTGGAAAGCGCCTTTACCTTAACGGCTGAGCACGATGAACGGATGGCCTTGATGTGCCATTACGACTTCTGGCAACAAAGCGGCACCACTGCTGGCTTTAGCTCCTTGGCGCACAGCCTGAAACAACTCAATCAACCAGAGTTAAGGGCCGAGCTGGCAGATCTGTTGCCCATGCTGATCAACCGGGTGCAACACGAACAAAGCGCCATGCCAAACCTTCCCGGTAATCCGCTGCAACTGCATGCTCGCTATGCCAGAGAGCAGGTGCTGGTTGGCTTTGGCGCGACCACCTTCGCGCAGCAACCCACGGCTCGCGAAGGGGTCTATGTCATCGCAGAGCAAAATATCGAGTTGCTGTTCGTGACCTTGAACAAAACGGAACAGCACTTCTCCCCCACTACCCGTTATCACGACTACGCCATCAACGAGTCGCTGTTTCATTGGCAGAGCCAAAACAGCGCTCGCCCAGAACGGGGTAAGGGGCTGAGTTACATAAACCACAGAGCAGAAGGTAAGCGCTTGTTTCTGTTCGTCCGCGAGCAGAGCAAAGATGAATTTGGCCGCACCCTTGGCTTTGTGAACTTTGGTGAGGTGGAGTACGTATCCCACACTGGCAGCCAACCGATGAACATTAAATGGCGTCTCACTACTCCGATGCCGCCATTTATGTGGAAAGAGGCCGCCAAACTGGCTGTTGGTTAGTAAGGCTTCTCACCCGGTGGGAAGATGACGCAAAACCCACCGGATTCTCGCCCAAAACCCCGGCTAAATTATCCAGTTGCATAATAACCATGCGGCCTTGCGGTTGTTTAACTGGCCCTAACGTCAGATAATACCGCCCGCCTTCAAACCCCGATAACCCGACTTTCAGTGACGGTAATTGATGACTGAGTACCTGCTTTTATTGATCGGCACCGTGCTGGTTAACAACTTCGTGCTGGTGAAATTCCTCGGCCTCTGCCCCTTTATGGGGGTCTCCGGCAAGCTGGAAACCGCCATCGGCATGGGGCTGGCGACCACCTTCGTGATGACCCTCGCCAGTGCCAGCTCCTATCTGGTGGAGCACTATATCCTGCTGCCGCTGGATATCGCCTATCTGCGCACCCTCGCCTTTATTCTGGTGATCGCCGTGGTGGTGCAGTTTACCGAGATGGTGGTGCGCAAGAGCAGCCCGACCCTCTATCGCCTGCTGGGGATCTTCCTGCCCCTCATCACCACCAACTGCGCGGTGCTCGGGGTGGCGCTGCTCAGCATCAATGAGCGACACGACTTTATCCAGAGCGTGATCTACGGCTTTGGCGCCGCCACCGGCTTCTCGCTGGTGTTGATCCTGTTTGCCGCCATGCGCGAGCGTCTGGTCGCCGCCGATGTGCCCGCGCCGTTTCGCGGGGTGTCGATTGCCATGATCACCGCCGGTCTGATGTCGCTGGCCTTTATGGGCTTTACCGGCCTTATCAAGATATAACCATGATCCATATTCTCTTTGCCATTCTGGTGCTCACCCTGCTGGCGCTGGCGTTCGGGATTATCCTGGGCTTTGCCGCCGTCAAGTTTCATGTGGAAGCAGACCCCATCGTCGATCAGCTCGATGCCCTGCTGCCCCAGACCCAGTGTGGCCAGTGCGGCTATCCCGGCTGCAAACCCTACGCCGAGGCGCTCGCCAACGGCGATCAGATCAACAAGTGCGTGCCCGGTGGCGAGGCCACCATGCGCAAGATTGCCGATCTGATGGGGGTCGAGCCCCAGCCGCTGGGGGGCAGTGACGAGGCCGCAGTGCCGGTCAAGAAGGTCGCCTTTATCCACGAAGATCAGTGCATCGGCTGCACCAAGTGCATTCAGGCCTGCCCGGTGGATGCCATCGTCGGCGCCACCAAGGCGATGCATACCGTGATTGCCAACGAGTGCACCGGTTGCGATCTCTGTGTCGATCCCTGCCCGACCGACTGCATCGAGATGATCCCGGTGCCCACCACGGTCGATAACTGGAAGTGGGATCTCAATAACGTGCATGTTCCGGGCAAGATTCCGGTCAAGATAGTGGAATAAACAGCGGAGCAACCATGCATTCCTTACTCGAACGTATCAAAGCCGGCACGCTCTGGGACTTTCACGGTGGCATTCACCCCGCCGACAACAAGCTGCAATCAAGCCAGAGCCCGGTGGTAGACGCCGGTCTGCCGCCGCGCCTCATCATTCCGCTGCGCCAGCACGCAGGCCCCGCCGGCGATCTGCTGGTGCAGGTGGGCGACAAGGTCAAAAAAGGGCAGCCGCTGACCCGTTATGCCAAGGGGCGGGTCGTCCCTGTCCATGCCTCCACCTCCGGCACCATCACCGAGATTGGCAACCACACGGTTGCCCACCCCTCCGGGCTCGGCGATCTCTGCGTCATTCTCACCCCGGATGGGGAGGATGAGTGGGGCGAGCGCAATGGCAAAGCCGATTACTGGAATCTGGAGCGGGGCGAGCTGCTCGAGCGCATCCAGCAGGCGGGGGTAGCGGGCCTTGGCGGCGCCGTGTTCCCGACCCACAGCAAGCTCGATGGCCGCGGCCAGCTCACCGAGATCCTGATCGTCAACGGGCTGGAGTGCGAACCCTATATCACCACCGATGATCGGCTGATGCAGCAGTACGCCGACGAGATCATGGATGGCATCCGGGTGCTCAAGCACCTGCTCAAACCGAAACTCACCCTGATCGGGGTGGAAGACAACAAGCCCGAGGCGATCGAGCAGCTGACCCGCCACGCCACCGACGAAGATGTGCTGGTCAAGACGGTGCCGACCAAGTACCCCTCGGGCGGTGCCAAGCAGACCATCGAGCTGCTCACCGGCCGTCAGGTGCCCAAGGGGGGCCGCGCGGTCGATATCGGCATCATGGTGCTCAACGTCGCCACCGTGTTTGCCATCAAGCGCGCCATTATCGACGGCGAGCCGCTGATCGAGCGGATCGTCACCCTCACCGGCGACAGCTTCAAGAAGCCCGGCAACGCCTGGGTGCGCCTCGGTACGCCGGTGCGCTGGCTGTTGCAGCGTTTCGAACTGCAACCGGAAGCGGAGCAGCGGGTGATCATGGGTGGCCCCATGATGGGCTTTACCCTGCCCCACGCCATGGTGCCTGTGGTCAAGGCCACCAACTGCCTGCTGGCGCCGACGCAGGCCGAACTGCCCGCCCCCGGCCCGGAGCAGCCCTGCATCCGTTGCAGCGCCTGTGCCGATGCCTGCCCGGCCACCCTGCTGCCGCAAGAGCTCTACTGGTACAGCCGGGCCAAGGAGTATGACAAGGCCGAGAAGCTCAACCTGATGGACTGCATCGAGTGCGGCGCCTGCGCCTGGGTCTGCCCCAGCGAGATCCCGCTGGTGCAGTACTACAAGATCGCCAAAGACGACATTCGCGAAGCCCGTGCCGAGGCCGAAAAAGCCGAACGCGCCAAGCAGCGTTTCGAGGCCAAGCAGGCCCGTTTCGAGCGGGAGAAAGC
>OEQN01000344.1_pt1 | contig 11379 bp, 8 predicted proteins | sample 1539781 | NCBI WGS metagenome assembly OEQN01 (sample SAMEA3891236, study PRJEB23780) | metagenome | biome: terrestrial biome; feature: animal house; material: water of meat washing | place: Italy | collected 2015-05-12 | reverse complement strand
CGGTAAATAACTTCATGGTGAATATCATGGCTGCTGTAGTGGCTTATTGTTTGAACCCCAATAAGCCAACTTTCCAAAATATGCTAAAAGGTTAAGTGGATTTCATCGAACTCAGGTTATGTATGTCATTTCGGGAAATATTGAGCGCTTCTCCCATAATGTCTATTTGATGATAACCACCTGGACCTTCACAGAAGGTCACATCATAGGCTGGAGCCAATTTCCATTGACCATTTTTTGCCATGAGAAAAGAAAAGTTCTTGGTCTGGTGATGTTGATTATTGAAATTACATTAAACAAAGCGCATTTAAAGGCATGCAGCCTTTCTCAAACATTTTGCGTACACATCAAGGTTGCCCGAAGAAAATTGCGATAGTCTAGGCTACCTGGAACTTTATAGTCTGCTCCGGTATATGCAGCAATAACACTAAATCTAAAAAAATTGGAAGAATAATTTATTAAATTATTGTTTTTATGTGGCTGTTGGTGATGTTATGAATAATAATAACTTTTTTCTTGATGAATTTTACCTAAAAAAATTGATCAGATAATTTTCTTTAAATGTCATGTATACATAACTTTGACAGTTTGAAGGGATCGGTATGTGCATTTTTCACAAGGTTAAAGATCGACCATAAATGTGATAAACGGCAGAGGATCATTGAAAAATGAATGTATTTAAACACTACAGGTATGCATGGAAAAAAGTATCGCTGCGGTTCTGCTGACAGGCTGTATTGAGCATTGAATGCAAATGATGTAGTAATTGTCTACATGCTATAAGACTAGCATGATGAAGAATGAAATGTAGTTACCAATATCTAACTTGGGTTGAAAAGCATAGCTTTGTTATTCGGAGAAGTGAGGTGAGCCATCCTTCTCTTATACTTAAAATGATATTTACTTAACTGATCTCAACTCATGGGCTGGTTCCAATTAGATGGATAATAACTTCCATCCCCTATTTTTCTTACCACATTTCTTGCATTTAATCCCTTCTTTGGAGATTTGATTCAGCATCACTGTTGTCGGTTGAATCAAATCAATGACATAGTTCGTTGGTTCAGGAAAAGCAGAAGAGGCTGCTTTATTGCAAAAGAGAACATTCGGATCAAATGGATTGGATTGCACAAAAGCCATGATACAGCCACAGAGTAATTCACCTGCATGTAATCTGTAACATCCATTCAGGTCATCAGACGAAGATTAATCTGAAATTTAAGCACTAAACGCCATAAATCTATGTATGGGCAGACTTTTTTGAGACATATGTTGATAAACATGCGGCAAGTTACATTGCTTAAAAGTCTATCTAAGTTAACGATCTATTCAATTCTGGATAAGTAATCTGAATATTACGATCCTAAATTACCCGAAGAGTATTAAGATTTCTAAGAATCGTGATTGTTGGTTTATTTGGGAAATTAATCAGTGGATTGAAGCAAAGATGATGGCTCATTAAGGATTGTGGGCTTCGACTACTTAAATTTTAGGTATTTTGAATAAAGCATATTTCAAAAATCTTAATTAATGGATTTAAATTACCATAAAAACCTTCAATATTGGCTTGAATCCATTGTTGTTGAGAGTCAATGCGAGACCAATCAATACCATAACCACAATGAGCAATCAGATGCTCAAAGAAAATCCGTTGTGTACGTCCATTACCTTCACGGAATGGGTGTATGACATTAAGCTCACAATACAAGTCGGCAAGTTGAGGAATCAGTTGTTGTGGTGCTAAGCCTTGAAAGTATTTTTTTTCTTGAAGCGGTTTGAGTAGTTTATTGGTTTCAATTTCAATACGGGAAAAATTACAAAAACGGGTGTCACCTTTGGAAATATCGATTTGTCTTAACTTTCCTGCCCAGTCGTATAAGTCGCCAAAGAGCTGCGCATGAATTGATTTTAAGTATTGTAAGTCGTAAGGTGGTTCAGCATATTCAATTAAGTTACTTGCCAATCCAGACAGTTCTAGTTCAGCTTGTTCTAAAATTTGTTCATCATGAATATTGAGTTTGTTCTTTAGGATATTTGTGCCAGGGTAACAATACAGGCTGTCACCCATTTCCCCATATTTATCCATACATGCACCTGACTAAGTTTCGGGTTGCGAATACTTCTTATATTTTTGCAAGATTTCAGCTTTACTCTGTTGAGTTGTTTGAGTTGTTTGAGTTGTTTGAGTTGTTTGAGTTGTTTGAGTTGTTTGAGTTGTCGTTGTAATGCCTTCAAGCTTTAGGCTGGCTTGATAGTTTTGCGCACGTGTCGCTTGAATATATTTTTTTTTCTGTTCAGTGGTTCTGAGCATTTCGAAACTCCATTGATGCTACACGTGAAGTAAGTATAGCAGAGAATCTTTTTGATCAATGCTGCATACACAGCATATCGAAATGTAATACAACGGTATTATTTCATGTAATAACAGAAAACTAAAAAAAATTGGAAGAATTCTTAAAATTTAGACCGCCCTAGATAAGTAAAACGTATGTATTTGTTGAGAATTGTAATTTTGAGAAAATTTAGTTGATAGATTAAATGTCTTTTCATATAAAAAGATATGCTCATTTTTTATATCGATAAAAATGTTAAAATTTGACTATTTAGTAAAAAATATTGAGATTTTTATAGGGCAATTTATCATGCCCTTTTGCTTTGACCGACCAGATGTTCTGCTTGAGATAGTAAAAATTAACTCAGAACTACTAAAAATCAAAAAGATTAAACAGAGTCAGAAAGTAGTAGTACAGGCAAAGTTCAAAGTAATCTACGTCAAAATTTGGCAAAAAATCTTGCTATTGATGCAAAGGGAGCCAGGATTACGTGTGCATTCTAATTATGTTGCAATCTTACAGCTGATACATAATCTTGATGATTTTATCGAAAAATCACAGCAACACTTGTGCTTTGAGAGAAAAGCTCAGAAAGAGCTAGATGCTAAATTTTTTGCTAGATTTTTTAAGCTGACAAAAAGTTCAATCAAAGATCAACTTTTACCAAATTGTTCAGATCGTAATGAATTTAGACAATGCAATGTGATAAAAAATTAAGCGAAAATGAATATGCCGAAGATTGACGCAGAAGAGCACTTTTTAGATTTAGCAGAAAAATTCCAAAAAGATTATTGTCTGTTACGTGATCTTGTTGTGAATACACAATTTATTGATCTATCAGATGATTTGTATAAAGAAGTCTACGCGCTATACAAATTAGCACAACAAATTTATAGCTATATATCAGGCTCCAGACAGATCGGTAAGTATTATTTTTTGGCTGCTTTGAGTTATTTTTCATGTCCGAATATTAGTAATACTCAAGAATTGTCGTCTGTACGTTATTTGATTTTGCAAGCGAGTTTTTTAACATATCGGCAGTATCAAGAATTTGCAAAAATTGATAAAGCTGAGAATAAGCAAAAACATGTTTGTGATCTCTTTCGCTATGTATCACGATATGTTCTGGATTCTAATCATGCTGAATTATTTCAAGAATGCAGTGAGCTACTAAATCGCTATGTCACGTACGAACGTAATTTGAAAAAAGAGGATCGTAATCAACTTTTTAATATTAAAGATTTCAAACAAGTACAAGTCATAGAGTATTTATCGGCTCTATTAATAATTTTTAAAAGACTAGATGATCGTCGTGTAGTTCATCGTCAGCGTAAGTCAAAAAAAAGCAAAGTTTTGAAATGGCCAACTAAAAATGAACTCAAAAAATTTCGTGAAATAAAATCAGGTAAGCATGAAGATATCGGACATAACGCAAAGATCAGTTTTTATGATGCCTCTCTTCACAAAGATGAAGATGGTGAAATTGAGTTATTGGACACTGAAGTAGAATTATACTCTGAAGATGAAAAAACTAAAAATTTTAATCATTTAATTAGTGATTATGCTGCGTATTACACGCGGCATCGCCAACGCCGTCATGCGCCATTTATTACAAATCCACATTATTTGGCGCCAGATATACTGAAGCAAATTGTTTATGTGTTGAGAACTGAGTTAAATAGGGACTGGAATGATGCTGCAATCGCTGCAGCATGTTTATTGTCACTTTTGACGGGATTATCACCCGTCGCACTGATGGATTTTAACGAGCTTATTCAAGATGGAATTTTGATCCAAAATGGTTCAAGTAGACGTCGCGAATATTTACTCAAATTAAATCTTAATATTACAGAGCAGAAGATTAAGAGCTTAAATGATGAGCGATGGAATGAAGTGATGACACATCAACTACATTTACCTTCTGCTTGGTTTGACTATATAGAACAAGCATCGAATCCAATAATTTCTTCAACAGACATTAATACAAAACTTAAGAATTGGCTTGATAATCGGTTTGTAGGTTCGATCACTGTTGAAAAACTGCAGGCTCAATTATATTTTCATATATATTATGAAACATATAATGAATATCTAGCTCATGTAATTGCTGGGCGGGATAGTCAGCATCACATGCCTGGTATCTATTATGGAGGGCTACCGAAAGCTCAACTCAGTAGCACATATCTAGCCTTTGTAGAAACAGCACTTACACCACATTCCTCGGAATTTACTGAAGACACGGCTGAACTAAAAATATTGCAACAACAATTCAAAGTGCAATCTGCATTATCTATCGGAAGGATAGGGAGCCAACTGGCACTTGAACCCAGTTTTGTGAAAGAGCAATTTGCTTTTTTACATAAACATTGCCAAGAAAATATTCAAAAAGATCAACATATCATTAATCAACTGAATGCATACGCATGTTGGATGTGGCATATCAGCTTGTTGAGTTTGGCAAGTCGGCCTAAAAAAAATCTGTTGGGGAATTTGGATGATTATTGTGTTGAGCTTAAGCTTTTATATGTAAACGATAAAAGAAATAGTAAAGCAAGAAAAGATGGTCGTTTTATCCCATTATCTGATTTTTTCATAAAAACACTGCAAAATTACACAGTCTTTTTAGAACAAATTATTGAAGCGTACGGTTCGTTTTTTAGACAAGTCTTTGCAAAGAAAATTACTGTAAATGATCTTTTTGGCAAGGTCATTGATAGTAAAGATATCTTGCCGATAACTGTCAAAGAGTGGCAGAGCAGAAAAATTAAGTTAATCCCTTTATCTCGAAACTGGGTAAATTTATATATGGAAGGAATCTTTCCAAAGAATATGTATTCGAATTGGTTACGTCATTTTGATATGAATTTTTTGATGTATGCAGAAGAAAAAGAAGAAAAAGAAGAAAAAAAAGAAGAAAAAACTGCTTTAGCATTCCATTTAATACAGGCTCTTTATGGTCATGACCAACGTGACCGAGAGGCTTTTCATCCGCATTCTTCACTTATTCCGAATGTCTATGTACAGCAAGCCCGCCAGCAATTGCAAGATAATGTCAAATCTTTATCGATTAAACACTTAGAGCGAAAATAGTTGTATGCAAAAAATCAAAGAACTAATAAAACCACAACTAGATGATCTATTTGTTGATATTCATAAATTGGTGAAAAAGTCGCTAGATAGACAGCCTTCTTCACCTGAAGTATTGACGAAAGACATGCAGCAAAAACTTGATCAGCAGATCGCTGAAAAATGGCATGACATTAAAGATAGTGTTGATTGTTTGAGTCAAAAGTTGAGCCGAGACGAACAATCAAAACTGATGCAATTTACTGAAGATGAATTTAATAAAAGAAGGAGGCAATTCAACCAGAATGTAGATAAAAAATCATACAGAATTAAGCTAAATCCACATACTAAACGGATCGTACTGCCTAGAAAAATTGAGAGTACAGAGTCACGGTTAGAACAGGGGCATCTACATATTTTGGTAGTCAAGGAATTAAGGCAGTATTGGCAAGATTCATTTGAATATTGGAATGAACCAAAGTACTTATGGGGAAATTTATGCTTAAGTTTTATATATATTTCAGGCTGTGCAGATGAACAGCATTTGATTGCTATTCAGAAGCAATTGCAGGAGGCCATTGAGCTTGGTACAGATCTGAATTGTTTTCGGTTATACCATTCTGATTATCAAAAGATCACTAATCCATTGTTACTACATTATCGTGTTGAAAACTCTCAATATGGCAACGATGTAGAACAGGGAAAGTTGTACCAATGGAAACATGTTTTTTTTAACCCATATGCGCAGTTCATTTTGCAATATTTAAAAAAGTTGAAAGCTACTCAGAAAGAATTTCGTCTGCAACATTCAGTTGAAGATTGTATTTTAGAAAGCTTGAGTAAGATAGGCAGGAAAAAAAGTCTTGGGGATCTGCAATATCAAATTAAACGCCGTGGATTTCGTGCATTTAATGATGTGCAAATGGTACTCGAATTTAATCCAAACCTCAGCATAGATATATTTTTGAGTAATGTGCTTCAGCAAGAGATTAATACTGTCGCTTTAAGGCCATCCGAATTTAGATTGCTGTGGAATAATGATTACAATCAAGTCACAGAACCAGATAATCGCCCTATTCATTTTGAACAAGAGCAGTTACTTCCGGAAGTTCCGACTGCTCAAAGCAAATTACAAACGATTCCGTATGAGTTGATGTTGTTTGATCAAAAGAAACGTAAAGGTCAAAAAGTTGAGCGTTTAGATAAAAAGAGGAATAAAGAAGAACGCACGCTACGTTTTTGGCAAGAAACCAGAAGGGTGTTAGAGGAGAAGATAGTTGATGCTAATACGGAGGAAAAGTCTTTAATTGATGCTCAACTACGCTTAATTCACTGGTTAATGCATTTAAAAAAACGAGGGCTTCAATTATCAACTATTGAAAGCTACTTAGGATCGTTTGGTAAAGAATTTATATTTGAGATTTGGCTCAATAAATTAGATTTAAAGCAACAATCCATAGATGACTATGAGGATTTATATCGGCAGCTATTGAAATACAGCAGTGAACGTGATGAAAAAGCAGTTCAACGAGATTCGGTGAAAGGAAAAACCTCTCGTAAGATGCACCAAAGCGCAGAATACCGTTTTGGTCGCCTAAAAGATTTTCATCAATTCTGTATAGAGAATTATGATGCTCCAGGGGTATTGGTGTTACAGAATTCAAGTTTTAAGCATTTACAAATTTGCAATGCACGGCTAGTGAGTCCTTTGCTATTTGGCAAATTATTGGAAAAACTAGAAAATTTAAGTCAAGAGCCAACGGCATCAGAGTGGGTCGATCATCTGAGTTGTTTAAAGCTGATGTATTTACTAAGTTATAGAACTGGACTTCGATTAAATGAAGTTCGTTGTCTTAAAATACAAGATATTATTTGCCCAGAGTTACTTTGTAAAGAAAAAGAAAATACAGCTTTTAATAATATCACGCTTCATATTCAGAACAATTCATATCGCCGTCTGAAAACGCGAAGTGCGAATCGTCAAATACCATTGAAAATTGCATTGTCAGAACATGAGTTTTTAGTAGTACAACGTTACATACAACATCGTTATGAGCAATATTTGGTTAATCAGCAGGATGATCTACTTTTTAGTGTGAATCATCGTGTATTAACTGATCAATGTATCAGCAAAATTACAGTAGATTTGTTTAGTCAAATATTAGGTATGCATCATGGCTTTAGTTTTCATACATTACGCCACAGTGCTGCTAACTATCTAGCAATAACTTTGCTCGGTTCAAAAGAAATGATCAAGACCTACACAGATTGTCCTTGGGTAAAAGCAAAAAAGATGAGGGATTTATTGTTTGGTATGAAAGCACGTGCTCAAGAAGAGATTATTCAACATAAATGGCAGGTGCTCGCCTCTTGGATGGGGCATAGCAGTATTGAGCAAACGGCTTCAAATTACCTTCATGTTTTGGATTTATTAGCAGTCGATCGAATTTATAATTCGCCGTGTATCATTTCAAAAAAAGTATTAGAACAGTGTTTTAGTCCAGTGAAGTCAAGTACAGACTACATAAACCTAAATCGTTATACTCAGCAGCAGAAATGGTTTAATTCTTATCAGCAAACACAGCCAGTTACGATGGCTGGCCGACAAGAAAAGAAGTTTAGTATAGAGAAGAGTACTCTGACACCTTTTCAACGTTTGATAAGTTTTAGAGAAGGTCGTTTAAGCGAAGATACTCAAGCTCAAGAATGGATGCAACGATGTCAATGGATGAGCAATAAATGGATGGATCGCCAAAAATTTAATTTAAAAACGAATTATGTTTATAGTAAGAATTTAGAAGAGAGTTGGTTTGATGAACTTTACGAAAAGGCTAAAAAACTGACTCGTCCAGATGAAATAATTCCTCTCCTTGATTTTCATTATAAAGATGATAGGCAGCAAGATGCACTGAAAGAAAAGAACATGTTTAAGGCGCTTAAAATATTATTATTACTTGGAAAACTGCGTAAGAATTTTCTACATTTTCAATGCCGAATGAAAGGTGATGAGCAACAAATTGTTAATTTTATTACTGGTATAGAGCCAATGTTAGGAGATCATCTGTATTTAGAAAAACAAAACTACCCAGTTAATTTGGGTGCTCCTGAGCGAACCGTTAAATTTAGTTTTCAAAGAGTTGTCGGTTCTAACAAAAAAAATGTTACTCCGCTGGTTATATTTAATTTAATGTTAAAAATGATGCAAGAAGATGAACTCTGGATCAAATAGCCTAAGCATCTTAAAAAGGGGAAATTTAAAAGCTTTAGCATCACAGTTTCGTCACTGGATTTTAGACACTAGTGTAAATTGGTAAATCGCTGAGCTAAAGTGTTGTAGTCCAAACTCGATATGACAGTTACCCATTTTATAGTGTGCCTGTCAGGTTAAATTTGAGCTAAATTATTCTCAGCCCAAATCCGCTTCCAATCAAATAATGATTCAAGTGGCGTGCGGCCACTGCTCAATCTAATTCACAGTACCTAAAACAGGTATCAACTTCGGCCCAGCCATTCTCGCTTTGCTAATGATATCCACCAGCTCATAATAAGTCAGTTCAAACTTATCATCACTATCAAAAACATAAACCATGTTCTTGCCTTCATGTTCTTGCGGAGTAGGTGGTACAAATCGTTTCGGGATTAGGAGTTGAGTAATTTGTTCGTCAGTTAATTTAAATAAGTGCATGTTTTTATCCTACTCTAGGTAAGTCAGACCATTTTGTTAAATACGATGGTGATCTAAGGTTTTGATTCATGTGCCATGAGGCTTCTTGATTGTTGGCAATTCCCAATGTGACGAGATTCTTCCCAAACCGTACACTGATGGCTTCGATGGCATCTGAAAGTTTTTCGCGTTCATGCCTATGTGAATAGTCCGTGAATAGATCGGGTACAAATTTGGATTTATCCGTAATTTCGAGCAGCACGATTCCCGCCTTTTTGTACTTAAAACCCTTCTTAAATATCTGATCGATACCCTTCATTGCTGCCTTGGTGATGAGTAATAAGTCGTCTGTATGCTCATGCATCTGAACCACGATATATGGCGAGTAGCGCTCGGACTTATCAAAGCGACTGGTTTGGATATAGACCCCAATCATTTTGCAGATTGAGCCATCTTCCCGCATTCGCTTTACGGCTCGAGCAACATAAAGCCGGACAGATGCTTTGATGTCATCCATTTCATAGACTGGGTTCCCATATGAACGACTGCTGATGATTTGCTTCTTCGCTACCGCATCATCACTCAGGTCAATACAAGAAAGGCCCTGTAGCTCAAGCACCGTCTTTTCCATCACGATACTAAACTGCTTTTTGATTTCTTTAGGATTGGCATTGATCAGATCTAGAACGGATTGAACACCCATGGCATTGAGCTTCTTACAGTTCTGCCTGCCAACGCCCCAAACTTCGGATACATCTACTTGTGCGAGTAGCGTTTCTGTAGAGCATGGGTCCATATGGGCCAGATTACAGACCCCATTGAAGAACTTGTTTTTCTTGGCGAGATGATTGGCAATCTTGGCTTCAGTTTTAGAGCGACCGATTCCAATGCAGCAGGGTAGTCCTAACCAACGCCAAGCTTTAGCCCTCATATCTTGCGCATATTCAGTCAGGTCAAATAGATGCTCATAAGCTGTGAGCTTTAGGAAACATTCATCAATGGAATAGACCTTGTATCTTGGAGGTTGTAGTGATTAGCTTCCACTATATGCAAATTGTAGAGTTTGTAATAGACCTAAGACTTTTAGTCTGTGCAAGAGATAAAACCTACAATTTGCCCTAACCACTTGCACAACTCTGGACGGTAACTAAGCACTTTGATGCTGCATTCACAAGAAAAGACGGTGGTTATGCTAAAACAATAATTGAATAATTAAAGCAGGTAAAGATTATGTTTTATCTTGGTATTGATGTTGCTAAAGCTAAAATTGATTGCTGTTTAATTTTAGAAAATTCTGCAAATAAAAAGAAAACCAAAACTTTTTCAAATACACCAAAAGGTTTTGAGCAACTTCAAATCTGGCTAAACCAGCATGCTGCAACTTCTACGCAGACCATTATCTTAATGGAAGCAACATCTATTTATCATGAACTCTTGGCTAAATATTTATTTGATAAGGGCTATCAAGTCTCTGTAACCAATCCTGCCAGAGCTCGATATTTTGCTCAGAGTATGTCTAAGCTGAATAAAACAGACAAGGTAGATAGTGAGGTTCTAGCTCGATTTGCGATGACTGCCAATCTACATTTTTGGCAACCTTTACCCAAACATATTCAATTGCTGAATGCTTTACTGGATAGAAGAGCTGTTCTCTGTGAAGATTTACAACGTGAAAAGAATCGTTTGGAAAAAGCAGAGTCTACCTTCACGATGGAACCTGTACTTCAGTCTCTCCACAAGAGTATTGAACAGTTAAACAAACATATTCAGGGTATCGACCAACAAATTGATGATCACATTGATCAGAATCCTGATTTAAAAAATGATAAAGAACTGCTCAGCAGTATTCCAGCCATTGCAGATCGAACTAGTTTATTAATGCTCAGTTTCTTGCGCAGTCATACTTTTGAAAGAGCTAGTCAAGCGGCTGCCTTTGTTGGATTGGTGCCCACTCAAAAGCAGTCAGGTAGCTCCATTCATGGCAGAAGCCATTTATCCAAAGCGGGCTCTTCCAAAATACGTGCCGGTTTATATATGGCAGCCATTGTCGCAACTCGGCATAATCCTCATATTAAAGGGATGAATGAAAGATTATTAGCTAATGGTAAAACCAAAATGATGGCGATTGGAGCTGCAATGAGAAAGTTGGTTCATCTTTGTTATGGTGTACTCAAACACCAACAGCCTTATCAAGCAGATTATTGAGCATGAATTTTCGATAATTTGCTTGACGTTTCAGACGGTATCTCTTGGTCTCCTGATGCAACATAGTCCCCAAGCAGCTCCATAAAGCGCTTGGACATTTCGCCATATAAG
>OEQN01000342.1_pt1 | contig 11419 bp, 7 predicted proteins | sample 1539781 | NCBI WGS metagenome assembly OEQN01 (sample SAMEA3891236, study PRJEB23780) | metagenome | biome: terrestrial biome; feature: animal house; material: water of meat washing | place: Italy | collected 2015-05-12 | reverse complement strand
TATCAGGTCTACATCATTTTTTAATTCATTGAATTTAATTGGTTTTGCAGGCCGGATAAGGCGTTAACGCCGCATCCGGCATAAACACAGGCACTTGTCACCAATCTGAAACCAGCGTCATAAAAATCCGGTTGCTACTCGACAAGACGTCCATTACCCGAGAATTTTGCTGGCTTCGCGCGCGACATTATCCATCTCGTCCAACAGTTCCAGCAGCTCCGGCTCCAAATCTTCTTCTTTAGTACCGCTACGTAGCTGTTGTTCGATCAGTTGGCAGAGATTCTTCATACGCGGCACACCGCTATAGCCGCAACTGCCATGCAGTTTATGAATCAAATCAACCAGGCCTTCCGGGTTTTCTCCAACCAGCTGTTCCTCAACTTTGTTGCGAACTTCAGGCAGGAAATCGAGTAACATTTGCAGCATATCGCGCGCTAAATCGGTTTTTCCTGCTGCCTGGCGTAGTGCCAGTTGCCAGTCGAGGGTCGCATTCGGGTTCACCACAATTTCGTTGACTTCGGGCGTCACGACGCGAGAGGAAATACCGCTGCCAGGCTTGTAGCGCAACAACAAATTATGCAATCGCTCTTCTTCAATCGGTTTCGCCAGATAATCGCTCATCCCTGCGCCAAGCAGCTTCTCTTTTTGCCCGGCCATTGCATGCGCCGTTACCGCGATAACCGGCGTTTGTTGCTGATGGGGGAGCTGGTGGATGAGTTCGCAGGCCCGAATGCCGTCCATGTCCGGCATTTGAATATCCATTAAGATCAAATCGAACGGCATCTGTTTCGCCCGTTCAACCGCCTGATGCCCGCTATCGCAAAGTTCCACATGTTGCACCATATCTTCCAGCAATGCGCCGATAAGTTTCAGGTTAGCGGGGTTGTCATCAACCGCCATGACTGTCATTGCCAGCTTACTTTCATCGGTTACAGGCAAAAGCGTGTTTTGTTTGTGATGACAAAATTCCGTCAGGGCAGGCAACAGGCGTGTAGGTGTTAATGGTTTCAGCAGACACGCGCCGATACCATCTTGCTTGAGTTTTTCAGCATTGACTTGTGCATGGCAAGGAAGTGCCAGCATCAGGAAATCGGTCATCGATACCGCTTTCGCTAATCGCTCATGTTGCATTGTTAGCGGCTCGCGGAAGGTCACCGCGATGCCTAACAACATCATGTCGTAATGCGCGGGAGGCAGCGCGGAGAACGTTGGGCTATAAACCACTTCCAGCGGCGTTTCACTTAAAATATCCAGCGTGCATTGCGCTGCTGCGGAGTTTGGTTCGACATAGGCCAGGCGCTTACCGGCGAGGCACTGGGTGGATGGCCCTTCGATAATAATGTTCGGGTTCAGATCGAGATTAATGTGGAACCAGAAAGTTGAACCGCGATTCGGCTGGCTATGGAACGAAATATCGCCGCCCATTTCATTAACCAGTTTTTGTGTAATCACCAGCCCCAGCCCGGTGCCACCATGACGGCGGGAAATACTGGCATCAGCCTGTCGGAAGGCCTGGAATAAGCGCGATTGATCGCGTTCAGGAATACCAATGCCGGTATCCCGAATCTGCACTTCAATCTGCACTTTGGTATTACTCAGCGCACGTTTTTCTACCAGAATATCAATGTTGCCATTCTCGGTGAATTTAATTGCATTCCCCACCAGGTTAGTGATGATTTGCTGTAATCGCAGCGGGTCGCCGATCACGTTATCAGGCACGTCGCTTTTAATATTGAGCGTCAGTTCCAGCCCTTTATCGTGAGAAGAATGTGCCAGCAGGGTAACGACTTCATCCAGCGTGCTGCGTAGTGGGAATGGAATACTTTCCAGAATCAGCTTACCTGCTTCCAGTTTCGAGAAGTCGAGAACATCATTAATAATTGCCAGCAAATTATTTGCCGAACGTTCAATCGTATTCAGGTGATCGCGCTGCGTTGGTGTTAATTCTGTTTTCAGCGTCAGGCGGGTAAAGCCAATAACACCATTCAGTGGTGTACGCAGCTCGTGTGACATATTTGCCAGAAACTCGGATTTAATACGCGCCGCTTCCTGGGCGCGCTTTTTCGCCAGATCCAACTCAACGTTCTGAATTTCCATCTGCTCCAGCGTTTCACGCAGATCGGACGTCGCCTGGTCGATATTGTGCTGCATCTCTTCGTGATAAGCAGCCAGCGACATTGCCATCGAGTTGATACCGTTTTTCAGCATATCCAGCTCGCCGAGCATAAATCCTTCCACCCGGCTGTCGAGTTGCCCGCGACGGATGCGGTCGACGGTATTCACCATGTTGCGAATCGGACCGGTTACATCGCGCATTAAGCGCCAGCCAAAAATAAGCGCAATACCGATACAAAACAGCATCATCACGCTGGAAATAAAGATCTCTTTATATTGCTGCAAGCGAACCGATTTAAGATCCAGCTCCAGCGCAATATATCCCAACATATTTTGACTATTTTTGGCATCGCTACTGGGCGATTCGTCGGGGGAGTAACTCTCAGAAATAATCGGCGTGCGGAGGATCATAATATCGCCGTCACGAGTGACAGTGAGCTGGCGAGGAAACGGCACGTTGCTGCCGAGCTGCATTGATGAGGGATCAAGATGAAAATTGGAGGTGACAAAGAGTCGGTTATTTTCATCATAAACCGAAATCGCGCGAACAATATCGGAATGGCGACGATGCAGTACGCTTATTAACTGACCGATAGATTCGCGATTTTGCAGGCTCATGCCATATTCAGTAGAAACTGCAAGCGGCTCAATAATGCTGGCACCGGCATCTTCCAGTTGACGCTGCAAGTCGTTATAGCGATGCACAACGAAAAAGATACTCAGCAATAAACCAATAAGGACGGTCGGTGCCAGGATCAGAATCATCATGCGTGCGCGCAGGCTGTAGTTGGTCATGGAGTTCCGTTATGGGACAATTAAGGTCACACTGTTAAATTGAGAAAGTCTCGCCAATGGCGCAATTCTACTCTGCAAAACGACGCACGACGACGCGTCAGATCATAACCGTTTCAGTCAACGACCTCGACTCTTTTGGTCAGGGCGTGGCGCGACATAACGGCAAAACGCTATTTATCCCCGGATTATTGCCGCAGGAAAACGCGGAAGTTACTGTTACTGAAGATAAAAAACAGTATGCCCGCGCTAAAGTCGTACGCCGGTTAAGCGATAGCCCGGAACGCGAAACGCCACGCTGTCCTCATTTTGGCGTATGCGGCGGCTGTCAGCAACAACACGCCAGCGTGGATTTACAGCAGCGAAGCAAAAGTGCGGCACTCGCCCGATTAATGAAACACGATGTCTCTGAAGTGATCGCCGATGTTCCCTGGGGCTATCGCCGTCGCGCGCGTTTAAGTCTGAACTACTTACCGAAAACACAGCAACTTCAGATGGGGTTTCGCAAAGCGGGCTCCAGTGACATTGTCGACGTTAAACAATGCCCCATTTTAGTGCCCCAACTTGAAGCATTGCTGCCCAAAGTCAGGGCATGCCTGGGCAGCTTACAAGCTATGCGCCATCTTGGTCATGTTGAACTGGTACAGGCAACCAGCGGCACGCTGATGATTTTGCGCCATACCGCACCGCTAAGTTCGGCAGATCGCGAAAAACTGGAACGCTTTTCGCATTCTGAAGGCCTGGATCTGTATCTCGCCCCCGATAGTGAGATACTCGAAACCGTCTCTGGTGAGATGCCCTGGTATGACTCAAACGGGTTGCGCTTAACTTTTAGCCCGCGCGATTTTATTCAGGTCAATGCGGGTGTGAACCAAAAAATGGTAGCGCGTGCGTTGGAATGGCTGGATGTGCAACCTGAAGATCGCGTACTGGATCTGTTCTGCGGTATGGGCAACTTTACACTGCCATTGGCGACACAAGCTGCCAGTGTGGTCGGTGTAGAAGGTGTTCCGGCGCTGGTGGAAAAAGGCCAGCAGAATGCGCGTCTTAATGGCTTACAGAATGTGACGTTTTATCACGAAAATCTTGAAGAAGATGTCACAAAGCAGCCGTGGGCGAAAAACGGCTTCGATAAAGTGTTGCTGGACCCGGCGCGAGCAGGTGCCGCAGGTGTTATGCAGCAAATTATAAAACTGGAACCTATTCGTATAGTTTATGTATCCTGTAACCCTGCAACGCTGGCTCGGGATAGCGAAGCGTTATTAAAAGCAGGATATACCATTGCGCGACTGGCGATGCTGGATATGTTCCCACACACGGGACATCTGGAATCGATGGTACTTTTCTCGCGCGTTAAATAGTTGCGATTTGCCGATTTCGGCAGGTCTGGTCCCTAAAGGAGAGGACGATGGTTGCGGTAAGAAGTGCACATATCAATAAGGCTGGTGAATTTGATCCGGAAAAATGGATCGCAAGTCTGGGTATTACCAGCCAGAAGTCGTGTGAGTGCTTAGCCGAAACCTGGGCGTATTGTCTGCAACAGACGCAGGGGCATCCGGATGCCAGTCTGTTATTGTGGCGTGGTGTTGAGATGGTGGAGATCCTCTCGACATTAAGTATGGACATTGACACGCTGCGGGCGGCGCTGCTTTTCCCTCTGGCGGATGCCAACGTAGTCAGCGAAGATGTGCTGCGTGAGAGCGTCGGTAAGTCGGTCGTTAACCTTATTCACGGCGTGCGTGATATGGCGGCGATCCGCCAGCTGAAAGCGACGCACACTGATTCTGTTTCCTCCGAACAGGTCGATAACGTTCGCCGGATGTTATTGGCGATGGTCGATGATTTTCGCTGCGTGGTCATCAAACTGGCGGAGCGTATTGCTCATCTGCGCGAAGTAAAAGATGCGCCGGAAGATGAACGCGTACTGGCGGCAAAAGAGTGCACCAATATCTACGCGCCGTTGGCGAACCGTCTTGGGATTGGGCAACTGAAATGGGAGCTGGAAGATTACTGCTTCCGTTATCTCCACCCGACCGAATACAAACGCATCGCAAAACTGCTGCATGAACGCCGTCTCGACCGCGAACACTATATCGAAGAGTTTGTCGGCCATCTGCGCGCTGAGATGAAAGCTGAAGGCGTTAAAGCGGAAGTGTATGGTCGTCCGAAACACATCTACAGCATCTGGCGTAAAATGCAGAAAAAGAACCTCGCCTTCGATGAGCTGTTTGATGTGCGTGCGGTACGTATTGTCGCCGAGCGTTTACAGGATTGCTATGCCGCACTGGGGATAGTGCACACTCACTATCGCCACCTGCCGGATGAGTTTGACGATTACGTCGCTAACCCGAAACCAAACGGTTATCAGTCTATTCATACCGTGGTTCTGGGGCCGGGTGGCAAAACCGTTGAGATCCAAATCCGCACCAAACAGATGCATGAAGATGCAGAGTTGGGTGTTGCTGCGCACTGGAAATATAAAGAGGGCGCGGCAGCTGGCGGCGCACGTTCGGGACATGAAGACCGAATTGCCTGGCTGCGTAAACTGATTGCGTGGCAGGAAGAGATGGCTGATTCCGGCGAAATGCTCGACGAAGTACGTAGCCAGGTCTTTGACGACCGGGTGTACGTCTTTACGCCGAAAGGTGATGTCGTTGATTTGCCTGCGGGATCAACGCCGCTGGACTTCGCTTACCACATCCACAGTGATGTCGGACACCGCTGCATCGGGGCAAAAATTGGCGGGCGCATTGTGCCGTTCACCTACCAGCTGCAGATGGGCGACCAGATTGAAATTATCACCCAGAAACAGCCGAACCCCAGCCGTGACTGGTTAAACCCAAACCTCGGTTACGTCACAACCAGCCGTGGGCGTTCGAAAATTCACGCCTGGTTCCGTAAACAGGACCGTGACAAAAACATTCTGGCTGGGCGGCAAATCCTTGACGACGAGCTGGAACATCTGGGGATCAGCCTGAAAGAAGCAGAAAAACATCTGCTGCCGCGTTACAACTTCAATGATGTCGACGAGTTGCTGGCGGCGATTGGTGGCGGGGATATCCGTCTCAATCAGATGGTGAACTTCCTGCAATCGCAATTTAATAAGCCGAGTGCCGAAGAGCAGGACGCCGCCGCGCTGAAGCAACTTCAGCAAAAAAGCTACACGCCGCAAAACCGCAGTAAAGATAACGGTCGCGTGGTAGTCGAAGGTGTTGGCAACCTGATGCACCACATCGCGCGCTGCTGCCAGCCGATTCCTGGAGATGAGATTGTCGGCTTCATTACCCAGGGGCGCGGTATTTCAGTACACCGCGCCGATTGCGAACAACTGGCGGAACTGCGCTCCCATGCGCCAGAACGCATTGTTGACGCGGTATGGGGTGAGAGCTACTCCGCCGGATATTCGCTGGTGGTCCGCGTGGTGGCTAATGATCGTAGTGGGTTGTTACGTGATATCACGACCATTCTCGCCAACGAGAAGGTGAACGTGCTTGGCGTTGCCAGCCGTAGCGACACCAAACAGCAACTGGCGACCATCGACATGACCATTGAGATTTACAACCTGCAAGTGCTGGGGCGCGTGCTGGGTAAACTCAACCAGGTGCCGGATGTTATCGACGCGCGTCGGTTGCACGGGAGTTAGGCCGAAATTTGCTCGTATCTACAATGTAGATTGATATATACTGTATCTACATATGATAGCGGTTTGAGGAAAGGGTTATGATCCACAGTAGCGTAAAGCGTTGGGGAAATTCACCGGCGGTGCGGATCCCGGCTACGTTAATGCAGGCGCTCAATCTGAATATTGATGATGAAGTGAAGATTGACCTGGTGGATGGCAAATTAATTATTGAGCCAGTGCGTAAAGAGCCCGTATTTACGCTTGCTGAACTGGTCAACGACATCACGCCGGAAAACCTCCACGAGAATATCGACTGGGGAGAGCCGAAAGATAAGGAAGTCTGGTAATGGTAAGCCGATACGTACCCGATATGGGCGATCTGATTTGGGTTGATTTTGACCCGACAAAAGGTAGCGAGCAAGCTGGACATCGTCCAGCTGTTGTCCTGAGTCCTTTCATGTACAACAACAAAACAGGTATGTGTCTGTGTGTTCCTTGTACAACGCAATCAAAAGGATATCCGTTCGAAGTTGTTTTATCCGGTCAGGAACGTGATGGCGTAGCGTTAGCTGATCAGGTAAAAAGTATCGCCTGGCGGGCAAGAGGAGCAACGAAGAAAGGAACGGTTGCCCCAGAGGAATTACAACTCATTAAAGCCAAAATTAACGTACTGATTGGGTAGTGTTACTAACTCACTTCTATTCTGGTCACAGGTTTCCACCTGACAGACCCGCAATTTTCAGGACAATTCAATGAATCAAATCGACCGTTTGCTCACTATTATGCAGCGCCTGCGCGATCCGGAAAACGGCTGCCCGTGGGATAAAGAGCAGACATTTGCCACCATTGCGCCTTACACCCTTGAAGAAACCTACGAAGTGCTGGACGCCATCGCCCGTGAAGATTTTGACGATCTTCGCGGTGAACTGGGCGATCTGCTATTCCAGGTGGTGTTTTACGCGCAAATGGCTCAGGAAGAAGGGCGCTTTGACTTTAATGATATTTGCGCTGCTATTAGCGATAAATTAGAGCGTCGCCATCCGCATGTTTTTGCTGACAGTTCTGCCGAAATCAGTAGTGCAGTGCTTGCCCGTTGGGAGCAAATCAAAACCGAAGAGCGCGCGCAGAAAGCGCAGCATTCGGCGCTGGACGATATTCCTCGTAGTTTACCGGCTTTAATGCGTGCGCAAAAAATCCAGAAACGTTGCGCCAACGTTGGCTTCGACTGGACGACGCTTGGTCCGGTAGTCGATAAAGTCTACGAAGAGATCGATGAGGTGATGTACGAAGCGCGGCAGGTTGTTGTCGACCAGGCTAAACTGGAGGAGGAAATGGGCGACCTGCTGTTTGCCACGGTTAATCTGGCTCGCCATTTAGGGACGAAAGCAGAAATCGCATTGCAAAAAGCGAACGAAAAATTCGAGCGTCGTTTTCGCGAAGTGGAGCGTATTGTTGCCGCGCGTGGACTGGAAATGACAGGTGTTGACCTCGAAACAATGGAAGAAGTCTGGCAACAGGTAAAACGGCAGGAAATTGATCTCTAAGGGAATTACGCGGTCAAGCGCCATTTGTGTCATTTTTTAAATGACAAGCGCTTGATTTGCGTCAAAAACATTTACCCCAAAGGGGCTATTTTCTCACTCCTGATTTCAATAGTGCGCTGGCGAAGAGGAGGGATAATGAAAGTTTGTGGCACAGGTCATGTTCGGGTATACTGCTTTCCCGTCCTGGTTATTCCATCGTCTTTTCAACCTAACTTCTCAGGTTCAGCATGACAACGAACTATATTTTTGTGACCGGCGGGGTCGTATCCTCTCTGGGTAAAGGCATTGCCGCAGCCTCCCTCGCAGCCATTCTTGAAGCCCGTGGCCTCAATGTGACCATCATGAAACTGGATCCGTACATCAACGTCGATCCAGGTACTATGAGCCCAATCCAACACGGGGAAGTGTTCGTTACTGAAGACGGCGCTGAAACCGACCTGGACCTGGGGCACTACGAGCGTTTCATTCGTACCAAAATGAGCCGCCGCAACAACTTCACCACGGGTCGTATCTACTCTGACGTTCTGCGTAAAGAACGCCGCGGTGACTACCTCGGCGCAACCGTGCAGGTTATTCCGCACATCACTAACGCAATCAAAGAGCGCGTGCTGGAAGGCGGCGAAGGTCATGACGTAGTACTGGTCGAAATCGGCGGTACTGTAGGTGATATCGAATCCCTGCCGTTCCTCGAAGCGATTCGCCAGATGGCTGTTGAAATTGGCCGTGAGCACACTCTGTTTATGCACCTGACGCTGGTGCCGTACATGGCAGCGTCTGGTGAAGTCAAAACCAAACCGACTCAGCACTCTGTAAAAGAGCTGCTCTCCATCGGTATCCAGCCTGACATCCTGATTTGTCGTTCAGATCGCGCCGTTCCGGCGAACGAACGTGCGAAGATTGCATTGTTCTGTAATGTTCCGGAAAAAGCGGTTATTTCTCTGAAAGACGTCGATTCCATCTATAAAATTCCGGGCCTGTTGAAATCTCAGGGGCTGGACGATTATATTTGTAAACGATTCAGCTTAAACTGCCCGGAAGCGAATCTGTCCGAATGGGAACAGGTTATCTTCGAAGAAGCGAACCCGGTAAGTGAAGTCACCATCGGTATGGTCGGCAAGTACATTGAACTGCCGGATGCTTATAAATCAGTGATCGAAGCACTGAAACACGGTGGGCTGAAGAATCGTGTCAGCGTCAACATCAAACTGATCGATTCACAAGATGTTGAAACGCGCGGCGTTGAAATCCTTAAAGGTCTGGACGCAATCCTCGTACCTGGCGGTTTCGGCTATCGTGGCGTAGAAGGCATGATTACGACCGCGCGTTTTGCGCGTGAGAACAATATTCCTTATCTGGGCATTTGCCTGGGTATGCAGGTGGCGTTAATTGATTACGCTCGCCATGTTGCCAACATGGAGAACGCCAACTCTACGGAATTTGTGCCAGACTGTAAGTACCCGGTTGTGGCGCTGATTACCGAGTGGCGCGATGAAAACGGCAACGTTGAAGTTCGTAGCGAGAAGAGCGATCTCGGCGGTACCATGCGTCTCGGCGCACAGCAGTGCCAGTTGGTTGACGATAGCCTGGTTCGCCAGCTGTACAATGCGCCGACAATTGTTGAGCGTCATCGTCACCGTTACGAAGTCAACAACATGCTGTTGAAACAGATTGAAGATGCAGGTCTGCGCGTTGCGGGCCGTTCCGGGGATGATCAGTTGGTCGAGATCATCGAAGTTCCGAATCACCCGTGGTTCGTGGCTTGCCAGTTCCATCCGGAGTTTACTTCTACTCCACGTGATGGTCACCCGCTGTTTGCAGGCTTTGTGAAAGCCGCCAGCGAGTTCCAGAAACGTCAGGCGAAGTAAGTAAAAAAGTTAGAACGGCAACGCGTACCCTGGGTACGCGTTGTTTGTCTGGAGTTTCAGTTTAACTAGTGACTTGAGGAAAACCTAATGTCCAAAATCGTAAAAATCATCGGTCGTGAAATCATCGACTCCCGTGGTAACCCGACTGTTGAAGCCGAAGTACATCTGGAGGGTGGTTTCGTCGGTATGGCAGCTGCTCCGTCAGGTGCTTCTACTGGTTCCCGTGAAGCTCTGGAACTGCGCGATGGCGACAAATCCCGTTTCCTGGGTAAAGGCGTAACCAAAGCTGTTGCTGCGGTAAACGGCCCGATCGCTCAGGCGCTGATTGGCAAAGATGCTAAAGATCAGGCTGGCATTGACAAGATCATGATCGACCTGGACGGCACCGAAAACAAATCCAAATTCGGCGCGAACGCAATCCTGGCTGTATCTCTGGCTAACGCCAAAGCTGCTGCAGCTGCTAAAGGTATGCCGCTGTACGAGCACATCGCTGAACTGAACGGTACTCCGGGCAAATACTCTATGCCGGTTCCGATGATGAACATCATCAACGGTGGTGAGCACGCTGACAACAACGTTGATATCCAGGAATTCATGATTCAGCCGGTTGGCGCGAAAACTGTGAAAGAAGCCATCCGCATGGGTTCTGAAGTTTTCCATCACCTGGCAAAAGTTCTGAAAGCGAAAGGCATGAACACTGCTGTTGGTGACGAAGGTGGCTATGCGCCGAACCTGGGTTCCAACGCTGAAGCTCTGGCTGTTATCGCTGAAGCTGTTAAAGCTGCTGGTTATGAACTGGGCAAAGACATCACTCTGGCGATGGACTGCGCAGCTTCTGAATTCTACAAAGATGGTAAATACGTTCTGGCTGGCGAAGGCAACAAAGCGTTCACCTCTGAAGAATTCACTCACTTCCTGGAAGAACTGACCAAACAGTATCCGATCGTTTCCATCGAAGACGGTCTGGACGAATCTGACTGGGACGGTTTCGCATACCAGACCAAAGTTCTGGGCGACAAAATCCAGCTGGTTGGTGACGACCTGTTCGTAACCAACACCAAGATCCTGAAAGAAGGTATCGAAAAAGGTATCGCTAACTCCATCCTGATCAAATTCAACCAGATCGGTTCTCTGACCGAAACTCTGGCTGCAATCAAGATGGCGAAAGACGCTGGCTACACTGCAGTTATCTCTCACCGTTCTGGCGAAACTGAAGACGCTACCATCGCTGACCTGGCTGTTGGTACTGCTGCAGGCCAGATCAAAACTGGTTCTATGAGCCGTTCTGACCGTGTTGCTAAATACAACCAGCTGATTCGTATCGAAGAAGCTCTGGGCGAAAAAGCACCGTACAACGGTCGTAAAGAGATCAAAGGCCAGGCATAAGACTGACTTTATCTGATTTAAAAATGCCAGCCTCCGGGCTGGCATTTTTTATGGTTGAGTTACCAGCGACCGGACGCGCCGCCACCGCCAGAAGA
>OEQN01000337.1_pt1 | contig 11602 bp, 13 predicted proteins | sample 1539781 | NCBI WGS metagenome assembly OEQN01 (sample SAMEA3891236, study PRJEB23780) | metagenome | biome: terrestrial biome; feature: animal house; material: water of meat washing | place: Italy | collected 2015-05-12 | reverse complement strand
ATCACCCAAGACTTGTGAATCATTGACATTATTCGTTGTAAGCTGAACAGCCCTCATTTGCAGGGTTTGAGCATCTATACCAATATGCAGATTACGCCATTGCCGACGATATTCAGGTTGGTGTTTCTTGCGTTTCCATTCACCTTCACCAAAAATTAAGGCCAGTTGAGTCTACTAATAGATATAGTCCTTCATGATTTTTTTGATAGCTGATTGCAATATCAATATGTTTTTGCCGTCTTTAGAGGGTGGAGTAATCTGGTGCTGTCCAACTTAACCCACTAAGCTTAATAAGGCTTTGTATAAAGCCTGTGACCATATTTAAAAAAAGTCGAAATAGAGATTTGATCATGAAACAGCACTGAATTGCTATATCAGAATAGGTTTGATTTCGACCTTGTTTGCCTTGTGATTGTGCATGCCACTTAGTATTCAGATCAAACCAAATTGTCAAATTGCCACGATTGATCCAAGCGCAATTGTAGTATGACCAATTGGTTGTACGATAAATTTTAGGTGTAGGCTTATTCATTTATAAATTATATTGCTGAATAGGACTTTATCGGTAGGTTTGTGCAACAAAGCCACCTATAACTATCAGGTGTGATCAATGCATAATAGTTTAGGGAAATAGTAATGAATTTAAGGTGCTAATTATTTTACAGGGTAGTATTGCGTAACATATCTATTATTGATAGATAGAGCCTGATGTCATATCTATTATTATAGTATTTCACGTGATGGAACCGACATGATTAATAAGCAAAATCCAGAATCAAAACCTCAAAAAGAATCAAACGATGACAAGGGTGATCAGAAAACCTATCAGAATCCAGATCCTCAGAAAAAACCAAATGAAGAGCCTGAGAATCCACTTAAAGAGCAAAAGTAGATCAAAAAGCCCTCGTCGAGGGCTTTTTGAAATCAAATGCTTACACTACTTTTAATCTCAAATAAATTCATGCTGGAATAGCTGCGACAACTTTTTCTCTATCCCACAAACGGTGATTTTGAATAGCTTGTTTGAATTGATCTTGGATCTCTTTAAAATTTTGAGTAGAGAATAGAGCTGCATCCTTAGTGAGCTGAAACTCATCTATTAAAGCGCATTTATCACCCAGGAAAACAATGGGCTTGAGATGTTTATATGTCTCTAATACATAATGTTTAGAAACTCCATCAGCCTTAAATACTTCTAAATTATTCCCATCAATCACGATTACGGCATCATAAGTCACTGAAGGCTCGCCATTTTGTCTTCCATCTACTGGTATTTCATTGCCATCACTAGATTTAACAGGGGCTGCGTTCGGTGCTAAAGTTTCCACAATAGCTTTTTCTGCTTCAGCCCATATTTTAATATCATCTATTGATGACGCATTTACACCGTTATGAACGAGCAAGGCAATTTTTCGCTGTTTAATATCAGATGCAGGAAAAGATGAGGTACTTAATCTTTTCGAAGATGCAATTACGGGTTGGTGCAGACTATCTTGCTGTTTAGGGGGAGTTTTAATACCTAACTCTTTCGCAACATATTCAGCTAAGTCCAAGTCAATATTAGCTAAGACAGCGTAAACTACACGTCTGCGGATATCTTCCGATTTAACCTTAGATAATTCAAAAGAATATGCATCCTTAATATGCTGTTGTTCATGTTTTTCCAAACTATGGTAGTGCATTGTGGCTTGCGAGAAATGATCAGCGAAACTTTCTGGTCGAACTCTTAGTTTGCTGCCTTGTACTTCTTCAGGATGTGTCTTGAAGGCACCACTGTCATTAGGTGATTCTCTTGGCCAATTTTCATCAACAGAATTAGGTTCATAATTTGCCTTTCCTTTATAAACTTCGTGATTAGCATAACCACCTCGTCTATTCGTATGAAAAGGACAAACGGGTTTGTTAATTGGAATTTGATTAAAATTTACCGTACCTAGTCTGTGTAAGTGAGTATCCGTATAGCTAAATAGCCGTCCTTGTAAAAGGGGATCGTTACTAAAATCTATACCTGAGACAATATTTGCAGGACTAAAAGCAACTTGTTCTGTTTCTGCGAAAAAATCATCTGTATTTTTGTTTAAAACAAATTTACCTAGTGGAGTGACTGGTACAAGTTCTTCTGGGATTAATTTTGTAGCATCTAAGACATCAAAGTCCCATTGTTTTGCATCTTCTTCAGAGAAAATTTGTGCGCCTAATTCCCATTCCGGGTAATTGCCACGCTCAATAGCATCCCACAGATCACGTCTGTGAAAATCGGGATCTTTGCCATTAATTTTTAGGGCTTCATCCCAGACGACTTGAGCTACCCCTTGCTTTGGAGTCCAATGGAATTTCACTAAGAATGCTTCATTATTCTTATTAATCAATCTAAATGTATGAACACCAAAACCTTGTATAGAGCGTAGATTTCTTGGAATTGCTCTATCAGACATTATCCAAGTAGTCATATGTGATGCTTCGGTGTTTAAAGAAATAAAATCCCAGAAAGTATCATGGGCAGATTGACCAGTTGGAACTTCATTGGCATCTTCTGGTTTTACTGCATGAACAAAGTCCGGAAATTTAATAGCATCCTGAATGAAGAAGACAGGGATATTATTCCCCACCAAATCATAATTTCCTTCTTCAGTATAAAATTTTATAGAAAAACCTCGTACATCTCGAACGACATCAGCCGAACCTCGCCCACCTTGAACTGTAGAAATACGGACAAAGATAGGGGTTTGATTATTTGTGTCCGTTAGGAACTTGGCTTTAGTCCATTTTTCATTACCGGTATAAGCTTGAAAGTAACCATGAGCACCGACCCCTCGAGCATGTACAACACGTTCTGGAATACGCTCACGATCAAAATGAATAAGTTTATCCCTTAGAAGAAAGTCCTCGAGAAGAGTAGGGCCTTTCTCATTAATTTTTAGACTATTTTGATTATCAGCTACGGGAACACCTAAAGAAGTGGTAAGAGTTTTACCTATAGGATCCACGTATGCTTCCTCAGAAAGCTGGTCGATTTTTGGTGTATTTGGTTCTTTCATATCACATTCTCTTATACATTTGCTTTATAACGTTTTGTGAAAATAAGTATTTATTTTCACGTAAGTTAATGGCTTATTTGTTGACGGATATTTTGTGCTTATACAATTTAATAGGTTATCTACAATCGAATATGAGTTACTTGCAAGAAAACTCTTTTTTGGATCAAAGATACCCATATAAACTTTAAGTATTTACGCTTTGAGTAAGGTAAAGAAATGTGTATTTTTTGTTCGCTTAAACTATTCATTTTAAATAATATTGAATTAATCTAAGTCAAAACAAAAGCTTATTAATTTTGATATTCCTCGCAATACAAACAGGATTTAGCCCATTTTGTATTTTGACAGCGAGGGCATTCTTCATTTAAATGATTTAAACGTTGGGTTTGACCACACAACATACAAGAATAAAAGTGATCTACATTGTGATGATCTGCGATTTGGTATTCATCGGGAAACAGAGGAAGGCCCCATTTTATATTTTCTTTAGAATATGGGATCACGCTTAGGCAGCCATCAGTCTCAAGCAGTGCCATTTTAACTTGTCCAAGATGCTCTATTTTCTTTTGGCGCATTTCAGCAAAGAACTCATCATATGAATACTTTTCTTGCTTAATATCCTCAACAATCAGTAAACCATTTTTGACGATGTATATAGGTCGACCTTCCAATACGGTCTCAATAGCATCGGATTTCATCATTAAATAAGTTGTTAAGCGATATAAAGCCATAATTACTGCAAAAACGATGACAGCATGAATGATAGGAACTTCTTCATAGAACATAGCATCGCCAGCAGCAGATCCTAAACTAAGAATAATTGCGATTTCAAAGATGGAAAGTTGCCTAACACCACGTTTACCAGAAAATCTTAAAACTAAGATAATCAGGAAGTACATCAAGACACTACGAAGTACAATTTCTGCTGCAAAAGTAAATGTAGTATCAGCTAATAGTATTTTTATAAAGTCCATTTTACACCTATTTAATTATTATTTAGATGTGCTGATAATGAGCCTAAAAGGCTCATTATCATTATATTGGCTTACATTTTGTCCCATGCATCTTTAATCGCATGTTTGGCTTGTTCCCACTTTAAGCGTGATTCAGCCTTTAGTTCTTCCCATTTTACTTTCAAATCACTTTCAGAATCTTCAAATCGTGCATCAGTACCACGCTCATTACGGGCATGCTGACCTAGTTCATAGGCTGAACGAAGATCACGGTCATAATCCACATCAGGAAGTTCTCTTTGGATATCGCCGTAATATGGGCGGTTTGAATAATCTGTACGCCAATCATGCTTGATTGGGTTTTCGTCTTGATGGTCATTGATAGTCATAATGAACTCCAATTCTATCCAACTAAGAATTCAAAAAAAATTCTTAGTTGGATTTAATTAATGAATGAGTTTAAGAATTTAATAATATTATTCAACATGAAAAACTATTATTTCTGTTGAGCGTGTTGGTCATTTTTCTGGTTTTGGTTCGGTTGTTTTTGCTGATTCGGATTTTTTTGCGGTTGGTCTGGTTGCTGTTGCTGTTGTTGCTGATCTGGCTTTTTTTGCGGTTGATTTGGCTGCTGCTGTTGCTGATTTTTCTGCTGTTGATTTTGATTAGTCATTTTACTGAACCTCATAAGATTAGAATTAATCTACATTAATTAATCTGTAGATGTATTATTAATATCATAATTGCATTGTTGTGGAACCTTAAAGGTGTTACATTTTAATTTTTGAGTTAAATTGTGTTTGTTTTAAAAGTTTAGGTATTGATAATAAATAGATCTCTTGCGAAAGTCATTATTGCAAGTTTATCCGGTTTACGAGTGCAGCAATTAAGTTAATGCGTAAACCGAATCTTTTCCGTCTATTTCGATAGCGTTCACTTAATATTCTAAATGTTTTCAATTGACTATTAATGTGTTCGATCACAACTCGTATTTTTCCAATCATTTTATTGTACCTTTTCTCAACATCAAATAAGGGTAAATTCTTCTTTTTCTTTATTGGCATCAATAATTTAAAGCCATCTTGCTCTAATCCGTAGTACCCTAAATCGGTCATAACATATTCACAATGTTTGAATTTCTTAACCGTTTTTCTTGCCAATTTAATATCATGCTGACTGCCATTCGATATATCTAGCCCTATGATTTGTTTGCTGTTCGGATGATAGATCACTTGTGCTTTTAGCGTATGTTTCTTCTTTTTACCACTGTAGAACTTACTCTGATTTTTTTTTCGGACGTTCTATTGAACATTCTGTCGCATCAATAATGACCCAGTTAAAGTGTTCGTCTGCTGTGGTAATGCTTCGTTTTGGCAGAGTAAAACGTCTTGATTTCATCAATGCATCTTCAACCTTTTTAATGGTTCGATTCACATTACTTTCAGCGATATGGTAATTTGCCGCTAATTCCAGTTGAGTGCTGTAGTTCCGTAAGTAATTGAGAGTTAATAACAACTGATCCTCTATATCTAAAGTATGAGGACGACCTGATTTCTTTTTGAGTGATTCTGCTTTTTCTAAAACCTCTACCATTTCAGTAAAAACTTGTCGAGGTACGCCAACCAAGCGTTTGAATTCAGAATCTGAAAAACGATTTAATTTCTGATATCTCATGAAATTTATATTGAGGTGGTTTTTACTTTCGCAAGAGGTCTATCTTTTCATTATTAACATTAACGTGAATTACTTTAAATTAAGGCTTATCAAAAGGATTAAATCAAAATATAACTCTTAATGAGAAAGCCTAATAAAGCTTTAATGTGTCTACTAGTAAACGAAACAAAGGAGATGATTCTCGACGGCTCGGGATGTACATATAATAACCTGGATAACGCATGTTCCAATCCTCCAGTATTGTGTTCAATTTACCATTAAGTAGTTCAGATTCCACCATTGCTTTGGGGAGCCAGGTAATACCCAGTCCATCCAGAGCCGCTTTGACTTTTAGATGTGCGTGACTGACTACCATGACAAAGTCAGGCTTAAGATTCATCACTTCATTATTTTTTTCTAAATCTTTAAACTCCCATGCCATAATCTGTTCGTGGGTTGGTAGACGCATTCCTATACAGCGATGTTGATGCAATTCTTCAGGAGTTTGTGGTGTACCATAAGTCTTTAAATAATCAGGAGAAGCCACCGTAATCATCTGCATTTCATCACTGACCTGAACGGCAATCATGTCCTTACCTACCAAGTGGCCCAGACGAATGCCAATGTCATAGCGATCCTTGACAATATCCGCAAAGGCATAATCTGTGGTCAGTTCCAGTTGTATGTTTGGATGGTCACGTGAAAACCTGGATAATTTATCCCACAATAAAAAGTTGATACTGAGCTCAGTACCATTGATTCTTAATTTTCCATGAGGAGAATCCCTAAATTCGTTTAGGTGGGTTAGCTTTTGTTCAATGCCCGTAATGAGTGGTTCAATATCATTGAATAGCTGCTCTCCCTCTTGTGTCAAAGAGACACTGCGTGTTGTACGATGAAAGAGTTTGACCCCGAGACGCTGTTCCAGCATTTTAATGGTATAGCTGAGAGCCGACTGAGATGTACCTAATTGACCTGCGGCTTTGGTAAAATTCCCTGTTTGGGCAACAATTATAAAGACTTTTAAATCATTTAAATTTTCCGACACTGTATTCTCCAAACTATCATTTTTTGTTAATCAAATATAATTAATCAAAAATCAATATAAATGTAATCGAAATTGCCTAACTAATACATCGTTAATTGTCGAGGTATAGTTATTTATTAACCGATGTTCTGCATGTACGTGGTGAGAGATAGCAATGAAAACAGTTCGATTAAACAATGATAGTGAAATGCCCCTCGCTGGTTTTGGTGTCTTCCAAATGAACGACCCTGTGGAGTGTGAACAGGCAGTCTTACATGCGATTGATGCAGGCTACCGATTGATTGATACGGCAGCCTCTTACCAGAATGAAACTCAGGTCGGTAATGCACTTCGCCAAAGCCAGATTGCACGTGAAGAATTATTCGTGACCACCAAATTATGGTTACAGGATGCCAGTTATGAGGGTGCGAAAGCTCAATTTGAGCGTTCACTAAACCGTTTACAACTGGATTATCTTGACCTGTATCTGATTCACCAACCGATTGGTGATGTACATGGGGCATGGCGAGCAATGGAAGAGCTGTATGCCGCAGGTAAAATCCGTGCTATTGGGGTCAGTAATTTTCATCCTGATCGTTTAGCTGATCTGATGGCATTTAATCAGGTCAAACCCGCGGTGAATCAGGTTGAAGTGAACCCATTTAACCAGCAACTCCATGCCGTACCGTGGATGCAGTCCCGCGATATTCAACCAGAAGCTTGGGCACCTTTTGCAGAAGGACGAAATAATTTATTCAGCCAGCCTGTACTGATTGAGATTGGCAAGAAATACGGTAAATCCGTTGGACAGGTTGTACTACGCTGGTTACTGCAACGCAATATTGTGTCCTTAGCTAAATCAGTACGTCAAGAACGTTTGCAGGAAAATATTGATATTTTTGATTTTGAGCTGTCGATTGAGGACATGACTCAAATCACAGCAATGGATACCGCCACCAGTTCCTTTTTCTCGCATCGTAACCCCGCCATGATTGAGTGGCTGGCTGGTCGAAAAATGGATGTCTAAACTTAAAATTCAGGAGCGAACATGAAAATTTTACAAACTGTTTTAATGTCGGCAGCCATTACGACTTCAAGTGCGGGTTTTGCTGCAGACAAAAAAGAAAATCCTTTTGGCTTGGTATATGGCGGTGCGCTTACTGAGAATGTCAAAGGTCAGGTCAATATTCACCCTGTCAGCTATAAACTGAATGGGCTGGATATTGTTGCCAATGTCTACACACCTGCCAATTATGACCCGAATAAAAAATATCCTGCGGTGGTGGTAGCGCACCCTAATGGTGGTGTCAAGGAACAGGTTGCAGGCCTATATGCTCAGCATCTGGCTGAACAGGGATATATCACGATTACCGCCGATGCTGCCTATCAGGGGGGCAGTGGTGGACAGCCACGCAGTGTTGATAAACCTGCAAACCGAATTGAAGATGTGCATGGTATGGCTGATTTTATTACCCAATATGCAGGGGTGGACAACAACCGTTTAGGTTTACTTGGGATCTGTGGCGGTGGTGGCTATTCATTGGCTGCGGCAGAAACAGATAAACGTTTTAAAGTGGTAGCTACACTGAGTATGTTCAATTCTGGACGAGTGCGTCGTAATGGTTTTGCCGATTCGCAACTGGATACTATTCAACAGCGTTTGAAACAAGCCACGGATGCTCGTGCCCAAGAAGTTGCAGGTGGCAAAGTTCTTTATGCTGGTGATGCCGATATGACCGATGAGCAAATTGCTGCATTGCCATTTGAGATGTACCGACAGGGATATGAATACTATTGGCGTACCCATGCCCATCAAAATTCAACCTTTAAATATACCATGAGCAGCTTGCTTGACCTGATGCGCTGGGATGCGACAGATCAAATTCAGTTGATCAATCAGCCATTACTTATGATTGCAGGCAGTAAAGCAGATAGTCTTTACATGACCGAAGATGCCTTTTCCAAAGCCACAGGCACAAAAGACAAAACCTTATTCAAAATTCCCAATGCCACCCATATTGAAACCTATTGGAAGTCTGAATATGTCAAACAGGCGATGGAGCAACTGACTGCATTTTATGGCAAGCACCTGAAATAAAGATTGCTGGTCTGGATGATGGGCAATGATTGAATGGCTTTTTTTGAATCATTGCCCTATTTTTATTTTTTAATAGGGATAATAAAAATATGACGAGAAATCAAATTAATGCAGTTCTCATGATGAGTGCTATCTCTGGAACAGTTTTGGCAGAAGATAAAATGGAACAGCAGATTACTCGGGCAGAACAGCTAGACATCCAATCTGCCCCATCCAGTAATTTTTCTGGCAAGGCAAACTTTGCCCGTTACCCAGTGATGCCCTCGCAAGGTGATGTTGCACCTGCCATTGTCAATTTTGAAGCAGGGACAATCAGCAACTGGCATACCCATCCACACGGCCAATACTTGATTGTGACAGAAGGTGAGGGACGTACTCAGGAATGGGGCAAGCCCATCCAGACCATTCATAAAGGCGATACCATCTGGTGTCCACCCAATGTCAAACACTGGCACGGGGCAAGTGAGCATAGTGCGATGTCGCATATTGCCATGACCCCTGTGGCAACTGATGGCAAGAATGTGACATGGCTGGAAAAAGTGAATTTGACGACTGAGCCAAAAGCATCTGCACAGCCTAAAGCCATTACATCTGTGAGATTGAGCCAAAAACAACTCAGCCTGATTCCGATTGCTGCCTTTAATGCCACAGGCAATCTTGAGCAGCTTAAACCTGCTTTAATCAAGGGGCTGGAAAATGGTTTAACAGTAAATGAAATCAAGCAAGTGTTTGCCCACCAATACGCCTATGCGGGTTTTCCCCGTGCCTTAAATGGCACATTGACTTTTAAAAGCCTGCTAGAGGAACGCCAAAAACAAGGTATCAAGGATTTACAGGGTGCATTACCAAGCACATTGCCACGTGGTACTGACTACTATCAACTCGGTATAGAACAGCTAGCTGATCTCAACAACACCTCCATTGAGGAAAGTTCAAAACCACTGGTTGAAAACTTCTCACCCACGATGGATTACGCCTTAAAAGCCCATTTATTTGGCTATTTGTTTAGTCAGGACAACTTGTCGCCTTTGGAACGTGAAATTGTAGTGGTGAGTACATTGTCTGCCATGGGTGATGTCAATGCCCAACTACGTTCGCACTTAAGAATTACCCGAAATCTGGGGGTGGATACTACCCAGATGCAAAAAATCATCAGCACCTTACAGCAGGCTGTTGGACGTGATCTGGCAAATAATACACAGGATGTTTTACAACAGTTGTAATAGGAATAATGACAATGAATAAGCTCCTCAACATAAGATTTAGAAATACCTTACTTTCAGTAGGAGTTGCGCTGACCATTTCAGCCTGTTCTACAACTCCGCATCAATCCACTGCTTTAAATATTGCCCAGCAAGGCAACTTTGCCGCAGGAGGGAAAGTTATTCAAAGTGCTGGACAGTTTGACGATAAACAATTATTTAACCCGCAAGGCCAAACCCTGCATGGTGATCACGCTTCGGTATTTTATCAAATTCCTGAACATGCTCATCCTTATCCATTGGTATTTTTACACGGTGCAGGACAGTCAGCGAAAACATGGGGAACTACACCTGATGGTCGAGAGGGCTTTCAAACCATCTTTCTACGTCAAGACTTTCCAGTTTATGTGGTCGATCAACCACGTCGGGGACAGGCGGGACAATCGACTCTAGCCGCAGAAGTACCAGCCACTAGCAATGATCAGGCATGGTTCAATATGTTCCGTCTGGGGCAATATCCCAACTTTTTTAAAGGGGTACAGTTTTCGCAAGACCCAACCGCTTTAAACCAGTATTTCCGTCAAATGACACCGAACACAGGGGCCTATGATGAGCAGTTGATTAGTGATGCGATGGTAGAAGTCCTGAAAAAATCAGGTGATGCGGTACTGATTACCCATTCACAGGGCGGAGGGCCAGGTTGGTGGACAGCAATAAAATCAAATCAGGTCAAAGGCATCGTTGCTTATGAACCTGGCAGTGGTTTTGTTTTTCCTGAAAATGAACTGCCTGAACCCATGTCAAGTGCAACAGGGACATTATCACCAACCCCAGTCAAAATGGCCGATTTCCAGAAGCTGACCAAGATGCCAATTATTATCTACTATGGCGATAATATTCCCACTGAGAAAAATGGCGATGCTGGAAAGCAAAATGCGGGACAGGACAACTGGCGTGTACGCTTGAAAATGGCACAGTTATGGGTGGATAAAATCAATCAGCATGGGGGAAAAGCCCAGTTGGTGCATTTGCCTGATATTGGGGTTTACGGTAATACCCATTTTCCATTTTCTGATTTAAACAATCAGCAGATCGCAGTACTACTTTCGCAATGGTTACATAAAAATAAACTGGATTAAGGAGTATGGACGATGCTTATCAGTATCCGTTTTATTCTATTCTTTGTTTGTGCAATTGGCTTGATGGGATGTCCGAGCGCGGAAAACTCACAGACAACGCAGAACATGGTTCCCTCACCAAATCCACCCGTTAATACAGACAATCCTAAAGCCCTGATTGTTTATCTGTCTCGGACTAGAAATACTGAAGCACTTGCCAAGATGGTACAGGAAAAAGTGGGCGGGGACTTAGTCGCTTTAGAGTTGCAGACATCATATCCTGAGAATTATCAAGCGATTGTCAGGCAGGTTGATCAGGAAAATCAGGATGGCTATTTACCACCACTGAAAAACCAGATCGCTGACATTGGGCAATATGATGTCATTTTTGTTGGATTCCCAACATGGGATATGCAGTTACCGCCACCGATCAAAAGTTTCCTGAACCATTATCAAGCGGGTTTAAACGGTAAAATGATTGGGCTTTGTTGCACAAACCTATCTGTAAAGGGT
>OEQN01000336.1_pt1 | contig 11618 bp, 7 predicted proteins | sample 1539781 | NCBI WGS metagenome assembly OEQN01 (sample SAMEA3891236, study PRJEB23780) | metagenome | biome: terrestrial biome; feature: animal house; material: water of meat washing | place: Italy | collected 2015-05-12 | reverse complement strand
TATACACACTTTCCAGGCGTGCTCCTTCAGCCACTCGGACACCTCACCAAATTGTTTTGCTACCAAACCTCATGGGTGGCAACGGGGCGCTACTATAGGGAGTTGGAGTAAAACGGTCAAGAAGAATTTTAATGATAATTATTGTTTGCTCATACTGTAAACAAGTTGTGCAGTATATCTACATCGAGACAAGTTATGGACTTATACTTCCAAAGTACTTCATACATATCACAAAATAAAAAGGCCGGTTAAACCGACCTTTTACTCGTTCTTTCTCTTCGCCCATCAGGCGGTAAAACAATCAGCGACTACGGAAGACAATGCGGCCTTTGCTCAGGTCGTACGGGGTCAGTTCAACAGTCACTTTGTCGCCCGTCAGGATGCGGATGTAGTTTTTGCGCATTTTACCGGAGATGTGTGCAGTAACCACGTGACCGTTTTCTAACTCTACGCGGAACATGGTATTAGGCAACGTTTCAAGAACGGTACCTTGCATTTCAATATTGTCTTCTTTGGCCATCTAATCCTCTGGGGTATCACTACCGTAATTTGAACCGGCAAGATAATGCCGAAGTTCTGTAAATAAGTAAAGATTTGCGCGCTAAATCGCAACAAACAGGTTCGGCACATTACTCCGAAAACACACGGCTAAGCCGCACCAAAAGCGCAACGTATAAGGGAGCGGTGAGATAAACGATGGGCGTTACCTGACGCGAAAAATTCCTTATCGGCAGCGGGGTAATGAGCGTAACCAACTCTGCGACCGCAATTATAACACTCTGGGGAGAAATGTGCCGAAAACATTCATTCTTGTGGTGAAAACAAGCACCGTGGTACCCAGAAATTATTCGGCAATCGTCCGAGGCGCATTTGATTGAGATAATTAAGGTAATCCCGGCGGGGAATTTCGCAGGCACCAAGCGATGCTGTGTGATCGTTAAGGACCTGGCAGTCGATAAGCTTACCGCCATGACCGATAAATTCCTCACAGAATACCAGAAGCGCCGTTTTAGACGCATTTTCCATCCGGCTGAACATGGACTCGCCACAAAATAGCGTTCCCTGGGCCACGCCGTACATACCGCCGACAAGCTCATCTTCACGCCAGACTTCAATGGAGTGGGCATGACCGAGTTCGTGAAGGCGATGGTAGGCTTCGACCACGCCACGCGTGATCCAGGTTCCTTCTTCGCGATCGCTGGCACAGCCTTCAATGACCTGACCAAAAGCGTAATTCATCGTGACACGATAGGGCGAGCGTTTATGAAATCGCTTCATACTACGGCTGATATGCAGTGATTCTGGCCATAGCACCGCGCGGGGATCGGGCGACCACCAGAGGATGGGGTCGCCTGGAGAAAACCACGGAAAAATACCACGCTGGTAAGCCATTAACAGGCGCGCAGGGCTAAGATCGCCCCCAAGTGCCAGCAGGCCGTTAGGCTCACGTAATGCGCCTTCCGGGGAAGGGAAGGCTATTGAATGGCGAGAAAGCTGAACCAGGCGCATGACCGCAAAACTCCACGCAAGTCGGATCGTTCAATAATAGCTTACAAACCCTGCTTAAACTGGTAATAACGCCCCTGTCTGGCAAGCAGTTCTGCGTGAGTACCTTGCTCAATAATTTGCCCGTTGTCCATCACTATTATTTGTTGGAAACGAGAGAGTCCGCGAAGTCGATGGGTGACCATTAACACCGTTTTCTCACGCATCATTTCTGCAAGCAATTCAAGGATCTGACTTTCGGTTGTGGCATCTAAGCCTTCTGTAGGTTCATCCAGCAATACCAGCGGCGCATCATGTAACAGCGCACGGGCGATAGCCAGACGGCGCAGTTCACCACCGGAGAGCTGGCGTCCGCCTTCACCTAACCAACTGTTGAGACCTGCATCCTCGAGCAGCTTCTCCAGACCAACGCGACGCAAGATCTCCGACAGAGCCTCATCACTACTGCCAGGCGAGGCGAGTAACAGATTATCACGCAGCGTGGCGCTAAACAGATGCACTCGCTGAGGAACAACGCTGATGGTCTGTCGTAGAGTCGCTTCATTCAGGCTGGCTATGGGGCTACCGTTAAGCAAAATCTCGCCCTGTTGCGGGTCCCATGCGCGGGTCAGCAGTTGTAACAGTGTTGATTTGCCGCATCCGGTTCGCCCGAGAATCGCTATATGTTCCCCGGCGTTTACCTGAAGAGAAATCCCTTTAAGTGCCTGTTGGGATTGCTCCGGATAAGTGAACTGAACATCCCGTAATGTCAGCGAAACGCGATCGGCAACACGAGTTTGGGTATCAGGGAAGGTGACTTCCGGTTTTTGATCCGTTAAATCAGTGATCCGAACGGCAGAGGCAATGACTTGCCCCAGATGCTGAAATGCACCCGTTACTGGTGCCAGTGCTTCAAACGCGGCTAACGCGCAGAAGACAAACAGGGCAATTAACGCGCCGGGTTGAGCATTGCCGCCAACGCCGCCAGACGCCATCCACAGCATCAGGATCACCGCTAACGCGCCAATGAGCAGCATTATCGCTTGCGACAATGCGGTCAGTTCAGATTGACGGCGTTGCGCTTCCAGCCATTGAATTTCTGTATTCTCTAGTTGCGTGCGATAACGATCGCTGGCACCAAAAATGGTCAGCTCAGCTTGCCCTTGCAGCCAGGCCGTCAGTTGTTGGCGATACTGTCCGCGAAGATGAGTCAGATTTTGCCCGGTGCTTTTTCCCGCACGATAAAACAGCGGTGGCATCAGGAAAAGCGTCAGTAACATAATGCCGCCCAGCGTAAAGGCGAGGGTGAAATCAAGGAAACTTAACCCGATTGTCACCACCATAATCACCACAAAAGCGCCCACCAGCGGCGAGATAACGCGCAGGTAAAGATGATCGAGCGTATCAACATCCGCCACCACGCGATTGAGCAATTCGCCCTGACGATAGCGCGCCAGTCCGGCAGGGGAGAGGGGCAGCAATTTGCTGAAGGTGTAAATGCGCAGATGCTGCAACACGCGGAAAGTCGCGTCGTGACTTACCAGACGTTCAAAATAGCGCCCGGCAGTACGGGTGATTGCTGCGCCACGCACGCCCGCAGCGGGTAGCATATAGTTGAAGCTGTACAGTCCGGCAACCCCCGCAACCGCTGAGGCCGAGAGGAACCAGCCGGAAAGTGTCAACAGACCGATACTGGCGAGCAGCGTCACAATTGCCAGCACAATACCAAGACTTAACATCCATTTATGACGTTTATACAGTGCCAGATAGGGTAGCAAAGCGCGCATTTAAATCTCCTCCTGACGATGGGCCAGTAATGTGGCGAATGGGCCACCAGCCACACTTAATTCCGCGTAACGTCCTTGCTCAATAATCTGACCATCCTGCATTACCCAAATGACATCCCAGTCAGCAAGATCTTCTAACTGGTGGGTGACCATTAACGTTGTCTGGCGCAGAGAGGCGGCATTAAGCGCCTCCATTACGCGCTGTTCACTGTGAGCATCAAGGCTGGCAGCGGGTTCATCCAACAGTAATAGCGAACAGGGATTTAGTAACGCACGGGCCACCGCCACGCGCTGCGCCTGCCCCACGGAAAGGCGGGCAGCCTGGTCGCCAACAGGCGTATCAACGCCTTGTGGCAGGAGCGGTAGAAACTCGCTGACCCAGGCGTTATCCAGCGCTGCTTGTAATTCTTGTTCGCTGGCATCAGGTCGCGCCAGTAGTACGTTATCCCGCAATGTTGCTGCCGGTAATTGTGGGTTTTGCCCAACCCAGGAGAGATGTTTACGCCATGATTCTGGTGATAAATCGCGTAATTCTATCCCGTTGATTCGTAATGATCCCTGATATGAGAGAAAACCAGAAAGCGCGTTCAGCAGTGAGCTTTTACCTGAACCGCTGCGACCAACCAACACCGCACGTTGGCCTGCTGGCAAAGTAAAGTTCAGCGGTCCGGCCAGCGTTTTACCTTCCGGCGACGTGATAAACAGCTCCTCGGCCTCAATGGTCACCGGATCGGTCAATGCTAATTCCGCCTCACCGCGCTGCGGATGGGCGAGCGGGGTTTCCATAAACGTTTTCAGACTGTCAGCTGCGCCAACAGCCTGGGCTTTAGCATGATAAAACGTACCGAGATCGCGTAATGGCTGGAAAAACTCCGGCGCAAGGATCAGGGCCAGAAAACCCGCAGCCAGCGTCACGCCAGTATCATAGTGACCAAAATCCAGCTCGCCGAGATAGGAAAAACCAAAGTAGACCGCCACCAGAGCAATTGACAGCGAGGTAAAAAATTCGAGAATGCCGGAGGATAAAAACGCCAGCCGTAGCACTTCCATTGTCCGTTGGCGGAAATCTTCCGAAGCAGAACGAATACTTTCAATTTCAGCTTCACCACGACCAAAAATACGCAATGTTTCCATGCCGCGCAGGCGATCGAGGAAATGCCCACTTAAGCGAGCAAGAGCGAGAAAGTTACGTCGGTTAGCATCGGCAGCCCCCATCCCAACCAGCGCCATAAACAACGGAATTAACGGTGCTGTGCCCAGCAGAATGAGCGCCGCAGCCCAGTTAGAGGGGAAGATCGCCACCACAATCAGCAACGGCACCGACACTGCCAGCGCCATTTGCGGCAGGTAGCGTGCATAGTAATCATGCATATCGTCAATTTGCTCGAGTACCAGCGTCGCCCAGCTCCCCGCAGGTTTACCCTGAATCCACGCTGGCCCTGCTTGTTGCAGACGGTCGAGAACCTGACGGCGGATGGCAAAGCGGATATGCTGCCCGGCGTGATAACCCACCCGTTCGCGTAACCAGACCACCCATGCGCGCAGTACAAAGGTCAGAACCAGTAACGTAAAGGGAAGCAGCAGGGCTTCACGGGGAATATTCTCCATAATCATATGTTGCAGAATTCGCGCCATGAACCAGGCCTGGGCAATGATCAATATGCCGCTCACAAAGCCCAGCAGACGAGAAATATTCAGCCAACGTTGGGAGATGACGCTTTGCTGTTTTAACCAGCGGGTTAACTCTTTTTGACGAGATTTATTCATTGCACGCTTAGCAGGTGAGTTATCAGAATTATTTGCAGAGCAATGTTACAACGAGGAAAAAATAAAGGCGACCCATAGTCGCATGGTGTCGCCTTCTTTACTTTTGTTACTGATTTGTAAAATTATTTTGCGTCAGCTAAACCATCGAGGTAGCGTTCCGCATCAAGTGCTGCCATGCAGCCTGTACCGGCCGAAGTAATGGCCTGGCGATAAATGTGATCCATCACGTCGCCTGCGGCAAAGACGCCAGGGATGCTGGTCTGGGTGGCATTACCATGAATACCCGACTGTACTTTGATGTAGCCGTTTTCCAGTTCCAGCTGCCCTTCGAAAATCGCAGTATTCGGGCTGTGACCGATAGCAACAAACAGACCAGCAACGTCGAGTGACTCGATGTTATCGCTGTTTTGCGTATCGCGCAGACGAACGCCAGTGACACCCATTTGATCGCCGGTCACTTCTTCCAGCGTACGGTTGGTGTGCAGAATGATGTTGCCGTTCTCCACTTTATCCATCAGACGCTTAATGAGGATTTTTTCCGCGCGGAAACCGTTACGGCGGTGAATCAGATGCACTTCCGAAGCGATGTTAGACAGATACAGCGCCTCTTCAACCGCGGTATTGCCGCCGCCGATGACCGCAACTTTCTGGTTGCGATAGAAGAAACCGTCGCAGGTTGCACAAGCAGAAACCCCACGGCCTTTAAAGGCTTCTTCAGAGGGCAGGCCGAGATAGCGTGCAGAAGCTCCGGTGGCAATAATCAGCGCGTCGCAAGTGTATTCGCCGTTATCGCCATTCAGACGGAACGGACGGTTTTGCAGATCCACCTTGTTGATATGATCAAAAATGATCTCAGTTTCAAACTTGGTGGCATGTTCGTGCATGCGCTCCATTAATAACGGACCGGTCAGATCGTTTGGATCGCCAGGCCAGTTTTCCACTTCCGTGGTGGTGGTCAGTTGGCCGCCTTTTTCCATGCCGGTAATCAGCACAGGTTGCAGGTTGGCGCGCGCCGCGTAGACAGCAGCGGTGTATCCCGCCGGGCCTGAACCCAGGATAAGCAGTTTACTGTGTTTGGTCGTGCCCATGAGATCCCCATAGTTGTTGGCAGACAATGGGCAGGATTGTAGGGAATTTACAGACGTAAAAAAAGAGTATGACGATTTTGTTAACAATTTGTGCAATCGGCAGCATCGATAAGCAGGTCAAATTCTCCCGTCATTATCACCTCTGCTACTTAAATTTCCCGCTTTATAAGCCGATTAAATGATGAATAAACGCCCCTGTTAATGAATATCTGGCATGTTGTACTAAAAATCGATGTTTTGCTTTGACAATCCCCTGGTGTTTTGCGAAAACATTCGAGGAAGAAAAAAAACAGTATTCTTATATGCGCATAACCATGCATGTAAATACCATGTTTACCGTGCTAGTGAAATCTACGTATGGCGTGGACAGACGCCATTCGTGATGTCGATAGCTGCCACAAGGCAACGGTCTTCTCACCGTAGACCCAGGCATTGCGCGCCGTGAATCTTCATGATTTCGGTCTATCGTGACGGGTAGCGACTCTGAACAGTGATGTTTCAGGGTCAGACAGGAGTAGGGAAGGAATACAGAGAGACAATAATAATGGTAGATAGCAAGAAGCGCCCTGGCAAAGATCTCGACCGTATCGATCGTAACATTCTTAATGAGTTGCAAAAGGATGGGCGTATTTCTAACGTCGAGCTTTCTAAACGTGTGGGACTTTCCCCAACGCCGTGCCTTGAGCGTGTGCGTCGGCTGGAAAGACAAGGGTTTATTCAGGGCTATACGGCGCTGCTTAACCCCCATTATCTGGATGCATCACTTCTGGTATTCGTTGAGATTACTCTGAATCGTGGCGCACCGGATGTGTTTGAACAATTCAATACCGCTGTACAAAAACTTGAAGAAATTCAGGAGTGTCATTTAGTATCCGGTGATTTCGACTACCTGTTGAAAACACGCGTGCCGGATATGTCAGCTTACCGTAAGTTGCTGGGGGAAACCCTGCTGCGTCTGCCTGGCGTCAATGACACACGGACATACGTTGTTATGGAAGAAGTCAAGCAGAGTAATCGTCTGGTTATTAAGACGCGCTAACACGGAACAGGTGCAAAATCGGCGTATTTTGATTACACTCCTGTTAATCCATACAGCAACAGTACTGGGGTAACCTGGTACTGTTGTCCGTTTTAGCATCGGGCAGGAAAAGCCTGTAACCTGGAGAGCCTTTCTTGAGCCAGGAATACACTGAAGACAAAGAAGTCACATTGACAAAGTTAAGTAGCGGCCGCCGCCTTCTGGAGGCGTTGCTGATCCTTATTGTCCTGTTTGCCGTCTGGTTGATGGCTGCCTTACTAAGCTTTAACCCTTCGGACCCCAGCTGGTCGCAAACGGCCTGGCATGAACCTATCCATAATTTAGGTGGGATGCCCGGTGCGTGGTTGGCAGATACGCTGTTCTTTATTTTTGGCGTGATGGCTTACACCATTCCCGTCATTATTGTCGGCGGTTGTTGGTTTGCCTGGCGTCATCAGTCCAGCGACGAATACATTGATTATTTTGCCGTTTCGCTACGCATCATTGGCGTTTTGGCGCTCATCCTTACCTCCTGTGGTCTGGCGGCAATCAACGCTGACGATATCTGGTATTTTGCCTCCGGTGGCGTCATTGGCAGCTTACTAAGCACTACGCTACAACCACTGCTACACAGTAGCGGGGGAACTATTGCGCTGCTCTGCGTTTGGGCAGCGGGCCTGACGTTGTTCACCGGTTGGTCATGGGTGACCATTGCTGAAAAACTCGGCGGCTGGATTTTAAACATTCTCACCTTCGCCAGTAATCGTACCCGTCGCGATGATACCTGGGTCGATGAAGATGAGTATGAAGACGACGAAGAGTATGAAGATGAAAATCACGGCAAACAGCATGAATCACGCCGTGCCCGTATTCTTCGCGGCGCGTTAGCGCGTCGTAAACGGTTGGCGGAAAAATTCATTAATCCGATGGGGCGGCAAACAGACGCTGCGTTGTTCTCCGGTAAGCGGATGGATGATGACGAAGAGATTATCTACACTGCACGCGGTGTGGCTGCCGACCCGGACGACGTCCTATTTTCGGGCAATCGTGCAACGCAGCCAGAATATGACGAATACGATCCATTATTAAACGGTGCGCCAATTACCGAACCTGTTGCTGTAGCAGCTGCTGCTACCACGGCGACACAAAGCTGGGCTGCGCCGGTTGAACCTGTGACTCAGACGCCGCCTGTTGCCTCTGTTGATGTTCCACCTGCGCAACCTACAGTAGCCTGGCAGCCTGTACCGGGTCCACAAACGGGAGAGCCGGTTATTGCTCCTGCACCGGAAGGTTACCCACAGCAGTCACAATATGCGCAGCCTGCAGTGCAATATAATGAGCCGCTGCAACAACCAGTACAGCCGCAGCAGCCGTATTATGCACCTGCAGCTGAACAACCTGCGCAACAACCTTACTACGCTCCTGCGGCGGAACAACCTGTTCAGCAACCGTATTACGCAACTGCGCCGGAACAGCCTGCGCAACAGCCGTATTATGCCCCTGCGCCAGAACAACCGGTGGCAGGTAACGCCTGGCAAGCCGAAGAGCAGCAATCCACTTTTGCTCCACAGTCTACATACCAGACTGAGCAAACTTATCAGCAGCCAGCCGCTCAGGAGCCGTTGTACCAACAGCCGCAACCTGTTGAACAGCAGCCTGTTGTGGAGCCTGAACCCGTTGTAGAAGAGACAAAACCCGCGCGTCCGCCGCTTTACTACTTTGAAGAAGTGGAAGAGAAGCGAGCCCGTGAACGTGAACAACTTGCGGCCTGGTATCAACCGATTCCAGAACCGGTTAAAGAACCAGAACCGATCAAATCTTCGCTGAAAGCACCTTCTGTTGCAGCAGTACCTCCAGTAGAAGCCGCTGCCGCTGTTTCCCCGCTGGCATCTGGCGTGAAAAAAGCGACACTGGCGACGGGGGCTGCCGCAACCGTTGCCGCGCCAGTCTTCAGTCTGGCAAATAGCGGTGGACCGCGTCCTCAGGTCAAAGAGGGGATTGGTCCGCAGTTGCCACGACCGAAACGTATCCGCGTGCCAACTCGTCGTGAACTGGCGTCTTACGGTATTAAGCTGCCCTCACAGCGTGCGGCGGAAGAAAAAGCCCGTGAAGCCCAGCGCAATCAGTACGATTCTGGCGATCAGTACAACGATGATGAAATCGATGCGATGCAGCAGGATGAACTGGCACGTCAGTTCGCCCAGACACAGCAGCAACGCTATGGCGAACAGTATCAACATGATGTGCCCGTAAACGCAGAAGATGCAGATGCTGCGGCAGAGGCTGAACTGGCTCGTCAGTTTGCTCAAACTCAACAACAACGTTATTCCGGCGAACAACCTGCTGGGGCGAATCCGTTCACGCTGGATGATTTTGAATTTTCGCCAATGAAAGCTTTGCTGGATGATGGTCCACACGAACCGCTGTTTACGCCAATTGTTGAACCTGTACAGCAGCCGCAACAACCGGTTGCACCGCAGCAGCAATATCAGCAGCCGCAACAACCGGTAGCACCGCAGCCGCAGTATCAGCAGCCGCAACAGCCGGTTGCACCGCAGCCGCAGTATCAGCAGCCGCAACAACCAGTTGCGCCACAGCCGCAGGATACCCTGCTTCATCCGCTGTTGATGCGTAATGGCGACAGCCGTCCGTTGCATAAACCGACGACGCCGCTGCCTTCTCTGGATTTGCTGACACCGCCGCCGAGCGAAGTGGAGCCGGTAGATACCTTTGCGCTTGAACAAATGGCTCGCCTGGTGGAAGCGCGTCTGGCTGATTTCCGTATTAAAGCCGATGTCGTCAATTACTCTCCGGGGCCGGTTATCACTCGCTTTGAACTTAACCTGGCACCGGGCGTAAAAGCGGCGCGCATTTCTAACTTGTCACGGGACCTTGCCCGTTCACTTTCGACGGTGGCGGTGCGTGTCGTTGAAGTTATTCCTGGCAAACCCTATGTAGGTCTGGAGTTACCAAATAAAAAACGACAAACCGTTTATCTGCGCGAAGTTTTGGATAACGCCAAATTCCGCGATAATCCGTCGCCATTAACCGTGGTGCTGGGTAAAGATATCGCCGGTGAGCCGGTGGTTGCCGATCTGGCGAAAATGCCGCACTTGTTGGTTGCGGGGACTACCGGTTCCGGTAAATCTGTCGGTGTGAACGCGATGATCCTGAGCATGCTTTATAAAGCACAGCCAGAAGATGTGCGTTTCATCATGATCGACCCGAAAATGCTGGAGCTTTCGGTTTATGAAGGCATTCCGCATCTGTTAACGGAAGTCGTTACTGATATGAAAGATGCCGCCAACGCGCTGCGCTGGTGTGTTAACGAGATGGAGCGTCGGTATAAACTGATGTCTGCGCTGGGTGTGCGTAATCTGGCGGGTTATAACGAAAAAATTGCTGAAGCCGATCGCATGATGCGTCCGATTCCAGACCCGTACTGGAAGCCGGGTGACAGTATGGATGCCCAGCATCCGGTGCTGAAAAAAGAACCATACATTGTGGTGTTGGTTGACGAATTTGCCGACCTGATGATGACGGTAGGTAAAAAAGTGGAAGAGCTGATAGCTCGTCTGGCGCAAAAAGCCCGTGCCGCGGGTATCCACCTCGTACTGGCAACTCAGCGTCCATCGGTTGATGTTATTACTGGTCTGATTAAAGCGAATATTCCGACCCGTATCGCCTTTACCGTATCCAGTAAGATTGACTCACGTACCATTCTTGATCAGGCTGGCGCGGAATCACTGCTGGGTATGGGGGATATGCTCTACTCTGGGCCGAACTCCACGTTGCCGGTACGTGTCCATGGTGCTTTTGTTCGCGATCAGGAAGTTCATGCCGTGGTGCAGGACTGGAAAGCGCGTGGTCGCCCACAGTATGTTGATGGCATCACCTCCGACAGCGAAAGCGAAGGTGGTGCGGGTGGTTTCGATGGCGCTGAAGAACTGGATCCGTTGTTCGATCAGGCGGTGCAGTTTGTCACTGAAAAACGCAAAGCGTCAATTTCTGGCGTACAGCGTCAGTTCCGCATTGGTTATAACCGTGCAGCGCGTATTATCGAACAGATGGAAGCGCAGGGGATTGTCAGCGAACAGGGGCACAACGGTAATCGTGAAGTGCTGGCCCCACCGCCGTTTGACTAATTAATGCATTGCCGGATAAGGCGCGGTAGCGTCGCATCCGGCACTCTATCAACTGAAAATTCAGTATTTTCTTCTTTCCTCAAGCTGATTATTAGCCTGGAATAGAGAGTAGAGGGAACTCCCGATCGGGAGTGACGTAATTTGAGGAATAATGATGAAAAAAATTGCCATCACCTGTGCATTACTCTCAAGCTTAGTAGCAAGCAGCGTTTGGGCTGATGCCGCAAGCGATCTGAAAAGCCGCCTGGATAAAGTCAGCAGCTTCCACGCCAGCTTCACACAAAAAGTGACGGACGGCAGCGGCAACGCGGTGCAGGAAGGCCAGGGA
>OEQN01000330.1_pt1 | contig 11767 bp, 7 predicted proteins | sample 1539781 | NCBI WGS metagenome assembly OEQN01 (sample SAMEA3891236, study PRJEB23780) | metagenome | biome: terrestrial biome; feature: animal house; material: water of meat washing | place: Italy | collected 2015-05-12 | reverse complement strand
CTCCTACGCCACGCCGCTGGCGCTGGACAGAGCTGGCATCACGCTCGGTGATCTCACCCTGATCGACATGCACGAAGCCTTTGCCGCCCAGACGCTGGCCAACCTCAAGATGTTTGCCAGCCACGAGTTTGCCCGTGACAAGCTGGGCCGCGATCAGGCCATCGGCGAGGTGGACATGGAGAAGTTCAACGTCCTCGGTGGTTCGCTGGCCTATGGCCACCCCTTTGCCGCGACCGGTGCGCGGATGATCACCCAGACCCTGCACGAGCTGCGTCGTCGCGGCGGGGGACTGGGGCTCAACACCGCCTGTGCGGCGGGTGGATTGGGCGTGGCTATGGTGTTGGAGGTTGAATGATGAGCGCTAAGACTTTTTCCCTGGATGTTCGCAAAGATGGCATCGGCATCCTCACCATGGATGTGCCGGGCGAGAGCATGAATACCCTCAAGGCCGCCTTTGTGGAGGAGATCCGCACCGTGCTGGCCGAAGTGAAACGCAACAAGGATTTGATCGGTCTGGTGATCACCTCCGGCAAGAAGGACTCCTTCATCGCCGGCGCTGACATTACCATGCTGGCCGCCTGCACCAGTGCCAAGGATGCCGAGACCCTGTCGCGAGAAGGGCAGGAGATCTTTGCCGAGATCGAGGGGCTGACCATTCCGGTGATCGCCGCCATTCACGGCCCCTGCCTCGGTGGCGGGCTGGAGCTGGCGCTGGCCTGTCATGGTCGGGTGGTGACCGATCATGGCAAATCTGTGCTGGGATTGCCGGAAGTGCAGCTCGGCCTGCTGCCGGGCTCTGGCGGTACCCAGCGTCTGCCGCGCCTCATCGGGGTGGCCAAGGCGCTGGATCTGATGCTGACCGGCAAGCAGGTGCGGGCCAAACAAGCCAAGAAATTGGGGCTGGTGGACGATGTGGTGCCGCCGTCAATCTTGCTGGATGCTGCCATCAAGCTGGCCAAGAAGGGCAAACCGCGCCATCAGTTGAAACGGGATCTGCAGGGCAAGGTGCTGGAGACCAACAAGCTGGGCCGCAAGGTGCTGTTCGATCAGGCTAGCAAGGGGGTTAAAGCCAAGACCCGTGGCAACTACCCGGCGCCGGAGCGGATCCTGGATGTTGTGCGCATCGGCGTGGAGGAGGGGATGAAGGCCGGTCTGGCCGCTGAATCCCGCCACTTTGGCGAGCTGGTGATGACTGCAGAGTCTGCCGCCCTGCGTTCCATCTTCTTTGCCACCACCGAGATGAAGAAAGAGGTCACCTATCAGGGAGCCGAGCCGCGCAAGGTGGCCCATGCCGCCGTGCTGGGCGGTGGTCTGATGGGGGGCGGCATTGCGTTCGTCACCGCTACCAAGGCGGGCGTGCCGGTGCGGATCAAGGATGTGGCAAGCGCCGGGATCGGCAATGCCATGCGCTACAGCTACGACATTCTGGCCAAGAAGCTCAAGCGCCGTCACATCCTGCGCAGCGAGCTGGAAAAGCAGATGAGCCTGTTGACCGGTACCCTCGACTACTCCGGTTTCCACCGGGTCGACATGGTGGTGGAGGCGGTGTTTGAAGATCTCGCGCTCAAACACCAGATGGTGAAAGACGTGGAGCGTGAGTGCGGTGAACACACCGTCTTTGCCTCCAACACCTCCTCCCTGCCCATCAACCAGATTGCGGCAGAGGCGGCGCACCCGGAGCGAGTCGTGGGGCTGCACTACTTCAGCCCGGTGGACAAGATGCCGCTGGCGGAGATCATCCCCCACGCTGGCACCAGTGCCGAGACGGTCGCCACCACCCTGGCTTTTGCCCGCGCCCAGGGCAAAACGCCCATCGTGGTGAAGGACGAAGCCGGTTTCTACGTCAACCGCATCCTGGCGCCCTACATGAATGAGGCGGCAAGACTGGTGCTGGAAGGGGAGCCGGTGGAGGTGCTGGATAGCGCGCTGCTGGACTTTGGCTTCCCGGTTGGCCCCATCACCTTGCTCGATGAGGTGGGGATCGATGTGGGCGCCAAGATCTCCCCCATTCTCGAGAAAGAGCTGGGCGGCGAGCAGTTCCAGGCACCCAAGGCGTTCGACAAGCTGCTGCAAAATGATCGCAAGGGGCGCAAGAACGGCAAGGGCTTCTACCTCTATGGCAAGGCGGCACCGCGTAACAAGCTGACCGGCAAAGAGGGCAAGAAGACGGTGGACGAGAGCGTCTATGGCGTGCTCGGCATCAAGCCGTCTGCCAAGCTGGCCCGTCAGGAGATCGCCGAGCGCTGCGTGCTGCTGATGCTCAACGAAGCGGCCATGGCGCTGGATAGCGGTGTGGTGGCCTCGGCCCGTGATGGCGATATCGGCGCCATCTTCGGCATCGGTTTCCCGCCCTTCCTCGGCGGCCCGTTCCGTTATATGGACACGCTCGGGATCGATCATCTGGTTGGCCGTCTGGAGTATTACCAGAAGCGCCACGGCGACCGGTTCGCCCCCTGTGCCCGTCTCAAGGCGATGGCCGCAGAGCAGCAGACCTTCTACTGATAACCGCTGCAGAGTGACCGCAAGGCAAAGAGGCCCGCAACACATGCGGGCCTCTTTCTATGTTGTGGTTTGTTCCGGTTGTGCTGCGATGATGCAGGCAGAGGCAAACGCTGATAAAAAACGGCCCACCGAAGTGGGCCGTCGAGATATCACGTCACGGGTCAGATCCCCGGTTTGCGCTCCGGGCAACGACCTATGATATCGGGTGGCAGCTCGCCGTTATCCTGCTCCAGCACCACATCGAATCCCCACAGCTGATGCAGGTGTTTGAGCACCTCATGGCGTGAGTCGCCAAGGGGGATGCGGTTGTGGGGCACATAGCGCAGGGTGAGGGAGCGATCCCCCTTCACGGCAACGTTGTAGACCTGAATATTGGGCTCCAGATTGCTGAGGTTGTACTGGGCCGACAGGGTATTGCGCACCTGACGGTACCCCTCGTCATTGTGGATGGCGGAGACCTTCAGATAGTTCTTCAGATCGTCGTCATCAATGGCGAACAGCTTCATATCCCGCATCACTTTCGGGCTTAAGAACTGGCTGATAAAGCTCTCGTCCTTGAAGTTCTGCATGGCAAAGTGGAGGGTGTCGACCCAGTTGCTGCCGGCATAGTCGGGGAACCAGTATCTATCTTCCTCGGTCGGGTTCTCGCAGATGCGGCGCAGGTCGGTAAACATGGCAAACCCCAGCGCATAGGGGTTGATCCCCGAGTAGTAGCGGCTGTTGTAAGCCGGTTGATAGACCACGTTGGTGTGGCTGTGCAGCACCTCCATCATGAAGCGATCGCTCAGCTTGCCCTCGTCATAGAGGTGATTGAGGATGGTGTAGTGCCAGAAGGTGGCCCACCCCTCGTTCATCACCTGGGTCTGCTTTTGCGGATAGAAATACTGGCTGATCTTGCGCACGATGCGCACCACTTCCCGCTGCCAGGGCTCCAGCAAGGGGGCATTCTTCTCGATGAAGTAGAGAATGTTCTCCTGGGGCTCTGCGGGGTAGCGCCTGTCCTCCACACCCGCGGCTTTATGCTGCTTGGGCAGGGTACGCCACAGCTCGTTGACCTGAGTCTGCAGATAATCTTCCCGCGCCTTCTGACGCCGCTTCTCCTCAGCCATCGAGATCTTCTGGGGACGCTTGTAGCGATCCACCCCGAAGTTCATCAGGGCATGGCAGGAGTCGAGCAGCTGTTCCACCGCCTCGATGCCATGCTTCTCTTCACACTGGGTGATGTAGTTCTTGGCGAACAGCAGGTAGTCGATGATGGAGGAGGCATCGGTCCAGGCCTTGAACAGGTAGTTGTTCTTGAAGAAGGAGTTGTGACCGTAGCAGGCGTGGGCCATCACCAGCGCCTGCATCGGCATGGTGTTCTCCTCCATCAGGTAGGCGATGCAGGGATCCGAGTTGATGACGATCTCGTAGGCCAGCCCCATCTGGCCGCGCTTGTAGTTGCGCTCGGTATGGATAAAGCGCTTGCCGAACGACCAGTGCTGATAGCCGATGGGCATGCCGACGCTGGAGTAGGCATCCATCATCTGCTCGGCGGTGATCACCTCGATCTGGTTGGGGTAGGTGTCCAGCTTGTAGAAACGGGCGACCCGGGCGATCTCCTGGTGATAGGTCTCCAGCAGATCGAAGTTCCAGTCTGGTCCGTCATCCAGTGGCGCTACACGTTTTTCTGTTTCGATCATGTGACCTCCTCACGCCGCTTGTTTCTTGAACAGCTCGCGGAACACCGGATAGATATCCTCGACCTTGCGAATGTGCTCCATCGCAAAGTGGGGGAACTGGCTGGCTACCGACTCATATTCGTGCCACAGGGTCTGGTGGGCACGGGTGGTGATCTCGATGTAGGAGTAGTACCGCACCCTTGGCATGATGTCCCGCGCCAGGATCTCCCTGCACTGCGGTGAGTCATCGGCCCAGTTGTCACCATCCGACGCCTGCGCCGCATAGATGTTCCACTGGTTGGCGGGGTAACGCTCGTTGATGATGTCGTTCATCATCTTGAGGGCGCTGGAGACAATCGTGCCGCCGGTCTCCTGGGAGTAGAAGAACTCGTGCTCGTCCACCTCCTTGGCCTGGGTGTGGTGGCGGATATAGACCACCTCGACGTTCTTGTAAGTCCGGCTCAGGAACAGATAGAGCAGGATATAGAAACGCTTGGCCATCTCCTTGGTGGCCTGATCCATGGAGCCCGAGACGTCCATCAGACAGAACATCACCGCCTGGCTGGAGGGGACGGGCCGTTTGACGAAGTTGTTGAACTTGAGATCGAAGGTGTCGATAAACGGCACCGCATCGATCCGCCGTTTCAGCTCCCTGATCTCCTTCTCGAGCAGGGCTATTTCGGCAAAGTGCTCGTTGGGATCGGTGGCCAGCAGGGCCAGCCGATCTTCCAGTTCATGCAGTTGGCGTTTCTTGCCCGCTTGCAGCGCCATGCGCCGCGCCAGCGAATTTTGCAGGGAGCGCACCACGTTGATGTTGGCGGGCACCCCGTTGGAGGTGTAGCCCGCCCGATAGGTTTTCACCTCCATCAGCTGATTGAGCTGGGTTTTCTGCAGCCTGGGCAGCTCCAGATCTTCAAACAGCAGATCGAGATACTCATCCTTGGAGATCTGGAACACGAAATCATCGGCCCCTTCACCCTGATTGGATGCCTGTCCCTCGCCGGAACCCTGTCCGCCGCCCCCTCCTTTGGGACGGTCAATCTTGTCGCCGGAGACGAACTGGTCATTGCCGGGATGCACCATCTCCCGTTTACCACCGTGCCCCTGATGAAAATGGGGCTCGCCGATATCCTTGGTCGGGATGCTGATGCTCTCGCCCTTGTCTACGTCCTGAATGCTGCGCTTGGAGACAGCATCCGAGACCGCTTGTTTTATCTGCTTCTTGTAGCGGCGGATGAAGCGCTGCCGATTGACAGCGCTTTTGTTTTTGCCGTTGAGCCTGCGGTCGATAAAATGCGCCATAACTCCCCCTTGAACAGTCAGGGTCAGGATGACTTGCGTACCCTGAGATACCATTCGGAGAGCAGTCGCACCTGTTTGCGGGTGTAGCCTTTCTCCATCATCCGTTCGACAAAGTTATCGTGCTTCTTCTGCTCCTCGGCCGAGGTTTTGCTGTTGAAGGAGATAACCGGCAGCAGCTCTTCCGTGTTGGAGAACATCTTCTTCTCGATCACGGTGCGCAGCTTCTCGTAACTGGTCCAGTTGGGGTTACGGCCTGCATTGTTGGCCCGGGCACGCAGCACGAAGTTGACGATTTCGTTACGGAAATCTTTCGGGTTGCTGATCCCGGCGGGTTTTTCAATTTTCTCCAGCTCGCTGTTGAGAGACGCTCTGTCAAACAGCTGGCCGGTTTCGGGGTCACGGTACTCCTGATCCTGGATCCAGAAGTCGGCGTAGGTGACGTAGCGATCGAAGATGTTCTGACCGTACTCGGAGTAGGACTCGAGATAGGCGGTCTGGATCTCCTTGCCGATGAACTCCACATAGCGCGGGGTCAGATAGCCCTTGATGAACTCAAGGTAGCGATCGTGCAGCTCTTGCGGGAACTGCTCGCGCTCGATCTGCTGCTCCAGCACATAGAAGAGGTGCACCGGGTTGGCGGCCACTTCCGCGTGGTCGAAGTTGAAGACGCGGGAGAGGATCTTGAACGCAAAGCGGGTAGAGAGACCATTCATCCCCTCGTCCACACCGGCGTAGTCGCGATACTCCTGATAGCTCTTCGCCTTGGGATCGGTGTCTTTCAGGCTCTCGCCATCATAGACCCGCATCTTGGAGTAGATGCTGGAGTTTTCCGGCTCTTTCAGCCGTGACAACACAGAGAACTGGCCCAGCAGCTCGAGGGTGCCCGGGGCGCATTTGGCCTCGGTCAATTCGCTGTTGATCAGCAGTTTCTCGTAGATCTTCACCTCTTCCGAGACGCGCAGGCAGTAAGGCACCTTGACGATGTAGACCCGGTCGAGGAAGGCCTCGTTGTTCTTGTTGTTGCGGAACTGCTGCCACTCGGATTCGTTGGAGTGGGCCAGCAGGATGCCGTCAAAGGGGAGGGCGGAGAGCCCCTCGGTGCCGTTGTAGTTACCCTCCTGGGTTGCTGTCAGCAGCGGGTGCAGCACCTTGATGGGGGCCTTGAACATCTCCACAAACTCCATAACCCCCTGGTTCGCTTTACACAGCGCACCTGAGTAGGAGTAGGCATCGGCGTCATCCTGGGCGAAGTGCTCCAGCATGCGGATGTCGACCTTGCCGACCAGTGAGGAGATATCCTGGTTGTTGTCATCGCCCGGTTCCGTTTTGGCGATGGCAATCTGATCGAGGATGGAGGGGTTGACCTTCTCCACCTTGAACTTGGTGATGTCGCCGCCAAACTCGTGCAGGCGTTTGGCCACCCAGGGGGACATGATGGGACGCAGGTAACGGCGCGGGATGCCGTACTCTTTTTCCAGGATCTCCCCATCCTCTTCGATATCGAACAGGCAGAAGGGGTGATCGTTGACCGGTGAGCCCTTGATGCGATAGATGGGCACCTTCTGCATCAGGGATTTGAGTTTCTCTGCCAGCGAGGATTTACCGCCGCCAACGGGGCCCAGCAGATAGAGGATCTGTTTCTTCTCCTCCAGCCCTTGGGCGGAGTGTTTGAGGTAGGAGACGATCTGTTCGATGGCCTCTTCCATCCCGTAGAAATCCTTGAAGGCGGGATAGCGTGCCACGACGCGGTTGGAGAAGAGTCGGCTCAGTCTGGGGTTGGCTGAGGTGTCTACCATCTCCGGCTCACCGATGGCGGTCAGCAGACGTTCGGCTGCGGAGGCGTAGCAGGCTTTGTCCTGCTTACACATATCCAGGAACTCCTGGATGGTATATTCCTCTTCTCTCGCTTTTTCATATCGCTGTTGGTAATGCTCGAATATGCCCATAACTTTGCCCTCGTTATAGTCGCTTACCCTGAAAAAAGTGGATGACTGCTTTTGTGTTGTGCGCTTTTAAAGCCTAGTCAACAGACTCCAGTAATCCATCACGGTTGATAGGTTAAATTCTGAAGAAACCTGCCCGATCCTTGTGCGGGGAGGGTCAGTCAACAACACCGCTATGTTACTGACTGTTAAATTATTTTTGCCACGATAGTGAGGTAAATGTCAAAGACATAAAAAATAAATGTTTATGGGAAACAGGGAACTTATTGCGAAAAGATTAAGGGGTTTGACGAAAGGCAATGGGGCTGCGGGTTGGCGGGGTTATGGATGAGAATGTCATTACGTGAACGTCAACGTAAATCACTTTGTTTGGAGTTTTGGCTCTAATTTTTACATTGACGCTACATTTTGAGTGCCCTAGATTGGCGATGTGTGAGCAGCAAGACGCTTTAGCAAGAGAGTTGACTGTTGCCTCACCAAGCTCTGTTTAAGCACGTTTCCGTTGGCTTGACCCTCGCAACCGCGAGGGTCTTCTTTTTCTGCGTCTGTAAACGCTTGTTTCTGCTGGTGGCTATTGACGCCGCCAGCACTCATCTAGCAAGGGTAGGCTTGTTGCACGGCCGCCAGGACGCGGGCAAACGGGTGGGCGGCCAACTGGCCTGCGCCCGCCAGCGATTTGGCTTTGACCCGGCTGGTCAGCGGTGTGGTGATGCCGCACAGGAAACGGGCCAGAACACGCGCATCCACCGAACCTGTCTTGGCAATCAGCGGATCGCACCAGGCGCGGATCCCCGCCTCGTTTGGCATGGTCAGTGAGGGCAGGGGCGGGAGATGCGCCACCTCGCCGCGACAAACCGAACAGTGGCCACAATGAACCGGCGCCACCTCATCGGCAAAATAGCGGGCGAGGCGGTGGCTCAGGCACTCACTTGAGGTGAAAAAGTCGAGCATGGCTTGCAGTCTGGCCAGCTCGCTCTGCTCTTTTTGCAGGAACAGGGCGTGCAGGGCTTTTGCTTCCTGCTCGTTGTCCCACCCCTGACGGGTGATCCGGTAGACCTCGGTCATCTGTTTGCTTTCAAGCTCGATCCAGCCTTGCTGCTGCAGGTAGTCGAGCGCCGCAACGGCCCGCTGCCGCTCCCCCTGATAGCCCTGCCAGAGGGCGTCAAAGTCCATGGTGCACCAGCTGCGCGCTTGCGGGGCGCAGGCGAACAGTTGCTCCAGAAACTGGCGACGATCCGGATTGAAGCGACTCACTATCTCGCCTTTATCCAGCACAAACTTGAAGCGGTAGTCGGCGTAGTAGCTGTAGGCCGGGGTGATGATGCCTGCCATCTCCAGATAGACCAGCAGGGTTTTAAGGGGCAACTGGCGGATATTGGTGTCGTTGGAGAGGCGCAGCAGGGTGAATTCCCACTCGTTCCCGCTCTGCTTGATGATGGCAAGGAGCTGGAGGATGGCACTCAAATCCGGCGTATCGCCGTAGACGAAGTTCTCCAGCACCGGCAGCTGGCTCTGGTTGGCCAGCACGATACAGCGCGATGGTTGGCCATCCCGTCCGGCGCGGCCAATCTCCTGGCTGTAGTTCTCGATGGATTTGGGCAGATCGTAGTGAATGACCCGCCGGATATCCGCTTTGTCGATCCCCATGCCAAAGGCGATGGTGGCGACGATGCAATCCACCTTGCCCGCCATGAAGTCGTGCTGGATCTGGCTGCGCAGCGCCGAGTCGAGTCCGGCATGATAGGCGCGGGCGTTGATCCCTTCTCTAATGAGTTGCTCGGCGCAGGCTTCGGCGGTGTGTTGCAAGGTGACGTAGACGATGGTGGGGGCCGCCGGATCGTTGGCCAACTCCTGCGCGAGCCAGCTATCCCGCGCGTCGGGCGACAGGGGAATGACCGCCAGATCAAGATTGGGGCGGTAGAAACCGGTGACCACGACCCCCTCCGGCGCGATGCCGAATTTGGTCTGCATATCCTGAATAACCGCCGGTGTGGCGGTGGCCGTCAGCAGCAACACCTGCGGGATCTTCAGGTCATGGCGATAGCTCGGCAGCTTGAGGTAGTCGGGGCGAAAGTTGTGGCCCCACTCCGAGATACAGTGCGCCTCATCGACGACCAGCAGCGAGAGCGGCACTTGCTGGATAAAGCGGCGAAAGCGCTCGTTCTTGAGTCGCTCCACCGAGATCATCAGGATCTTGAGCTGGCCATCCAGCGCCTGCTGCATCACTCGTCGGCTCTCCTCCGGGCTCTGGCTCGAGTCGAGGGTAGCGGCGCTTATTCCCTTGCTTTTGAGGAAGGCGAGTTGATCGTGCATCAGCGCCAGCAGCGGCGAGATCACCAGGGTCAGGTGGGGCAGGGCGAGGGCAGGCAGCTGATAGCAGAGGGACTTGCCGGAGCCGGTGGGAAAGATGGCGGCGGCACTCTGACCTGCCAGCACCCGGCTGATCACCGCCTCCTGACCTGGCCTGAGTGCGGAGAAACCAAAATATTGGTTGAGCAGGGATGGGATCATGGCAAGGCTCCGCGGCAAATGGGGGATGATAGCACAGCGATGCCGGTCACGGGTGACACAGGAATGGTCGTGAGGGTGAGGGCAGAGAGTGTCGATAAAACGTACAAAAATGGGTGGTTGCGCTGTAGTTAAGGTTTTGTTGCGGTTTTTTGTGATGGAAACGGGATATTTTTTGGTGAGCCGCTGGAAAAAAAGGATGGCGAATGGGATATTCCGTCATGCAATCCGGTGACTGGCGGATCGGCCCGACAGAAGGCTGGCCACAGACACCACATTCGGGCGACAGGGGTCTCCCGATGAGTGGTTGCAGACAGGACTCATGATTCATGCACTACGGTGCTTAGGGACTTTTTTGATGACACAACAACACCCCCTCCTTCGGCTGGTCAATAGCACCAGTCTGGTCAGCCAGATCCTGGTTGGTCTGGTATTCGGTATCTTGCTGGCACTGTTTGCGCCCGAGTGGGCGAAAACGGCAGGTCTGCTCGGCAGTCTGTTCGTTGGTGCACTGAAAGCGGTAGCCCCGCTGCTGGTATTCGTACTGGTGATGGCGGCCATCATTGGTCACAAGCAGGGTCAGAAGACCAATATTCGCCCGCTGCTGGCGCTCTACCTGTTTGGTACCTTCTCTGCGGCCGTGGTCGCGGTGATTGCCAGCTTCCTGTTCCCCTCCAACCTCCATCTGGTGGCCAATACTGCCGAGATCACCCCGCCGGGCGGGATCACCGAGGTGCTGCAGACCCTGCTGTTCAACGTGGTGACCAACCCGGTCAAGGCGCTGATGGATGCCAACTATATCGGGATCCTGGCGTGGGCCATCGGTCTGGGTATCGCCATGCGCCATGCCAACGAGAGCACCAAGGCGCTGATCACTGACCTGTCTCACGGTGTCTCCGCCATCGTGAAAGCGGTGATCCGCTGTGCTCCGCTCGGGATCCTGGGTCTGGTTGCCTCCACTCTGGCAGAGACCGGCTTTGACGCCCTGTTTGGCTATGCCCAACTGCTGGTGGTGCTGATCGGCTGCATGCTGTTTATCGCCTTTGTGGTCAACCCGTTGATCGTCTTCTGGAAGATCAAGCGCAACCCCTATCCGCTGGTGCTGACTTGCCTCAAAGAGAGCGGCGTGACCGCCTTCTTTACCCGCAGCTCTGCCGCCAACATTCCGGTCAACATGGCGCTGTGTGAAAAACTGCGCCTGCCCAAAGATACCTACGCGGTCTCCATCCCGCTGGGTGCCACCATCAACATGGCGGGTGCGGCCATCACCATCACTGTGCTCGCCATGGCGGCGGTACATACCCTGGGGATGGAAGTGGACATGGCAACGGCCATTCTGCTCTCCGTGGTCGCCACCATCAGTGCCTGTGGCGCATCCGGTGTCGCCGGTGGCTCCTTGCTGCTGATCCCGCTGGCCTGCAGCCTGTTTGGCATCAGCAATGACATCGCCATGCAGGTGGTAGCCGTCGGCTTTATCATCGGCGTGCTGCAGGATTCTGCCGAGACAGCGCTGAACAGCTCCACCGACGTGCTGTTCACCGCCGCAGCTTGCATGGCCGAAGATGAAACCCTGCTGGAACCTTCCGCGCTGCCCAGCAGCGAGGCGTGAGCCGGTAGCGGTTTACATCACGATAATATTGCGCCCTCTTCGGAGGGCGTTTTTTATGAGCCAATGTCGTCATCGCTGCTTGAGCCGGTCGCAAGTTCATTGGCTGATGTTTCATATATCTGGCTATCTTGGTATCGCTCACCAATTGCTATCCAGACCTCATGTTAGATAGTTCCCTTCCTCTGGTGGCTGCCCCTCTCTGTGTGTCTCTGGTCTATTTGTCTCTGGTCTATTCGATAGCA
>OEQN01000314.1_pt1 | contig 12400 bp, 15 predicted proteins | sample 1539781 | NCBI WGS metagenome assembly OEQN01 (sample SAMEA3891236, study PRJEB23780) | metagenome | biome: terrestrial biome; feature: animal house; material: water of meat washing | place: Italy | collected 2015-05-12 | reverse complement strand
CTTGTAGCCCCAACATTTTTTGCAAGTACAGCATTTCCGCTGAAGTTTTACTGCTACAGAGAATGACGGGAACATTCGCTTCGCGTAAACGGCTGAGCCAGGGGGCAGCCGGTTGCCAGTCATAACTATGACTGTCCAGCAGGGTGCCATCAAGATCGCTAAAAACCAGTAGTGGTTGTTGAATTGAAAACATAGTCGCGCAGTACTCCCCTTACCAGGATGATTCTCAAAACAGCACAAATTATCAAAGATGATTTTTTCGGGAGCGATCCCGCTGACGCCAGAGCCACCAAGGGGTGACGTGCGTCACATTTCTATTCATAAGTAGCGTTAATCATTCATATAGCGAATATTTTCTTGTCAGCGAAAAAAATTGCGGATAAGGTGATGAACACATCAGATTTCCTGGTGTAACGAATTTTTTAAGTGCTTCTTGCTTAAGCAAGTTTCATCCCGACCCCCTCAGGGTCGGGATTTTTTTATTGTGCATTCAACGATTCACTTCAGAGACGCTGAAGTCATGAATATCCAGTTCGAAGGCATCCGCCAATTCACGCCATGTATGATATTCACGTCCATCGACGCTAACGTGTTCAGAATCGTTCTGGCTGCGATGAACTTCGCTTTCGCTAATTTCATTGATCGCCGCCAGCAGGGCATCGACATCGACGCTGACCTCACGTTTTGCGGTATCGCTGTACTCTTTTGCGGTTTTCATCATCTTTCCTCGCAACCGTTACTCTGTTGTTGCCGCCAGTCGTTAAGTCCGCCTGGCATCTCTTAAGTATAGACCGTCGAGAAAATCAGCACTCGCGCGCGCCTGGCGCTGCCAGAAAAACGAAATTGTTCTACACTGGCACAAAGCCACAGGAGGAAAACGATGAAGGTGAATGATCGGGTAACAGTCAAAACGGATGGCGGTCCGCGTCGTCCTGGCGTGGTACTGGCAGTTGAGGAGTTTAGTGAAGGCACAATGTACCTGGTTTCGCTGGAAGACTACCCGCTCGGCATCTGGTTCTTTAATGAAGCAGGGCATCAGGACGGTATCTTTGTGGAGAAAGCAGAGTAATCTAATTCAGCCTGACTGGTGGGAAACCACCAGTCAGAATGTGTTAGCGCATGTTGACAAAAATACCATTAGTCACATTATCCGTCAGTCGGACGACATGGTAGATAACCTGTTTATTATGCGTTTTGATCTTACGTTTAATATTACCTTTATGCGATGAAACGGTCTTGGCTTTGATATTCATTTGGTCAGAGATTTGAATGGTTCCCTGACCTGCCATCCACATTCGCAACATACTCGATTCGGTTCGGCTCAATGATAACGTCGGCATATTTAAAAACGAGGTTATCGTTGTCTCTTTTTTCAGAATATCGCCAAGGATATCGTCGAGAGATTCCGGTTTAATCGATTTAGAACTGATCAATAAATTTTTTCTGACCAATAGATATTCATCAAAATGAACATTGGCAATTGCCATAAAAACGATAAATAACGTATTGGGATGTTGATTAATGATGTGCTTGATGTGCTGACTGTTAGAAGCATCATGGATGAAACAGTCCTCATTAATAAACACCACTGAAGGGCGCTGTGAATCACAAGCTATGGCAAGGTCATCAACGGTTTCAATGTCGTTGATTTCTCTTTTTTTAACCCCTCTACTCAACAGATACCCGGTTAAACCTAGTCGGGTGTAACTACATAAATCCATAATAATCGTTGACATGGCATACCCTCACTCAATGCGTAACGATAATTCCCCTTACCTGAATATTTCATCATGACTAAACGGAACAACATGGGTCACCTAATGCGCCACTCTCGCGATTTTTCAGGCGGACTTACTATCCCGTAAAGTGTTGTATAATTTGCCTGGAATTGTCTTAAAGTAAAGTAAATGTTGCGATATGTGAGTGAGCTTAAAACAAATATTTCGCCGCAGGAGTATCCTGGAAGATGTTCGTAGGTATTATTTTTCGGATAATCCTTAGGATAACATGATAAACGTTACGGAATTATATTAATGGCAATTCACTAATAATATCAGCCAGCAAATTAAACATCTCACTGAATAAATGTTCGCAAAAAGGCGCAATTAACGGCATTAATGCCGCCATTAAAGAGATACCGACAGTCAGAGTTAATGGAAATCCAATAACAAAAATGGATAATTGCGGGGCCATACGATTCAGTAAACCTAATGCCAGATTCAGGGTCAGCAGCAGAGTAATGAGCGGTAACGCCAGCATCAGCCCGTTAAGGAAAATCAAACTCCCTGCTTTGGTGAGTGCCAGAAACGCATTGCTGTTCAACGGTTCGCCACCAATTGGCAGGGTGTGAAAGGTATCGACCAGCAGTGAAATCAACCATAAATGACCGTTAAATGTCAGGAACAGCAGTAACGCCAGCATATCCATGATACGCGCTAAAACGGGCATATTGAGATGGCTGGCCGGATCGACAAACGTCGCAAATGACAGCCCCATTTGCAGACCGATAATTTCACCAGCGGTTCGCACCGCGGCAAAGGCAAATTGCATGGTAAAACCAAGCGCAATGCCGATCAGGATCTGCTGCACGGCCAGCCACAGAGCAAAGAACGAAAAAACAGGAACATCGTTGGCAGGTAATGATGGGGCAATAGCGAACGTGATCATCATTGCCAGACCCAGTTTTACCCGTTTCGGCACGCTGCGTTCGCTCAGAATTGGTGCGGTAGAAATGAGCGCCAGCACGCGCAGTAACGGCCAGAAGTACAGACTTAGCCAGGAAAGCCATTGATCGCTTGTCACCTGCATCATTGTACGGCCTACCCGATGATATACGGCAGGTTAGTGAACAAGGTGCGGACGTAATCCAGCAACAGATTGAGCATCCACGGTCCGGCAATAATAATGGCGATAAATACGGCGATGATTTTTGGAATAAACGACAGCGTCATTTCGTTAATCTGCGTGGCGGCCTGCAAAATACTGATGATAAGACCCGTGACCAGCGCCACCAGCAACAGCGGGGCAGCCAGTGCCAGCGCGACTTTCATCGCTTCAGTCCCCATCATCATGACCGATTCAGGTGTCATTTTGCCTCTCTAGCTGTAAAAGCTCTGCGCCAGCGAACCGACCAGCAATTGCCAGCCATCCACCAGTACAAACAGCATCAGTTTAAAGGGCAGAGCAATGGTGGCGGGGGGGACCATCATCATCCCCAATGCCATCAACACGCTGGCAATCACCAGGTCGATAATCAAAAAAGGGATGAAAATCGTGAAGCCTATCTGAAATGCGGTTTTCAACTCGCTGGTCACGTAGGCCGGGAGCAAAATGCGCATCGGCACGGCTTCAGGTCCCTGCAACGGGCCGGTATTCGCCAGTCTGGCAAACAACCCTAAATCTGCCTCACGGGTCTGACGCAGCATAAACTCACGTAGCGGCTGCGCCCCTTTTTCCAGCGCCTCCTGCATTGATATTTTCTCTTCGCTGAATGGCTGGTACGCATCGACATAAATTTTGTCGATCACCGGCGACATAATAAAAAAGGTCAAAAACAGTGCCAGCCCCAGCAATACCTGGTTAGGTGGCGCGGAGGGTGTTCCCAGCGCGTTACGCAATAAACCAAAAACAATGATGATGCGGGTGAAACTGGTCATCATCAGTAAAATTGCCGGAATAAACGTCAACGAGGTGATGAACACCAGCGTCTGCACCGGGAGCGACCAGCTTTGTCCACCGCCAGGCAGCGGCTGGCTGGTGATACCCGGCAGTTGCGCGAAGGCGAGGGGCGTAACCAGCCAGAGAAGGACAGGTGCGACAGACAACAAACGACGCATCAGGATCTCCCGCTACGCTTAAGCAAGTTTTTCATGACCGACTGAAAATCGGGCTGCGGTATCTCTTCCGTTGGTGCTGAAGGGGGAAGTTTATGCAGCAGATTGATTTGCCCTGCGGTAACGCCGAGCACCAGCCGTGCATCTTCCACATCGACCACCACAACCCGTTCACGCGCGCCCAGCGAAGCACTGGCGCTAATTTTCAGACCGTTAACGCCAGTGCGTTTAGGGGCAAATCCCAGCCGTTTTACCAGCCAGGCAGCAGCGAGGATCAGGGCAATAATGGCGATGAGTGCGCCGCTCACCTGCAGCAGTGGCGCAGCAGAAACCGGCGCGGAAGATTGCACAGTAGCGTGGTTATTCATCACTAACGGCTCAGGCGACGCATTCGCTCAGACGGAGTAATGATATCGGTGATCCGCACGCCATATTTATCGGCAACGACCACCACTTCGCCCTGGGCGATTAAATAACCGTTGATCAGAATATCCAGCGGTTCACCCGCCAGACCGTCCAGCGCCACGACGGACCCTTGCGTCAGACGCAACAGCTCTTTGATGGTCATCCGCGTACGGCCCAGTTCGACGGTCAGCTTGACCGGAATATCCATAATCAGGTCGATATCCTGCAACGTTCCGCTGACATCACCACCGCCAAATTGCTGGAACACCGCGTCGGCAGCGCTTTTGCTGCTGGTTGATTTTTGTTCGCTCAACGCTTCAGCCCACAGATCGTCCATTGCGCCGTTGTTGTCATCGGCCGGATTATTCATGTCACTCATTTGGGCTGTTCCTCGTTCAGAGAATTTAAAATCGGGTTAATCAAATGTTCTATCCGTAACGCATACTGACCGTTGAGAGTGCCGTACTGACTGGTCAGCACCGGGACGCCGTCAACATGGGCGATGATGCGATCGGGTTTTTCTATCGGCAGGACGTCGCCGGGTTTCAGTTTTAAAATCTGCGACAGGCGTAGCGAGATATCGGCAAAGTTGGCCACCAGTTCCAGCTGTGAATGCTGCACCTGGCGCACCAGGTTATCGCGCCAGTTCTGATCTTCATTACGCGAGTTTTCCAGCGGCGGGTTAACCAACAATTCCCGTAGCGGCTCGATCATGCTGAATGGCAGGCAGATATTAAATTCGCCGGTCAGGTTGCCAATCTCCACATGGAACGGCGTGTTAACCACGATGTCGTTCGGCGAGGTGGTGATATTGGTAAATTTCACCTGCATTTCCGAACGCACGTACTCAACTTCCAGCGGATTAATCGCCTTCCAGGCGTCGCTATAGCCTTCAAGCGCCAGCTTTAACATGCGGTTGATGACGCGCTGTTCGGTATGGGTAAACTCGCGACCTTCCCCTTTGGTCGGGAAGCGTCCATCGCCGCCAAACAGGTTATCCACGGCGATAAACACCAGACTCGGTGAAAACACCACCAGCCCTGTGCCGCGCAGCGGTTTCAGATGGATAAGGTTCAGGTTGGTCGGCACCGGCAGGTTGCGGGCAAATTCATGGTACGGCTGAATGCGGATGGCCCCGACGGTTATATCCGGGCTACGACGCAGCAGGTTGAACAGCCCCATACGAAAATGGCGGGCAAAGCGCTCATTAATGATTTCCAGCGCCTGCAAACGTTCGCGCACAACCCGTCGTTGGGTATTCGGATCGTACGGACGAATGTCACTTTCGCCGCTAACACTGGCTGTCGGTTCGTCTTTGACTTCGCTGTCACCATTCAACAGCGCATCAATTTCAGCTTGAGAAAGAATACTATCGCCCATGTCGTTATCGCAGAATAAAAGCGGTATACAGCACGTCGGTGACATCCTGTTTCGGTTGCCCGGCAACAAGCGGGGTGGAAAGCGTGGTTTTAATCTCGGCAATCAGGTTTTTCTTGCCTTCTTCTGTCGCCAGTACGGCAGCATCCTGACGCGAAAACAGTAACAGCAAACGGCTACGGACTTCCGGCAAATACTCACTCAGCCGCGAGCGGGTAGCTTCATCTTTCAGGCGCAGGGTTATGCCGATATAAAGTACGCGATCTGCATCGCCCAGATTGACCGTAAAGGTATCCAGCGCATAGAAGACCGGGGAGGGCACGACGCGTTGCTGCGCTTTGTCGTCAGCGGCAACCTGATGCGAATGCCAGTAGCTGTAACCTGCGCTGGCACAGGCCGCGAGGGTAATGAATACCAGAATCGGGATCCAAAGCGATCGCTTGCTTTTCTTGCTTATCGCGTAATCAGTCATGTGTTGCGGTCTTCCTGTGTCGCTACTGCTTATCGGCTAATTATCCTGCGTCTTGAGCGCAACAAAGCGGGGAAAAGACGCGGATTACGGTGCTACCTCTGACGTTAGGCGAAAATATCAACGCCGCTGTTGCCTGTTACACGTACTTGTAAAGAGACGGGAACCGGAAGCGTATCGTCGTCTTCCCCCGCCAGAGGTTCATGGTTTGCTGTGCGTTGGCTTTGCTGTTGCTGGGAAGCGGCCTGCTGCTGACCACTAAAGCTTTCGCCACTGATGTTGCTTTGCCCTAACTGAATGCCACTTTCTGCCAGCTGCGTACGCAGTACCGGCAGCGCTGCTTCCAGGGCGGCGCGTACGTGTTGATGCGGTGAAACCATCTGGATTTGCGCCTGGTTATCATCCACTTTGAGGGAGATTTGCACTTCACCTAAATCCTGCGGGTGCAGACGCAACTCTGCACTTTGTTGCCCCTGGCGGGTGAACAGCGAAATATGCTGGCTTAATGATTGTTGCCATTCGTGAGAACCCAGCGGTGCACTCAAAACAGGCGCGGCGACGGTGGGCAGTGGCTGTGTCTGGTGTGGAGTGATTAGCGGGCTGGCGGCAGCGGTCACCGGTGAAGGTGTGCTGATGACTTCCGCTTTACTCTGGGCTTCTGCTACCAGCGGTGTTAATGGCTGAGCTGGCGTGCCGGGGGCATCATCAGGCTGTGCTGTTGTGAGTTGCGCAGAAGTCAGTTTTGTGAAGAGCGTTGGTTTCTCTGCCGGTAACACGGTTGACGGCACATCAGTCACTTTGGGCGTATTGTCAAAACCCGGCAACATCGCAAAAAGGGCGCTCAGGCTTGCGGTGACGTCTTCATTCAGATCATCCGCTTTTTCGTCTTTTGCCGTATTGTTGTCAGCCGCCGCAGCCAACGTTATCGTCTGAGCGGTGTTTAACGGTGTTGATGTGGATTGTTCGTCGTTGATGACAGGCGGTGTTTCATCCACAGGGATCAGTAAATCCGCTTGTTGCGCATCGGCAAGAATCTCGCTGACCAGCGGCTCGCCTTTTGTCGTGGGCTTATCTGTTGCCACCAGCAACTGGGGGGCCGCTTTGTCGGTAGTTGTCTCGCCTGCTAATGCTTCGCTCAACAACGCGAGAAAATCTTGTGCAGCATCGCTGGCTTTGCCGCCAGGCAATGTGGTGGTGTCAACGTCGGCGGTAATCAAGGGCGCTAAGCGAATCATTCAGGTTTCCTCATGGCGGCGCGCTGGGCGAACTCATCCATCTTTTTCTGATCGAGGCGGTTTTCTGCAAGCAGTGCCGCCGTGGATTGCCGTTCCTGCAGTGTCTGCCAGGCCTGCAAACGTTGTTTCTTTTCTCGCCAGCTGTTCAGGGCAATGTCAACTTTCTGCGTCCACTGATTAAGTTGCTGGCGATGCTGAGTAATGGCTTTTTCCAGCGTCTGGATAAACTGCTGATAGTTAATCCAGCGCTGGCTGCCAATGCCCTGTGTCATATCGGTATTGAGGTTGGTGCGATATTCGTGCTGATAGTCGATTAACATCGTTAACTGTTCTTCCGCCTGCTGACATCCGCGACGCATTTCACCCAGCAGGCGCGCGGCATCCTCTACCTCTTTTTCTGCCAGATCTTTCAGGGTCGCCAGCGCACCATGTTCTGCCATCTGCCGTTATCTCCTGGGTTATGACACTGTCGGGAAAATACGCTCCAGCCCCTGGAGAGACGCTTCCCAGTCCGCGCGTTCAAAAATGCCTTGTTGCAAATAGCCCTCCAGCTGCGGCCACAGGGCGATGGCTTTATCGAGCATCGGATCGCTGCCTTTGGCATACGCCCCCACGCTAACCAGATCGCGGTTACGCTGAAAACTCGACAACAGCTGTTTGAAGGTGCGCACTCGCGCGTAATGTTGCTCACTGATCAACGCCGTCATTGCGCGGCTGATCGACGCTTCAATATCGATAGCCGGATAGTGCCCGGCTTCCGCCAGTCGGCGAGACAGCACAATGTGACCGTCGAGGATTGCCCGCGCGGAGTCGGCAATGGGGTCCTGCTGGTCATCGCCCTCGGTGAGCACGGTATAAAACGCGGTAATCGATCCGCCGCCGCTAATGCCATTTCCGGCACGCTCGACCAGTGCCGGTAATTTGGCAAACACCGACGGGGGATAACCTTTGGTGGCGGGTGGTTCGCCAATCGCCAGCGCAATTTCACGCTGGGCCATCGCGTAGCGGGTGAGGGAGTCCATAATCAGCAACACATGCTGACCACGATCGCGAAAATCTTCGGCAATGCGCGTGGCATAGGCGGCACCCTGCATTCGCAGGAGAGGAGAAACATCCGCCGGAGCGGCAATCACCACGGAGCGTGCACGCCCTTCGGCACCGAGGATATTCTCAATAAAATCTTTTACTTCACGCCCACGTTCACCAATCAAACCCACGACAATGACATCGGCGCGGGTGTAACGTGCCATCATCCCCAGCAGCACACTTTTACCAACGCCGGACCCGGCAAACAGCCCCATACGCTGCCCGCGCCCAACGGTAAGCAGGGCATTGATTGGGCGCACGCCGGTGTCCAGCACATGTTCAATCGGTGTACGTTGCAACGGGTTAAATGGCGGGGTAATCAGCGCACCGGTTTCCGTCGTATCGGGGGAGGGCAGGCCATCGAGCGGTTTACCGCTGCCGTCCAGAACGCGACCTAATAACGCCGGACCGAGCGGCAACTGCTTGCCGCTTTGCAGTCCTTCAGCCGAAATGTTTTTGGCATAAACCCGCGCGCCGGGCAGGACACCTTCCACTTCCTCCAGCGGCATTAAAAACAGCCGTTGACTGTTAAAGCCAACGACTTCGCTTTCTCCTTCGTGCGTTTCGCTGCCGTTCTGGCGCTCAATCACACAGGTTGCGCCGAGCGGCAATTGTAATCCGGTGGCTTCCAGCACCAGCCCGGTAGCGCGGGTTAATCGCCCGTAGCGACGTACCGCAGGCAACTGCGCCATTTTGGCTTCAAAGTTATCCAGCGTGGTTAGCCAGCGAGTCAGGCGCGTGGTCATTACACCACTCCTGGTGCTGCCAGACGGCAGAGTTCTTGCCAGCGAGTGGCGACACTGGCGTCGAGATCGCCTTCATCGGCGGAGACTTTACAGCCGCCAGGATGGAGTGTGGGATCGCCCCGCAAGCGCCAGCCATGCAAACTTAAGGTTGCGCCGAGCATATCATCCACACGTTGCAGATCATCCGGGTGCACGCGCAGCTGTGGTTTACCGCTGAATAACGGTTCTTGCTGCAACAACTGTTGGATCTGTTTGATCAGTGCCGAGTTATCCACTGTTGGCGTCTGACCGATCACCTGACGTGCCGCCTCCAGCGCCATCTGCATCAGGCGCGAAGCAATCACACTATCAAGCGCATCAAGGGTAGTTTGAAATTCGCTGACCAGTTGCTGCATCCGGGCATGAATTGGCGCTTGTTGAGACTTCGCCTCTGCCAGACCTTGCTCCAGCCCCCGGGCCAGTCCTTCCTGATAGCCCTGCTCATGACCTTGCTGGCGACCTTCGGCAATCCCCGCCTGATAACCTTGCTCATGGGCCTGCATTTGCAGTTGCGCCAGTTGCTGCTCAAGGCTGGGTTCGGCCTCTTCAATGATGGTTTCTTCCGGCTCGACCATGGGCACAAACTCTGCCTGTGGTGGCGCGAGATCGTCCGGCGTCCAGGTTTTCCACGGCAGATTATCAGACATAGGTATCCTCGCCGCTGCCAATTACCATCTCGCCAGTTTCGGCAAGGCGGCGCACAATCAGCAGAATCGCTTTCTGTTCGTTTTCCACCTGCGACAGACGCACCGGACCACGGTTGGCGAGATCGTCGCGCAGAATATCGGCGGCACGCTGCGACATATTGCGCAGGAATTTCTCGCGCAGTGGCTGCTCGGCCCCTTTCAGCGCGATCAACAGCGATTCGGAATCCACTTCCTGCAACAGACGCTGAATGCTGCGATCGTCGACATCCACCAGATTTTCGAACAGGAACATCTCGTCGATAATTTTTTGCGCCAGCTCGCCGTCGAATTCGCGCACGGCGGTAATAACGGCTTCTTCCTGCTGAGTTTTCATCAGGTTGATAATTTCGGCTGCCGTTCTCACGCCGCCCATTTTGCTGCGCTTGAGATTCTGACCGTCGAGCAAGCCATTCAGTACTTCGGTCAGTTCCGCCAGCGCGGCTGGCTGCACGCCGCCAAAGGTGGCGATACGCAACATCACGTCGTGGCGCAGACGTTCATCGAACAACGCCAGAATATCGGCGGCCTGGGCGCGCTTCAGATGCACCAGAATGGTGGCGATAATTTGCGGATGCTCATCGCGAATCAGATCGGCGGCGCTCTGCGGCTCCATAAAGTTGAGCGTTTCAATACCGCTGGCGGTATCGCGGGTTTCGAGAATATCTTCCAGCAGGCTGGCGGCACGTTCTTCACCCAGAGCTTTGACCAATACCGAACGCAGATAATCGTTGGCGTTGATATTCAGTGCGGCAAACTGTTCAGCTTCTTGCTCAAACTCCGCCAGCACATCGGTTAGCTGCTTGTTGGAGATCTGCGTGACGTTCGCCATTGCAGCGCTCAGGGTTTGCACTTCGCGCTGGGAGAGGTGCTTGAACACCTCTGCCGCCCGGTCTTCGCCAATGGTCATCAGCAGGATGACGCTTTTATCGGTGCCTGTCAGGTTACTCATGATCGTTATTTATCCACTGGCGAATGACCAGCGCCACCACGCGCGGATCGTTATCAGACATTTCACGGATACGCTGGCTCATGACTTCTGCCCCCAGACGTTGGTTAGCGCGCCGTTGTTGGAGTTGTTCGTCTTTGCTCAGGCGGACTTCCACCGCATCTTCCACTTCCTCACGGGCCTGCGCCTGTTGCTGCACAGCTTTCACCGCCTCAGCGCGACGTGTTAGCTGCGGGCGTACAGCTTTCCGCCACAGCAGCCACGCCACCAGCAGTACCAGCAACCAGCGACCGGCAGCAAGTAACTGATCGATAAACGCTTGCTGTTGCCAGAACGGCAGTTCTCCGCCGCTTTCGTCACTGCTATTGAACGGCGAGTTAACGACATTGAGCGAGTCACCGCGTTTTTCAGAAAAGCCCATCGCCTCGCGGGTCAGATCTTCAATTTGCTTCATCTGTTCGTTGCTGAGAGGCAACGGTTTGCCATCTGGCAAGGTTTTGTAATTCACCACGACCGCGACGGACAGACGTTGCACATCGCCCACGTTCATTTTGGTATGACGAATGGTGCGATCGACTTCGTAGTTACTGGTTTCATTCCGCTGTGTGCTACGCGGCCCACTATTGCTGGTGGTGCTCGCCTGCTGCTGGCGGTTATTTTGATTTGCCGGAGGCGTGCTGATTGGCGCGTTATTCGCAGGTGCCGGTTGATTCGACAACGCCCCCGGTACGCCGCCCGGATAACCGGAACCGCTTTGCTCGCTCTCATTAAGCTGGCGTGAACGAAGCGCCGCATGAGATTCATCACCGTTAGGGCGATACTGTTCTTCCGTTTGTTCTTTACTGGCGAAGTCCAGCTGCGCCGTGACCTGGGCGTGAATATTACCGTTACCAACAATAGGCGACAGGATTGCTTCAATACGCCGCTGAATACGGCCTTCGACATCGCTGGCATATTTCAACTGAGCGTCATTAAGATCGCGCCCGCTGGTATTGGACTGGGTTAACAGATGTCCACCCTGATCCACCAGCGTGACGTTCCCCGGCGGCAGACCAGCAACCGCGCTGGAAACCAGATGTACAATGGCGCTAATTTGCCCTTCATCGAGTGCGCGGCCGGGTAACAGATTTACCGTCACCGATGCAGAAGGGGATTTTTGTTCACGGACGAATAAAGACGGTTTCGGCATTGCCAGATGTACGCGCGCCCCTTTTACCGGGCCGATAGTTTCGATGGTACGAGAAAGCTCGCCTTCCAGCGCCCGCTGATAATTCACCTGTTCGCTGAACTGGCTGATACCAAACTTTTCCTGATCGAGCAGTTCGAAACCGACCGCGCCGCCTTTGGGCAAACCTTGTTGTGCCAGGCGCAGACGCAGTTCGTGAACTTTATCTGCCGGAACTTCAATAGCGCCGCTGGCTTCGCTGAAGCGGTAAGGAATATTCATTTGCGTCAGTTGGCTGACAATTGCGCCACCATCCTGATCGGAAAGATTGCTGAATAATGTGCGGTAGTCGGGGGCTTTCGCCCACAGGATCAGTGCGACCATGACCGCCACTGCTGCGGAAACGGCAACAA
>OEQN01000307.1_pt1 | contig 12791 bp, 7 predicted proteins | sample 1539781 | NCBI WGS metagenome assembly OEQN01 (sample SAMEA3891236, study PRJEB23780) | metagenome | biome: terrestrial biome; feature: animal house; material: water of meat washing | place: Italy | collected 2015-05-12 | reverse complement strand
GCCACGGAAATATCCAAGCCCTGCTCTTTATGCAACTTTGCCAAATGGTTGATAATGGTTGCTGCCGTTAAACCGCGCTCTTGTGCGATATCTGCAATTTCATAACCACCTTCAAACAATTCACGTGTTTCATCGAGTGTTGCAGAAGCATAGTTGGCTTTACCTGCATTACGGGCAATTTTCTTTTCATTACGCTCAATCTCAATTTCATTGAGCGTTCCACCGCAGTGACGAATAAAGGCCTTGTGCTGTGGTTCAAGATCAATGGCCTCAAAATGTGTTTCGGCTTCATCGGACAGTTCTTGGAAGCGGCGGTCTGCCTTAATGGCAAGACTATCTAACTCCAACGCTTGTTCATTAAAACCTAACAACCTTAAACCTTCCAAAGTCTTTAAGCGCGACAAAGCCACATAGCCCTGTCCTTTTTCAAAAGTATGACTAAGATTAATTTCCGCTGCCGCTAAAGTCATCCCTTGTGACTTATGGATGGTGATGGCCCATGCCAAACGCAATGGAATTTGCTGAAAACTGGCAATGGTTTTGCCTGCATCATTGTCCACTGACCAAGTTTCAGGCTCAACCACCAGTACCGTACCATCAGTCAGTTTGACCTTCGGCAAGATCCCAAAGTCATCATCTTCTTCAAAGCCCACCACTTCGCCTAAGCTACCGTTGATATAGCCCACATCGAAGTTGTTCTTTACAAACATCACTTTGGCATTTTTCTTGAGGGTTAGGTTTTCAGGTGCACGCACAGAAGACTTTAAGGTTTCAATAAGCTTGTCATTGCCATCACACACTGCCTCAAACTGTCGACCTTCATTTTCAATTTCATTCAGATGTTTGAAGTTGATGGTGTCCACGTCCATATTATGCGTATATAAACGTGTAAAGATTTCCCCAATATCTTGCTGACGTGTAGCTTGTAAAGCCTGCAAGTGCTGAGAGTTAATACTCTGACTGCGGATGGCATTTAAAATATCATTGAGATAATCATTGCCCTGACGGTGCTGCTCGGTCAAATAGCACACACGAAACTTGGCTTCGACCCAAGCATCAGACATAAAACAGAATTTATCGCGGTTGCGTTCTTCATTTTTACCGACTGGCGGTAACTGGAAGAAATCACCTGCAACAATCACTTGAATTCCGCCAAATGGCTCTTCACTTTCCTTAAAGAACTTAAGGACTTTATTGACCAAATTGAGTTGCTTGGCATGTAGCATCGAAATTTCATCAATGATTAAGACTTGGGCATTTTCTAAATGCTCTTTTAAGTATTTACGTTCTTTCATGCGTTTGAGTTCATCTTCCCCCAACGCATCTTTAATTCCAATGCCAGCCCAAGTATGAATGGTCATGCCATTCATATGCGTTGCGGCAATACCTGTAGAAGCGGTAATCGCCACAGGCACTTTGCGGGCTTTTAAATAGTTAATGTATTGGTTCAGCGTATAGGTTTTTCCTGCACCAGCGGAACCGGTTAAAAAGACATTTTCGCCCGCTTTTAAGAGTTTGAGTGCAGTTTCTTGCTTCATAAGACCTATACCATTGATGAACGGCTATAGCCTACCGAGTTTTTGCAAAAAAGTTAAGCAGATCTCGTCACACAGTAAATGATGTGCGACAAATTAGGTCCATTGTTGTTTAATTTTTAAGAGCTTGGTTATTGGGTTTGATTCAGCATGGCAATGAATTGTTCAGCGACGACAACATCATCGGGTAGTGCTTTTTGGTTATTTGGATATTCAAGCTGATCAAATAACAGTTGCCCTGCAATATAGTGACAACCGAGCGTCAAGTGCCGCTGTGCGTCGGTATGACTCATATGAAATGCAGCATATTCACGTACAATGATTCGCTCAGCAAAACTGGCTGCTAAACAATGTTGAAAGCGACGTGATTCAGCAATGATGCGATCAATATCTTTGAGCTCCTCAAGCACCCAACTCTCAATAAAATAATAAGCTTCATGACTGATCGGTTGCCATGAGACACAACCAAGCTTTCGTTTCAGTTCAGCGAGTAACTCTTGGCTATGCAATTGATCATGCCACTGCACAGCCTGATGAAATAGGCTCTTCCATGTGACATTTTTTAAAACCTCCTTTTGCGTCTCAAAATGTTCAGGCAAATAATCGCGCACATAAGCATCAAACACCGAAACTCGTAAAGGAGGCCGATTTAAATAAAACAACTGTCGAAAGCTTTCAATATGCAGTTTATGTTGCTTTAACTGAAGATAAAAATCACGGTGTTGTTGCTTATCTTCGCTAAAATAAATCACTAAGTCTTCTGGGAGTTTCTGCGCAATTTTATCTAGATGCTGAATATAGGCCTGCATTACACGACTCAATTTTGTGTAGACCCGTTTCCCCCATTCAGGCTGTTGTTCGACCACACGGCGTAGCAGTTCGAGCCATTCATCTAAATACAAAATAGACGGGCTGATCGCTATCCGCTGATCATCCATATCTTGGCGTCTATTTTTTAAGACCACATGCTGGTTGGCCTCCAGCTCAAACCAATGCTGTTGTAAGGCATGTTCATAGCAACTTTGTATAAATAAACGCGCCGCGACATGTTGGAAGTACTTTAAAGTCGTGACAATAATTTCAGGATGATAAGACTGCGTATCGAGATAACTTAAAGCCGTTACGGCAACGCGTATACTACTGTGCTGAATATTTTGACTAACCCAGTCTGTCACCACCGCTTTTTGTTTGAATAACCAATTTACGGTACGGCTTTCATCAAAAATCGGGAGTTTGGCGACCTTCTTTTGCCATGTCTTGGTCTCAGTTTTTAAAAAATGGCGCTTTGCCAACAAATCACGCGATGTCCAAAGATCCCGATGCATAAGCCGCACAAAGCCAAGCATATGGGGCTGCTCTTTAGCATGCGGATATAACAAGTGAATGTCGTGCGTATGATCCATCAACTCTTGTAAAGAAAACCGTTCAGGAAATGCCGTTTGTACAATGCGATAAACATACGGATCTAAGAATTGATTGGCACTGCAACACAGCTCATCATAACTATTCATCAAAGACTGTAAGGGTAAAATATCTTCCGCCTGATCTGCATCTAAGTTACATAAGCGCTGCAACTCGGCCAGCAAACTTCGCTCAGAAGCTGGATCAGCTGTATTGAATTCAACTTGCTGGCATAACTGTTGAAAGAGTTCTGATTGTGTTTCCCGTATTTCAGTCAAAATTGTTTGCACGCGACTCGGTCCATCGAACAAAACAAACACTTGTTGAAGAATCAGCTGACGCAGCTGTTTAACTTTATTGCGCAAATACAAAGAATGTTGTGGGGACTGATCACCCACTAAAAACACAATGTCGTGTAAACAAAACTCTTCGAGTGCTTCTGCATAGTGCCCTTGATAGATAAACTGTGGAACACACAGCTCCGCCTGTTCCGTCGGTGTATAAAACTGAATATGAAAACAATGATTTAAAATTTGAATCCGTTGTTGTTTTGCATCGACACTTAAAACGTTTTGCACATTGAGTGTGGAAAGAAAAGCGAATTGCTCGTGATAAAGCTGCTGAATACTCGGAACAACTTGTCTTAACTGTATAGCAAGACTTTGATATTGCTTAAGCTTATCATTTTGCTCCACGGCTTTTCCTCTTTGAATTTGGCTATTTTCACCACAACTTCAAAACCAATATAAACAAATCCTGAACCACAGGCTATGCCTTTTATCGATAGCCATTTTGTTCGGTGAAGCCATTTTTCCTCATTCCCTTACTCATGGTAGGTATTTGGTAGGTACACAAGTTTTTGGAATCATTCAATACTCTAAAAACGGTAATGAGCACCGATAACAACATAAATAATGGTAGAAGGAATCGCACCATGGCTTTTAAAAATATTGCAGATCAAACGAACGGTTTTTATATCCCTTGTGTTTCACTTTTTGGCCCAGGCTGTGCCAAAGAAATTGGTGGTAAAGCACAAAACCTCGGTGCAAAGAAAGCACTGATTGTAACCGACGCAGGTTTATTTAAATTTGGCGTAGCCGACACCATTGCAGGATATCTCAAAGATGCAGGTGTTGATAGCCACATCTTCCCAGGTGCAGAACCGAACCCAACTGACATCAATGTCCACAACGGCGTGACTGCGTATAACGAACAAGGTTGTGACTTTATTGTGTCCTTAGGTGGTGGTTCTTCGCATGACTGCGCTAAAGGTATTGGACTCGTGACTGCGGGTGGTGGTCATATTCGTGACTACGAAGGGATCGATAAAAGTACGGTTCCAATGACCCCTCTTATTGCCATCAACACCACGGCAGGTACAGCATCAGAAATGACACGCTTCTGTATTATTACCAATACAGATACCCATGTAAAAATGGCAATTGTGGACTGGCGCTGCACTCCACTGATTGCAATTGATGACCCTAAACTGATGATTGCAAAACCTGCAAGCTTAACAGCAGCAACAGGTATGGATGCTTTAACCCATGCAGTAGAAGCTTATGTTTCAACAGCCGCAAACCCAATCACTGATGCCTGTGCTGAAAAAGCCATTTCAATGATTAGCGAATGGTTAAGTCCAGCAGTTGCGAACGGCGAAAACTTAGAAGCACGTGATGCCATGAGTTATGCACAATATTTAGCAGGTATGGCATTTAACAATGCATCTCTAGGTTATGTCCATGCGATGGCTCACCAACTCGGTGGCTTCTATAACCTACCTCACGGCGTATGTAATGCAGTCCTACTTCCACACGTCTGTGAGTTCAACTTAATTGCCTGCCCTGACCGTTATGCACGAATTGCTGAACTGATGGGAGTTAACACCACAGGTTTAACTGTGACAGAAGCTGGATATGCTGCAATTGACGCAATTCGTGAACTATCTGCATCGATTGGTATTCCATCGAGCTTGTCTGAACTGGGTGTGAAAGAGCAAGATTTGGGTGTTATGTCTGAAAATGCGCAAAAAGATGCCTGCATGCTGACGAACCCACGTAAAGCAAACCATGCTCAAGTGGTCGACATCTTCAAAGCTGCACTCAAATCTAGTGCTTCAGTGGTCGATTTTAAAGCAGCGGTCTAAGTTCTCTCCTTAACTTTTTGTTTGCTTTGACAATTTAAGTGGAATGAAACAGACGTCCATACTGTTTCATTCAGGTAAGCCTAATCCTTGCTTACCTGTGCACTTAAATTGTCTTTTTTTATTTGTGGTTGACAAAGTTTTGCACTTCATCAAGGATAAGAAAACTCATGACAATAACAACCAGAGCAAATTATGTCAGCAACTCAGACTCATCCTGCGTATCAACCTGATGTCCTCGGCGAAGGCTATGAACAATTAAAACTCAGTTTTCCAGACGATTATGAAGGTGCTGTATGCGCAACCCTCGTACGCAAAAAAGCACCGCAAAATACTCAAAAAGCTGTGCTGTATATCCATGGTTTTATTGACTACTTTTTCCAAACCGAAATGGCTGAACAATTTAATCAGCATGGTTATGATTTTTATGCGCTCGATTTAAGAAAATATGGTCGTTCTCACTTGAGCCATCAAAAATATTACAACGTCCGTGATCTCAGCGAATACGATGCTGAAATTACCCAAGCCTTAGAGATCATTGGCAATGAAGGCCATACTGCGGTGCTACTTGCAGGACACTCTACGGGTGGCTTAATCACGACTTTATACGCTGCGCACAATCCTAAGCATCCGCTGATCAAAGCACTTTGGGCCAATAGCCCTTTTTATGATTTTAATATGCATCCCATTAAGCGCAAACTTGGCGTGCCGCAGCTCAGTCGACTCGCAAAGCATTTTCCTGACCTCAAGTTTCCAAGTGAACTGAATAAATGGTATGTACCGAGCCTACATCAAAACGAGCATGGTGAATGGAACTTTGATTTGGAGTGGAAACAACCAAGCTATTCTATGGTTCGGATCAGCTTTGTACGTGCAATCCATGAAGCACAGAAAGAAATTCATCGCGGTGGTTTAAAGCTCTCTGTCCCTACACTCATCATGCATTCACATCAAACGCTCAACCCAAAGAAATGGGGCGCAGCCGCGCAAACCAGTGATGTGATTTTAGATGTTAAAGACATTGAAAAGCAGGCCAAAAATTTACAAGGTGACGTCAGTGTCGTGACCATTCAAAATGGTTTACACGACTTAGTCCTCTCCGCACCTGAAGTTCGTGCCGAAGTCTATGCTGAGCTGTTCCAGTGGCTCGAGCAAAAAATAGTGTAACTACACCTTTCCAACACAATTCATAATTTTTAAATTTTATATTTCTCAAGTAGCTGATGCGCAGGATGTCCATCCGGTGTCAGCTCAATGAGTCGCTCAACAGCATCAATCGCCTCTGGGTAACGTGCGACATGTTTAAACAACATATCGGTTTCATTGGCTTTAAAAATCGCACTGCTTAAACGTGACTCCAAGCAGTCGCGCCATGCACATAGAAATGGACTTTCTGTTTTAGGCAGTAAAACACCTGAACACAGCTTCAATGCGGTCTCAATATAGGCAGCATCTAAGGCCTGCTCGGCTTGTAAAAAATCGGCCTCAATATGCGCCAAAATTCGATAGGGACGAGATCCCAACATTCCACCAAGCAAGTCACGCAGTTGTGACATTTCAGCCTTAAGTGTTCCCACACTCACCTTGCGCTCACCATATAAGGCCTGATGCAAAGTATCTAAAGTCATACCCTGTGGGCACAACGCCAAGATGGTCAAAATTTCAATTTGTCGCGGTGTGAGGACCATCACTTTGCCATTGAAATGTACTTGTGGCACACCAAAAGCACGGATATACAACTGTTGACGCTGATATTCTAACAGTGCCGTTTGGATGATAGATGCACAGCGCTCTGCTGCGAGTAGACCAAGGCTATTATGATTTTTCCATGTGGTGGATAAATCAATCACCCCAAGGACGTGTTTTGAGTAAGGGTCGATGATTGGTGCAGCATAACAGACCCAATCATGGATGGAGCTCATGTAGTGTTCATTTGAAAAGACACAACTGGACTGTTGCGTTTTTAAGGACAAGGCCAACGCATTGGTCCCCACCAATTCCTCTCGCCACTGCCCGCCTTCAACAAAATGTACACTTTCTGCCGCATTACGCATTTGTCTACTGGACGCACTCCAAATAATGGTACTACCAATATCGCCTACAGCGACCACCATCGAAGACTGCTGTGCAATGTGTCTCAGTTCATCTGCGCAGTAACTCAAAGCATGTTGCAGCGCTGAACCTTGTGACATAGAACCTTCAGAAATGGGCGCAGCAAAGCGATCTTTTGGAATTTCTGCGGAGTTAGAGCGCTGCCATGAACTTGCAATACTTTTTCCCAATTGTTCAGCTTGTACCGTCGAAATACTGCTACTGGTTCTAAGCTTTTCTATTTCTTGTCTTTTCTGTATTAAATGTTGCATTGCCATCATTCCTTATTCTCAAAACAATTCCTGATATACGTCCACTGTATTACTTGGTTGTAAACATTTGTCAAAGGCTTGTAAACCTCCTTCCTTCCAACCTTTTTCCAACCTTATATTAGTTATGCTACTTAAATATTGTACAGATGTACCTTATACCAAAGCTGTAGATGCTTTTAAAAAATCAATAAGCAAAGGAACTTCAATATGCGCTATGTAGACCCTAACCAATCTGGTTCTAAAGTAGAATTTAAAGCACAGTATGACAACTTTATTGGTGGCGAGTGGGTTGCTCCAGTAAAAGGTGAATACTTTGAAAATATCTCTCCTGTCGACGGTAAAGTTTTTACAAAAGTCCCTCGCTCATCTGTAGAAGACATCGAACTTGCACTTGATGCTGCGCATAAAGCCAAAGAACAATGGAACAAATCTTCTCCTACTACACGTTCAAATTTACTCCTTAAAATTGCAGATCGTCTAGAACAAAATCTAGAAAAATTGGCTGTGGCTGAAACATGGGATAACGGTAAACCGATTCGTGAAACACTTGCAGCGGACATTCCTTTAGCCATTGACCATTTCCGCTATTTCGCAGGTTGTATCCGTGCGCAAGAAGGTGGCATTTCTGAAATTGATGAAGATACCATTGCCTATCACTTCCATGAACCATTAGGCGTGGTAGGACAAATCATTCCATGGAACTTCCCAATTTTGATGGCAACATGGAAAATTGCTCCTGCTTTGGCTGCGGGTAACTGTATTGTACTTAAACCTGCAGAACAAACCCCTGCGAGCATTTTGGTTTTAATTGAACTCATTCAAGATTTATTGCCTGCAGGCGTACTAAACGTAGTCAATGGTTACGGCGTAGAAGTTGGTCGCCCATTGGCAACCAATCCACGTATTGCCAAAATTGCATTCACAGGTTCGACTCAGGTCGGTCAATTGATCATGCAATACGCCACTGAAAACATCATTCCAGTGACTTTGGAGCTTGGTGGTAAATCTCCAAATATTTTCTTTGAAGATGTTATGGCGCAAGATGACGACTACCTAGACAAAGCACTCGAAGGCTTTGCTATGTTTGCGCTTAACCAAGGTGAAATCTGTACGTGCCCATCGCGCGCTTTAGTTCAAGAAAGCATTGCAGATAAATTCCTTGAAATGGCAGTTGAACGTGTAAAACGCATTAAAACGGGTCATCCGCTCGATACAGAAACGATGATTGGTGCGCAAGCTTCACTTGAACAACAAGAGAAAATCTTGGGTTGTATCGCAACAGGTCGCGGTGAAGGTGCACAAGTACTAACAGGTGGTAGTGAGCGTAATGAAGTGGGTTCTGGTTTCTATATTGAACCAACCATTTTCAAAGGCACCAATGACATGAAAATTTTCCAAGAAGAAATTTTTGGGCCTGTACTTTCAGTGGCAACATTCAAAGACTTTGACGATGCAATTAAAATTGCCAACGACACTATTTATGGTTTAGGCGCTGGTGTATGGTCACGTTCAGCACATACCTCTTACCGCGCAGGTCGTGCAATTCAATCGGGTCGCGTTTGGACCAACTGTTACCACATCTACCCTGCACATGCCGCTTTCGGTGGCTATAAAAAGTCAGGGATTGGTCGTGAAAACCACAAGATGATGTTAGAACATTATCAACAAACTAAAAACTTACTTGTGAGCTATGCAACCAAGCCTATGGGCTTCTTCTAAGCACTTAGCTTATTCGTATACAGTTCTCTATGTGTTTAGGGTGATTCGTTACCCTAAACATTTCTCCATCAAACATCAAACATCAAACATCAAACATCAAACATCAAACATCAAACATCAAAACAATAATTCAAAACTGTGTCATATAAATATTAGACAGGACGTCTAGTCGCTTGGTACTGAAATTGCATAAATATTGCATCCATCAAGCCATCTATAAAACTCAAGATATGGAGCTTCACATGACCGATTCTCCCATTAACAGCTCAACGACTCCGCTCTCTACTTCAACAGTAAGCACATCTGACGACTATTTTGAAAAAAGGCAACTGAAACAAGGTGCTGTAGGCTGGCTATTATTAGTCGGTTTAGGCGTGGCTTATGTCATTTCAGGCGACTTTGCTGGCTGGAACTTCGGTCTTGCTCAAGGTGGCTGGGGCGGTATGTTTATCGCAACGGTTGTCGTAGCCATCATGTACTTATGCATGTGCCTGTCGATGTCTGAAATGGCCACCATGCTGCCCACTGCGGGCGGTGGCTATAGCTTTGCGCGTACCGCATTTGGTCCATTTGGCGGCTATCTCACTGGCACGGCGATTTTAATTGAATATGCCATCGCCCCTGCGGCTATCGCATGCTTTATTGGTGCCTACTGCGAGTCCTTATTTGGTGTCGGTGGATGGATCATTTATCTCATCTGCTATCTGGTTTTTATGGGTATTCATCTTAAAGGTGCAGGTGAAGCCCTCAAGATCATGTTTGTCATTACCGCCATTGCAGCCGTAGCTCTTTTTGTCTTTATCATCGCAATGGCACCACATTTTAACAGCGCCAACTTATTTAACATTGCACCGACTGAAAATATCGGTGCAAGTAGCTTCCTCCCGATGGGTTATATCGGCATTTGGGCGGCGGTGCCCTATGCCATTTGGTTCTTTTTAGCGGTAGAAGGTGTTCCACTGGCAGCAGAAGAAGCTAAAGATCCATCTAAATCATTACCGCGTGGTTTGATCGGTTCGATGCTGATTTTGGCCGCTTTTGCCCTACTTATTCTGTTCTTAGGTGCTGGTGCTGCTGGTGCAGAACAACTTAAAGAATCAGGCGCACCCTTAGTTGATGCACTGGTAGCCGTCTATGGTCAAAACAGCTGGTTAGGCAGTTTTGTTAACTTTGTCGGTCTAGCAGGTTTAATTGCGAGTTTCTTCTCCATCATCTATGCCTATTCACGTCAAATTTTCGCCTTATCCCGTGCGGGGTATTTACCGACCTCGTTATCACTGACCAATAAAAACAAAGCGCCCTATTTAGCGATTATTATTCCCGGCATCATTGGTTTTTTATTGTCCCTAACAGGTGAAGGTGATCTGCTCATCCTGATGGCGGTATTTGGTGCGACCATTTCTTATGTCTTGATGATGCTTTCTCACATTAAACTGCGCATCAGCCGTCCAGAATTACATCGTCCCTATAAAACCCCAGGTGGGATTGTCACCTCATCAATTGCTTTGATTTTAGCCAGTATTGCGGTGATAGCTGGTTTTGTGGTGGATCCTAAAGTTTGGTTTATGGCTGCCGCTATTTATGCGGTCTTTATTGCCTACTTTATTTTCCATAGTCGCCATCGACTCGTTCAAGGTACACCTGAAGAAGAGTTTGAAAGTATTCGTAAGGCCGAACAAGACTTATAGAAGGACCTATGACATGGCTTATAAAACGTTGATTGGACATCAGCACTATGTGTTTAATGATTTAAAAACTTTAATGGCAAAAGCAACCCCGCTGCGCTCAGGTGATCAACTTGCAGGTGTTGCGGCGGAAAATGCCACTGAACGTGTTGCCGCACAAATGGCATTGGCCGATGTTCCATTGAAGCAGTTTTTAACTGAAGCGCTGATCAGCTATGAACAGGATGAAATAACCCGCCTGATTATCGATGAGCACCGTAGTGATTTATTTGCGCCGATTTCACATTTTACCGTAGGAGACTTTCGTAACTGGCTACTCAGTGAAGATGCGACTACGCAGAAATTACAACAACTTGCGCTCGGTTTAACCCCTGAAATGGTGGCTGCGGTGAGTAAGATTATGCGCAACCAAGACCTCATCTTGGTTGCAAGTAAATGTGAAGTCATCACCCAATTTCGCAACACCATTGGTTTAAAAGGTCATCTCTCGACCCGTTTACAACCGAATCATCCGACCGATGATCTCTTGGGAATATCGGCCAGTATTTTGGATGGCTTGATGTATGGCAATGGTGATGCCGTCATTGGGATTAATCCTGCAACCGATAACCTACAAAATTTATCGGAGCTGCTCAAACTACTCGATCATGTGATCCAAGAGCATCACATTCCAACCCAGTCTTGTGTACTGACGCATATCAGTTCGGGGATTCAACTGGCTGAGAAAAATGTGCCGATTGATTTAATGTTTCAATCGATTGCAGGCACACAGCGCGCCAATGAAGGTTTCGGCATTAACCTTGAATTACTGCGTGAAGGCTATGAAGCAACACTGGCTCTCAAGCGTGGGACTGTGGGACAAAATGTGATGTATTTTGAAACAGGTCAAGGCAGTGCTTTATCTAGTAATGCGCATCACGGCGTAGATCAGCAAACCTTAGAAGTCCGTGCCTATGCAGTAGCTCGTAAATTTAACCCACTACTGGTAAATACTGTGGTTGGGTTTATTGGCCCAGAGTATTTATACAATGGCAAACAAATTATCCGTGCAGGCTTGGAAGACCATTTTTGTGGCAAGCTCCTAGGCTTACCTATGGGCTGCGACATTTGCTATACCAACCATGCCGATGCCGACCAAAACGACATGGATGTACTACTCACCCTTTTCGGTGCAGCAGGTTTGAACTTTATTATGGGCATTCCGGGTTCGGATGACGTCATGCTGAACTATCAAACCACGTCATTTCATGATGCGCTGTATTTAAGGCAACTTTTGGGCTTAAAAGCCGCACCTGAGTTTGATCTGTGGTTGGCGGAACAAGGCATCTTTAAACAACAGCAGCAGCACATTCTCTGGCCAGAACATATCCCGCCACAATTTGAAAAACTTTTACATATATAAGGAGCAACTTATGTCACTTGTTCCTCTAGAAAACTATCAATCTGAACAGCATCAGGATGTTTGGGAAAACTTAAAGAAATTTACCGATGCTCGTATCGCCATTGGTCGCGCTGGTTGTAGCATCCCGACCCATGAACTGCTGAAATTTCAACTGGCGCATGCGGAAGCGCAAGATGCGGTACATCAAGCTTTAGATGTCGAACACTTAGTTGCAAGTTTTAATACACTAGGTTTGGATAGTCTGACGGTACACAGTCAAGCTGAAAATAAACAAGAATACTTAAAACGTCCTGACCTAGGTCGCCTGTTAAGTCCAGCTTCACAACATGGCTTAGAGGTTTTTAAAGCCAGTAACCCGCAAAACTATGATGTCTGTATTGTGATTGGTGATGGACTATCTGCACGGGCGATTGAAGAAAATGCAGTGCCTTTTATTCAGCACCTTATCCCGCAGTTGCAAGCGGAACACTGGAGCATTGCACCGATGGTTATTGCTACTGGAAGCCGAGTCGCTTTGGGTGATCCAGTTGCAGAGTGCCTACA
>OEQN01000300.1_pt1 | contig 12842 bp, 8 predicted proteins | sample 1539781 | NCBI WGS metagenome assembly OEQN01 (sample SAMEA3891236, study PRJEB23780) | metagenome | biome: terrestrial biome; feature: animal house; material: water of meat washing | place: Italy | collected 2015-05-12 | reverse complement strand
TTATAGCAGCTTTCTGACTGAGTTGGATTAAACCAAATATCAAAAGAGAAAACACCAGTAATTAATCTAGTGACTTGGACAGAGGTATTTCCAACCTTGGTAGTTAGAAACGATTTAGAATAAGAACGCACTTTGTTATAATTCATAAATATTCCTTAACTAGACTTTGGATAAACATAACTCTAGAGCTGACCAAGTGGTCAGCTCTAGAGTTTAACCATTACACTTAACATCACAAAGATTGAATTATATTGTCAATTGATCTAATAGTGACCGGATCTGTACTTACAGGCGTATAACCATTAATACGTGTACCTGTTAGATCATAAACAATGAAAGCTTGTGGTTGATTATTCCAGCTCAATACACCGGTAGTGCCACCGACTGGATCAGAGCTTACAGATAAAGTAACGACCACACAGTTACCAACAGGAGATGAAACGGGAGAAAGTGTGTAATCGTTATTGACGACGCAATGAAGTTGCTGCAACATAGCAATAATACCTTATGAAAATGAAAATTATTATATCTTGTTCAGAACATCAAGGTCGTCGTATTGTTTTAACCAAGCGGTCGGTCCTGATATCTACTCAGTTTAGCAATTTCAACTATCGGATTGAAATCAGTTACAATCTGTTTGATATCTCGGAAGAACTGTTTCATTTGGTACTTCACGATACGTTGTTCATAGACTTTGAGTTCAGCTTGAGCAATAGTATCCATGAACAGACGAAACTCCCTTGCTGTGCGGATCTGACCGTTGGGTTTGTAATAGTAACGGCTGTTGCCCTTATGGAGCTTGATGATCTGATTAATCGGTTTATGTGAATAAGCGTTAATTAATGCCAGTCCTCCTGTTTCGCCTACGAAATGGAGGATGTAAATATCACCAAGACGGATTGTCTCATTAGTCAGATGAGTTTTATCAATCAACATCTTTTTGGTTTCTTGCATATCTTTAGCGCCAATCAGTAGATTAGCCTTTACGTCGTACTGATGCGCATTAGGTTTAATACCTAGCTCTTTGGAGTAAAGTTTCTTCTTACTCTTCCAAGTACCATTGGTATATTGGAGAACCCCAGCGGCTGTGCTGTGTGGATTCTTAGCTTTAACTCTTAGTTTTGATTCTAGACTTCCAAGAGCTGTAAGTTCTGCCATTGAGATACCGGCAGTAACTGATGCGTGATACAGATCTCCTTTGATCTGGTCAAAACGCTCTAGCATAACGGTTTTACTGTGTTCGCTATACTTACGGGTGGTGGTCGACTGTGAGGCGTTCACTGTCATGCTCGTCAAGAACAGAACAAGCATTAGGGTTAAAGTCTTCATTTCGATCATTCCTTAAGTTGTTTAAACAGTTTGTTTCAGTGACTTAGAGTAACACTCCTAGTGTGTAACATGTTAATAATATCTACCTGAAAATATATAGAAAGGTTAAAATGACAATTAATCTACCGGTAAATACCAGTGAGGTATTTACCGGAGACAGTTACATAACATATTAAAATGTTAGTTTTTATTTAATAATGGCTTTAGTGTTTACTTTAACTGGGACGTTTAAACCCTCGATATTTAAAGCTATAACGTTGGCATTTGTAAACATGCCGAATTGATTAACGTAATGACTTACAAGGAACAACTGCCCAATTTTATCAAGACGATATTGTTCCGCCACCCAGGAACAAAATCTTCCACGATGAAGTTCATCAAGAGCCACACCGATTTCATCCATGATAAGAGGCATTCCACAGTTCTTACCAAGATATTGGAGTATAACCCATCTAAACGCGAGATTGATCATCTCACGCTCGCCCCCTGAGCAATCACCTATGTCTTTAACTGGGGTGTTATTATCCCCAGTAATAACTGGGAATGTATAACTCAGATCAACGTCATCTTCCGACTTACTAGTAGAGCAATTAAGTATCTGAAGCCTGTTACTCCAAATTGGTTGAATAATAGCGTTCATGTTAGCAATTACTGCTACCAAGAAATCGTTCATCAAATAACCAATCAAACCCTTTACAGGTGAAAGACCATCCATAAGAAGAAGAGTGTGTTTTTCACGTTTCTCTAAATCTTGGATATTATCCTTAATTGATTGTATTACTGAGTTCAATGACTCTGCTCTTATCAAGTTACTGATGAGTTGGTCTTTACGGGGAGTAAGATCTGAGATAAGTTGTTCAACTTTCTCCTTCACTTTATATTTCCCGTTATTCTCAACTCTCTCTTTTAGTTCCTCTACCAAGATATGAAGCTGGTCTCTTAATTGTTCGTCCCCATTAATGATATCAATAAGTTCCAGTAGTTCTTTAATATCAGTTTTCAATCTTCCAATTGAACGCTGGGTGATAGCAAGTTCACGCTCTACATCTTCAGCTCTTTGGAATAAAGCATTGATATCAGAACTTTCCAAAAAGTTAACTTGGGCTTTCACTTGAACCTGTTCTGCTTTAAGTAAATCGATTTGTTTCACCAATTCATTAAAACGAATAGTTCTCCTGAGTAGTTCGATCAAAGTTGTTAGATCTTTCTTACCAACTTGGTAATGATCAACTATTTGATAAATTACTTCAGAGCTCTCCAAGCGACGTAGGAAGCGATGGAACCCCTGCATAGACGAATACCAGTCTTCATTAGCAGAAATGAAATCTGAGAGCTTCTGGATGCGCTCTGTAAGAGTTTGCTTAACGTTGATTAAGTCGTTACGTTTAATTTCTAACTCTTTAACGTTAAACTTCTCGAACCCGAGTTTAAACTTACTATTACAGTCAGGACAATCTACAGTTTCAGCTTTGTTAAAATGCTCGATGGAGTGATTAATAGAAGAGATTTCTCTATCGACATTATCTTTTTCGTTTTTAACGTGAACCAAATCCTGCTGAGCTTTAGCAAACATCTGTCCTGTGATATCCAGATCTCTAGCACGACTTACCTGTTGTAGTTGATCAATCAACTCATTAGCATAACGGTAAACAACTTCGTTGCTAAATAGTTGGTTATCGTTGAACAATTCATGACTATTAAAATAACTTCTAACATTTTCAATTTCTTGTTCAAACAACTCTAAACTAGTTTCAATCATTTCTAGTCTAGATTTATAACCATCCAAGCTTTGGGTAGAAGAATCCAATCCTTGTAGCTGAGTTGTAACTTCTGCTAAAATAGTTGTAAGTTTCAAATTCATCTGTTCACAACGATCAAGATCTTTGTATCTAAAATCCAACTGTTCCTGATAAGTCGATTTTGGAAACTTGATTCTACTATCTGTACTCATCAACTTGGAAACAATATTACCAATCTGATTTTTCAAATCTCCATACTGTTCAAACTCTACATTACTAAACATTCCGTGGATTAGTAATGCATTTTTAATCTGATTATCCATTAAAGAAATTTCTTTTTGCAACTCTTCTGGTGAGAGAGAAGCAAGTTGTTTAGCTCTAGATTCTTCAGACACCAGTCTTTGACGTTGGGTCTTTAATCCACCTTTAATAGTACTAAGGTTAGATTTGAGTTTATCAAAGACTTTTAATGCATAAGTGGTATCATTGGGATTGATGGACATCAGGAAGTCTTTACGCCGAGCTGCACTCAATGTAGTAAAGAGATCCCTCACGTCCAAACCACTTAAGATGTTCTTGATATTGTTATTGAGTTTGAAGTGGATTTTAACCAACTCCTTTTGCACCAATAGTGTGTTACCTTCGTTAAGGTTCTTACCATTGTGAATAAACTCATGGTGACTTGACTTACCAGTTGATGATTTGAGGATATAAGTTCCATTTTCATTAACTAACCTTACTTCCTTCTACCCACCTTGCTCATAACTTCCGTTATCTGGGGGAAGTGGAGAAAGTTCCTGTAGCAATGAGGTTTTACCAAAGCCGTTTCTACCAAGAATAATGTTAAAGATTTCTTTGGTATCAAGCTCAATGTATTTAACACCCTTTTTATAAAGAGGGGTATAATTTTTCAAAATCAAACCAGTTATCATAGATTCCTCTTAAAGGATTTTGTTATGAATGTATTAGAGTGTTATGGCGTAGCGATAGTGGCTGAGGATAAAGCTACTGACACTGATGAAGTATTGGTATATCTTCCATCTCTATATCCAGAAGCTGATGGTGAAGTGGTAGCTACCGCAGAAAAGAAAGATGTAACAATAAAGTCCCCGACAGGAGATACACACTCCAGTTCTGCTTTAAGTTCAAATGCGGTGATGATGAAGTGGTTACCTTTTAATACCAATCGTGTCACGGCTCCAGATGTACGTAAAGGAAGTAAAGTTGTAGTCTATAAGTTTAAAGGTCAGTCGACATTTCGGTGGACATACTTCGGTTATGACGGTACTCTCAGGTTAGAAACAATAATATACGCTTTCTCTGCGTCTCCAAATGTAAAAGAGGATTCTCCCTTTACGCCTGATAATTACTATATCTTCTTAATATCTTCTCATACTGGTAAAATTCAGTTACTCACTGGTCAGGGAAACTCGGAGCCGTGTAGTTACGCCATCACATTAGACACTAAAAATGGGGGTTTCTCCTTAATTGACAGCGAGGATAATACATTTTTATTGAACTCCATGAAACATTTCTGGTGTTTAACCAACCAAGAGAAGTCTCTTATTGCGATTGATAAGAAAAAAATTATCGCTAGTTGTCAGGACGAAATATTATTAAACGCCACTAACCACATTGGATTGAAATCCAAATCTATTACGGTAGATTGTGAAACGTTTAATATGAGCGCCGGTACCAGCGCAACGGTGAACTCTCCTACGATTACTTTTAACGGTAAAATAGTACATAATGGGGATATGGAACAAACAGGGACTCTCTCTAACACAGGTGGCATCAGTTCTGCTGGCAACATGAGTTCTAGTGGTGATGTAACAGCATCTGGCATCAGTATGCTGAAACACGTTCACAGAGAACAAGGTGACGGTCAGGATACTAGTATCGCACATTAAACAAACATAAAAGTAACTCTCTACTCCCTTAATTGGGAGTAGAGAGTTTATGTTATTAGTTCTTGAAGAACAAGTTCTTAGGACCACCCTCCCCAGGTTTTCCGTAGAATACCGGGATTGATTGTCCAGCGTTACCAATGTTCAAACGTTTATCTTCGAACACAGGGAAGAGTGAATTGCGCATACTGTTAGGATCATGGTAAGTAAACTTACCGTTATTAATAAACCCTACAGGAACGCTAAATGCAAGCGGTTCGACATTAAACCCTTTATTGTTATACCTTCCATAAACAACAAACTGCTTATTACTATCTCTAGTTACAAACAGTTCGTCACTATCAGGAAAGTCTAGGAAACTAGCATTGTGTATTGGATACTTCAATGTTAACGTTTCACCACCAATAGTAATTGCCGAACCCATTGGATAAAGTGGAATACCTTGAACCTTATCCATCACTCTACCGTTAATAACTACAAATCCATCTGACTTGGTAAAGAACCCATAGTTATTAGGTGTCTTCCTAAAACTCCACATCCCTTTCTTAAACATCACTGGGGATTGATAGTTCACGTGAACACGATGAGGGATTTTCTCCCCATACTTGTTCAGAGAGTCGTAATCAATCTGGTAACCTTGTACAGGAGAGTATGGGAATACAGGATCAACAGCATCATACTTAGGTTCGAAAATAACTTCCCCAGTTTGCTTGTTAATCTTGATTCTCATTTCCACATAGAAGTTATTGAAAGGTGCAACGTTAAGCATAACTTCATACTTAGTTTCCCTTGCGTCATCCAAAACTTTAAGTGCGTAAACATCCATACCTGCTAACTGGTCAAACCCAAACACAGAACCTGTGTCAATATCCAAGCTTGCTTTAGTATTAACATTGGTCTTGTTAACAGTAATAGAAGAAGCAATAGAACCATTAGCTACTACTGTCCTGATATTCTCAGGTGTAGTTTGAATGCTACAGTTCTTAATTACCCCATAGAAACAATCGGTGTTATCGGATTGCATCTCTTTACTATCAAGGGTCTGGGTGATCCAATACAAGTTACCTTGAAGTAGGAAATACTGGGTATAACCTTTCTTCCAATCAATAACGTGGGTTTTAATCCAGTTAGTGATTTCTACACTAAGTTCAACTTCATTAACACCTGTGATTGGATGCCTGTCGGAGTTTTCATCTAAAGTGTAGTTGGTGTAACCTGTGAAGTTATTCCAGTTATTAAAGACCACTGGGGAGATATTCATCGTAGCGCTAGTTTCATCGTTCTCAATTAACATACTTGGAACGTAAGCTTTACGATCTTCTACCCACTTTCTTGCTGTGCGCAGGGGGCCAACATAGCCGTTAGGTTGTACTACAGGAGTTTCACTTTCAACTGTTACAAATCCCCAACGGTAATTGTTCTTCCAATCTCTGGATTGAACCAGATATTGAACAGTTTTGTTAACTGTGTCAACTTTAACTGGGATATGACGTAAGTGGTCGCCATAGAACATGTCACCATTGATTACAGACTGGATGTTGTAACTGTATTCAGTAGGGGTTGGAATGGTTTTATCTTCCAGATTGATAAAGGAAAGAGTAGATCCAATTTCGTGTCTGTAATACCCAATGTACTGGCGGTTATAGAAGTTGTAAGACTTCATATGTCCACCTTGGGTTTCAAAGACTCCACCTAAAGCGACTGGGTGAGTTGGAAGCTCTTTAATGTCACCAGGATACATCTTAAACAGTCCATCAGTTACTACTTCAAGATTGTCATTAAGTTCCTGTTTAACACGATTCCAAATATCACCAGTTTCCACATTTACGATCGAAGTGAATGTCCCAGCGTTATCATTGAAATCTAAATTAAGATCCAAATAAGCGTGAACATAGTTGCTGCGATTGACAGTGTACCAACCGATACTTAACCTAACTGTAGCTTTACCTTCAAGACGATTACGCCAAGCAAAAGAGACTAATTGACAACGAGACTTGTCAATATGGCGAACCAACTTACCGTAACCTTGGACGTCGTACTCGATAATGTCTTTTAGTTTAATATCCAAACCAATTACATCAGTATCCCTTAACACAGAGTTGATCTTGCCATGGGTGGGAACCAAGAACTGATTACCATACTTCTTATTGGTCTTGTAAACTAATTCATCAGGTAAAGATAAACTCGGGTACGGATAATCCTTCTCAAGCATGGATCTGATAATGAAATCCAACTTAATAACGATTTCACCATCAATTGTACTTTCAGAACGAGGACCTGGCCAAAACTTGTTAATTACCATATCAACAAGTTCCAACTCTTCCTTAGAGTAAATAGAGTTCCTACTAACCGGCCACATCGCATTTAATCCACGGTCAATATATTCCATGAATTTGTTACGGTGACGTTTCACTGGATCTTTCGGGTAAGTTAAATTCAAAGCTCTGTCAAAGAACCTACGAATCGGACTATTTAAAGGATCATCAGGAATAGGAGGAAGATCTCTATTAACAATAAAGTCAAACCTTGAACGTGCTTTACTGTCTAGTGGATATTGAGAACTGCGAGGCCAGACTTGGTTAGCGATGTAATCAAGCATAGGTCTTTGTTCAACCGGGAGAAGTTCACCAAGATCCATGTTAACAAGAATATGATAAAGCATATTCTCTCTAGAAGCAAATACACCACCAAAGGCTTTGTTGTCAGTCTCTTCTGTATCAAACACATCAAAAGGAAGATGATTTCTGTTAAGAGATCTTACCTTTTGAACCCCACCTTCCAGATAGTGAATTGTAGAGCGCTCAAACAACGCCTCAGCGCTTCTAAGCATTTCTCCACCACCTTGTCCAGCTAACTTATCAGAAGTCATTGTGACAGGTCTGGTGCGTCTTGGGACAATCCCCTTTTCGTAATACCTTACTTTAGTTCCACCCCAAGGAGTTTGAACTGTTTTAACAGTATCTGGATTTGGGTCAGAGAAGATGCCTATAATTGGAGAGTTGTTCATCATTGGATAAATGAACATTCCAGCTGGAGTACAAAACTCCCAGTTAGACTCACCAATAAAGTTAATAGGGTTTGCTGAGCTTTGTTCTGGATCGTTTCTATTGATGTGGTAAGTAATCTGGCTAACTTCACCAAAGATTCCGCCAGAAGCTATTGGGATAGCTTTAGCTGGGAGATAACTATTAGGATCAATGGTTACACGATCTTTAACAAGATAACTTAAACCCTCTGGATTACAGAACAAGTCTTTACGAGTACCCGCAATGTGATCATCAATAGAACCCATTGCAAAGTTATCTTTATTACCCAAACCTACTGTTACTTTAGTTTCACCATGTAAAGCGCCTTTAGCTTCTGAGTGACCTAGAATTAGGTTATTAAGATCACTACTAAAGGTGTTTACTTTAGTTTGCATTCTAGCTTTGAATTCAGCAATCTGCTTTAACTGTCCAGCTTGATCACCTTGTAATTTATCTCGTTCTCGTTCTACTTTAATGAAAGAGTTAAGTAACCCACCTAGTGGATCTTTCTTATCTTCCAATATCGGTAGAGGTCTGTCCTTATTAACATACATAAAGACCAACTCCTTTAAAAGAGAAAGGGGAACTCAATCCCCTTATTAATATATCAGCTAATAAGTTCTGACGCTTTAAGGAACTTGTACTCACCAGTTGTACTAAGTAGACCTTCACTTGCTGGAATACCAGTTTCTCTAACTCGAGTTATTGGGAATCCAGAAATAGCAATAGGACTGTAACGTTCAATTGTGTTAATACCCACTTCGTTAGTAGTAACTTTTGCTACCAGTAACTGAACTCCTGAAGTATATCTAAGCTGTTTGGTAATTTCGTAAGTAGCGGTAGAACCGTTAAGACAACAGTACAGATAGAAAGTAGTGTTCTTGTAAACAGTTGCGATTGCACTTAGGTTAAACATAACCTGTTTAGCCTTTACGGCAATCCCGTTAAAGACAACTTCAACGTCAGCACTTACTCGCAGTACCCAAGGATAACTTGGAATGTCAATACCTTCATCATTCTTATTAACCAACATGATTTCACTAAAACTATTTAGATCATCAATTTCATTTAATTGGTTAGCAGGTAATCCAAGTGACTCGTAATCTCGGAAATGGTTATCCCAGGGATTACTTTGCAAATAGACAACTGATAAAGGTGGGATAACATCCAGATCTAACTTAGGTTCAAAGATGGAGTTTGGCCAACACGCGTTGATAGCGTTATCAACGATTTTCTTCATCCTGTCTCTAAGGCCCTGAGACGACGTTACAGTAATCGGACCGAACCCGACTACCCAACTATTAGTCATTTCACTTCCGTTCAAACAGAAGCTTTCCAGGGATCCTAAAGCGACTTCTTTTAGATACTGTTGTTCATTTAGATTAGTGAACGTGTTATTAGTCACATTCAGAACCGGTTTTACCCAGTTCGGATCTAAAGTCAATGTATTCGTAACTGTATCAAAAAGATAATCCACAACAACTACAAACCACTTGCCACCTTGCCCGGTGTTACAAAAATGTGGTGCTAAAATTCTAACTCTAGCTTGGGTTTTGTTATTGGGGTTTTCGAGGATGAAATAAGAACGCCGTTTACCAACTGAGAAGTTAACAACCGGTTCGCTATAAGTTACTAATGAGGAAAGTAGTTTACTTCCATCACCTTTAACCATGTTGCACAAGTTAAAACGATTTTGGTTATTACGTCTTACTCGATCAACATTATCGTAGTTAAGGCTAACAAGAACTGGAGTAATGGAACTACTAACTGATTTAATCTCACTTACTAAGAACCGGTAGACTTTAGTTGTCCAGTTACGACTACGATCTTCTCCACCTAAACCAGCAGGAACGTAATTGCCTAAAGCTTCTTCTTCACTAGTTTGATTGGTATTGACAAACAAATAAATGTAGTCACCAATTTTAGCGAAATGTGAATTAGCTATAAAGTCCTCAGTTCCTACAGCATTTTTGATTAAAGTGAAATCGATTTCTTTATACTGGTGTTTTCTAGTATCTAAACTAGAATTGCTATAAGAGATAAAACCCCGTTTAGCAACACTGTCTAAAGTAATAATGAAATCGTCACCAGATCCAGATAGTACAGAGTCAGGAGTTAAACCAGCTGCTGTAAATGCACTGTTGGTGTAACGTTCATTACTATGTTTAAACTTGTCTTTATTATAACGGTTAATTAGTTTGTCGTTATAAATATAGTAAAGACCGCGTGTACCACCATAGACACGTTTTACTAAACCAATGATCCAGCCATTAGCTTCCTTTACAAAGACGCCGTTTTGGTACTCGACTGTGTTCTCCACCACTCCAGAGTTAATAGGGGGTGGTAAGTAAATACCAGTTCCATAGAAACTAAGTGGTAATTCGTTTTGCAAAATCCAAGGATCTGTTTCTGGTTCGGTTTCTTCAATTACTCTACGAAGTCCATAAGGGGTAGAGTAAAGATCACTACGTTCACCATCAAGATCTTGTTGTGGATGTGCTGTATCAAAGTTACTCAAATTACCTAATTCAATATCAGACGGTTTAAGACCGTGGGGATTAAGGTAATTTTGAATATGGGAATATAATTGATCTTTCTTAGCTTTGTGCTGAAGATTTAACTGAGCAAAGATATCTTGTTGAGTTTTCTCAAGCAATCCATCTACTGCTGCATATTTACTTTTTTCATCAGCAGTGAAATGTTTAAACAGCTCTACTAACCCACCAAAACCAATCATCTCATCTGGACTTGTCATATCCATTAAGTGATGTGCACTCGGTACAGTAGCTGGAACATTTACTACGTTTTTGTTAAAGTCTACTACACCACCTGAAACTCCCATATCTTCGAAGAGTTTAAGCAGTGTTTTGCGACTAATGACAGGACTACCAACCTTTTGGTAAATAACAACTAAGTCGTGTTTGTTATTTACAAGATGTGGTTTTAATTCAATATAAAGGGAAACACTTTTACCAGTTTTAACAGTCAGTTCTGTAACTGGTTCAACTGGTTCATAATCGACACCTTTGGTTAAAAAAGATCCACCATTTAAGATGCGAAGAGAATCAGTGTAAAAAGGCGCTTCCTCTGGTACAATCCAAAATCCGGAAAGGGTAGAAGTATCGACAAGATCTTCTTTACGATAAGCCGAATTGGATCCCGTATAGTCTATGTCGACTATATGTAAATCTTTCATGGGAACCTCAGATGTGATTAGAGAGTGCGATCAAAAGATCGCACTCTCTAAGTGTTTAAAGGTTACTCTGGTAACAAGTCTGTTGCTTTATTAAAGATATTACTTGCTGATGTTTGAGTATAAACGGAACCATTAGTAGCTAGGATAGCACTACCAGTTCTAACATCAGTAATCCCCAACCCATCAATAGTAAATCTATCGTAGCATTCAAGGAAATCAATCCCTGAAGCATTACAAGTTAACCTTGCAACCATCCCATTACTGGTTGACTCAGGAGTTTCCAGTTCGGTAATAACGTAGTTAACAGAACCTGACTTATAGTTCAGATAAACATACAGAGTTTTGTTAACTGGATTTGGGATGGTGTCAGTAATATCAATAACAACTTCTGGAATACTGTACTGTTTACCACCTACAATACACATAGGAACAGCTTTGCAATACAGAACGTATTCACCAACAACAGTTGACTTAGTGATCACTGGATCATCACGATGGGAATAGAAAGTAAAGATAGGAAGTTTACCGTTATCAAACAACCTAGCATTCTGACCAGTCATCATAGTGGCTACTTTCGCAGCGTTGTAAACTGTGATGTGTAAATCAGTTGCTTTACCTTCTACTGTTTGAGACAAAGTAGCTGTTTTAAAGTTATCTACTTTATCCAAACCAATTTGATCTTTGTTAACACCATGGGCGTCAGATTTATTAGATTTATGTCTTTCTAAGAGTTTAACTGTTTGCTGTTTAAACCCGTTGATGTAGACGTCTAACTTCTCTTCAAACGCCTCTAACATCATCGTTAAGTTACCCTTACCAAGGATATCTTTTTCAATGAGCATTTCCCAAGCATTAATCAGATCAGTAAATCCAAAGAAGTCGTAAGTTAAATCGTGTTGGTGAAGCTTGGGATTAAACCACTCTGGTTTCCCATCGATATTATCCCAGTCAACAGTTCGGTCATCTTCAGCGATAGCTTTTAGCATTAAGATGATATCATCGTTAACTTTGTTAAAATTACCCACCACTTGATAACTACTATACCATTCGGTAATTTCTGGTTTAAGTAGTTTAACAAACAACCCAACAGGTTTAGCAGTATATTCAGTTAACTTTGACATAATTCCGTAGAACTCGTAGTCTTCATTAAGGACCATTGGTTCACCGGTTTTAAAGTACATCTTAAAACTGTTAATGTAAAACGGAGCAAATTGTGGAACAAAGATTTCATTGTTCTTTTCTTTACTTCGTCTTCCATACTCTTTTGGGATAAAGTTAAACTTCGAGTTACCTTCTAAATCTAACTTAAATAGAGGAACATCTGGAGTAAGCATCATATCGATACATCCTTCTTAAAAGAAATACCGGCTATGTTACTTCCAAGTACCTTGAGCGAAACCACGAATGGCTTCTTTAAGGACATTGACGTTTACCAGAAGTTCAGTACTAGAACCTTGTAGATCTGCGACAGTCGCCATTCTCCAATCTTCAAGATTAGTAACACCTAATGACTCCAAATTACCTTTATGAGCTTGCTGAAGATTGGCTTTTAGATGTTCTTCCAATAGTTGTTGTACAGCTAATGGATTCTCAGTACCGGACATCGCATCGATATAACTACGCATGACCGTAATCATGTCTTGAT
>OEQN01000299.1_pt1 | contig 12848 bp, 9 predicted proteins | sample 1539781 | NCBI WGS metagenome assembly OEQN01 (sample SAMEA3891236, study PRJEB23780) | metagenome | biome: terrestrial biome; feature: animal house; material: water of meat washing | place: Italy | collected 2015-05-12 | reverse complement strand
GTGCGGTAGATTTTGTGTGTAGGCTTCTTCATTTGAAAATTATATCGCTGAAAAAAACGTTACAGATAGGGTTGTGCAACAAAGCCCTTAGTTGAAAAAAACTTTTAGATTTCATGCACACACCACCTAAAACAAAAAAATATCTGATTGATTTTACAGGATTTTAATTTAAGTCTTTATTCTACTCACTCGCAATATCAACGTTTAGTATCACGACTCACTAACTCATTAACTAAATATGGAGCAGTACGGCTATCTTGATTTTCTGTTATTTGTTTTGGTGTTCCTGCCACAACAATATTCCCACCAGCATTTCCAGCACCTGGTCCCACATCAATCACCCAATCTGCTTGTGCAACGGCACGCATATCATGCTCAATCATAACCACGGTATTACCCGCATCGACTAATCGCTGCAATTGAACTAACAATCGATCTACATCTGATGGATGCAAACCTGTAGTTGGCTCATCAAGTATATACAGTGTATTTCCACGCTGATTGCGTTGCAGCTCGGTCGCCAATTTAATACGTTGCGCTTCTCCACCAGATAGTTCAGTCGCTGGTTGCCCTAAACGTAAATAACCAAGGCCAATTTCCTTTAATAATTGTAGTGAACGAGCAATCGAGACCTCTCCATCAAAAAAATCACGTGCTTCATTGACGGTCATTCCTAATACTTCAGCAATATTACGTCCATTCCAGCGAATTTTCAGAGTGTCATCATTATATCGAGCACCATGACATGTCGGACAAGGGGCATATACACTTGGCATAAACAATAATTCTACACTGACAAAGCCTTCACCTTCACAAGTTTCACATCGCCCTTTAGCCACATTAAACGAAAAACGTCCAGCATCATAATGAGCTTGGCGAGCTTCAGGAGTCCCAGCAAATAACTTTCTAACATGATCAAATAAACCCGTATAAGTTGCCAGATTAGAACGTGGAGTACGGCCAATTGGTTTTTGATCAACCTGTACCAGACGCTGTATAGCCTCCACATCACCAGCCAGAGAACCCTGTGTAACCTCGGTAACCAACATTCCTTCATTTAAAGGATTATTTTCATTATTGTTTTCAGTTTCAGATTCATTGCCTAAATATGAAAGTACTAACTCGGGTAAAGCTTGAGAAACGAGACTAGATTTACCTGAACCTGAAATACCTGTAACTGCTGTAAGTACACCAAGAGGTATACGAGCATCAACATTATGCAGGTTATGTCGGTAAATATTGTTAAGTTCAAGCCAACCAGAGGGTGTACGTCCATAACTTTGAGTAACTGGGATTTTATTAAATAAATAACTTGCAGTACGTGAAGCTGAAATCTCACTTAAACCCTGAGGTACTCCACTATATAAAATATTACCACCTTGCTCTCCTGCATCTGGTCCAACATCCACTAACCATTGAGCACGACGCATGAGCTCTAAATCATGCTCTACAACAAATACGGAGTTTCCAGCGTCTCTTAATTTATCGAGAGAATCATATAATGACTGACTATCTGAAGGATGTAATCCAGCAGACGGTTCATCCAGTACATAAACTACACCAAATAGCATAGAACTTAATTGTGTTGCTAAACGCAAACGTTGTAACTCTCCCGCTGAAAGAGTCGGTGTGGCTCTATCTAATGTTAGATAACCAAGACCTAACTGGCGTAATTGATTTAAACGCCCCACCACACCATTTGCTAAACGCTGGGCAGCAATTTTCTTTTCATCTGAAAGTGCTGACGTACGTCTTACATCTGGAGATACAGAATGCACAGCTCTACCTGTTGTTGCTCGTTCAGATCTATCAAGTTGGGTTACTTTATTATTAGTCTTTTCTCCAGCATCATGAGCGTCGAAATTGCCAAGAACAATGGGCTCAAGCAGGCAAGTTAACTTATCCAAAGAAAGTTGCATAAACTCACCAATATCTACTCCAGCAAAGGTAATAGATAAGGCTTCTGGTTTAAGGCGTTTACCATGACAGGAAGGGCATATTTTTCCTTCCATAAAACGTGAAACACGTTTTTTCATCAACGTACTTTGGGTATTAGCAAAAGTATGAAGGACATAGCGACGAGCACCAGTGAAAGTGCCCATATAGCTGGGTTCTAGTTTACGTTTAAGTGCAGATTGAGTCTCAGCGGGGCTTAAACCAGCATAGACAGGAACTGTTGGGGTTTCTTCAGTAAATAAAATCCAGTCTCTATCCGATTGCGGTAAATCTTTCCATGGTCGATCAACATCATACCCTAGGGTTACTAGGATATCGCGTAAGTTTTGCCCGTGCCAAGCAGGTGGCCATGATGCGATAGCTCTCTCACGAATACTGAGTGTTGGGTCAGGAACCATTGTCGATTCTGTAACTTCATAAATGTGACCTAAACCATGACAGGTAGGACAAGCACCTTGAGGAGTGTTCGGTGAAAAGTCCTCGGCATATAACATTGGCTGATCGGCAGGATATGCACCAGCACGCGAATAAATCATTCGCACGAGACTTGATAAAGTTGTTACACTTCCAACAGAAGAACGGGTATTACTTGCACCACGTTGTTGTTGCAATGCTACTGCTGGTGGTAGACCATCAATAGCATCAACATCTGGTACTCCGGCCTGATCTATTAAGCGTCTTGCATAAGGTGCAACAGATTCGAAATATCTTCTTTGTGCTTCAGCAAAAATAGTTCCAAAAGCAAGTGATGATTTTCCTGAACCCGATACACCTGAGAAAACAACAAGTGCATTTCTTGGGATAGAAACATCTACATCCTTAAGGTTATGCTCACGTGCACCTCGAACTTCAATACAATTATTAGATAAAGTAATGTTATTGTGTTCACCAAAAGAATGTATTTTCATGTTTCTACGAGCCTGTAAATTATTTTGTGTAAGTCCCATTTTTTATAAATGATCTTTTAATCGATCATCGAACTGAATCGTAAACCAATTCATTGCTAAACGCCAATTTTGAATTGGCATCGTCCATTTCTTCGCAGCATTTGATGTTGCTAAGTAAATGACCTTCTTTACTGAGTCATCAGATGAAAAGATTTTCCTCTTCTTCGTTGAATGGCGTATTACGCTATTCAACGACTCAATCGCATTTGTTGTATAAATTGCATGACGTATTTCGGCTGGATAGCTAAAGATCGTTCGGATATTTTCCCAATTGGCCCGCCAGGATTCTCCAATTTTGGGATACTGGTGATTCCATTGATCACAGAAGATGTCTAGGGACTTTAAAGCATTTTCCTCTGTACTTGCCTGATAAATCGCTTTCAGACCCGAGGTAACAGCCTTGTAGTCTTTCCAGCTTACAAATCTCAGGCTATTGCGTACAACATGCACGATACACAGTTGAATATCAGTATGAGGGTAAACGGAGGCTATCGCGTCAGGAAAGCCTTTTAATCCATCTACACAAGCAACAAGAATGTCCTGTACTCCTCGATTTTTTAGCTCTGTCATGACTGACAGCCAGAATTTGGCACCTTCTGTCTGAGCAATCCACATACCCAGTAATTCTTTTTGTCCATCCATATTGATGCCTAAAGCAAGGTATACGGACTTGTTAATCACATTGGAGTGCTGACGGACTTTGACAACAATACAGTCAAGATAGACAACAGGATAAAGGCTATCTAAGGCTCTATTTTGCCACTCAGTCACTTGCTCAATCACAGCATCGGTAACTTTGCTGATGAGAGATGCTGAGACATCGGCATCGTACATTTCTTTGAAGAAGGCTACAATTTCCCTATTAGTCATTCCTTTTGCATACAGTGAGAGGATTTGGTCATCCATACTGGTGATGCGTGTTTGGTGCTTTTTGATAATTTGTGGCTCAAATGAACCTTCTCGATCACGGGGAATATCTAAAGCCAGTTGTCCATCTTGAGTTGTAATGGTTTTAGAACTAAACCCATTACGGCTATTTGAGCCTTTCCTGGACTGATGCTTTTCATAACCGAGATGGTCTGAAAGTTCAGTATTGAGTGCAGTTTCAATCATGAATTTTTTAAAGACTGCTGTCATTTGGTTTAAGTCTTCTGGTGTTTTTAGACCTTTAGCCAATTCGGCAGCCATACTTTTGATTGTTGCTTCATCCATGTGAAGTACCTTTTGTAATTATCCTCTGAAGGATAAATGAAAATTAAGTACTTACACAAAATTTAGAACAGTCCCACAACTCATTTTGTTGAACTATATCTGTACAACAACTCTACCTCGAATTTTTCCATCTAAAATTTCATTTGAAATATTTAAAGCATCTGTTAACTGAATTTCAGTCGTTACTGTTTCTAATTTTGTTTGATCTAATTCTGTAGCCAAACGTTCCCATGCTTCTTTTCTTAATTCGATTGGTGCCATCACGCTATCAATTCCATATAAGGTAATCCCTCTTAGAATAAATGGAGCAACTGTTGCTGGAAAATCCATTCCGCCTGCCAAACCACACGCAGCAACTGCACCACGATATTTTGTACTAGCACATGCATTGGCTAAAGTATGGCTTCCAACAGTATCAATCACGCCAGCCCAAACTTCTTTGTTTAATGGCTTTCCTGGGGAAGATAATTCAATACGATCAATAATTTCACTCGCACCTAGATAGGTTAAATATTCTGACTCTTGAGGTCGACCAGTTGAAGCTGTAATCTCATAACCAAGATAATTCAAAATAATAATGGCAATACTACCTACTCCACCATTTGCACCTGTCACTAAAATTTTTCCATCACTTGGTTTAATACCATGCTTTTGTAAAGCCATGACACACAACATTGCGGTATAACCTGCTGTACCAATAACCATCGTATCTTTAAAAGAAAAAGCAGAAGGTTTTTGTATGAGCCAATCACCAGAAACAGTGACTTGCTCGGCTAGCCCTCCAAAATACTTTTCACCCACTCCCCAACCATTCAGTAGAACTTCATCTCTTTCTTTCCATGCTGGATGTTTTGATTCAATCACAACACCCGAAAAATCGATGCCTGGGGTCAAAGGAAAACTACGCACCACTGGTGAACGCCCAGTAATGGCTAAAGCATCTTTATAATTGAGTGTTGAATATTTGACTTCGACTCTAACCTCTCCTTCTTGTAAAGGCTTTGATGCAATCTCAGTAATTTGTGATGTGTAACCTGCTTCATCTTTAGTAATTACAATACCTTTGTACATAGAACTTCCTCTCTATTTAATTAGACTGCTTATCTAGAATTAATTAAAAAAATAAATACAGACGTCTGCATTTATTTTTTTAATTAACTTTTTACGTGATTTTGTTGTTTTACAGCTAAAGTAAACAAGCGATAAAATGCATCTAAGGGACTTGTTGATTTGACCAAACGTGCTCTTAGAACTGCACCTTCCCACCCAATCCAAAACTGATAAGCAGCTTCATCGCAATCAGCTAGGCTATATTGTGAATTTGACTGATGTAGGCAATCAGAAACTAATTTCTCCCATACCTTAAAGATACTTTCGATTCGGGCAATGATTTCTTGTGGCAAATACGACACTTCTTGTCCTAAGTTACCTAAAATACAACCTCGTTTAAAATCATATTTTTGCATTTTTTCACCCGCATCTTTTACAAAATTTTGCAGCTTTTCTAGTGGGGAAAGATCAGTTTGACTTAAAAACTTATTCAATCGCTTCACAAAATAAAGCTCATAAGCATCTAAGACTTCTAAAATAAAAGCCTCTTTATTTACAAAATAATGGTAGAAAGACCCTTTAGGAACTTGGACTGATTTCATGAGATCGTCCAAGCTCATAGCATTCATTCCACGTTCGGTCAGTAACTCGATACCTCGGCGGATTAAAACTTCTTTAGTGTCTGCATAGTTACAACCGTGTTTGGTTGGTCGACCACGTGGTCTTTTGGGTAAAGAAGAATAATTCATATAATGAAAATAGACTATGTGACTAGAAATATCAACAATAAGATTATTTGATTGAAAATTTTATCTAAACGGCATCTATTTCTTTGCTGGGAGAACTTAGCCTTTTATATAAATGTACTTAAAAATTCTACGAGTTCATGAACTCATTTTTAATAAATTCCTATTACTTTTATTCAAAATATTGAAATTAATAAATATATTAGATCTCTTTCATAAATCAAAAAACGACCTATCTATTGCTGATTATTTGTACCGAAGAATCTTAAACATTCAGGCATAATCTTTGAATGAAATACATCTATTCAAAGAAGCTTTCTGAAACACAGTTTAAGCGATATACCGGCATCTCATGGTCAACCTTTAATTTAATGGTTGAGCAATTGAAAATGCATGTTCCTGCCAAAGGTAGACCATCTAAATTAAGCCTAGAAGATCAGATTCTCTTATGCTTAAGCTATTGGCGTGAATACCGAACATTATTCCATGTCGCAACAAGTTATGGCGTGTCAGAGCCCACTGCTTCAAGAATCGTACACCATGTAGAGGACTGCCTCATCAAGTCCAATTTATTTAATTTACCAAAGCATTTGCCTGAAGGCGAAGGTATTGACTGGAATGTGGTGATCGTAGATGCCACAGAAATTCCAATACAAAGGCCTAAAAAAACAGAAGAAAAGCTATAGTGGTAAGAAGAAGGCACATACTTTCAAAGTTCAAGCCATTGTTCATTATAAAACTCAGCAAATTCTGAGTTTATGCACAAGTCGTGGTGCTGTACATGATTTCGAACTTTTCAAACGCAATTTGAATCAGATTCCTGCAAGTGCCTTTATACTTGCAGATAAGGGTTATCAAGGGATTTACACAGTGTATCGAAATAGCCTATTGCCATTAAAAGCAAAAAAACGCTGCAAACTAGATCCTGAGCTAAAGCTTTACAATCGAGAAATTAACAAAAGAAGAATTGGCATTGAGCATGTATTTGGCAGTTTGAAAACCTTCAAAATCCTTGCTGAGCGATATCGCAATCGAGGAAAAAGATTGGGATTGAGGTTCAATCTAATTGCTGGGATCTATAATTTGGAACTGAGTAAAAAATGATTTATGAAAGAGGTCTAAAGAACATCCCTTATTTAAGTTAATAATCCAAAAATGAATAAACTAATTTCTATTTGAGCTGAAGTAGAAAGATTGAAATAAACCATATAAGGTGAGCCGAATTTTTTGGAATTAGGTAAAAGGTACTTTTAGGATGCCAAAATTTTATTTTAACTTTTATTACATAATGTGATTTTAGACTCAATTGGGGTTTTTCTAAATTATTTCTGAAAAATTATGTTATATTTAGGTGATTTTATGTAACTGAATAGAAAAATGTTTTCTTTTTTATCTATAGAATTCGCATTGTCGTTCATTCTATTTTTTGGTATTTATTGGGTATTTAGGAATAAGCCTCAGATTCAGAATCTGATTCTCGTTATTACAAGTTATTTGCTGGTTTTTTTGATGGCTGGTGGGCTAGCTATCACTATTTTATTTATTTTTAGTTTGATAGTTTATTTAATATCCATATTAATGGATCGATATATTTTACTTAAGAAAAAATTATTAATTTCTGGAATTGTAATAACATTAATTCAGCTAAGTGTCTTTAAATATTACGATTTTTTTAAACCGATAGTTTCTGAATCTTTAGATAAACTTAGTTTAGACAATTCAGGATTGGCAGCAAATTTAATTTTACCTTTAGGTATTTCCTATTACTCATTCCAAGCGATTAGTTATTTGGTTAGTCGTTATAGGAATGAAATAGATTGTCCTAGATTTAATTTAATTCAACTTTTAATGCATTTTTCATTCTTTGTAACTATAACAGCCGGCCCTATCGCTCGTGCTCAGAATGCAAAGGGGTTGACCGATATTAGTGGCCAGTCTTGTGGAATGAGTACACAGATAACGACGAATCAGCCCCGTAAAATTTTATTACCGAGCTTGGCTTTAATACTTCTGGTTTTAGCGTTAATAAAAAAATGGTGGATCGCAGGTTGGCTTGCGGATCAATGGGTAAATCCTGTATTCGCTAATCCAATGCAATATCATAGCTTGGAAATATTGGCTGCAATTTATGGTTATACCTTGCAGCTATTTCTCGATTTCTCCGGCTACAGTGAAATGATGATCGCTTTTGGCCTGCTGTTGGGTTTTAGATTGCCTGTAAACTTTAGAGCTCCGTTACTTGCCCACAACATTCGTGATTTTTGGGATAAATGGCATATCAGTTTGTCTACCTGGATACGAGACCATATTTATATCCCGCTAGGGGGGAGCCGGGGTGGTTTTACACTAACCCAATTAAATCTAGTGATTGCAATGGTGTTATCAGGTATATGGCATGGTTCAGGATGGAATTTTTTTATCTGGGGATTGTTACACGGCTTAGCATTAGTACTGCTTAATATCTCAGATAAAATCTATCAAAAGGTCTTTAAAGTAGACATAAAACATGCACGTGATGCTTTTGCAAAATCAAGCTGGATAGGGAAAACCACTAGCGTATTTTTCACAATCACCTTTGTTAGTTTTTGCTTTGTTTTCTTTAGAGCCAAAACCTTCGAAGAGGCATTGCAAGTATTTAGAGCCTTATTGAGTAATCATATTAATGTCCAATGGACTAGTAACCCATTATATTTACTTACTTTATTAACGATAGCCTGGGTGATTTACCCATTTGTTTATCGGGCATTAAGTAATTTAAGTTCATATCAACGAAAGATCCCAAGATATGCATTGCTAGTACCGCTCTTCGCTATTTTCATCACTATTATCATTTGTGCACCCTCTGGAATTCCTGGATTTATATATGCAAATTTCTAATGAGTCAAAACTGCTAGAGCTTGAATATGAAATTAATGCTCAGGAATTTAGTCCAGCTGATGATCATGTTCAGAGTTATATTTTTATTCTGGTTACCCTGGTTTTTTTTGCATTTTTATCAATTTGGATTATGCAAAATTCAGTCAATGCCTATTTTCAGCAGACTTACCATAGAGAAAGTCCTTTAACTAAGTTAGATAAATTTGAAGTATGGACATTCGGTGGGCAGATTGGCAATCTTCTATATACGAAACATGGCTTGGATAAAGCCATGATTGGTCAATTGAATACAGACATCATAAGTCGATACAATGAGCATTATGCTTATACACCAGAATATCGCCAATACTTACTACAACTTGAGAAACAAGAAAAAATTAGATTAGTGAAAGAAGAACAAGCAAAGGCACATCAAGCTTTACTTGACCAATTTACCTTGACCAAAACTGACCAAGTTTTCTTTGCAGGTGACTCATTAATGCAGGGAGTTGCACCGCACGTGCAAAAGCATTTGCAAGAAAAATTTGATATTAAAACCATTAATTTAAGTAAACAGAGTACAGGCTTGTCGTACCCTAGCTTCTTCGATTGGCCTAAAACAATTCAAGATACTATTTCTGCAAATAAGCAAATTAAAGTTTTAGTCGTGTTTTTAGGAGCGAATGATCCTTGGGATATGCCAAACCCTAAAGGTGGAAGTTACCTTAAATTTCAATCGCCTGAATGGGAGACTGTCTATCGTTCTCGCATTTCTCAAATTATTCAAACAGCCAAAGAAAATCGAATTAGTGTGATGTGGTTGAGTCCACCAAACATGAAAAAAGATTCGTTGAATCAACAGATGGTATATTTAAATCGAGTCATTAGTGATGAAGTGAAAAAGCATCAGGCATTTTTTATTGATTCCAGACCATTACTCGGTGGAAAAAACGATATTTACAATGAATATGTTACTAAAAATGGAAATTCTATTAAAATGCGTAGTGCTGATGGAATCCATTTTTCAACAGATGGTCAGAAACTGATTGCACAAGTTATTTCAAGCCATCTAAAAATTATTCATTAAACTCAATAAAATACAGGTTAAGTCTATGTTGATTAAAAAGTCAGTTTATTTAGGTGTATTTTGCATTTTAACGATCGGATCGCCAGTTTACGCTAGTAATTTGACCAATTTTAATGATCCTAATACCGACCAATTAATAACTGCTTTTAAAAATAAATCTGTTCATATTGTTCAATTCGGTGATTCCCATACAGCGGCTGATGTAATGACAGGAACGTTAAGGACTCAATTACAAAACCAGCTAGGAAATGGTGGAATGGGGTGGGGAATGCCTATGTATTTTTCTGGGCAGCGTTTAGTCCGTTATGGGTACGATAACAATGGTTGGGAGCCAATCTCTAGCCGTCAGCAGCGAGATCAAAATTATACTTTGGGGGGCTTAATCGCTACCCCTAAGTTTAATGGAGCAACCTTAACCATTAAATCAAAACAAAGTGAAATTTCGCAAAAAATCAAAGTAAATTTAAGGCAGGCTGCAACGGATGGTAAGTTTTTGGGCCGAGATGCACAAGGTCATCAATTTGAGATTGAAGCTCCAATCAAAAACAATACCTGGCAAACAGTCGAGTTTGTGGCACAGCTACCATTTACCATCACTTCTTCAAATGCAGAACAATCAGCAATTGGAGGATGGTGGGCAAAAAATCAAAATGGTGGGGGTGCTGTTGTTTCAGCATTAGGAATTAATGGAGCAGAATTATCATATTGGAATCGCTGGAACGAGGGGTGGCAGCAAAATTTAAAGAGCATCTCGCCTGAATTGATTATTATTGCTTATGGAACAAACGAAGCATTTAACGACAATATTGATGTTGATAAGTATAAAAATTTATTAATTTCGAAAGTTGATCAGATCCGTGTAGCGAGTCCTGATACTGCCATTATGATTGTTTCAGCACCAGAAAGCTTAAAAAATATCGCGGGTCAATGTGGGATAAGACCAATTAAATTAACTGCGATTCAAAATGTGCAGTACCAAGTTGCACAGCAAAAGCATACTTTGTATTGGAATTGGCAACAAGCCATGGGGGGGGAATGTTCGATGAAATCTTGGATTAATCAAGGTTTAGGTCGAAAAGATGGGGTTCATTTTTCAGAAGCAGGTTATCAAAAATTAGGACAAGCATTGGCAGAGGATCTGCTGTCTTTTGTAGGATTACAACAAAGTTATAACACTCCTACGAATACAGAAGTTAATGTAGCGAAATCTTCACAGCAGTATAAACCTTCAACAAATACAGGATATGCGAGTATTTGCTTGGAAGGAACTAAAGAGTGTAAAAGTATAAGCTTTTAACAATTGAATTATTATAGTCTTGGATTAGCATTTGAAGTGCAACACCATGTTGTTGCCATAATAACCTGACTCGGACTGTTAAAGACGAGTCTTTTTTGGGCGATGATTCAAACGTTGAGTGATTTCTGCAATATATGCGTAAGCGTCCGCTGAACCCCATGCCAATTTTTTAATTTTGGTCGGATTTCCAGCGGTGTGGCAGTAATTCTTCAATCTAGGTCACTTTATGCGTCGGCAGCCTTTTCAGCACATCACTTAAATAGGCATACGGATCCAGTCCATTCAGCTTTGCTGACTGGATTAAAGTCATGATATTGGCAGCTCGTTGGCCGCTGCGCAGCGAGCCAGCAAACAGCCAGTTCTTTCGTCCCAAGGCCCAGGGGCGCATTGAGTTCTCAGCCCAATTATTGTCAATGGGCAGATTGCCATCATCCAGATAGCGGCTTAAGGCTTGCCAACGCTTCAGACTGTAATTGATTGCCTTGGCGGTTGGAGAACTCGATGGCACCGTCAGATAATGTTGGTTTAACCATTCATACAGTTGTTGCATCACCGGTTGACTATGCTGTTGCCGGTATTCGCAGCGTTGTTGCGTTGTACCATCCGTCTTTTTCCTGAGTTCTGCTTCTATGGCATACAGTTTCTGAATCAGCACTAATGCCTGTTCAGCGATCTGACTTTTCCCGGTCACATGCAGTTCATGGAATTTACGACGTGCATGTGCCATGCAGCCCACCTCAATGACATCGCCTGATCTAAAGCGGGCTTTATAACCACTATAATCATCACAGACCAAATGACCCTGCCAGCCTTTCAGGAAGGCTTCAGCATGCTGACCTGAACGGCTCGGCTGAAAGTCATAGATCACCGCCTGAACCGGATTGTACTGTGTCGTGGCATAGGCCCAGACATAACCTTTTTTCGGTTTTTTTTCATCATCACCAAGCTGCATGGTGGTGACCGGCGTTTCATCTGCATGGATCACCCGCTGCTGCAGCACCACCTGTTTTAAGACATCCGTCAAGGGTTCAAGTTCCACCCCGCAGCGACCAATCCAGTCAGATAATGTGGATCTGGACAGATCAATACCTGCGCGTAGAAAGATTTGACGTTGACGGTACAGCGGTAAATGATCGGCATACTTGGACACCAGCACATGGCTAAGCAGTTCAGGACTGGCAATGCCTTTATCAATCACATAAGCAGGCATCGCTTGCTGAGTCAGGGTGTCGCACTGATCACAGACCCATTTACCACGTACATGCTGTTCCTTATAGAACTGTGCCGGTCTAAAATTCAGTTTTTCACTGACATCTTCACCGATACGACGCAGTTGGCATCCACAAGCACATTGGGTTGATGCAGGTTCATGCTCAATACGGAGAGTGAGTAGATGATCTGGGAGCGGTCGACGTTTAGGTTTGTTGACGAGAGCTTTCTGTGTCGCTGCATCGATTTTATCTGCATTCAGCCGTTCCAGTTCCAAATCGACTGCTGCGATATCTTCTTCAACCGCTTCATCCCACAGATGGATTTGTTTTGCTGTTAGATGTTCGTTTTTACTGCCGAATTTGTGCTGTTTAAATAGTGCGAGCTCATGCTCGTATTTTTGATTGAGAATGGAAAGATGTTGAACTTGAGCATCTAATTGCTGATTGGTGACTTCAAGATGTTGAACTTTGGCATCTAATTGTTGA
>OEQN01000289.1_pt1 | contig 13012 bp, 9 predicted proteins | sample 1539781 | NCBI WGS metagenome assembly OEQN01 (sample SAMEA3891236, study PRJEB23780) | metagenome | biome: terrestrial biome; feature: animal house; material: water of meat washing | place: Italy | collected 2015-05-12 | reverse complement strand
AGCCAATAGCCAATAGCCAATAGCCAATAGCCAATAGCCAATAGCCAATAGCCAACTGTGAGAACCGAACTCGCGTCAGGATTACCGACCCAGATCAATAAAATGGCGAGTTAGGCGAAGCTGGCAGCAACATGGGCGTGGATCCGGTTGCCTTCATGTGGCGGATTTCGCATAGTGTTGCCCCCCTTTATGGGTATCCAATTGTGAGGCTTTGTCTATGATCCACGTTTTTGGTCACAAGAATCCTGATAGCGACAGTATCTGCAGTGCGCTGGTTATCACCGACTGGCTCAATGGCCAGGGCCGTCAGGCCACCCCATGGCGTCTGGGTGACCTGCGCACCGAAACCCGTTTTATTCTGGAGCAGGCTGGCGTCAGCGAACCCGAGTTGCTGACCAAAGATCTGACCGGTGAAGATGTCTGGCTGGTGGATTTCAGTGATCTGGAACAGGGCCCTGCCACACTGGCACAAGCCAATGTACTGGGTCTGGTGGATCACCACCGTCTCGGCACTCTGGTCACCCAGTCTCCGCTGGATGCCTGGATCCGGGCCGTCGGCTGCACCTGCACCATCGCCTTCGATCTGCTGAGCCAGCAAGGCACTGTGACCCGCAGCCAGGCTCGCCTGATGCTGGGTGCCATCATGAGCGACACCCTCTGTCTCACCTCGCCGACCACCACCGAGCAGGACAAGATCGCTTGTGAGCGTCTGGCGCCGCTGGCCGAGGTCTCACTGGCCGAGTTCGGCCAACAGCTGCTGATGGCGAAAACCGACCTGAGCGGCCTGACTCCGGCTCAACTGCTGCAGCAGGATGAGAAGGCATTCCAGGCCGAAGGTCTGAACTTCATCATGAGCCAGATCGAAGTGGGCAGCGAACAGCAGCTGGCCGAGCACCTGCCAGCCCTGCAGCAGGAGATGGCCCAGCGCGTGGCGAGCGAAGGGCTCGACTTCTTCGTGCTGATGGTGACTGACCTGACTGCGGCTGCCAGCCGTATCTACTTTACCGAGCACGCCAAAGTACCGGCCGAGTCCAGCTACCACCCGGGCTTTGTCAGCCGCAAGAAGCAGGGTCTGCCCTGGGTGATGGATCTGCTGGCCAAGGCCTGATCCTCCCTCGCCATCACCTATTCCAAAGCCCTGCCTCTGCGCAGGGCTTTTTCATCGCCACCGCCAGCCGCACTCCCCCCCTCTTGCTGATCATGTTGCTCACGACTGCGGCCTCTCGCTTACTCCTTTCACGGCTTATTGACAGTTAACGCCATAACTTTGCTTACATATTTGCGGCTGTTATTTATCAGGGCTTTGCTGCAGGATAATCGCCGCGCACAACCTTTTCCGTTTCCATTCAGGTGATCGATGAACATAACCCCCAAGCAGAGAACCCTGGCCATCACCATGCTGATCGCCGTGGTGCTCCTCGGCTGGCTGCTCTGGCCCAGTCAACCACCCAAGGCGATGCTGACCGCTCAGGTGACCCGCGAGGATATTGCCCAGACCGTGCTGGCCAGTGGTGTGCTGCAGGCCGTGGAGCAGGTGGATGTGGGGGCCCAGGTCTCCGGTCAGGTTACCAAGCTGGCCGTCGAGGCCGGTGATCAGGTCAAGCAGGGAGACCTGCTGGCCGAGATCGATCCCCTGATTGCCCAGAACAACCTCAAGACGGCCGAGGCGGAGCTTGCCAGCAACCGCGCCCAGCTCAAGATCAAGCAGGCACAACTCAAACAGAACGAGCTCGCCTGGCGGCGCCAGCAGCAGATGTTCAAGCAGGAGGCGAGCTCACGGGCCGATCTGGAGAGTGCCGAGGCACTGCTGGCGGTCACCCGCGCCGAACTGCAAAACAGCCAGGCCAATATCGACAACGCCCTGATCAAGGTTGATCGGGCCAAGACCGAGCTGGGCTACACCAAGATCCTGGCGCCGATGGATGGCACCGTCATCAGCATTGTGACCCGTCAGGGCCAGACCCTGGCTGCCAGCCAGACGGTGCCGACCGTGCTCAAGCTGGCCAACCTCGAGACTATGACGGTCAAGGCGCAGATCTCCGAAGCCGATGTCACCAAGGTCAAAGCCGGCATGCCGGTCTACTTCACCCTGATCGGCGATCCGGATACCCGCTATCAGGGTACGCTTCGCGCCGTGGAGTTAGCGCCTACCAACATCAACGATCAGGCCACCACAGGTACCACCACCAGCAATGCGGCTGTCTACTACTACGCCCTGTTCGATGTACCCAATCCCGACCATACCCTGCGGGTCGCAATGACCACCCAGGTGACCATAGTGCTCGGCGAGCGCAAGCAGGTGCTCACTGTGCCGCAAACCGCCCTCGGCAAGTCGCTGGGTGACAACGAGTATGAAGTCACCGTGATCAAGGACGATGAGACAACCGAAACCCGTCATATCAAGACCGGTATGAAGGATGAGATCCGCATTGAGGTGATCAGCGGGCTGAGTGAGAAGGAGGAGGTGCAGCTCAATCACGGAGCCCCCGCCGACAATGATGAGATGGCGGTGATGCTATGAGTGAGCCCCTGAACCAGCTGCCGTTGATCCAGCTGAAAGGGGTCGAGCGACGCTACCAGAGCGGCGACAGCGAAGTCACCGTGCTCCACCCTCTTGACCTCACCATCACGGCAGGAGAGATGATCGCCATTGTCGGCGCGTCCGGCTCCGGCAAGTCGACCCTGATGAACCTGCTGGGTTGTCTCGATAGCCCGAGCAGCGGCCAGTATCTGTTTCGCGGTCAGGACACCGCCACCATGGATGCGTTGGCGCTGGCCCGGCTGCGCTGCCACCACTTCGGCTTTATCTTTCAGCGCTACCACCTGCTGCCCCATCTCGATGCCGCCGCCAACGTGGAGATCCCCGCCGTCTATGCCGGCACCAGCCGCCCGGATCGCCAGGCGCGCGCGCGTCAGCTGCTGGGCAGACTGGGGCTGGCCGATCGCAGCCACCATACCCCGGGCCAGCTCTCCGGCGGTCAGCAGCAGCGGGTCAGTATCGCCCGGGCGCTGGCCAATGGCGGCGAAGTGATCCTCGCCGATGAACCGACCGGCGCACTGGATAGCCAGAGCGGCAAGGAGGTGATGGCGATCCTCAAGGAGCTGCACGCTCAGGGCCACACCATCATTCTGGTCACCCACGATATGAACGTGGCCAGCCATGCCGACCGGATCATCACTCTCAAGGATGGTCGGATTGAACAAGATAGCGGCCCCTGCCAAACGGCCGTGTTGGCTCCAGCCACCGCCACAGCCCCTCAAAAAATAGTGCCCACTAAAGGTGCCATGGGCCACGACTGGGATCGTTATCGGGAAGCGGGACGGATGGCGATGCATGCCATGCTCGCCCACCGGATGCGCACCTTCCTCACCATGCTCGGCATCATCATCGGCATCGCCGCCGTGGTGAGCGTGGTCGCCCTTGGTCAAGGGGCGCGCGCCAAGGTGATCGACCAGATCAATGCGATGGGCACCAACACCATCGAAATCTTCCCGGGCAAGGGATGGGGCGATGAGAAGATGGCCAGCATCCAGACCCTCAACAAGGGGGATCTCGATGCCCTGTTGGGGCAACCCTATCTTGCGGGCGCCAGCCCCGAGATCGGCAGCTCCGGCCAGTTGCGCTACCGCAACAAGACCAACAGCGGCAACGTGACCGGGGTTGGTAACGACTATTTCAAGGTGAAGGGGATGACGCTGGTCAGTGGTCGCTTACTGGAGTGGCAAGATATCCAGCAGCGTGCCGCCGTCGCCGTGGTGGACAAGAAGAGCATCACCAGCCTGCTTGGCAAGGAGGATCCGGTCGGCAAGGTGGTACTGGTCGGCACCTTGCCGGTGCGGATTGTCGGTGTGGTTTCGCAGGAGACCGGCTTTGGCCCCACCAGCCAGTCGGTCAATATCTGGCTGCCCTACAGCGCGGTGATGAGTCGCCTCATCTCGCAGCACCACTTCAGCCAGATCACCATCCGGGTCAAAGACGGGGTACAACCGGCACTGGCCGAGCAGGCGGTGATCGAGCTGATCACCAAGCGCCACGGGGTGAAGGATTTCTTCACCTTCAGCAGCGACAGCATCATCAAATCGGTGGAGAAAACCACCGCCACCATGACCCTGATGGTCTCGGCCATCGCGGTGATCTCGCTGATCGTCGGCGGGGTGGGCGTGATGAACATCATGCTGGTGTCGGTGGTCGAGCGCACCCGCGAGATCGGCATTCGCATGGCCGTGGGCGCCCGCCAGTCGGATATTCTGCAGCAATTCCTGATTGAAGCTGTGATGGTGAGCCTGCTGGGGGGGATCTTCGGCGTCGGCCTCTCGCTGGGCATTGGCGCGCTCTTTTCACTGCTGGTGGACTCCATCAAGATGCAGTTCTCGCTCTTCTCCATCCTGATGGCCTTTGGCTGCTCGTCACTCATCGGGATCCTGTTTGGTTACCTGCCGGCACGCAATGCGGCGCGGCTCGACCCTGTTGTCGCACTGGCGAGGGAATAACAATGCACAAACTCTCCTGGCTGGCTCTCTGCATGGCCCTCAGCGGCTGCAGTCAGCACAGCACCTATCAAAGACCCGAGCTGGCGATCGCCCCCACATGGCAACAAGCAGAGGGCGCCCAACTGGCTACGCAGGCTGGCCCCTGGTGGCGGGAATTTCATGATCCCCAGCTCGACAAACTGGTCGACGCGGTACTGGCCGCTAACCCGGACATGCGTGTGGCGGCCCTCAAGCTCAAAAGCGCCCGACTGGGCGCCGAGCAGGCCGATACCAACCTCACCCCCTCGGTCAATGGCACTATCGCAGCCAGTGGCAACAAGGATCTGAAAACCGGCAAAGGCACCAACAGTCTGGGCCCCTCGCTGAGCCTCAGTTACGAAGTGGATTTGTGGGGCAAGCTTGCCTCGGTGCGAGATCAGGCAAGCTGGGAGGCGGCGGCAAGCGAGCAGGATCTCGCCAGCACCCGACTGCTGCTGATCGGCAATACCCTGGAGCAGTATTGGCAGCTCGGCTATCTCGGCTCTGCCATCACCCTTGGGGAACAGCAGCTGGCCAACCTGACCCGTACCGAGCAGCTGACCCAGACCAAATACCAGGCAGGCGCCATCACCCGGCTCGATCTGGCGCAGGCACGCCAACAGTTGGCCGGAAAACAGGCTGAGCTGGCCTCCCTCAAGGCGCAGCAGGAGCAGGCTCGCAATGCCCTGCGTCTGTTGCTGGGCCGCAGCAGCGGGCCGCTGGAGTATGCACCCGCTTCCCTTGCAAAGCAGACCATTCCTGAACTTGCGGTGGGTATTCCGGCCGATGTGCTGGCACGCCGCCCCGATGTCAAAGCGGCCGAATTGCGGCTGCGCAAGACGCTGGCTAAAGGGAATGAGATCCGCACCAGCTTCTACCCCAGCCTGACCCTGACCGGCAGTGCCAGCACCGCATCCGATAGATTGGCGCAGGTGCTGCAAAATCCGGTCGGTACGCTGGGAGCCAGCCTCGCCCTCCCCTTCCTTGAATACAACCGCACCCAGCTCGCCATCGAAAGCTCAGAGCTGGATTACCAGATCGCTGAAACCGAGTTTCGCAAACAGCTCTACACCGCACTGGTGGAGGTGGAAGACAATCTGGCCGCACGCCACTATGGCCAGCAGCGACTCGATTATCTGCAGGAACAACTGAGTTATGCCCAGGAGGCCGAACGCCTGGCCAAGGCTCGCTTCCAGGCGGGTGCGACCGGCGTGCAAGCCTGGCTCGATGAGCAGAACCGGCTGTGGGATGCCCAGCAGAGCCTGCTGGCCCAGCAAAAAGAGCAGCTCACCACCACTGCCAAAATCTATCGCGCCCTGGGTGGCAGCGATAGCGTGACGCCCCGATAGCGATTCTCCCGGCCATTCCCCACTCTGCCGGCAGAGTGGGGAATGACATCGCCATCGACCGCACAGAATTCCCTCGCCCACACGGCAACCGAACTCCATTGCTCATTATCAGGGGCAGTTACGGCAGCCCATCCAATTACATGCATCGGCGACCCAGAATATCCCGGCTATACCTTGCGGCCATCTCTATTCCTCACGCACCCTGACCGGAGATAACGGTTACCGGATATTCCATCAGCAGAGAGCTCGACTCTCGCCGAGCGGCGCCCCGTGAATCGTGAGAGACATATCCGAAGCGCATATCTGCACGACGCATACAAATAGCGATATCACGCAGTTAATCCTGCACGACAAAATTAATCGCAAACAATGAGTGATATTGAGCAAAGTAACAGTGAAGTGAAACGACGGTAAAAAGGATACAAGCGAGGATGTAGATAACAATGGGGCGAAGGGGCAGATTGGATAACCACGAGTAAAACGGCAAAAATAATGCCGCCCAAGGGCGGCATTATTCAATCTCTGAACCTGACGAATTAGATCAGGAAATCGTTCAGGTCTTTACCCAGTGCTACTTGAGCAGCAATGGCTTTCGGCATACGGCCTTGACCGGTCCAGGTTTTTTCCTGGCCATCTTCTTCGTACTTGTATTTAGCCGGACGCGGAGCACGCTTGCTCTTGGCAGCGCCAGTCGAAGCAGCCGGAGCTGCGGCAGTCGCCAGCAGCTCGCGAGGATCAATACCAGCCTGCTGCAGCATTTCGGTGAATTCATTCAGCTTGCGCTGACGCTCTTCCTGTTCAGCACGCTCCTGTTCAACAGAATCGGCGCGCTCTTGGTAAACCAGGTCAAACTTCTCTTTAGCTTCCAGCAGTTGCTCAAACGGCAGCTCACGAATAGCCGCACGCAGACTGCGAATGTTCAGCAGAACTTTCAGAAACTCGTTCATTATTTCCTCACAAAAAAGTCGGTTACAGGGATACCGTTTCAGAATAGCATGGACAATTCGCGAGAACATACAGTTTTTCTATATTAACGTTCTTTTTTTCTTAAATTTCACCATCAAGATCGAATGCTTGCCACTATCAATAACAAACTGGCTGGAATGCAGATCTTCTGGGTAGAGAGGTGATTACCATCTTGTGTTCAAGAAACATCGGTATTTCAAGACTCATTAATTTCCAGTTCAGCATCCAACAAAACTAACTCGGTAACCTGCTTTATAAGCCTGAGCGAACATTTCTACCATACGTTCAACATCATGTGACAAGACTATGCCTATCTGTTTAGCAATGAACACGTCTAGAACCTGTCCCTTCACCCGATGATGAAGGGGATACTCCCAATTGACTATCAACCCATTCGACACTTCCAACAAAATTACATATTAATCAATTAGTTGCAATCGCCACATGACATTTCAAATATGCCTTTCATAGCCCGTTTGACAGACGCATGCGTCCGAAAACAGACTGTTCAGATACTGGTTGTCCAGAAGGGAAAAAATAAAAAAGCCAGCCGTTTTTAAGGGCTGGCTTTCTATGTATCCAAATAGCACTATTTATTTTTGGTTATATTCTTGCCTGATTGGTCAACACCGGTAATCACTGCCTGTGAAGCAGACCCAGTTAAAAGGGGCTCGGTTGGATAGAGCTTAAGTGCTTCAGCTCGCATCGCATTGGCTTCCTCTGTACGACCCAATGCATTAAGCGCGATCACCATATTGGCGTATATGTTGGCACGGGGTGTATGGCGTACGAATGCCTGCCCCCACTCCAGATAAGCTTCCAGTTCGGTCTTGTTATTTGTCTGCAAGCCCACCATCAGACGAACTGAGTTCACATCAAACTCGACTCGGGTCAACCAAGCCATGGGATTGACGATATCAAGTAGCAAGGTCGGCTCTTTATACCCACCCCGTTCATATTTGGTGACTACCCATGCGGTGTGAATTGCTGTGAGCATAAAGGGAACGACCAGCAGCGGGATAGCGATCGCCATAAATCGCAGTAACAGCCATGGGCGGCACTCCATATCCCACCATGATGAGAAACCCTGACTCGCCAGGTTGGTCTCCTCAATTTCGGTATCGATGATATAAATCAGCGTCAGCAACAACCACCACAACACGATTGCATGGTAGAGAGGGTATTCCGTCTGGGTATGAAGCAAGATCGGTGTAACCAGAGCAAGCAGTCCCATGGCATTTACCCAACGCACACTCGCCAGACGCCATAATAATGCGCCCCCCATGATCACCATGCCGACCATGGGTGCAATACCGCCCTCAACAGCCCAATAGAGAAACTCGTTGTGGGGGTGGTCAAGATTGTACTCAATCTGCACCATGGACGGATTCAGTGCTTTATCAGCCATGTAGTGATGAAGAAAAACAGATTCAAAACTGCCGTATCCCCAACCACTCCAGGGAGCCTGTGCAATCAGTTTTGCCGCGTAAGGCCAGTAAATAGAGCGCATACCACCGGACTGATAGATCTCTAATCCGCGTTTTGCTCCAGCCAGCCAATATTGTGATAACAGGCCAATCGCTACAGCCAAAATAACCAGACCCAATATCCGCCATAGTAGTCGCTGTCGATAAAGCTGAGGCATCAGTAAAAACAGTGCTAGCAGACCGCCTAACTGCCCCACTCGGGATTGCAAAACAACGAGCAGCAGTGCTGCAGATAGAATGACGCCATAGCGCAACGCCATCAGCAATCGACCACCCTCTCGGCGTAATTCCAGCCAGATAGCAAGGGCAAGGCCAGTTGCCATAAACGTCGCCATCACGTTTGGCTGTTGAAAGATCCCGTAAGGGCGATTGGCCTTGGTGTCATAGCCAATCCAGTTACCTGGCGTCAACAGATAGAACTGCACCAGCCCCAGCACTGCCTCCATCGCGATCGCAATCAGGATGAGATAGAGCAAGCGATCACGCTGCGCCTTATCAAAGCGCCATTGATAGAGTCCAAACAAAAACAGCAGACCAGCAAAAAGTCCCAGCAATCGGGGAATGGCATAATCCTTGAGTGCAAAACCTGGATAGAGCATCGGGAGCAGTAGCAAGAGTGCCCCTATCCATAAGCCCGCTTGTAATGGAGAAAAGAGCAGACGGTGGCGTAAGGTCACCTTCCAAAGCCCCAATCCAATAACCAGCGAGGCAAACACCCATCCCCATGCGTTAAAGGGCAAATACAGCCCCGCACCACCAGGATTGTGCATAAAAAAGTGCATGCCCAACAACCAATAAGCGATAAAAAGTACGCCAAACAAACCACCTAGGTATTTAATCATCATGCATTCCTAGCATAATTCTGCAGATTGCCATATCTCTTGGGTAGGTAATAAAAGGGCGAGCAGTTTACAACTGCTCGCCCTGTTTGATGAAAAAAGATTAGCTCTATGCAACTTTTTATTACTGCAACTCAGTCAAGCCGTAAAGACCATTCTTGCGGCTCAACATCTGGCCTCCATCCCGTGTCAAAGGAACCCATCCAATGCTTCCTTTCGCGGTTGTTGGTTTGAGCAGCATCAAATCAAACGGTATCGTGACATAAATTCCTTTGGTAAAGCTACCTTCACCATACTCGTCTGCAGAAACATTGGTAAATGTTGCATACCCCCCCAAGACAACACCCGAATCAAACCGTTTTGAGAAGTCGAATGTAGCGCCTTTGTCACCAGCCAGATACTGACCTACGGAGACTTTAGCAGTGACATTACTCACAAATGGTAACTGCCAATACGCAGTAACATGTCCGGTCATCACATCGTAATCAGCCATTTTCAGGGTGTTGTTCCAGTCTCGCTGTTTCACCCAGTTTGCATCAACACCAATAGCCCAAGTCTTACCATATGGACGATAAAGCACCTCACTCCCGACCCCGGCATACATCATCTCCAAATATCCACCATAAGCTTGCCCGTACCAATCTTGAGCAAGTGGTTGCATATGGGTTAACTGCAAGTTGTTGAGTAATACATTAGAAGAATCGACATACTCACGAATCCACGTCCGAACCCGTGGTAAGGCAGCGCCATCTGGAGGAGGAGCTTTATAATTGAACTCATCGTAGTTATTAACCAGATTAACAAACAGCGTACTTTGCAAACTGTTGTTTTCATTTATACGCCAATCAGCATTTGCATTAATGCCTAACTGATACATATAGAAAGACTCAGCACCACCAAATGATTGCGTTAGGTCTGGGTCAAAAGAGTATGAAAATGACTTGCGCTCAGATGAGTAGATAGATTCTCCCTGAATTTTTCCTGCAGCCTGAACCGTCGATTTTTCATGTTGTTCTTCTCCCAACACCTGTACCACATTGGCACGACGAACAGATGGGAGATCGATGCGGGTTTCTTGCAACTGGAAGTTCGCCTTACGTTCAACAACATTCAGCTCATCGACCGTACCCGGCAAATAATTTGCGGCTAACAAAGAGGTTCTCTTCATCGCCTCATTCTGATCGCGATACTTGCTCTGCGTGCCGATGACAGTCACAGAATTGGTGGTTGTGTAAAACTCTGTATCCTGCCAACCAGCATTCTCTTTCAAATCGGCGGTTAGTGCCTTCCACTTAACATCAGTCAAGGTGGCAGGAACTTGGTCAGGCTGATAAATGGGTCTCGGCTGATCAATATGAGCGGGTTTCATATCATTAAAGTTAGTCCGAAAAGTCACCCCCCACATCAAGGTGTTTCCTCTCTGCCAGCTTAGATGGCTATCCATATTCTCGAAAACTCGGTACACAGCCCCGACATTCCAAGGTGAATCTTGATAAATATGGCCAGCGAACTCCTTGCTATAATCATTGCCATCATATTCCAGCTTCAACCTGAGTGGCTGCCATGGTGTTTGATACTCAACACCGCCAAAGAGTGCTGCTGGCCCATGAAACAAGCTATCAAACTCAAACTTACCACCATTACCAGAGAAGCTATTATTTCTTTGACACCAGCTATCTTTATACTCACAAAATGGGTTTTTAATATTACCACTTTCGGCCATATTTCCCCAGCCGATACCGATAGTAAAATCAAATGGTCCATACCGCTTGCTGGCCGTCACAAATTCACTATCAAAGAGACCGGTCCCCATTAGATCTCTAAAGCCAACTGAAACCTGTGGCAGATAGTTAGATTCTTGCCAAAGACGGAACTTGAAATCCATCCCTTTATCTTTATAGGTTTGATCACCACTAAAATCTTCGTAGGGACTGTATTTTTTTGTTCTTACATCGGTATATCTCAGTGTTGCTTCAAACCAGTCAAATGGCTGCGCAGAGATAGACCATCGACGATATTGGTCATTATCAACATAGTTGGCACTGAACTCACCTGTTTTAGCCATTCGTGCGGTAGGCATTTGAAGCAGACCCACACCACCGAAATCACCTTGTGAAGGACCATAAGGATCAATAACAGACTCTGCAGCACAAACAGCTCCTGAAACAAAGATCGCAATATATTTCAATTTAGGCAGCATTATTCTGGTACTCGATTAGCAAGCAGACTGGCAATACGAATATTGATATCTTTATATTGCTCTGGAAGGATTTGGGGATCAAAACCGACAAAGAGCGTAGCACCCGCCATAGGTTCACGATGCAGTTTGTTCCAATTCGCAACAGGAACCTGGCTGATAGAACCGTCAGGCTGGATCAGAAATGCTTCATACTGCGCAGCGCCAGCCAACAAGCGGTAATCCTGCCAATAGCTTGCCAAACTGGCACCAGGCTGAAGTGGCTGTTTACTGCGACCGTTAATCAGTCCCACGAAGTAGATAAAATCGGGCCTTGAAGCAAGGAAAAGGGTGTACTGCCCTTTTAATAGTGGATTACCATGCGGGTCAATTCTGGACTTGGCAGGATCTAATGCGATTGACAAACGGCCACTGACAGGAACTTTGTCCAGCTCTTGTAGTAACTGCTGGGTTGACTGGATCAATACGCCTTTGTCACCCTCTCGCATCCAAAATACCTGGAGAGCTTTAAGATCCTTTAGCAATTGTTCTTTAGTCGCCTGAAATTCCGCAATGGTCTTTTCATTCGCTATTTGTGCGGTACGCCAATAGATATCTTTAGGCAATTGAACATTAAATAACAAGTCTGAAAGTCTGGCTCCATCATGCAACTCAATCTTCGCTGTAGCATGACGCTCAAAAATCACGTTTACATCAGCTTGAGCCAAAGCAAAAAATGGTATGAGACCGATCGTCAGGTATCTTTTCATAATGCGTACGGCTTTAATATTGTCATTTCAATCACCGGTAAGTCCGGCCCCAATTGCTGCTGGCTTTTTAATACTCTGCCCGTACTAGGCTCAAACCAATAGTAATTATGCCAAGAGTTCTGGTCATGTCCGACACGGACCAACTCGTCAATCAACATAACATCATGTGACTTATCAAGGATTAACAACTTTTCTGGAACAGCAGATATAAACTTAGCCCGCATGTTATATCCACTCACATAATCCTTTTCCCACTCGGCAGTATACTGCCAAGACATATCATTCAGGTTCAAAGATATATCGGGTAAATTTACCATTTTTTGCAATGGATCAGGCCAAGATGATGCCACTAAATAGAGATCATTTTCCAAACCCACCGTCTTGTGTAGCCGACCTGATTTGGTAACAAAAAGCTTATTATCAGAGCTCACCCAGCTCAATGAACCATCAGGATCTGCAAACGCAAGCACAACCAATGCCTGTGGATTATCACCCACTCGCAGATAGGCGCTCGCATAAGGTAATTCACGTATTTTTTCAGACGTAACCTCCACATCATCCATTCCCAAAAGGGCATAGCGGAGAGTTGCATAGGTATCTAAACTGGTGGCGGAACAACCACTCAAGAGTAACAATCCCAAAGGTATAAACAAACGAAGAGAAAACATAGATGGGTTACTCAGTGGAATGGGAAAATAATTGCAAAGCGACAAAAATAAGGCTGCCAATGTGGCAGCCTTATTACAATATCAAACAACTTATTTAGTAGCAGTTGTTGTGTTAGTGCTGGTACTGGTGGAGTCGTCATTCGCATTAGAAACAACAACTGCCGCCAGTGCGGCGGCACCGACACCAACAGCAACCAGAGTGGTGGTGCCAACAGCTGCGGTACCTGCTACCCCAGTGGAGCCAGCAG
>OEQN01000288.1_pt1 | contig 13041 bp, 9 predicted proteins | sample 1539781 | NCBI WGS metagenome assembly OEQN01 (sample SAMEA3891236, study PRJEB23780) | metagenome | biome: terrestrial biome; feature: animal house; material: water of meat washing | place: Italy | collected 2015-05-12 | reverse complement strand
CGTCCAACCAGAGCAACCGTCTTCCCTGCCGGAATTTTCAGGTTGATGTTACGCAATGCTGGTACGTCACGTCCCGGATAAGTAAAGGTGACATTGCGGAATTCCACGTCGCCAGTCGCACGCTCGATCACGCGCTTACCTTCGTCTTTCTCCTGCTCACTGTCCAGAATGGTAAACAGCGTCTGACAAGCCGCCATACCGCGCTGGAACTGGGCGTTAACGTTGGTCAGTGATTTCAGCGGACGCATCAGTGCAATCATTGAAGAGAAAACAACGGTAATCGTACCGGCAGTCAGGCTATCCATGACACTTGGGAAGCTCGCCGCATACAGAACAAACGCCAGCGCCAAAGAGGCGATCAGCTGAATGATCGGATCAGAGATGGAAGAGGCTGAAACCATTTTCATCCCCTGAAGACGCATTCGGTTGCTGACTTTATCAAAGCGTTTCGTTTCCACTTCCTGACCACCGAAAATCAATACTTCTTTGTGGCCCTTCAGCATTTGTTCTGCGCTGGTGGTCACCTGCCCCATGGTGTTCTGCATGTTTTTACTGATGTTGCGAAAACGCTTCGATACAACGCGAATCGCAATCGAAACAATCGGTGCCAGCACAATCAAAATGATCGACAGTTGCCAACTGTAATAGAACATCATGATGAACAGGCCGATGATCGACGCACCTTCACGCACAACAGTAATCAGTGCGCCGGAAGAAGAAGAAGCAACCTGTTCGGAATCGTAGGTGATACGTGACAACAGCGTACCCGTTGACTGTTTGTCAAAGAATGAAACCGGCATTCCCATCATGTGACCAAACAGGCGGCGACGCATGGTCATTACCACCTTTCCTGATACCCAGGAGATACAGTAGCTGGAGACATAGCTGGTGATACCACGTAAAATCATCAGCCCGATCACCACCAGCGGCATCCACACCAGCACGGAGCGATCTGTTTTACCAAAGCCATCATCAAGAAGTGGCTTAAGGAGCGATAACATGAAGGTATCGCTGGCTGCGTTGAGGATTAACGCTACGCCCGCCACGATCAGACCCGCTTTAAAAGGCGCAATGGTTGGCCACAGTCGGCGGAATGTCTGCCACGTAGAGAGATCTTTGTCGTTATGCATTCAAAAAACCAGCATTTGTTGAAATAGCCGCATATTCTACCCGTTATCCACTGGCACGCCAAACCACTGATGATACCAACGAGGTAAAATTTGCTCTCTGAGGCTGCTAATCCGCCAGCCTTGCGCTGAAAAATTGACCGTCACTTGACCCTGATGTGGAGTATCAAGCCACTTATAACCTTGTTGTTGATAGCGATGCTTAACTTTGTTAGAGGGCAGTCGCCATGCGTTATAGCGCGATGCCGATGCGAGTGCCACTTTTCCATTCACTCGCTGAATTAATGGCAACGATGATGAGGTATTACTGCCATGGTGAGGTACCTGAAGCAATGTTGCCTGCACTTGCTGCCAGTAACGGCTTAGCATCTTTTGTTCAGCGGGGGCTTCAATATCACCGGTTAGAAGAATGCTATTCGTCCCGTCATCAACCTTAACCACACAGGAATGGTTATTTCCTTTATCGTTGCTAGCTTGTAAAGGCCAGTGCGCGCTGAAACGCAATCCTTGCCATTGCCACGCTTCGCCACGCACACAGGGCTGATGATGTTCCCAGTTTAACGGACTTCTGATCCATAACATCGGCCATGTGTGCAATATTGAGTCCAGCCCTCCCCGGTGATCCAGATGTTCATGACTCAGAATAACGCCTTCCGGTTCAAGATTATGCCAGTGGAGCCAGGGGATAATCAGTTGTTGCCCACTATCCCCTTCAGGCCAGGCCAGTCCTGTGTCATAGAGAATCGCTTTGCCGTTTCTGGCTATCACCATTGCCAGCCCTTGCCCGACATCAAGCATGTACACTTGCCACTCGTCAGGTCGAGGTTTTTGCCACAGCGGCCAGCACATCAGCAAGCCTCCAGCCACACACATTGCTGGCAACGTTCGCCAGGCGTTTAATCGCCATACCACCAGTAAGAACCATGGGGAAAATGATAGCCATTGCCAACATTCAGCAATGTTGATCCACCCTTCCGGCAAACTCTTTAACCCCCAGAAAAGTAAAGCCAAAGACCGGTCGGCAAGAAACCATAACCCTTGCTCCAGGATTAACGGCCCGCTTAAATGCACAACCATCGCGGCGAGGATCAACGGAACCGTGATAAATGTCACCAAGGGAATTGCTAATAGATTTGCAATAAACGAGGTCAGACTAATGCCATGAAATATGACGATTTGCACGGGCATAAGCAGAAGTGTGATTCCCAGTTGCAGATGGATGAGGGAAACAACTGCACGCAATACCGGCGGCAGTTGCCACTCAGGACAGGGAAACCACTGATACCAAAATATCAATGCCGCGACCGCAGCGGCAGAGAGCCATAAACTTTGCGAGAGAATGGCAACAGGATCCATCAGCAAAATTGCCACCAGACAACATATCCATACATCCCAGCCACTCCATTGTCGCCCACTTAACTTAAGCATTCCCCACGTAGCAAGCGCCACCATGGTACGCAATGCAGGAGGTTGCATTCCCGTCAACCAGGCATAAAAAGCAGCACAGCAGATTCCACCAATTAATGGCATTTGCCAGTGGATCCAGCGCCCAGGCAGAAAAATTTGTCCACTGCGAATGAGTCCGGCAGCCAGCAACGCCGCAAAAGCGATGTGCAATCCCGATATCGCCATTAAATGCGCCGTTCCAGTATCACGCATGATATTTTTGATTTCTTTGGGGACGGATAACCGTTCCCCCATACCTAAACCAAGAATAACCGCATTCCACGGATAGGGTTGCAGCGTTGTTTGTAGTGACGCCAGATACTGTGCACGCAGGCTACAATTCGGTTCAATGACACTTGCCTGCAGAAAGCGGCCGGTGAGCGGCTGATGCTGGGCAATGGCATAACGCTGGCTATCAAAACCGCCATCATTAAGTTGACCATGAACTGCACGAACTTTGAGTTTCATTGACCACAGTTGTCCAGCACAAACCGCTTGCGGAAGATATTCGCCATACAGCACAAGGCCTGGCGCAGGGAATATACGTCGACCTTGTAGATGAGTAATTTGACCGTAATGAGTGGTCATGCCGTCAGTTGCAGTGATCTCAACAATTGCATCCTGCGTCGCGCCAGTTAAGGTTTCTCCTGCCCACAAAATTTGCTTTGCTGATAATATGCCCCAAACGAAAAACAGCAACGTCAGCGCGATATAACGGACGGTTTTAACAGGGATAAATGCCAGTACGCAGGCGAAGAGAGTCAGAAACGCAAGGGTTAATGTCCCAGGCAATTGGGGCAAAATCAGCAACGGAAAAATTCCGCAAATTATGCATACGCCGACTGTCGTTATTTTCATGCACCCCTCCCTGTTTATGGAAAGTGTGCAACTTTGTTGAGCGGTTGTCTGGTGGGAATTTTGCGTTCCCCGAGGCACGTTCAGAAGAATTTAACGAAAGGGTGAAAACTGTTCAAAACTCTGCGAGGCAGCTTCCAGTTCCTGATTAGAGAAATGAAAAAAGCACCCGACAGGTGCTTTTCTCTCGTTCAAGTTTGAGTAAAAAACTTAACCGTAAATATTGGCGCGATCGCGCAGTTCTTTACCTGGTTTAAAGTGAGGAACGTATTTTCCTTCCAGTTCTACTTTATCGCCAGTCTTCGGATTACGTCCGGTACGTGGTGCGCGGTAGTGCAAAGAGAAACTGCCGAAACCGCGGATTTCAATACGCTCGCCCTGCGCAAGAGTCGAGGCCATATGCTCCAGCATCTCTTTTACTGCATCTTCAACCGTCTTGGCGGGAATGTGCGATTGCTGGGTGGCAAGTCTTTCTATCAATTCTGACTTGGTCATGATTCCTCCGGTTCCTTAAAGGCAAATTTAGCGGCTGCTGTTGCTGCATTGATTAAGGGCGGCCGTAGCCGCCCTTAGTGCTTGATTACAGGACGAAACCTGCAATCTGTCAAGTAAACTCAACAAACTTCGGAATAAAAATCCCGAAGAGTCAGAGAATTACTCGCCTTTAGCTGCTTTGAAAGCTTCAGCCATTGCGTTGTTGGAGAAGTTTGCATCTTCCTGTTTGTTAACAGTTGCGATTGCATCTTTCTCATCAGCTTCGTCTTTCGCACGAACAGACAGGCTGATTGCGCGGTTTTTACGATCAACGCCGGTGAATTTAGCTTCAACTTCGTCGCCAACGCTCAGAACCAGGGTAGCGTCTTCAACGCGGTCACGGGATGCTTCAGAAGCACGCAGGTAACCTTCAACGCCGTCAGCCAGTTCTACGGTTGCGCCTTTAGCGTCAACTGCAGTTACTTTACCGGTTACGATAGCGCCTTTCTTGTTCAGAGCAACCCAGTTGTTGAACGGATCTTCTGCGAGCTGTTTAACGCCCAGGGAGATACGTTCACGTTCTGCGTCAACCTGCAGAACAACTGCAGCGATTTCGTCGCCTTTTTTGTATTCACGAACTGCTTCTTCGCCTGCAACGTTCCAGGAGATGTCAGACAGGTGAACCAGGCCGTCGATGCCGCCGTCCAGGCCGATGAAGATACCGAAGTCAGTGATAGACTTGATTTTACCTTCAACACGGTCGCCCTTGTTGTGGGTTTCCGCGAACTGCTGCCACGGGTTAGCTTTGCACTGTTTCAGACCCAGGGAGATACGACGACGTTCTTCGTCGATATCCAGAACCATAACTTCCACTACATCGCCAACGTTAACAACTTTGGACGGGTGGATGTTTTTGTTGGTCCAATCCATTTCGGAAACGTGTACCAGGCCTTCAACGCCTTCTTCGATTTCAACGAAGCAGCCGTAGTCGGTCAGGTTGGTCACGCGACCAGTCAGTTTGGTACCTTCCGGATAACGTTTAGCGATAGCTACCCACGGATCTTCGCCCAGCTGTTTCAGGCCCAGGGATACACGGGTACGTTCGCGGTCGAACTTCAGCACTTTAACAGTGATTTCGTCGCCCACGTTGACGATTTCGCTCGGATGCTTAACGCGTTTCCAGGCCATGTCAGTGATGTGCAGCAGGCCGTCAACGCCGCCCAGATCAACGAATGCACCGTAGTCAGTGAGGTTCTTAACGATACCTTTAACTTCCATGCCTTCCTGCAGGTTTTCCAGCAGCTGATCGCGCTCTGCGCTGTTTTCGGATTCGATAACGGCACGACGAGAAACAACAACGTTGTTGCGCTTCTGATCCAGCTTGATTACTTTGAATTCAAGCTCTTTGCCTTCCAGGTGCAGAGTGTCACGCACCGGACGAACGTCTACCAGAGAACCTGGCAGGAACGCACGAATACCGTTCAGCTCAACAGTGAAGCCGCCCTTAACTTTGCCGTTGATAACACCGGTAACAGTTTCAGCATCTTCGTAAGCTTTTTCCAGCGTGATCCAGGCTTCGTGACGTTTAGCTTTCTCACGGGACAGCAGAGTTTCACCGAAGCCGTCTTCTACTGCGTCCAGAGCAACGTCAACTTCGTCACCTACCTGGATTTCCAGCTCGCCCTGGGCGTTTTTGAACTGCTCAGCCGGGATGGCGGACTCAGATTTCAGACCAGCGTCAACCAGTACTACGTCTTTGTCGATAGCAACAACAACGCCACGAACGATAGAACCCGGGCGGGTTTCGATTTCTTTTAAGGACTCTTCAAAGAGTTGAGCAAAAGATTCAGTCATGTTTAATCTTCAGGTTTATATTTAACGTCCACCTGGCTCCATGCCGGATGGGGTTGTTTAACATACCCGCTGTCATTCCATTGCAACGGGGGTACTGCAAATTCGGTCGCTTATGCGAGAGCCAATTTCTGGCGCGCGTATTGTAGCGCTTTTTCAATCACTTGCTCAATGCTTAAGGTGGTGGAATCCAACACTAAAGCATCGGCTGCCGGAACCAGTGGCGCTACCGCTCGGTTACGATCGCGGTCGTCGCGTTCTTTGATCTCGGCCAAAAGGCGCTCAAAGTTAACACTAAAGCCCTTCTCCTGCAACTGTAGCATGCGGCGATGCGCACGTTCTTCCGAGGAGGCGTCAAGGAAAATTTTCACTGGCGCATCAGGGAATACCACCGTTCCCATGTCGCGGCCATCGGCAATCAAGCCTGGTAATTCGCGAAACGCGCGTTGGCGACGCAATAATGCTTCACGAACGCGTGGGAATGCCGCGACTTGTGAAGCTGCATTCGCCACTTCCTGAGTACGAATTTCGCCGCTGACATCTTCCCCTTCGAGGATCACTTCCAGATTGCCATTGGTCGACACAAAACGTACATCCAGATGGGATGCCAGCGGCACCAGCGCATCTTCCGATGCAACATCAACATGGTGATGTAATGCCGCCAGTGCCAGTACGCGATAAATTGCACCCGAGTCCAGCAGATGCCATTGCAACGCTTCCGCCATAGCCTTACACAAGGTGCCTTTCCCTGCACCGCTTGGGCCATCAATGGTAATAACCGGGGCAATTGCCGTCATCTTTATCTCCTTAAAACAGGCGTACCGTTAACATAACCGCGCGCATTATACGCGCCGACGCCACAAATCGTTAACGTTGTGTGCAAAAACCAGTTTTGTCTGTATTCAGATGGGGATTTATTGCGCAATTATAGCGGGCTGGCAGAAGACCAGCCCGAAAGATGACAATGATTTACTTACCAGAGGCGATACGATCACGGATGTGTTGCGCACGCTCTGTTGATGGTGGGTGAGAGTCAAACATGGACTGGGTGCGACCGCCATCCAGGCTAGCCAGTTTTTCAAAGCTGCCAACCAGCCCCTGGGTGCTGATGCCACGTTTCTTCAACAGATCAAAGGAGAAATCATCTGCTTCGGACTCTTTATCACGGGAGTATTTAGCATTGATAGCGCCTTCTGCGATATCACCTAATTGTGAGCGGGAAAGCTGGGAAGCCACACCGCTGGTAGCTGAAATGGCATCGCGTGCGGCAACGATCGCATAAGAAGCTTTCATTTCAGCCAGCGAGTGACCCAACGCGACGTGGCCCAGTTCATGGCCCAGAACGCCTTCAATTTCGTTGTCATTCATCATGTCCATCAGGCCACTGTAGACACGAACACAGCCGTTCGCCATCGCCCATGCGTTGACGTCGCTGGTCATATAAACCTTATAGTTGACCGGCGTGCCATTAATATTGTTACCCAATGCTTTGGCGATTTTTGCCAGACGTTTACCGTACTTGCTGGATTTACTTGCGACTTGATTGCCGCTGTCCATTTCGGCACAGCCCTGATTGGCAATCGCTTTTGCATCGGCATCGCTTAATGTTGCTGCTTTATAGGCATTTAAACCGGAGCTGATAGCCATATTGGTATCAATACCGTGGGTATTTTGACACCCTGTCAGTAATGCTGCAGAGGCCGCAATCGCCAGCAGTAATTTAGTATTCTTCATGTGAATCATCCGTTGATTAATCATATATAAATATTATGTATCAACAACTTACATTGACAAGCGACGCTACCATTAATCAAAATGACTCACAAGGTCCGAAAAAAAACGCCGGCAATGTGCCGACGTTTTGATAAAGAAAGATTTGGCTATTTATCGCCCGTTGTTCATTCAGGCTGCCTGGCTAATCCGCGCCAGCTGCTCGAAATAATCCGGAAATGTTTTGGCCGTGCATTTGGGATCAAGAATCGTCACTGGTGTATCTGACAACGCCACCAGCGAGAAACACATCGCCATCCGGTGATCATTGTATGTCGCGATCTCGGCAAAGTTCAGTTTTTCCGGTGGAGTGATACGAATGTAATCGTGCCCCTCTTCTACTTCCGCACCGACTTTACGCAGTTCTGTTGCCATCGCAAACAGGCGATCGGTCTCTTTAACACGCCAGTTATAGATATTGCGCAGCGTGGTGGTGCCTTTTGCAAATAACGCCGCCGTGGCAATGGTCATCGCCGCATCGGGAATATGGTTCATATCCATATCAATAGCGTTCAGTTCACCACGCGTGCAGGAAATATAATCATCGCCCCAGCAAATGGTCGCGCCCATTTTTTCCAGCACATCAGCAAAGCGAATATCACCCTGCATACTGTTACGTCCAATACCGGTCACTTTTACAGTGCCGCCTTTGATTGCTGCTGCTGCCAGAAAGTAAGAAGCCGAAGATGCATCGCCTTCGACCAAATAAGTACCCGGAGACTGATAAGACTGCCCGCCTTTTACGACAAATTGTTGATAGTGCTGATTTTCAATTTCAACACCAAACGTCTTCATCAGATTGAGTGTGATGTCGATATAAGGTTTAGAAACCAGATCGCCTTTAATACGAATCACCGTATCTTCCGGCGCAAGAGGCGCAGTCATTAACAGTGCGGTGAGGAATTGGCTGGAAACGGAGCCATCAACGTCAACGTTGCCGCCAGTAAAGCCGCCCTGTAAACGCAATGGCGGATAATTTTCTTGTTCCAGGTAAGTGATCTTCGCCCCGCCCAGGCGCAGCGCATCCACCAGATGACCAATCGGGCGCTCTTTCATACGCGGCTCACCGGTCAGCACAATATCATTGCTACCCAGACAAAGAGCTGCCGCCAGCGGGCGCATTGCCGTTCCGGCGTTTCCGAGGAACAACTCCAGGGCACCTTCTGCGTGTAATGGACCGCCGTTACCGATAATTTCGCAACGCGTACGATCAGCTGAAAGCGTATAGCTTACCCCTAACGCTGCTAATGCATTCAGCATATGGCGCACGTCATCGCTATCCAGCAGATTGGTTAATACTGTTTTGCCGTGTGCTAATGCCGCCAGCAATAAAGCGCGGTTAGAAACGCTCTTGGAACCGGGCAGATTAATAGTGCCATCGACACGAGCGATGGGTTGTAACGTCAGGGATTCCATGAACTCAACTCTCTACAACAGAAATAAAAACCCCACAGGCTGGCTGTGGGGATTAAGCAAAATTTCGGCATTAACCGTGACGGCGTTCGAACTCAACCATGAAGTCTGTCAGCGCTTTAACGCCTTCCAGCGGCATGGCGTTATAAATAGACGCACGCATTCCGCCGACCACTCGGTGACCTTTCAGCGCATGTAAGCCCGCAGCGAAAGACTCTTCGAGGAACAATTTATCAAGCGCGCTATCCGCCAACTGGAACGGCACGTTCATCCGCGAACGGTTAGCTTTCGCCACGTCATTGCGGTAGAAATCGCTGTTATCAATCACCCCATATAGCAGTTCTGCTTTTTGCTGATTGATTTTATCCATTTCAGCTACACCGCCGTTCGCTTTCAGCCATTTAAAGACCAGACCAGATAGATACCAGGCAAATGTCGGCGGCGTGTTAAACATGGAGCCGTTATCGTTGAGGATGGAATAATCCAGAATCGACGGACACGCGATATTCGCTTTGCCCAGCAAATCTTCACGAACGATGACGATTGTCAGGCCAGCCGGGCCGATATTTTTCTGCGCGCCAGCGTAAATTACACCATAACGGCTGACATCAATCGGACGGGAAAGAATGGTTGAAGAGAAGTCGGCGGCGACCACCACATCTTTGCCGAAGTCTGGCGTTTCGTCGATGGCGATACCGTCGATGGTTTCATTCGGGCAGTAATGCATATAAGCAGCATTATCAGAGAGTTGCCATTCACGCATTGGCTTAACCGCGCGCAGACCATCAACAGTCACTTTGGCGTCAAAGACATTAGGCGTGCAGTATTTTTTCGCTTCTTTAATGGCACTTGCCGCCCAGTAACAGGCATCAACATAATCTGCGGTGGTTTTATCACCGAGAATATTCAGCGGTACCGCAGCAAACTGACCGCGACCACCGCCATGGCAGAATAATACCTTGTAGTTGGAGGGGACATTAAGAAGATCGCGAAAATCCTTCTCGGCTTCCTCTGCAACCTGAATGAACTCTTTGCCACGGTGACTCACTTCCATCACCGACGTACCAAGACCGTTCCAGTCGCGCAGTTCCTGTTGAGCCTGTTTAAGCACCTCTGCCGGTAGCATTGCCGGACCAGAACTAAAATTGAAGATTTGAGCCATTTCCCCTCACCACGTTGCGTTGCTATTAACCCGCGGTCAATCGATTGCGACCACAGGTAATACATTATTCCTGTGGCTATCGGTTTTATCATTCAGTGACACACATCGCAATGAGTAAAACCGTTGAGGGCAAAAATGTGGCTTGCATCACACAAAAGAATCTCTCGGATTATTAGCAAAAAGCCGATGTTTTTACTGTCAGGTCACCCGTTTTTCCCGACTTGCCTTCGTCCATTCTGGATTTGCACAGCGCGGACATAATTGTTTTTCCCCCGCGTTCATATGAATGATTTCACTACAACGAATACAGGCATAGTCCGCCGACTCCGGCACCACTTTGTAACGCTGCGTACAATCACTGGGTAAAATAAGTAAACCCGGTTTCACCTTGTCATCTTCAAAGAAATAGACACTGATTTGCCCGTTGGTTTCGAGAATCGCCAGACGTACCTGCCCCAGCTGCTCCACGCCACGCAATCGTAGCTCCATAAAGAACTCAAATTCCGTCATGTTGGAGTTATTGAGTTTCGACCAGGCCAGCTCGCCATCTTCAATAATGACAACCGGCTTGCCTTCCAGAAGATCTTCCAGTTTTTCACTGTGCGCCATCAACCACATTACCAGGCGGTATAACAACGCCAGAGTAATAAAGACGATAAGTACCGGGACCATCGGCACATCATCATAAAACGCCACATCTCCCGCCGCTGAACCCAGTGTCAGAATGATTAACACTTCAAACAGCGACATCTGCCGCACACCGCGTCTTCCGGTCATTTTGAGGAACAAAAAGACCAGTACAAAGGTATAAAGACTACGTAGTGCAACTTCGCCAAGGAAATCAAAAGGCACTTTATCAAATGCCATACGGTGGAGATCGAACGCCTTCATTTTTATGCTCTTATCGTGGTTTATCCGCTAAAAGCATAGTCAACAGTTCATCGGCATGGCGGCGGTGATAGCGCCTTTGAGATAAAACCCGTATTATTGCGCGCTTTCCGTACGACTAAAGTGATTTTCATGACGCAAACATTTATCCCCGGCAAAGATGCCGCTCTGGAAGATTCCATCGCTCGCTTCCAGCAAAAACTTTCAGACCTCGGCTTTCAGATTGAAGAGGCCTCCTGGCTGAATCCTGTGCCTAACGTCTGGTCTGTACATATTCGCGACAAAGAGTGCGCACTGTGTTTTACCAACGGTAAAGGCGCAACCAAAAAAGCGGCGCTGGCTTCTGCACTCGGTGAATATTTCGAGCGTCTCTCAACCAACTACTTTTTTGCTGATTTCTGGCTGGGCGAAACCATCGCCAACGGTCCGTTCGTGCATTATCCCAACGAAAAATGGTTCCCACTGACCGAAAATGACGATGTGCCAGAAGGGCTGCTCGATGACCGTCTGCGCGCATTTTACGATCCGGAGAATGAACTGACCGGCAGCATGCTGATTGACCTACAATCCGGTAACGAAGATCGTGGTATTTGCGGCCTGCCGTTTACGCGTCAGTCCGACAATCAGACCGTTTATATTCCGATGAATATCATTGGTAACCTGTACGTCTCCAACGGTATGTCCGCAGGTAATACCCGCAACGAAGCACGCGTTCAGGGATTGTCTGAAGTTTTCGAACGCTACGTGAAAAACCGCATTATTGCTGAAAGCATCAGCTTGCCGGAAATCCCGGCAGACGTGCTGGCGCGTTACCCAGCGGTGGTTGAAGCCATCGAAACGCTGGAAGCGGAGGGTTTCCCAATCTTCGCTTATGACGGTTCGCTTGGCGGCCAGTATCCGGTGATTTGCGTGGTACTGTTCAATCCTGCTAACGGTACCTGCTTTGCCTCATTCGGTGCGCATCCTGATTTTGGCGTTGCACTGGAACGTACCGTGACCGAGTTGCTGCAAGGTCGTGGCCTGAAAGATTTGGATGTGTTTACTCCGCCAACCTTCGATGATGAAGAAGTCGCTGAACATACCAACCTCGAAACGCACTTTATCGATTCCAGCGGTTTAATCTCCTGGGACCTGTTCAAGCAGGATGCCGATTATCCGTTTGTGGACTGGAATTTCTCCGGCACCACGGAAGAAGAGTTCGCCACACTGATGGCTATCTTCAACAAAGAAGATAAAGAAGTTTATATTGCCGATTACGAGCATCTGGGCGTTTATGCTTGCCGTATTATCGTGCCTGGCATGTCCGATATTTATCCGGCTGAAGATCTGTGGCTGGCGAATAACAGTATGGGCAGCCATTTACGTGAAACGATTCTTTCGTTACCAGGCAGCGAGTGGGAAAAAGAAGATTACCTGAACCTCATCGAGCAACTGGATGAAGAAGGTTTTGATGACTTTACCCGCGTGCGTGAGCTGTTGGGTCTGGCGACCGGGTCGGATAACGGTTGGTACACCCTGCGTATCGGTGAATTAAAAGCCATGCTGGCGCTGGCTGGTGGCGATCTGGAACAGGCTCTGGTCTGGACCGAATGGACGATGGAGTTTAACTCATCAGTATTTAGTCCGGAACGCGCCAACTATTATCGCTGCCTGCAAACGTTGTTATTACTGGCACAGGAAGAAGATCGCCAGCCGCTGCAATATCTGAATGCGTTTGTTCGCATGTACGGCGCAGATGCCGTAGAAGCCGCCAGTGCGGCAATGAGCGGCGAAGCGGCGTTTTACGGCCTGCAACCGGTAGATAGCGATCTGCACGCGTTTGCTGCACATCAGTCGTTGTTGAAGGCCTACGAAAAGCTGCAGCGCGCCAAAGCAGCATTCTGGGCAAAATAAAATCAAATAGCCTACGCAATGTAGGCTTAATGATTCGTCTGAGTTATATTACGGGGCGTTTTTTTAATGCCCCGCTTTACATATATTTGCATTAATAAAATAATTGTAATTATAAGGTTAAATATCGGTAATTTGTATTTAATAAATACGATCGATATTGTT
>OEQN01000287.1_pt1 | contig 13073 bp, 14 predicted proteins | sample 1539781 | NCBI WGS metagenome assembly OEQN01 (sample SAMEA3891236, study PRJEB23780) | metagenome | biome: terrestrial biome; feature: animal house; material: water of meat washing | place: Italy | collected 2015-05-12 | reverse complement strand
GTGTATCTCACTGACCCCAACTTTCATAAAATAAAAGTTAATACCCCAGATGAACACGACTGCGAAGGCAGCAAGTTTATCTTTTAAAAGCATATGTAATTTCCTAAAGACGTGGATGACCTGTACTTGGTACAGGTCATTGTGTTTGAGGATTAAATTTTGGTTTGTTTGGCAGGGATGAGCGTATTCAGTTGTGTACTTTGATGACGTAATTTAATCAGCTCTATGTAATCACGAATAATGAAGATACAGAACAGGATGCCTGCACTTGCGATACCGAACCAGAACGCTTTTTGAAGACTAGGAATAAAAGCCATGGCAGCAAAGATGGAAAGCATGCCGATGATTGCAAAATAACTGAGGTATGGGAAACACCACATACGAACTTTTAAACGTTCAGGTGCTACACGCTCTAAGTGGCGACGCAAACGGATTTGCGAGAATGCAATCACGATATAGACAAATAAGGCTACAGTTCCATAAGATTCGACCAAGAAAGGGAAAACAGCATCTGGTGAGAAGTATGAAGCTAGAATTGATAGATAACCAAACAATGTGCTGAATAGGATGGCACGAATTGGAACACCATTTTTTGAAAGTTTAGTTAAGCTACGAGGTGCATCACCATTTTGGGTTAACGCAAACAACATACGGCTCGCAGCATAAACACCAGAATTTAAACAACTAAGCACCGCTACGAGAATTACGACATTCATAATGTCTGCAACAAACGGAATATTAAGAACTTTTAATGCACTTACATAAGGCGTCGCAATTTCTGGACTATTCCAAGGAACGATACATACCACTAATAAAATTGAGCAAACATAGAAAATAAGTACACGTGAAATTACAGATTGAGTTGCTTTGGCAACAGATTTTTCGGGGTCTTTGGTTTCTGCAGCAGCAATCGTAACGATCTCAGCACCAAAGTAAAATCCAGTTGCGGCAACAGCACCCGATAAGACTGGTCCCCAACCATTTGGCATAAAACCACCATGATTTAACAATTCACCAAATCCAGCAGCTTGATGGTTTGGCCAAAGTCCGAACATATATAAAGTGCAAAGGAAAATGAAAAGACCAATCGCAGCAACTTTAATAGATGAGAACCAAAACTCGAATTCACCAAAGGATTTGACTGAGAATAAGTTCGTTGCTGTTAATAGGGCGAGTAAAACCAGACTGACGATCCATTGTGGTGTATCAGGTAACCAATAAGAAAATAGTTTTGCACCGACAATCGCTTCTAATGCAATCACGATGACCCAGAAATACCAATACATCCATCCCGTCATGAAGCCTGCGAGTCGAGATAAATAAGGTGAATCTTGGAAAGCATGGCGTGCATATGCATAGAAGGAGCCTGATACAGGAGAGGCGGTTGCAAGTTCACCAAGCATTCGCATCACTAAAATAATCAACACACCCGTAATCAGAAAGGACAAAATTGCGGCTGGACCTGCAGCTTGAATCACTACTGAACTACCTACAAATAGTCCCATTCCAATAACACCGCCGAGTGCCATCATTTGGACATGACGAGGTTTTAAAGCACTTTTTAAACTTTGATTTGAATCTGAATCATACATGATGGATTCCCTCTTATATTTTTATAACCGAATCATTACAGATGACTGAATGTGCGCTTAAAGCACTTCATCTCTTAAGTGGTACCAGCGATATAACAATGCTTGCCCGAGTCGACGAAATGGTCGAAACAGATGTGAAGGCAAAGGGGATTGATAAATCGGAAGCTCAAATTGAGGGCGTTGTATTCCCATTACACGTTCTGCGAGACGGCGTCCTGCCATTGCGGAGAAAGACACACCATTACCACCATAACCAATAGCGTAATAAATACTTTCCTCAGGGTTGGGTTGTACGATACGAGGCATCATGTCATGACTCACATCGACCCAACCCCACCAAGAATAAGCAATAGGTATGCCACGTAGACTTGGAAATTTGCGGTAAAGCCCTTCTTTTAACCGTTCGAGATGGACTGGATTATCTGCATCTGCACCGGTTAAGGAACTTCTACTGCCACATTGCATGGATCCATCAGGGAGTAGGCGATAATAGTGACGTAAAGTTCGAGTATCGGTAATAAATGTGGTGCTGTGTAAGCCCGCCTCAGCACGTTCCGCTTCTGTTAAAGGGCGTGTCACAATAGAGTTGGATAAAATCGGCATGATTTTTCCAGAAAGATGCGGGTGTAAGCCATTTGGGGTATAACCACCTGTTGCAACAGCCACACGTTTTGCTTTGACAATACCATTTGGAGTACGTAAATAATGGATGCCATTGTGCGTTTCCCATCCAAGTACCGGACTTGAAGTGTGTACTTTGGCACCAGCAGCACGGGCACGTTTTAAATAGCCAAAAGCTAATTTTAATGGGTGTACGCCAACTCCATCGGGTTCCAACAAAGCACCTGCAGCTTCCTGATCCGCAACATATTCCTCATGTAGTTGTTCACGGCTCAACATACGAGTTTGATAGCCAAACACTTCTTTCATGACTCGGCCTTCATTTTCGAGGAAAGCCATTTTTTTTGCGCGATGAGCAATATAAAGATGTCCACCATTTTGAGCATCACATTCAATGCCGCTCACAAGGTCTTTGAAGTAATCAAAACCTTCCCGAATTTCAGCATCAAGACGTTTGGCGGTGTCTAATCCCCATTTTTCAATCCATTGGGATCGGTACAGACGACCTGAGGCATTTTGACCTTGCCCACCGTTACGGCTAGTACAGCCCCACGCTGTACGGTTTGCTTCAAGCACAAGAGGTGCGGCACCAAATTGTTCAGCCAGTGTTAATGCTGTCGATAGCCCAGTAAAGCCTCCACCAATAATGACAATGTCCGCTACGGTGTCACCCATTAATGGCCCATCATCTTCGGGTGGCGTACCTGCTGTGCCGACCCAATAAGTTGGCGCATAATTTTCATTTCCCTGTAGGACAGGAGAGGTTAATGGGTCAAACTGTGCGTTGTAACTTTTAAAACTATGTGGCGGTATAGATTTATGCAGTTCTAAGTGTTCGCGAAATGAACTTGCATGTTGAACAGATTGATTCATTGAATGACTCCTTACGCGATTGCTTGAACAGGTCTATTTTTACGGAATGCATTTTTGACGAGAATTTTTCCATCTTTAAATGTAAAGACATCAACCATATTGGCTTCAATCCAGCCACCATCAGTAGTTGTCGCAGTAAAGGTTGTTTCTGAAATACCAAATTCAGCGTTATCACTGATCCAGTGTTTACCGTTACGCCACTGAGCATCTGGAAAACTTTGAAAGGTATTACTAAATGCTTGACGAACTGCATCTAAGCCCTCAATTCTGGTTCCAAAAACATCATCTCCCGCCACAGTTTCAAAACGACATTCTGGATGCATGCATGCCATGAGTTGTTCAATATCATGTTGATTCCAAGCTGTTGAAAAATCGGTAAGAAGTTGGATTAATTGTGCTTGCTGCATTTGTATTGCTCCAAAATTAGGTTTTATAAACTGATGAAATGAATGTACGGAAATACTGAAATATGGCGTAGTACCAGATTTAGAGTTTTGATGGAGCCAGTAATTAATATTATTAAGCTGTTGTTTTTAAATAAATAGTTTAAATTGATAGTAGTGGAATGCCTTTTGCTTTATATCAAGTAAGTCCAGTTTTAGCTTAAAGATGGGCTGAAACCATGAGCTTTGCACCAGTTTGAGTAGGCAAGCATCAAAATGGATCGCAGCAATGCACAGATATAAGGATTAATTAGTGAGTTCAGCAATTTCAGCTACAGTTTGGCAGGCATTATTTTCTAATACGGCACAGAGTGGTTTGAATTTACAAGGCAGAATCTGCCGTATGATGTTTTCGGCTTTAGTACAAGGTTATTTAAAACCAGGTATGGCGGTACCTTCTAGCCGAGATTTAGCTGATCAACTGGGTGTTGGTAGAAATACGGTCACCATTGCGTATCAACAATTGGTTGCTGAGCGAATTTTGGAATCTAAACAGCGGAGTGGACATTTTGTCTGTTTAAATTTCCAGATTGATAGTAGTGAGAGTAAAACCATTCGGACTACATCAAAAGCGACGACCTGGGGTGCTCGCTTTTGTATACGACCTTCAGCACAAAGGCATTTAACTAAACCAAGTGATTGGATGAATTATTCCTATCCTTTTATTTATGGTCAGCCAGATGCGGAAAGCTTTCCTGCTTCAGCTTGGAGGGAATGTGCATTACGTGCCTTATCTGCAAAAGATGCCTCAATATGGTCACAAGATATTACTCAACAGGGGGACGACGCTTATCTCATAGATGCAATCCGGCAGCATATTTTGCCCACGCGAGGCATCATGGCTCAAGAGAACGAAATCTTGTTAACCATAGGGAGTCAGCATGGATTATATATGTTGGCGACGTTATTAATGCGGCAGAATCATGTGATTGGTGTCGAAGAACCTGGTTATCCAGATGCACGTAATATATTTTTGCTACAGACCCAGCATATTGTGCCTTTAGCCGTGGATCATGAGGGGGTGACTTTAACTCGGGCAAATGAGTGTGATTATTTATTTGTTACACCAGGGCGACAATGTCCAACAGGAGTAACCATGTCTCCACAACGCCGACAAAATTTATTGCAGTTAGCAGAACAAAACGACAGCATTATTATTGAAGATGAATATGATGCTCAAGTGTTAGTGCAAAATACAACGATCCCCGCGCTAAAAAGTTTAGATCGACATGGACGAGTCATTTATCTTGGAAGTCTATCTAAGCCATTGGCACCTGGGTTACGTCTGGGATATATCGTTGCCGCACCTGAATTAATACAAGAACTTCGACATTTACGCCGTCTGATGTTACGACATCCAAATGTATTCAATCAACGTGTCTTTGCTTTGTTTATCGATCAAGGCTATTACCATAGCATGCTTCGCCGTCAGTACCAGTTACACCGACAACGAGGTGAAATACTCAACAAGGCATTAAAACAATATCTTCCAACATGGAAACCTTATGCTTTGAATGGTGGTTCAGCATGTTGGATTGATACCGCAGCAGATATTGATACTACGGTTTTGTCTCATTATGCCGCAAATTTAGGCGTATTCATTGAATCGGGGCAGTCTTTCTTTTTAGATGATCACAAACACAAACATTTCCTTCGTTTAGGGTTTGGGTCAATCAGTGCAGATAAAATTGATGAGGGGATAAGAAGGCTGGCTCAAGCCACTGAAGAATATTGTTTATATAATTGGGCAGATTAGCATTCCGCGACACTGTATTATTGAGGCGTGCTGAAAAAACAGGACACATCAGTTGCCGCTTTTTTTAGAAATTCTTTTTCCATTTCAGCAATTTTGAGTTGTTGTTTGAATTTCTTGTTTTCTTCGAGTAGAGCAACGAGATCGGGCAAAAATTGTTGTGTTCCTGCTAATGTCCCAACCTTTGCTTTCTTGTATCAATTTGATAAGGTTTTCATGGAAATACCGAGTTGTCGTTATTTAAGTGATGTGCTGCAAAAGCTGCCGACACACAAAGTGACCCAAATTGAAGAATTGCTGCCGCACTGCTGGAAACCTAAATCGAATTAAAAAATAGGTATGGGATTCAGCGGACGCTTACATAAATTCCATCTTATTAATATAAAATACATCTTTAAATTAAATCTAAATTATTGTTTATGAAAGTAAAATTAAATATAATCGTTGCTATGTCTGCGATTAGTCTTTTCCTTATATTTGGTTTTATTAAACCGCATTTTTCAGCTAATAGTACTTCATATTTATTTGGAGCTATTGAAAAAAAACCAAATGTAAAAAGCCTATTGAAACAAATGTTTAAAGAACAAATGGAAAATACAGAAAAAGACATGCTTTATATGCCATTTGGAAGAGAATTACTTAATCATGAGGTTGACCCTTCAACAGTAGCGATTAATAGTCAGTATGATGCTGATATTGCTAATGAAAAAATATCTTATTGGCCTTATTCAACAGTAGAAAAGGTAATCGATAATATGAAAGATTTAGGTTGTGAATCGGATGTAATTAGAGATAATCTTGGATATGAATGTAAACTTTTAATAGATGATTTAGCTGGGACAGGGCTTTATGAACCTATGATTATTCATCGTACCAAACGTTATTATTTTTCTATTTTAGTTAAAGACGGAAAGTATATTCCTTTGAAGCTTGAACATACTGAGGAATTTTGGAATAAATAAACATTCTGCATAATCCATAATAAATTAGAACTTTGTATGTGAATAAAGACTCCAAAAACAAGCATTTCCCATGCTTATTGGGGAGTAGATTATCACTTATAGGCATGGTCTAAAATCCTAGACCCACATCAGAATAGTGAAAATCAACAAAAATCCTGACATTCTGTCGGGATTTTTTCTGTCTTGAATTTGAATTTCGCATAAGAGATTTTATGTTAAATAACTAATCATGGATTAGCTATAACAAAAGCTAAATCATCAATTTCATTATAATTTTCTTTATTTTTTACAGTTAACAAAATTTTATCAATATCTAATTTCCATAAACCATCTGTTGCTAAAAGATAGGTGCCTTCTTCTCTGTTAAAAATATTTATTTCGATCTTTTTAATGCGTTTAGTATTCAATGAGTTCGTTAAGATATGATTATCATGTGAAGATCTCAAAATTTCCTCTAAATCCTCAGAATCCCTATCCTCAATCTGACACATCGTTAAACTATGTGGGTAAGTTAACCAGGTTAATTCTTTTTCAACAATTAAGCCTAAACGGCAGTCACCAAGATGAACGCTATAGACTTTTTCTGGATTAAAAATTAATAAGCAGATACTCATAGCTGCTGGGATGAGTTGCTTATATTGGGAAATGTGGAATTCTCTAATTAGGTTTTGAAGAAATTCTTTAATTTCATGATCATCATTTATTAAATATTTAAAAGCTTCTTTTTTTTCTAAAATAAATGAATGGAAGTTAGAAACAAGAATGTCACTATTTGGATGCTTACTATGCCCATCAACTATGTAACAAAGCTCTAATACAGGATTCGATCTTAGCTCCCCCGTACCATCTATTCCATGTTTATTGGGGAGGCTTTGATTATGAGTAAAATGAAATAAGTTCATTAAAAGGCTTTATTCCATTGTTTTATTATTGCGTTGATTACTTGCTTAACTCGCTCTTTTGAGCCGTATCTACATTGATCATCTAAAACAATTTCGAATTCATAGTGGTTCTGTAGTTCTGCTAGAACACTGGAAAGATAATCTTTTAACTCTTGAGGGCTAGAGTATATCTCTTCAACTAAAGTACTTCTCCCCATGCATACAGTTAAAATATCTTCTATATCCTTACTCATTAGGGGGTCATTATTTCCTCTACCCTTATAAGCCTCGAACTTAGTAGCTAAAAAGTACGGTGATTCAAGTATATTTATTTCAAGTTTATTTGGGAGGCAATATCTAACTTTATGAGTAATGGCTTGTTCATACCAATAGTTACTAAAACCTAAAATATTTGAATCTGTAGGCATGAAGTCAACAATTAGGTCATTCCCCAGTTTGTAACGACATAAGATATTATCTTCTTGATCATTTACGAAACCTAGTTTTCGAATTTTTTCTTCTAATGAATACCATTCTGCATGAGTGGTTATATCTACAATTAAATCGACATCATATGTGTATCTTGTTGCTAATGAATGGTTTTCAGGGTCTAAAAGTAGGCTAGTAGTACATCCACCAATAAAGACCATCTCCTCTCTAAGATCTTGAGTTAGTGCATCAGCAACTTTCTCTAACATTTTAATTAATGGTGAATTCATTAGTTTGATACGCCTAAAATTTCTGAAAACAGTTTTTCTGCAATGTGTTTCTCTCTAGGAGAACCAATTCTAAAAATATCAATTATTGCAAAAATTTCATAGAGATAATTATCTTCAATTGCTGCATACGGTATTGATTTATGCATAGGTTCAATTGCTAGACCTGAAATAGATTTATAGGTTTGTATTGGCCAGATATAAGGTATAGGCGAACTATATGCCAAGAAAGAATTAAGACCCTCTTTAGAAAATGCTGTAGGAATTCCAAAATCCATAGATCTTAGTTCAGCAGGGAAAAAGTATTGAAAACTATGAATAACTAAATTAAAAAAGGCCCTTTTATTAATATCCCAATCGAAATTCGCTAAGTCTAGCCTCTGAGAAAATTTTTGATCATGTATAACTAGCAGTCCAACTTTTACTAATCTTTTAATGCACTCTGAGACTTCACTTTTGCCTATAACAATCGATTCAGCGAGTCCTCTAACTGACAAAAGGTGTTTGATTGATCTTTTTAAGTAAAAGTCAGAGTAGTCGTTACTGTACTCACTACTGAAATTAGATGAGGTACGTAATTCATTTTGAATAGAAAGTAACTTTACTAAAACAAGAATATCTTGAGATTTAAGCATTTTATTTCACAGTGTCCGCTGTCCTAGGACAAAATGATATATTGATAATGAGTGCATATAATTGCAAGTGTTATTTGAAAATAAAAAAATTATGAAAATTTCCGTGGTGATCAGCCAAATTAGCTGGGTTTCTGTAGTCTAGGAGTAGTATTCGGTAAACGTAAGAAATAGGTTCTTTACCTGATCTTAAAGGATGAGCACTTTTAAATAATATTTACGATATTATGTTTTTTTCATTGGGGGATTAAGATTTGAAACTTAACTACTTTACTTATTGTTTTGAAAAATTTGAAGATAAAAGCCAATTTAGAATGGATATTAATGACTTCATTAAGTCTTCTACTTCTAATGAAGCCTTGCCATTTGCTAAACAAAATAGGCATTCAGGGGAAAATCTTTATTTACTGCCAGTTTTAGAAAACTTTTATTTGTTTGTACAAACTAAAGATAGAGAAATTATTAAAAAGATTGAAAAAAAAGAAGATGAAATTAAAGCACATGAAATTCAATCTTTATTGAATGAGGATGAGAGCTTGGGGTTTGCATCTTATGTTTATTTTCATCCGACTCTTAGAGTATTTGGTTTTGCATCAAGAGTACTTTCCCCTAAATTTACAGCATTTCAAATGTATATAAACAACCTACTTGTTATGCTAGAAATAAGAGATATTAGTTTCCTGATTCATCCTTTAAAAACTGAAATTACAACGAATCAAGCCATGACATTGCCCTTTATTGGAACTACAAGATTTTTAGTGAGAAAGGATAGTAGCTTGGGTGAATCTTTTAAAGAATTTTTCCTAGGCTCTACAAATCCTAATGATTTAGAGGTTATTGAAAGTTTTGAAGTCATTGTAAAACCTGCACCTCGAAAAGCTCTTACTGACACTATAAAAAGACGACTGGCGTCTATAGATGATGACGGTATTAAAGGCATTATCTTAAGAGGTAAACAAAATATTGAAGATAACGTGAAGGATTTCTATATCCATAGTGCAGGTGCTTTATATGATGAGATCAAAAATACAGAAGAAGCCCAAGTTCTCAATGAGATAAAAGAAAAGGTTGAGAATAATGTAGAGCTAGCAGATAAGGTTGAAGAATATGAACAAGAAATCCCGGAACAGATGGATGATCGTATTACTTATCTTTGTAGCCCCGCTAATTGGTCTGCTGATAGAGTACGCTTATTTCAATTACCTCAATAATTTTTTGACATTTAGTTTTCATAAGAATGCCAAAGATTTTTCAACAGCATTATTAAGTTACTCAGTAGCAATGTTTGGGATCGTAGCAATGATCGTAACCTTGATATACGGTTTATCTAAGCCAGGAGTAAATAACTATCGTAAAAAGTATGGAGTACATTTTGCTTCTTTATGGATATCGTGCCTAATTTATCTATCTTTAACAGGTTTTCTATCAGTACTTGGTTTCGCTAAAACAGAAGCTATTCACTTATCGATGTTATTGAAATTATTTGTAGGATTATTCATTGCTAGCTTCATACAATCACTTTTAACTATCTTTGTAGGTATTGGAATATTGGTAAACAGCAACAAAGTCGCATAAATCCTAAAGTTTAATTTTTCTAAAATTAACATAATACGGATTATTTAAATCCATTTATGTTAGAAAATAAAAAACCCCAGCATCCTGCCGGGGTTTTTTATTGGAACATTAGGTCTCTGTACTCTTGCGTGTCTTATATAGCGCCATCCTGGTGCTTATTTTTTATTATATGGAACTTCCTGTTCCTGACCATTCAATCATATGAAAATTCCAGTATTCCGGATAGCCGCAAAGGGCCGAGTTTCATGTACGCCAGGGCGTACAAAATAGCCTAAATTTTATCCACAGCAATTGGGGATAGTTTCACAACCTAGATCCGTATGAAATGGGCACTACTTGCCAAATTGATGTTTTTTTAACCAAATTTACTGGCAAAATGTTACAGATTCGCTTAAAAACTCACCAACTCATTACAAAAGCCGATTTTTTGCCTTTTCTTGGTCATGGCTAAATTTTTAAGTCATTGATATCTAATTTAATATACAAGTGTACTTCGTATAACGCCCATTATGTTAAATGGGGGGGCTATGCTTAAAATTCATTTATATACTTGAGAGCTTTCAGTATACTCCTGCACCTAATGATTAATTGGTAATAGGTATTAGGTTATCGCGATCCAAAAGAAAGTCATCCATACAGGCTTGTTCTTCGCTGTGTTTGCACTACTTATGCAAGCACTGGTCTTTCTTTCGCCTCTTTTACCTCATCACTTACAACTTCAAGATACTTTTTGTTTAAAGCTACATGATGTTTCTGTTCATCATATAGAAAATGCTTTTCATAAAGCACATGAAGATTCTCATTCAGATAAACATGATCATGCGGAATGTAATCTTTGCGTTTTACATCATCTAATTGTTGATGGTCAAAAAGAACCAAAGTTATATGAAGTTAAATGGGTAATAGTGGTATTACCTGATTTTATTTCTACGTATGAATCAATAAACTTAATACCTCTCGCTTTTCAATACCCCTATAAACAAGCTCCACCTCAATTAATAGCTTAATTCTACGTATTACTTTTTAAGTGGTATTTGATATGCCACTAGACTAGATTTATCTATTAATTGGAAAAACGATGAAATTTAACTATTTACTTCTTACAACATTAATTCCTTTAAGTTTTACTCAACAAGTTCTGGCACATCCTCGCGCAGATGGGCATGCACCAGCCGGTGTGATGTATGAGCATCTTCATAAAAAAGGTGAATGGATGTTGGGCTATAACGTACAACGTATCAATCAAGATAGTGGTTATTATCATGGTTCAGATCAAGCAAGTGTTGAATCGCTTGGACGTTATAGCATGCTCACTAAAGAGCATGAGATGTATATGCATATGCTGCATTTTATGTATGCGCCTACAGACAATCTAACGCTGATGTTGATGCCAATGTATATGAGCATGGACATGACGATGGACACAAATCCAAACCAAGTAGATTCAGGGCATGGAGATCATGGCGGAGCACATGATATGCATGGTGCACATTCTCATGGTGTTGACGGTTGGGGCGATACGGTAATCAGTGCGTCTTATCGAGCATTTGATAATGGCAAACATCAAATCATCACAACTTTAGGGTTATCTGCACCAACTGGTGACTATAAAAAATATGGTAGTGACGGAAAACCAGTACATTATGGTATGCAGCTGGGAGCTGGTGTTTGGCAGGCGATTCCAAGTGTGACTTATGTTTATACTGAAGAAAAAGTGAAAGCAGGTATACAGGCTTCTACTCGTCAGCCTCTATTTGATGACTTAAATGATTTAGGCTACTACGCGGGTGATCAACGCAGTGCTACAGCTTGGTTAAGCTATCTATGGCATCCCAATTTTAGTACTTCAGCACGTATCCAATATAGTAATACCGATAGTATGCAAGGACATTATAAAGTTGGACATAATCATAGTTCACCAGCGGATATCCAGGGGAATTATGGTGGTGAACAAACTTTTGCTGGAGTAGGCGTAAATTCCATTATTCCTGCGTTAGGTGGTATACGTGCTGGTGTAGAGTTTATGACACCAATCAACGAAAATTTAAATGGTGTGCAGCAACGTACAGATAATATTTGGAACGTTTCTATTAGTAAGGCGTTTTAATACTTAATTTGTTTTGGATCTTTAGATATTCATGTTTGAAGATCCGTTCATCATGGACAACCTCTATGAATAGAATGTTATGTATGTTTGTTGCAGCTAGCTTAATGTCTGCTTGTACTGAGCAACCAAAGTCTGATTCTTCTCAATCTAAAGCAATACAGCCACAAGTCGATCCTAAATTATTGGCTTGGGTAGGCGACTATTCGGGTGTTATCCCTTGTGCAGGATGTATATCTCGTTGTCCAGATTGCGAAAGTATGGCAATTGACTTAAAAATTACATCAGATATGAAGTTCAAGCTAATTCGTACAAGTTTAAGTGAAAATGATGAATCTGAAATATTGACGGGTTCATTTTCATTTCTTGATGATAGGCACCTTGAAGTCGAGTTAGTAAATGTTAAAGATAGAAGTAAGTTAATTTTGGGTAAGGACTATATTGAAATTATTGATACAAAATCTGGTCAACCTTATAAGGCTTATCAAGATTTTCGTATTTATAAGCAGATATAGTTATTAAATTTATCTAAAATTAACATAGTACACCTTATACGAAATCACAAAGAATTGAGGGTATAGCCTTAATTTATTTATGGTTTTTAAAAAAATGAAGCCTAGATTTTGATCTGGGCTTTTTTTATTTCGTATAACGCCCATTATGTTAAATGGCTTAATCAAAATAACCTAAAATTGCTAAAGTAGGTATAAAAAAGATCGTAAATACAGCAAAATATTGAATCATCTTTTTATGTCTGAAATCTCGTTTAGAAATGATCAAAAGTAATGCTGAAAAAAAAATGACTATGAATGTCCATGAAATTGAATACATACTTAAATCCTAATTAATTATGTTGAGTTTTAAATTTCTCTAAAATTAACATAATACACCTTATACGAAATGCGTTATAATTATCTATAG
>OEQN01000278.1_pt1 | contig 13523 bp, 15 predicted proteins | sample 1539781 | NCBI WGS metagenome assembly OEQN01 (sample SAMEA3891236, study PRJEB23780) | metagenome | biome: terrestrial biome; feature: animal house; material: water of meat washing | place: Italy | collected 2015-05-12 | reverse complement strand
TTAATAATTCTAAAGCAGCTTCATCCCCTTCTAAGCACTGGAAATAATGCTGATCAGCATAATAAAGAACGCCTGAAATATTAGACAACTTGCATAACTCATAAACCGAACAATCATTTGCTGTAATTCTGCACCGACATTTTTTGATATTTCATGCATAATTTATGCATGAAATATATTGATATACAGAAACTGACTGATCCTCAGTTCAAACGCCTAACGGGAATATCTTGGTCTACTTATAAAGTGATGATTGATGTACTCAATCTTCATTTATCATCAACAGGGCGACCCTCTAAATTATCCATAGAAGACCAATTGCTTCTCTGTTTGAGCTATTGGCGTGAGTACCGTACTTTATTCCATGTTGGAATGACTTATGGTGTGTCAGAAGCAACAGCTTCAAGAATTGTTCGCTATACAGAAGACTGTTTAATCCGCTCTAAGAAATTTAATTTACCGAAAAAATTACCTGTTGGTGGAGGTTTAGATTGGGATGTTGTTATCGTAGATGCAACAGAAATAGTCGTACAACGTCCTAAAAAAACAGAAGAAAAGCTATAGCGGCAAGCAAAAGGCCCATACGTTTAAAGTACAAGCGATCATTCACTATAAAACACAGCAAATCCTAAGTTTATGTATGTGCAAAGGTGCAGTACACGACTTTGAATTATTTAAAAGAAATCAGCATTTAATTCCAAAAGAATCGTTTGTATTAGCGGATAAAGGTTATCAAGGGATCTATGCGATTTATGAAAAAAGTTTAATACCAATAAAAGCAAAACGAGGATGTAAATTAGATCCTGTATTAAAACAACACAACCGTGAAATCAATAAAAGAAGAATAGGAATTGAGCATGTATTTGGTGTACTCAAGACCTTCAAAATACTTTCAGAGCGCTATCGAAATAGAGGGAAAAGGCTCGGTTTAAGATTCAATTTAATTGCTGGAATTTACAACTTAGAATTGAATGAAAAATGAGTTATGAAAGAGATCTATTAATTCATTATTAATACACAATTTTGAATTATATTATATGTTATCTTTAATTTATATTTTAAATAAAATGTTAAAATTTATACTTCTAGTTAGTTCAAGTGTACTTTTAACTGCATGTATCGTTGTTGAATCTCCTGTACCAGTAGTTGTAAATAAAGAAATAACTACTACTATAGATAACCCATCGATACCTGCTCTTAATAGTTTAAGAACATTGCAAATTCGTACTCATGATAATCGTTGTGTCGAATTGAGCCCCTTCAATCAAAAAGAACTTTTGGCATCACGTTGTCAAAGTACGTCCCATCAAAAATTTAATTACAATCAAGATAAAAGCATAACTGTGCAAGGAAAATGCTTAGACGTATCTGGAGCAAATAAAAATGATGGCGCTCAGGTTATTGCATATCAGTGTAATAACCAAGCCAATCAAAAATGGTTTTTTGATGGTTATCGTATTCGTAGTCAAGATAGTGGTAAATGTCTAGATATTTATAATGGAAAAATGAAGATGTATACCTGTAGTAATAATCGTGGCCAGCAGTTCACTATTATTCCGTCACCCTAAGGAAGATTACCTAAAAAAAGCCCTCAAAGTGATCTGACCCCAAAAAGCTGGACAAGATATTAAGAGACTTTTAAGGACTGAATTCTGTACTGTACAGGACTCAGTCCTTTTAATTTAACCTTGATTCTTTCATGGTTGTAATAGTGTATATATTCTTTCACCTTTTGTTCCAGCTCATCAACTGATTTAAATTGCTCTCCATGGAAGCACTCTGATTTTATAATTCCAAAGAAGCTTTCCATTGCTGCATTATCTAGGCAATTACCTTTACGTGACATACTTTGAATTAGGCCTTGCTGGTTAACTTGTTGTTGATAGAGAAACATTTGATATTGCCAGCCCTGATCAGAATGTAAAATTAGGGTATCGTTTGGTTTATGTTTACTGAGAGCATCCTGTAGCATCATACTGATTATCGAAAAGGTTGGTCTGTGCTGAGTTTGGAATATTAAATAGGTCCATAATCGGTGAAAGATAAAGTTTATCACTCTGAACATTAAACTCAGTCACATCAGTAACCCACTTCTGATTAGGTTTATCTGCCTTGAATTGTCGCTGTAATATATTGTTAGCAATTTTACCAATCTCACCTTTATAGGAACGATATTTCACAGCTCTAATCCGCGATTTAAGCTTCATAGATTGCATAAGACGCTGTACACACTTATGGTTCACAACCAAACCTGTGTTTCTTAATACGGTACAACAAAATAGATTCTTTTTCTTTAGGAGTGTAGGTTCTTCTGGAGGTTCTAAGACCATCTAAACCATGTAATTTATATAAGTTAGCCCGATTTCTTACATGACTTTCATCAATACCGAAACGTGCTCCAGTTCTTTTTTGTCCATCAGAAGTAGATATAAAATGCTGTACTACTTCCAACTTGAACTCTAGTGTTCTTCTTTGTCTTGACATAAAAATGCACCCTTCAAATCAGACTGTGTGTCCAATTTTTTGGGTGCAGATTAATTTTTGAGGGCTTTTGAGTTGTCTTGGAGACCATTAAAACTAAATTATTTTAGAAACGGTAACCTACACCAATGTTAAATCCGTTTAACTTAGCGCTTTCTCCATTAAATTTAACCTTCGTACCTTCATAACCTACATGTACAGATACATTTTGCACAGGATTAACAGCTACGCCCACACCATATGCAAATGATGTTTTAGTAATGCTTTCTGAATAGCTGTAACTTCCATCAAATTCACGATCACTGTAATCGCCCTTAACATTAGCAAATCCTGCCAAAGCATATGCACTTACATACTCATTAAAGCGGTATGCTGGACCAGCTAAAAGTGAAAAAGATTTAACTTCAGCTTTTTCTTCGCCAAAACCATAATTAGATTTGTCATCACCAGATACATATGATGTTGAAACCACCACGCCTACAGGAGATTCGCTTTCAAAGCGATATTGTGCATTCACACCTTTTAAATCTTTAAAGTCTTCCGCTTTTGTTTGCGCATAGCCAACAGAAACTGTATGTTGAGCCGCAACAGCATTAATAGACATACCTAGTGCGCAAGTAAAAATAGCGCCACGAATAATATTTTGAATCATCTTACACCTTTTTATAGATTATTAGTCATTCTTAACTTGAATAACTATTAAGTGGATAAATCCACTGCAACTATTATGTCATTATGAGTATAAAAAGGGTATTGTAAAAGACCAAATAATTTACCGTTTAGTACAATTGTGAATCATTTTCGAATTTTTTAGTTTTGGTTTTCATCATATTAATTAACCGCGGATCGCAGATAAGGTTTTTTCTTTAAAATCATGAAATAAATGTAATTTTTTGACTCATTTGAATTTGATATAGATGAATGCATCGATATTCGCAATGGAAAGAATTGCATTGCCGATTTTGAATGTTAGCCATAAAGAATAAAAGGGATAATTCCAAATAAGTAAGCTTTAAAAATTAGCTATAGAAGACCTTCAGGTGAATAGCCACCAAAATTCTAGACACACATAACCATCTTTTGATGGGCCTTTTCATAATCTAATGGAGAACGCTGACCATTGGAACCATGTCTGCGTTTTGAGTTATAGAACATCTCTATATATTCAAAGATATCCGACCTTGCTTCAGTTCTTGTCACATAGATTTTCTTCTTGATCCTCTCTCGCTTTAACAGCTGAAAGAAGCTCTCAGCAACAGCATTATCATGGCAGTTTCCACGCCGGCTCATACTGCTTTCAAGGTTGTGATGCTTGAGAAATGTCTGCCATTCATGACTGGTGTATTGGCTACCTTGATCAGAATGAATCAGGACTTTGTTCTTTGGGCTTCTTCGCCACAAAGCCATCAGTAGAGCATCTAAAACCAGATCTGTTGTGATTCTCGACTTCATAGACCAGCCAACGACTAGCCGTGAGAATAGGTCGATTACTACTGCAAGATACAGCCATCCTTCATGAGTGCGAATATAAGTGATGTCAGTCACCCACAACTGGTTGGGCTGGGTGGGGTTAAACTGTCTGTCTAAAGTATTTCGAGCCACAATCGATGGAGTACTAACATTAGCTCTAGGTTTGCGATAGCCACGCTGTGACTTGAGACCATTCGCCTTCATGAGTCGATGTACTCGATTGATACCGCAACTTTCGCCAACGTCTTTCAAATCACAATGAATCTTGCGATAACCGTAGACTCCGCCAGATTCCAACCAGAACTGTTTAATTAATCCTGAAAGCTGTTGCCGCTTCCTCGCAGTTATACTGGTAGGTTTCTTTAACCAGGCGTAATAACCACTGTGATGAACATCTAACGTTGAACATAAACGACGAACAGACCATATATGTTGGTTGTCCCGAATAAAGGCGTACCTCATTTGGACTGGCTTGCGAAGTACACCGCGGCCTTTTTTAATATGTCCCTTTCTTCAGTGACCCTTTGCAGCTCTTTTTTTAATTTCGCTAATTCTGTAGTTGGATCACTAGATTCTGTTGTCTTGGGCTGCTGTGGATCATAACGTTTGATCCAAGCATACAGACTATGTGTAGTGGTTCCTAAACGTGTAGCAACTTCAGCCACACTATGACCTTTCTCAGTGACTTGTTTTACTGCTTCAATTTTGAATTCTTCAGGGTATCGTTTACTGCTCATAAGCACCTCGTTAATTAGCCATTTTATCTAACTAAAAGGTGTCTACAAAATCGGTGGCTATTCACCACTATAGTTTTCCACGGCTTTGTTGCATAAAGGTTTGAAAGGCTGAGTTCCCTTAAGCTACTCAAATTTAAGAGACAACTTGGGTATGAGGGCGACCTAATTCTGTGAATTTATTCAAAACTGCCATGCGTGCATGGATCTCATTCACCTGACTTGGAAAACTCCGCGCTGTTAATTTATCGCCTAATAATTTGATGCAATGCATCTTGGTTTCAACCAAACTTCGACGGTGATAACCAGACCACTTTTTCCAAAGCGATCTGCCTAGCCGTTTGACTGTCTTTAATAATTCGTTCCGCTCTATAGACCTCGCTTGCTGATCCTTCCAAGGCTTTGCATTCTTTCTAGGTGGAATGATCGCATGTGCATCTCGATCTAAAATGACTTGTCGGCAGTGCTTTGTGTCATAAGCACCATCTGTATAAACAGAATCAATTGGTTCATCCAAGGGAATTTGAGCAAGTAAATCTTCGAGTACTTGAGAATCACTGACATTATTTGTGGTGAGTTGTACTGCACGTATTTGCAGGGTTTTAGCATCCATAGCAATGTGAAGCTTACGCCATTGGCGACGATATTCAGCCCCATGTTTCTTGCGTTTCCATTCACCTTCACCAAGAAACTTCAAACCAGTAGAGTCTACGAGTAGATGCAGTCCATCACTACTTTTTTGATAGCTAATCGCAATATCAATATGCTTTTGTCTACGACAAAGGGTGGAATAATCCGGAGCTGTCCAATCTAATCCAGAGAGTTTAATCAGACTTTGAACAAAATCTGTGACCATACGTAAAGAGAGTCGGAATAGTAATTTGATCATTAAGCAGCATTGAATCGCTGTATCGGAGTAGGTTTGATTTCGACCTTGCTTGCCTTGTGATTGTGCATACCACTGAGTCTTTGGATCAAACCAAATGGAAATATTACCTCGGTTAATTAAGGCTCGGTTATAGGATGACCAATTGGTTGTACGGTAGATTTTAGAGGCAGGCTTATTCATTTTGAAATTATATTGCTGAATAAGCTTTTGATGCTAGGTTTGTGCAACAAAGCCCTTCTCAATTAAGACCTAGTCATAAGTTCATAAGTTCATAAGTTCATAAGTTATGTAACTTTATAATTTCATCTTCCTGGAAAATCAATCCAGATCAGTTCTTCGTACTAGTGGAACCTGTAATTTTCAGTGCTGCGCTTCCATATATGGACAAATCCCTGACAAGCATTACCGGGAGAGGTTTCCATCGCATCACTCTCCTCAGGATTGCGTAAGTTATGTAACTTTATAATTTCATCTTCCTGGCTAATTAATCCAGATCAGTTCTTCGTACTAGTGGAACATATAATTTTCAGTTTATAAAACTAGGGTTACCAGGGCAGACTAAGTTTTTCCTATAGGTTTGTAGTGTTCAAAATAAAAATTTCTATTATTCAGGTTATGATAACTTTTCTGATTTATATTTTTCTTTATAGCCCACTTTTAACAAATCAGAATAATACTTTTTTACCTTTTCAGGGTCGAGGAGTTCAAGTGAAATCCTTTCTTTAAACGCTTCGATCTCTTCGCCTACATTGGCATATTTCCCCCCGAATTCGGGATATTTGATAAGGTCACACAATTTTTGAGCGAAAAATATAGATTGTTTTGGTGTCAGCTGATATGTCGGTTCCAGTACCTTATCACTAACAATTAAGGAAGCTTTTTGATTAAAAGAAAATTCGATATGTGTAATTGTTCTCCCTTCTTTTTTCTGCTCATAACTTACGTCGATATCAGTAAATTTATTAATTTGATTTATGGCAACCGTCAATACCCGCTTTTTAAAATCGCCCATGGTTTTATATTCATTTTCAAGTAGACCTAACTTATCACGCAATTCAACCATACTAATATATAGCTTGCCTTTGCTACGCCATCTAATCAAAAGTTCATACAGCCGTATAGCGTATACACTAGATAATTGAGAAATTTGCTTTAATTCATAACGAGTAAACTTTTCTTCAAGTTTTACAAAAAGCTGTAAAATATCAGGAGCAAAAATTAGTTGAGCACATGCAGCTTCTTTAACATAGCCAACTTTTGATACCCAACGGCTTTTGTAGACCGCTGGCTTACCTGTAACAGGATCTATGGCCTTATAGGTGAGTCTACGTTCAAATAAGTTATCACACGCTCCCTGAAGAGCCTCATAGGCCGCTTGACGACCCAAATTAAAGTGCTTCATGTATTCAGACGCATGTATTGTTAGCAATGTATCCGATGTAAGCTCTTTTTCAATTTCCCTAGCTGCAATAATTGCAACTAAAATTAAGCGTTGTTCAGACAGAGTCAATGCATAAGATGCTTCAATCAAGTTATTGTCTTTATAAATTAGATTTGCCATATTGTGATTAAAGAAATAAATTCCATTAATAGACATTAACACTTAATGTCCATTAATGGAAGATCTATTTATGTCAGGAAAACGTCCATTTATGTCAGGAAAACGTCCATTTAAATAAAGGAAAACGTCCACTTATTGTCAGGAAAACGTCCATTTAAATCCTCTCAAAGCTATACACTACAAGGGATACAAGAGACCTATAAAATATAAATTTAAAAATATATATAAAATTAAAAAAGAACATTACTTGTGGATAACTTTATTTTTAACTTTATTTTTCACAATAGTTGATTCATGAAATTGAAACTTGTACATTGTTTTCAACAAAATTACGTAACTTACATAACTTATGATTATTTTAGTAGGTGGTGAAAAAGGCGGAGCTGGTAAAAGCTGCCTTGCCCAAAACTTAGCTGTTTATTTACAAACCAAGAATAGAGATGTTCTACTTCTAGATGCAGATCCTCAAGGTACAACAACTGATTGGATTAAAGAACGTGATGAGAATGAGGATTTGAAAAATATCCCATCTGTACAAGCTTCAGGCAATATTCGTCAAGTTTTAAAAGATTTATCAAAAAGATATGAAGATATTATCATTGATGCTGGTGGACAAGATTCGGAAGCATTACGTTCTGCTATGACTATAGCAACACATATGCTCTTGCCTTTTAGGCCTAAACGTAGAGATCTAAAGACTTTGGATCATATGGAACAAGTATTAAAACTGGCACGAGCAGTGAATCCAGATTTGAATGCAAGAGCAATCATTACACAATGCCCAACATTACCGTCACAAGTACAGCGAATTTTAGATGCTAAAGAAGCCTGTGTATCGTTCGGAATAAAAGCATTAGACCACATCACGACAAATCGAAATGTTTATGATGATGCAGATGAAAATGGCTTATCTGTTTTTGAAGTAACAAGTGATCCTAAGGCAAAAGCAGAAATTGAAGGGATAGCTCAAGAGTTTTTAGGAGTATAACTATGGCAGGTCTTAGCGGTTTAAAAAAGAAAACTGACGAGCTTTCAGATCAGGATAAACTGGTTGAAAATTTCATATCTGGAGCTGATAAAAGAGTTAAGGATCTAGAAGTTTCACAAAAGAAATTCGTTCGTTGTACCTTTTCTTTAAATCAAGAATTAAGTGAGTTAATCGATGAGTTAATTATCAAAAGTAATAATGCTCGTGTTAACAGATCTAGTATTGTAAGAATAGCTTTAGAGTCACTGGCAGAGCAGAATTTAGAAGATTTTAAGCAGCTCGTTGATAAAAGTTTTAAATAAAATAGAGAATGGAAGAGGTTATTCAATCTATAAGATTAAATAACCTAACTTCATAACTTCATAACTTCATAACTTCATAACTTCATAACTTCATAACTTTACTGGAAAATAATTTAAATATTTTGATTTGTTGATAAACCTTATATAGACATCGCGATACTTTGATATTGGAAAATCAAATGGTAAAGTTATTACGTGATATATCACGTTAACTCATTGAGCTGTTCTGTGTTAGCTGGATATAAACATATAACATCATAATCGGTATTTTTAGGCTAAAGATATTCTGTTAGGCCTAAGTAGTAAATTTAGAAATTAACCATTTCAACTGTATTGAGCTTGTATAGCCAGTATCGATTGAGAGAGTCATGATAGAAAAAATTGGGCATGCAAAAAAAACACCTGAAGTTCTAACTGAAGTTTTCACCAAGTTAAGTTACGTTTTGATATTAGATTTACCAGACTTTATTCAAGATTTTGTATTGGATCTTAAAAATAAGATGGATGATGAAATCAAAAAAATGCTTGACCAGGCAGCAAAAGACAATCAAGACGTTGATGAATTTGAAGTTTTAAAGTGGTTACTCGATACAATTGATGTAGCTCCTGAAGAAACTGAAGAGGTTAAAAAGCACCAACATAAAGAGGTGCATGCTGTGCTATTTACTTGTTTTTTTACTCAATTGTCCGAGACCTTAAGTCTGAAGTTATCAGAACATATGAGAGTGGAGTCAAAACCGCAGCGTTGTGTTAAAAAATTGACTCAAAGAACTTATAAAAAATATTTTGGTTTGCCTAAAAACTTCAAGCTCAAGTTAGAACGAAAGCTGAAAATCAATTTTTACCCTGAAAAATTATGGTAACTGTATGACTTATACTGATGGATTGTCAGATCTACACGAAGAAATCAAAGTATTGGAAAAGTGGTTAAATCAGTCACTTGGTGAAAAAAAAGCTATTTTCAAAGATTTCGACGTTCAAAATAAGAATGAGTTGTATGCTGCTGCAGAAAAAATCCAGGTTACTATTAAAAAAAAGAGAATTGTGACGGAACATAAAATTCTGGCTGGTTTAACTCAATGGACTAAAATTGAACAAGAAGGGCATCAGTATGGTTATCTGTTGACTGGATTAATTTGTGAAATGCTCAAAGAACTTATCAGTTTACCCAATTCTAGTTCTAAAGATAAAGAGCCTATCATAAACACAAAACTGATAGATTTTAAGCGAATAGTAGATGATGAAAGAGTACATAAGAAATTTAATCAACTATGTTATGCATTAAAACTGTTACTGCAGAACCAATTTAAAGACCGTGGGGAAGAAAAAATACCATGTGACAAAATTACCAATGAAATTAAAAAAATCGATGAATTTAACACCAGCAATTTTAAAGAATTTTTAACTGGTAAAGAGATGCAAAAGCACTCCATCTCATTAGATTTAGACCGTTACATTGAGCAATTTTGTATTGTCTGTAATGAGCTTAACAATAGGGAATTAAATTCATCGAAGAAACTTAGTATCAAGGATTTGATAAAAAGAATAAAAAAGGAGATTGATGTAACAAACCACTCAGGGTCATCTCCTATTCATATAGAAAATGATGACACAGAAGTCGAGATAGATGAAAAATCAGCAACTATTCTTGATCCTACACATGATGATATCAGTAAGCGTGCAAGTTCTATGATATCCGATGAAAAGCTCAAAAAAATTATTCAGAGACGTGAAGTCCCATTTGTAAGTAATCCACTTTATCTAGCACCCAGTTTATTACATCAGGTATACAACGTATTGCACGATTGTTATCAGGATAAAATGCTCAAAGAAAATAGTACAATCTTTTATGATCAATCTTCTTTGGCATTATGTGGCATGATGTCACTGCTGACTGGTCTGAGTCCTACTATCTTTAAAGATATTAATAATTTGATTGAAAAAGGAAAAATATTAGAAAAAACAAAAGTAAAAAGAATAAAAAAAACAAAAGTAGCAGAAGAAACAGAAGTAATCGAAGTATCTTATTATTGGGTGATTGATCCAAAGTTGAATGTAAATCATTCGGGCATTATGAGTGATAAATTACAGCGCTATAACAAAGCATCCACTTATAAATGGCATATTCCTAGTGCTTGGATTATTCAATTAAAAAAAAATGCTATTCAAGAACTATCTGTTCCTGAATACAATCGTTTTTTAAGGCAGCTTTTCAAACCGTATAATTTGGACAAGATTTCATGTGGAATTTTAGAAAAGCAAATATATTTCCATCTGAATATGCAGACAGGTGATGATCTCGTAGCACACTTAATGGCAAATCACGATACGAATCATGTGGTTAATTGGTCCTATGAAGGGCGTAATATTGAAGAGATAAATAGACATTTTAAAAGATACATTGATTGTTTAATAAACCGAAAAAAAGGTGATCTATGGAAAAAAGAGCAGCATCCGGGTTATATCTTTGACCGAGAACAACGTATAGGTAGTCAGCGTTGCTGGACTATCAAAGCAGCAACTCAATTTTTTAAAAATCTTTATGCTTATGTACAGACTACTTTAACGAATGATGAAGCCAATCGGATTGAGAAATTAAATGCTTATAGCATTTGGATGTGGCATCTGTCTTTAATTTGCCTCACGGTACGACCCACGATGGGTATGCCAGGTTTGATCAAAAATTATGATTCAAAATCAAAATTTATCTATATTCATGACAAAAAAATTGGTTCACGACAAGAAGGTCGTTTAGTGCCTGTAGTAGGTTATTGGCAAAAGCATTTCGATGCATACAGAGAGTATATAGATAAGACAATCACTGCATTAGGCATGAAATATCTGCAGGAGCAGTGGAAAAAAAATGAATTCATGCTGTGTATTCTTATCCATCCTCAACTGACTTCCAAAAAGCATAGCGTTGACTTTATAGAAATAGCAGACAATCTTACTTTGGCACCAATGTCAGCAGCTTTTGTGACGCATTACTTGAAAGAAACAGTTCAGATTTATAAAAACTGGCCAAGGCATTTTAGCAAAAACCATCTTGAACTCAGCAGTGATATTCATAATACCCTTTATGCACATGATGGTACTGCAATGGGGTTTGGCCATACTTCATCCTTAAGTCCTTTTCATTACAAAACAGAAATTCAACAACAGGTTGAAGCGTTACTGAAAAAATTAGAAATTTTGGAGCTAGACTTGTTTACCCAGGAAAAATTGCGTGATTAACAAAGAACTAAATCAAGAGATTCTAGAGCAATTACAAAATGCGATTGAAACAGAAACAAAAGCAATTTGTGAACAAGAGTATCAGTAGTGGCAAAAAAAAAATCCAGATCATGCAAAAATTTACGATATTAAATTACCAGATTGGAAAATAGCAACATTACCGCGCCGCGATAATACTTTAACAGAGGACAAGTTGTGTAATGGAGCTATTCTTGCTGATTTTAAAGAAAAATTTTATGAAAAGTGGAGCTATTCTCTTAATAAAAAGACTCAAAATATAAGTTTACAATCTACAGTTGAAGCTCAGCAAAACTTAGTAAACATATTATTTGAATGTCTATGTATATCATTAATTTTCGATCAAGGATGTATTCATCCTGAACGGCTTATTGCAATTCATGATGCAATTTTTGAAATGAATCTAGACAGTGGACTACTGCCAATTTACTCTGGTTCAAAGAATCATGCCTACGTTTTCTCATACACTCTCTCATCTCAAAAATATGGCAATTTCTACCGTTATGATAGCCAAGGAGATGTGGAATTATGGCAAACACAGCAAATATATTTTAACGCAATCTCAATGCTTTGTTATTTGCGTATCCGAGAGCATCTTCATGGTAACCAAGGTTATGCATTACAGTTTACATCGCCTCTTAGTATTTGGCAGCAAACACACGATGATCAAGATCAAAAAGTTAAGCGGGAAGATTTACTTTATAAGCGGCTAAAAGCACATTTTAAAGATGTTGTTCCTGATCATCAATTTATCAAAGAGTTTGGGCGACGTCGTTTTTCTGCTTTCAAGCATATTGATTATGTTCTTTGGCAGGAGATTCCAAATTTAGATCTATTGAGTACAAGTGTACTTAATAACAAAATTATCACTACGCCTTTGATATATGAACAGCATATAGCTATTTATCATCAGCTTGATACCTGGAAAACGATTCAAGAAAGAATTGAAAATACTCATCACACTGTGGAGCTTTCTGTTTCTACTAGTGGTCAGAACGTTAAAGTTTATAATGATAAACGGATGGGTAAACGTAATGATATAAAATCATTGCTTTTATCATTTAGTGAAGATGGTAAAGAGTTGACACTAGCCAAGTTTAATGAAGCTTTGAACGCAAGTATTAATAAATCAGAGGGCGATATACGTTCCTATGAAGCTGGAGAGGGGGAATATATTGATTATGTGGTGGCAATTGCACATTTACGGATATGCCAATGGTTAAAGTATGAGCTAGGTTACAATTCTGGCTCTGGTAAAGCATCACTTCAGGTGGCATCGATAAAACGTTATTATCACAGCTTCGTTTCTGACTTTTTAATTTACATTTTAGAATATCAAATAAATTTGAATAATGCCATCGAAGAACAATTTGAAGAAATGTATGAGTACCTTATTTTAGAAAAATCAATGAAAGATCAGGAAAAGCAGGAAACAATCGCTGAGAAAAATGATAATAAAAAGCACGACACCTCTGGCTATTCTTTCGCGAGGTTAAAAACATTTCATCAGTATTTGGTCAACAAGCATGATGCACCAGTAGTAGCGTACTTGTATGAACATCAGAGAGACAGCGGGAAATTTTTAAAAACACGGACCATTAGTCCGCAGATGTTTGAATTAATGATGAAAATTGTGGAAAATTATCCAAACATTTTAGGCATTTCAGGGAATGACATAGTTGCATTGCAATGGGTCTATCGACTCGCATTTAGACTAGGTTTGCGTATTGATGAAGTGACAGGCATCCGTCTCAATGATTTTGACTCTGCACAGCTTCGAAGTCATCTTAAAAATAATCGTTTATATTACGAAGCAAAGTCAGATCCTAAAGATACGACTTCAAAT
>OEQN01000254.1_pt1 | contig 14434 bp, 10 predicted proteins | sample 1539781 | NCBI WGS metagenome assembly OEQN01 (sample SAMEA3891236, study PRJEB23780) | metagenome | biome: terrestrial biome; feature: animal house; material: water of meat washing | place: Italy | collected 2015-05-12 | reverse complement strand
TAATGCAATAAAGAAAGAATATAAGTAATTCAAATAGTTAAAAATTGAAAAAGAGATAGGGGAATATGAAAAAACTTTTAATTGCTGTGCTTGCCTTAATGCCTATATTAAGCCAAGCACAAACATTTTATTACGATCAACCAGCAACATTAACAGGGAAATTACTGCGTATTAAAAGCTTACATCCTAATCAAGAAGCTTTTGGCGGTAATCAAATTGCATTAGCTTTAGATCGGCAAGTCAATGTCGATGGTGAAGAAGGTTTAGTCAAAACTAAACTTATTCAATTGGTGGATAATGACCCACGTTATTCTTCACTGTTTAAGAAAGAAGGGAAGTCGGTAAAAATTAAATGTAGTGAATTATTTAGATCACATACTGCCCATCACACGACTAAAGTTCTTTGTGTTGTTAAGTCTGTGGATTATAAATAATGAAATTACTGATTGTAGTTCCTAACATGGGAAAAGCTTGTTACATCAGATGTTTGTATAGGGGGCATAATGAATTTAGCAACTTCACCTTTTGAACATTTCACACAACTTTTAGATTCTGCAAAAAAGTTTAAAGCGATTCCGCGAGAAAAAACTTTTTTCGATACTGCGATTCGTAGCCATTACGAAAATCCCACCACTGAATTGCTTGAATTTTTCTTAAACCCTCAAGAATCCCATGAGTTGGGAGAGGTGTTCTGGAAAGGCTTTAGTGATGTTGTTGTAGGAATGAGCGCCCTAGAGAATTCTAGTTTAGGTCAAGTGGAAAACTTGGAGCGAGAATGCGTTACACATAACAGCAATCGTATCGACCTAATGATTGATACCGATACGCATCTTATTTTACTGGAAGCTAAAATTTACCATCATCAAAACAATCCATTTGATGACTATGTGAAATATGCTCAAACACGCTCAAAAGACAAAACTATCCTTGGCTTGATAATCAGCATCTCTGGTAAAAGTGAAGCCCAAAATTGGTTCGGTATTTCCTACCAACAATTAGTGAATGCTGTCCGACCTTACCTTGCAGAACAAATGATGACGAATCCCATGAATAAATGGAATTTGTTTGCACGTGAGTTTTTGCTGCATCTTGAAAGTTATTATCGTACCCAGAATCTAGATATGAACCGTATCCAATTTATTTTTGATCATTATCAAGAAATACAAGAGTTGCAAAAGCTGAAAACAAATACTATTCAGGAAGTTGTCGATAGTATCAGTCAGCTTCTTAATCAATCCATTGATGGTTATATCTCTAAAAACAAATATGAATCATGGGGAGGGATTCGTTTTTATAACGATGCGTGGAATAACTTAACCAATACCACTTTATTGATTAAAGAGCATCAAGGTGGAACAGTATTCGATGTGACAACTTATATTTTGAATTTACCAGAAGCATTAGAGGAGCAAGCATTTTCTATTTTGAAATGCAACGATGATTCACGCTACCTCAACTGGAAAATTGAAAAATATAAAGGTGGTGCTGAACGCTGGTTATGTATCTATTGGCGTGCATCTGAAAATAATTTTGAATCGATTCGAGATTTAATTTTGGAGAAAGCGAGTTTGTTAGATGTGATTGAAAAAACTTTAAGATAAATCAGCATATTGAATATAAAGCGAATAAGAATTTAGAGAGTAGAGGGTGAAATGACAGTACAAAGCGAATATCAACTTGAAAACGAACTGATTGGCCAGCTCAAGCAATTGGGTTATGCCTCAGTGACGCTCAAGGACGAAAGCCAACTACTGTCTAACCTGAAAACCCAGATTGAACGCGCCAATGGACTAGCGCCTCTGTCAGAAACGGAATGGAAACAGGTCATCAGTTTTTTAAACACGGGCACAGTGTTTGAACGCGCCAAGAATCTGCGTGATCTGTTCCCAGTCAAATTTGATGATGGGACCAGCAAACACATCTTTTTTCTCTCGGATGACCCAAGCAAGAACATCTATCAGGTCACCAATCAAATCACCATCGATCACCGCGACTATAATGGCCGTACCAGCCGTTTTGATGTGACCTTACTGGTCAATGGTTTGCCTTTGGTACAGATCGAGCTGAAAAAACGCGGCATGGAAATTGCCGAAGCCTTTAATCAAACGCAACGCTATATTCGTGAAGCCTATTGGGCAGGGCAAGGGCTGTTTGGTTTTATTCAGCTGTTTGTCATTAGTAATGGTGCCAATACCCGTTATTACTCCAACGGCACCACAGGCATCGAGTTTGCCTTTCCATGGGCGGATGTCCATAACAAACACATCAATGAAATTGTCGACTTTGCCGAAGCTTTTTTCAATCAGCAGCATCTGACCCAAATGCTGACCCAGTACATGGTGCTGCTAGAAACCACCAAAAGCCTGATGGTGCTGCGTCCCTATCAGATTTATGCAGTACAGAAAATTGTGGAGCATGTGCAAAACTCCAATCAGAACGGCTATATCTGGCACACTACAGGTTCAGGCAAAACCCTGACTTCTTTTAAAGCCAGTCAGATCATCATGCAAATGCCCGATGTGGAAAAGGTGTTGTTTGTGGTGGATCGTAATGACCTCGACACGCAAACCTCACGTGAATTTAATGCCTTTAAAGCCGAAAGCGTGGACAGCACTGATAATACATCGACCTTGGTGAAACAGCTGGATCAACGTCATGACAAACTGATTGTGACCACCATCCAAAAGCTGAATCGTGCCATCAGTAATGACCGCTATCAGGAATACATCAATTACCTAAAAGACAAGAAAGTGGTGTTTATCTTTGATGAATGTCACCGTAGCCAATTTGGTGATACCCATCAAAACATTAAAAAATTCTTCAGCAATGCACAAATGTTTGGATTCACGGGAACACCGATCTTTGAGGAAAATAGTCAATCCAAAGCAGGTTTGAAACTCACCACAGATTATTTATTCAATCATTGTCTGCATCAATATGTCATTGTGGATGCGATTCGAGACCGCAATGTATTGCAGTTCCAAATTGATTACCGTGGCAAATATACTGCTAAAGGTATGCAAAACAATCTTGACTATGAGGATGGTGTCGAGGGGATTGATACCCAAGAGCTATATGACAATCCGCAGCGATTAGAAATGATTGCTCGTTATATCGTTGATACGCACGATACCAAAACCAAAAACCGTGAATTTACCGCAATGTTTTGTGTCAGTTCAGTGGATACCTTAACGCAGTATTATGAACTGTTTGAAAAGGTACAAGCTGAGAAGCAACAACAAGACGAAGCGGAGGGTCGATTATTTAAACCTCTCACCATTGCGACCATTTTCTCCTACGGTGCGAATGAAGCTGTTGAGAACAACGACCAAAATGGATTGATTCAAGAAGAATCAACAGACACTCCAACACAAATTAACCAGTCGAGCCGCGACAAACTAGAACGTTACATTGCTAATTATAATGCCCAGTTTGGTACTAACTACAATTCTGGTGACGGCTTCTATGCCTACTATCGAGATATTGCAGATCGAGTCAAGAAAAAGCAGATTGATATTCTATTAGTGGTTAATATGTTCCTGACGGGCTTTGATTCAAAGCCCCTAAATACGCTGTATGTGGACAAGAACCTTAAATACCATGGTCTGATTCAGGCTTTCTCACGTACCAATCGTGTGTACAATGACAAAAAGCCTTTCGGAAACATCATTAGCTTCCGCAATCTGAAACGTGCTACGGATGAAGCCTTGGCCCTGTTTTCTAATAAGGAAGCAAGAAAGACAGTACTGGTACCGAGCTTTGAAGAAATTCAACAGGATTATGCGGATGCAGTCGAAAAATTACTGAACATTACCCCCGACTATCAAGCCGTGGATGATTTGCTGACTGAAGATCAGCAACTGGAATTCATCAAGGCATTCCGCGAGGTCATGCGTTACAACGCACAACTGCAAACTTTTGTGGAATATGACCAAGATCAGACTGTTTTAGATAAACAACACTTTGCTAATTTCGCTTCGAAATATGCAGATCTATGTCGAGCAACTCGTAAAGCCACTAAAAAAGAAAAAGTCTCGGTGCTGGATGATGTCGATTTCCAATTGGATTTACTGCACAGTGACCGTATTAATGTGGGTTATATCCTGACATTGTTACAAATGGCGGTGAATGCTGAAACAGATGAGCAGCGTAAGAAATACGAAGCTCAAGTACATGATCTGATTGGCAGTGATATTAGCTTGCATAACAAACAAGACTTGATCCAAAAATTCATCGAAGAAAATATGCCGAAAATGATCAATGGACAGAGTGTACAAACAGCCTTTGCTCAGTTCTGGGATGCAGAGAAGGAACAGGCTTATCAATATTTCTGTGAGCAAGAAAACCTAAAACCTGAAGTGTTGAAACAGGTCTTGGATAATTACGAGTTCAATCAACGCTTGCCACGTAAAGAAGAAATGAAAGAGTTGCCTAACTTCAAAGTGAAGCTGTTTGAGCGAGACAATGTGCTAACCAATTTAATGGTAAAAACAAGACAGTTGATTGAGAAGTTTTATGTGGGACTTTAATAGAGGTAATAATTGGGTCAAAGCAATTATAAAAATTCATATTTATTAATGAGTAAGGTGGTAGTTCATCTGTCACCATCTCCACACTAAAATGAAGGTCATTTTGACTAAATCGCATATAGGGAAATTGGATAAGAAATAAAATAATTGTTAAGATTTGTTAATTAATTTTATGCTATTGTTAAGATTAATTTAACCAATTAATTTTATTAAAAAAAAATCAAATAAATAGTTTGAAAGTGAAAAAAAATGTCTAGAATGTTGCAAAAGAAATTCAAAATATGGGGTGTGTCTTGGTTCATGATCACGATAAGACAGTGTGGAACTTAGCATCTGGTACTTGGATGCGAGATGAGACAGTGGGTTATATTTTAAAAAGTACGCCAAATTCAAATGTTGAAAATCATGTGAATCCTCACTTTGTTCAGCAGATGCTGAACTTGCCAACTTTGGCTGGAAAAGTGTATCCGCCTGAGTTTTTATACGATCCTGAAACAGGTAACGCTTTAGAAAAAAAGCAGGTTGATTCAGAAGCATATTGGCTTCCGCCTTATGGGCAGGGACGACATTATGATGATAATCGTCAATACATGGATAGCCATGGCTTACAGTTAAGTCATCAACTTAAAAAATTAAAGAATGAGCCACAAATTGATGCTGATACAGAACAGAAAATAAAAATGCCACCAAGAGGTATTTTTGAATTTGTGTCGATCAAAGCCAGTACCGATATTCCTCAACTCGTGGCATACAATAAAATCAATGGCAATCTCTTGATTTGGAGTCAAGACAATCAGGAATGGTTGGAATTAAAAGCAGTTGAACGTCGTTTAGAGCGTTGTCCAGAAAAATTGGAAGAATATTTGCAACTTTTAGGCGTTGTAAATGATGCTGGTATTCAGTGCTTATATATTCCAACCAAAGCAGGTTTAGCACGAGTCACCATTGAAGGTTTGTCATTGACCTATCGTGCTGAGTATATCACCCCACTTAATAGTCCATGTTTAGGTACACCGGTTTATTGGAATAAAAAGATTTTAATACCAATTTTAATTGATGATCAGGTTAAAATTTTTGATGTCACGAATCAGATAGAGATTTTGTTGAATGAACAAACCTCTGAAATTTATTTTGAAAAAGTTGTTTATGACACTAGACGTATTATTTGGGTCGGTACGTCAGGGCAATTGATTTTAAAATATAAAATCTCTGATGATGAAGCACTCAATATCGTCTATAAAATGTGGCTACCAAGCTACACGCCTGATTTCCGTTTTGGTGCACCGTATGATGATCAAAAAGGGAGTTTTTATCAATTTGGTAAAACTCAAAGTAATGAAAAAGGTCCTTTGTGTTATATCGAATTAGATTCTGAAGACCAACTCGAAAAAACTCCATCATTCCGTTTTACCACAGGTGTATCAAAGTTCGGCCTAGATGGTAAATTGGAAAACAAACAAGATATTTGGAAAGAAGCAAGTGTGGTCGAATCAATCCATCGTTTTACAGTTCCAATGATTGAAGATGAGAAAAAGGAGTTAATTTTAGGATTCAGCTTCGATACAGATACCAATATCGGTATTGAACAAAAACTTGCAGATGACACAAAGCAAGACATTAAATTATTTATAGATACACATGATGGACTAATTGATTTTCATCGTGTTCAAGTAGAAAAGCCATTACAGTCAAGATTCTTTATTCATCAGAATGTTTTGTATTTCTATAACCCGAGCTTAAATGACATCTTAGGTTGGGAGCTGGTTGCATGAAACACATTGGTTTAATGGTTGCTGTGAGTTTAGCTTCAACGCTCACTTGTGCGGGTCAGCATGCATTTTTAGTCCAAAACTCTGGTTGGATGGAGCCATTTTACCAGGATCAAAACTCTCAATTAAAACCGCTGGTCAATGCAGTGGTTCAAACGGTAACGCAGCCCAATGATACGGTTGCGGTTTCCATGTTTAACCAAAGTAACACAACTGCCCAATCACCTGTGTTGATTTATCAAGGGGCAGGTAAACAAAATGTCAGTCAGCAACTCAGCCAAGAGGGGATTGCTAAAAAATCTGATAAAGCCTATGCAGACACAGATTTTAAAGAAGCTGTCGTTGCCACGATTACAGGTCCATTTGCGAAAAAGTCAGGCATTATCTGGATTTTTACTAACAATAAAAATAGTCCTAATAATGATGAGGCAACGGCTGAACGCAATAAAGAGTTTTATGAGTTAGTTCACTTAGATCCAGCTATAAATAAAGTAATGGCTTATCCATTAAAAATGCCTGTACAAGGGAAACATTTTAATGCATCAGGACTAATGGTTTATGTATTGGCTTATGGTGAGCAGGCAGAAGCTGAGTTAAACCATTTGGTAAAATCAGGTCAGATGGAAAAAGTGTTTACCCAACAGCCTGCATTATTAAAGCCTTTAGATAAAGAACCTGTTCAGCTCATTCCGACAGGTGTAAAAAACTCATCGACGATTCACGCCTCTTTGGCAGCAGATCAGAAAACTTTGGTCTTTAATTTAGAGCCTAAAGATGTCATTCCTGAGTTAAAACTCACAGCAGATCTGAAAAACAAATTTTATCCTTACAATATTGCAGCAACTCGTGTTGAAGCAAAATTAAGATTAGCAAATGGAATGCAAGCACCGATTCAGATTTCTGAAACGGATATCCGTTTGATGACTAAGGATAATACCAAGCTCGAGTTTCAGGTGCCAATTCCTTCGCATTTAATTGTGTCCCCATGGTCTTGGGAAGTGTTTAAGGCAATGGGTAAGGCAGTTACGATTCCTGCAAATATTGATGTGACCTTATATGAGCAGAAGCTGAGCTTATCTGAAGATTTTAAACAGAATTTGCAGAGTTTATTTCCTGGTGATCCATTATCGGATGTCTTTGTTGCACCACAAAGTATTCAGTCGTCCACAGCCACAATTCCGGTACAATTCCGTTTGCAATATCCATTATGGCCGGTTGTAGTAATGATTGCAGGGATTTTATTGGCACTTGTACTCGGAATTTTGGCTTTGGCATTGAGCTCAAAACGTAAAAAATATGATGTTTGGGTAAATGGCTTGAAGAAACAAACTATCCAATTAAAACCATTTTCCAAGATGAGTGTTTATGGTGATTCAGGGAAAGAAATTGCGATTGTAAAACGTGGTATTTCAGACGCATCTGTTCAAGTTTTAGATAAAGAATTTAGTGTAACACTACGTTAAATATTTAAGATTAATTTTAAAAAAGCATCCAGGGGGATATATGTCAGAGTCAAATACAAATAACGGTTTTGTTTTACCAACAGCAGATGAGCAGGCTCAAACTGAAACAGGTACAGCAGCACAAACTGTTCAAGAAGTGAATGTGCCTACAGTTCAAGAAGAAACAGGTTCTCGTGATCTCATGATTGCTAGTGGAATTATCGTTGTTCTTCTCATCGCTTTCTTTTTTGCAAAACGTGGTTTCAGCAATAGTTTGGTAAAAAAACGTATTTCTCCGAGCAAAGCAAGTATGGCAGGTTGGTGGTTATTTATTTTCCTTGCTGCGGTTGCCATTGGTGCAGTCTTGGCAGCAGTCAATCCAGTGAAATTCTTATCTCTGCTTATTTTAGGGCCATTAGGTATTGTTGCATTGGTAAGTGCTGTCCTGACATTCACATCAAGCCGTGCTTAAGCACTGACTGTAAGTTAAGCAATTAAAAAATAAAGAACCAGAGGGAAGATGATGACAGACGCACAAAATGTCAACACAGGCACTGCAGCCAAAGCAGCAGAGCAGACCGTAAAACTCCGCCCAACACTTTATATTGGTGTTGGTGGTACAGGTATGGAAGTGATGATGCGTGTGCGTCGTCGTATTCTCAATGCAAGTTGGGGTAGTGATAATGTTCGCTTAGAAAACTTATCACAGTTTCCAATTGCACAATTTATGCATTTTGACTTAGATCAGGGTGCAATTATTGATAGTGGTCGTGCACAAACTGAAGATTTGCAATATAACTTAGTCAAGTTTACAGATGATGAAAAGATCGTTGAGTCTTTTGATATTGAAAAATATAGTCGTGATGATGCTTCATTAAGCCGTTATCCACATATTCAAAATTGGTTACCGCTAACCCCTAAAAAAATTCGTGAATTAGGCATTGATCCTGCAAAAGGTGCGGGGCAAATTCGATCTGTATCACGTTTATATTTCTTTGATAAATATCCAAAAACTCGTGACAAAATTCGCTCAAAATTAAATACATTAAAAGCAGGTTTATCGCGTGATGACATTCTAAAAAAACTAAATTTACAACTAGATACAAGCAAATTTCGTATTGTGGTTTTGGGCTCTGTTGCTGGCGGTACAGGTTCCGGTTCATTTTTGGATATGGGGTGGTTATCTAAATGGGTGGCAAGCAACGAAGTTGAAGCTGCTGACGTAGAGTTGATGTTGTTTTTACCGACAGGTTATTCAAGCGCGAATAAATCACGTACTGAGGCGAATGCTTATGCAGCGTTGATGGAAGTTGAATCTGCAATGGTTGGGCATTCAAAGTATGTGGAAAAATGGGATGATTATGATCGTCCACAGCTTGCATCGAAACCGTATGATGAAGTTCATTTAATTGATTCCGGTAACCTGGCACGCCAGCATACGGACAATATGAATGATGTCTACTCGATGATTGCGGATACGTTATTTGAAGATTTTCGTTCTGCTGACTTTGCCAATCGGAAACGTTCAGTTGCTGTCAACCAACGCCAACATAAAATTCATATGTTTGCGCCACCTGTTCCGACAGGTCGTTTCGGTGATATGAAGTTAAATTACTCATGTGCCTATTCAGCATTTGGCCAGTCGACTTTGGACACACTTGGCCGTGCTCGCTACGATGAATATGCCTACAGTTTGGCATCGGACATGCTTAAAGCCTTCTTTGGTGTAGCAAGCGCGAATCCTGCTGCAAATCGTGCGAGTCAAAAGCAATGTGATAACTTTATGTCTGAATATATGTATTCAGCTTTAGTTCCATTTAACAACCTGCCAGAGTTTTCTGCTGCGACACTGAAAAATCCAGAAATTCGTGAATTGAACACAGAATTTATGGATCTGGCAATTGTTGAAACATTGCTTCGATCAGGTCAGTCGGGTGTAGAGGTTGATATTGTTGATGAAACACGCCAACGTGTTAGCAAGCGCATTAATGAAGTCAGTAACGTAGATCGTGATCAATGGCCTGTTCAAGTTCGTCTTGCGATGGATAATTTACTCGAACAAGTGATCCGTAACCCGAATACTAAAGGGGATACTGCTGAAGATCAGGTGGTGCGTCGTAGAAAAGTGATTTTTGATGCACTGAAAAAAGACATCGAAAACCGCCTCTATCTTTATATTGATAATCAAGATCTAGGTGGTTTTGAGTATGTCATTTCTTTAGTAGAACAAATTAAAGGACGTATTGAAAATGCCAATACAGGAATTTGCGTATACCTAAAAAATTCTGCAAACCGCTATACAGCTATTAAAGATGCTGTACAAACCTATGAATATGAAAAACAACTCAAGGATTTAGAAGAAACCAAAGGCTCGGGCTTCCTCGGCTTGGGTGCATCTTCTCGTGAAGAGCAGGCACGAAATATTTTAGATCATTTGCGTAATGATATTTCAAATGTTCTTGCATTCCATTTACAAGCTAAAGCTGCTGTCGAAGCGATTGAGTTGATGCAGGATATCTCGAACTGGTTAGGTAACAGTTTGGGTGTAGATGAGAGTGGCAAGACGATTTGGAATGGTGTGATGGGTGACCTGCAAAATGGTCAAGAGTCTGTCATGGATATGATGAAGCGTCTTGATCACGATCGTGAAGTGATTCATCAGCAAATTCGGACTAAACATGCAACTTTGCAAATCATCGAAACTGACGATGTGAAAGAGCGTGAGATTGATCCTCGTTTATTGTGTGAATGGGCAGCTGAAGCATTTAAAGATTTTGGTGGCTCAAGAGAGCTGTTTAAAGTCCTTGTTGATCCAGATCAGCAAACACCATTATTGCTTAAAATTATTCGTATGGCTGAGCGTCGTCTGGTTGTTTTTGAACAAAATGATCAAGAAGAAGATGCACTGTATAAAGCACTTGAAAACATGAGTGTGGTTGAGCGTCAGAATGTATTCACTGAGTGGTTACAACGTGCCATGCCTTGGGTTGATGCTAAAATGGGTGGCGATTTCACACCGCCACCAGATCGTTTCAAATGTTTCATTGGTGTGAATGGGGCAGATCAGTTCAGCAAAAAGTACAAACACGAATTAACTGGCTGTATTCCAAGTGGTTTAGGTTTAAATGCTCAAGCATTGTCGATTGTCGAAACCGGGGAGCCTGGTCGAGCAGTATGCTATGTCGAGTTGTCAGGTATTCCTCTTACGATTTTACGGGGTATTGAAACTTGGCGTACGAGCTATCGTAAAGAAAGTGAAAGAACTCCTTTACATACCCATATTGACTCAACACGATTCAAGCATCCATATGCACCGACACCTGATGAATTAAACAGCTTAGCTGATGATTTTAAATGCTACCTGAAAGCAGTGATGTTGGGTATTTTAAAGCGCTGTGATGTTCCAGGCTTGATTCCAAGTGGGCAATATGAATTTGCAGTAGCACGAGGTGATGTTCGCCGCTTAGGTAATGAACGTGGTTTCCGTTTAAATGGTTTACCTCAGACTTACCGTGACAACATTTATGATCAAGTTCAACAGAAATTTAAATCTCTGAGTGATGCAAATTTAACAATGCTAATTGCATTAGTTGATCATTATGAGCGTGAAGTTTACACGCCACGTTTGGTACAAAATGAAACTGGTGCTCAGGTTGAACATGTTGGTTTTGCATGTGCCATTGCGAAAGAATTGAAGAAAGAACTTATTGAGTTAGCTGAGCGTAAGGAAATTTCACAAGAATTGATCGACCGAGCATATGAGTTAACTGAATATCGCGAAGAAATGGAAAAATGGGCTGAAGTGCTCAAAGATTCAGACGAGGATGCATATCAGGACGAAATTCGTGAGCCAAATAAAGGTCGACGTCTGAAATGGGTGATGAATATGTCACCAAGTATCTTACAAACACATGAACAGCTTCTTGTGAAAAAAAGTGTGGCAGAAGTAGGTACGCCAATAGCGACTTTTGCAATGCCTGGCATGACTCCACCGCCACCTCCAGGCGCGATGCCACCACCCATTCTGCAGCAACCTCAGTATCAATATCATATAGCGATTAATGGGCAAAACTTTGGACCATACTCACATTCTAAAGTGGTTGAAATGTTGCAGCAGCAACAAATTAACACTGCAACGATGGTATGGCGTGAAGGTTTAGCTAATTGGATCGCAATTGCCCAATGCCCTGAGCTTGCAATGCCTGTGCCACCACCAATTCCAGGCATGCCGCCAATTTTACAATAATGCCCATCGCAGTATTGTTCTCGAAGGAGGGCAATACTGCTCATGCTCAACACAAAAAGAAGTAATAGGTTAAATGAAATGGTTAAGCAGCAAGAATATACAGCTTGTATTGGATGTAAGCAGGAGCTACAGCTCAAAGTAAAGTTTTGTCCTTTTTGTAGTGTTGCACAAAGCGTTCAAGCTCAAACTCTGCCTGCAGAGCCAGAAGAAACATCGACTATTCCACAAGAAATAGTCAGTGACCTACCAGAATCGACGGTTAGTGAAACACTAAGTGAAGCTCAAAATAATGAGGCTGCTGATACATCGGTTGTGGTCAAACATATTACGAAACAGGGTAAAGAATTATTCGGGATCATTATTGTTGGTGCATCCCTTGAGTTGATGCGAACTTATGATCGTTACGCCTTTAAAAAAGATGAAGGGATTTTTGTACGTTTAAAACATTTAGCGAATATTCCAAATGAATATTTAAGTTTGCAACAATATCAACTCAAGTTTCAAAGTGATCTGTCCGTCTTAGATGCTGAGCCAGATGAGCTTCTTGAACAACCAAAGCCTGAAGCTCCAGTCTTCACGCCACCAGAACAACCATCTTTGAATAGTCAACCTACACCATTCGATCCACCACAGCAAAAAACATCAAGCTTTAAATATATTGCAATTGCATTTATTGTGATTTTGGCTGTGATTTTCTTTATATTTAGTGGCAAAGACAATGCAGAAGAAGTTGCATCTGTAGATGAAGGGGCACAGGTTGATCCTTGTGAAAATGCAAATGCAGAAATTAACAGTTTGCTGAGTGAAAAAATGCCGACACGTGCATTGAGTATCATCAAACTCAACCAGGCAGAATGTAAAACCAATGCAAGTTTTGTTCAATTGGTTGTATCGGCTGAAGCACAAGCCACATCTGCAAAAGAGAAGCTCACTTTAGCAAAAGAGTATTTGCAAGCTGGAAACTTGGAGTTAGCACATCAGACAGTGCTTGCTGCATTAGAACTTGATGCTGAACTTGTCGGTGGTGTAGAGCTACTACCACAAATCGAATCGATGATTGAAGAATTCAATCTTCAACAAGAACAAGAGACAGATGAAGTTCCATTAGAAAGTGAGGCTGTACAAGATGTTGTTCAAAGTATACCTCAACAAAATACCAATCATGAGGTTGAACAAGCACAACGTTTAGCCCAAGTAGAACGTGAGCGTGCAGATGCACAACGCCAAGCTGAGCAAGCACAAAGAGAACGTCAACAAGCTTTAGAAAAAGAGCATCAAAAAGCTGAAGAGGCGGCACGTAAATTAGCAGCAGAAGCAGCACGTCGTCAAAATGAAGCCCGTTTTGATTCTCAGCTCAATCGTGCAGAGCGTGCATTAAATGCAAATAACTACGGTCTGGCTAAATCTTTGGCTCGAGAAGTATTGTCTGCTTCCCCGAGTAATAGTCAAGCAAAACGTATTTTACGTCAGGCTGAAGCAGGTGAGTCAGCAGCCTTTGACGATATGGTAATTCAATAATTTTTAAATTTTACAGAGGGTCTATGATGAAAAAAGCGATATCTATTACTATGCTGAGTTCAGCAATTTTGGTTTCTGGTTGTGCAAGTACAGGTGGGCTAGCAACGTCAGCTAACGGTGGATGTAATACAGGAATGTCTACAGCAGTAGGTGCATTACTTGGTGCTGCTATTGGAGCATCTGTAGGTGATAGTACCTATGCTGCAACAGGTGCAGCCATTGGCGGTGCGGTTTTTGCAGCAGGATGTATGATGATTAATGCACATACTATTCAGAAAAAATCAGCTGCTGAAGTTGAAACGGCATATAAAAAAGCTAATAAGGGGAAACTGCCTCAAACAACAAGAGTTCAACAGTATTCTACGGTTATTTTACCAAATCAAACTGTTTCAGCTAACCAAAATATTACAGTGAAATCAGATTTGACTGTTGTAGAAGGTATTGCTGATCCCCTTCAGCGCGTCCAAGAAAAATTAGTTCTAAAAGATGCGAATGGAAAAGTGATTCGTGAATTAGTGAAAGATGTTCAGGTTTCAACAGCCCAAGGTTATAGTTCAGGAGATTTTGAAAATTCCTTCAATTGGAAGTTTCCAGCGAGTGTATCTAAAGGACAATACTTGCTTGATACTGAATTACTAGTGAATGGTAAAAAAGTTGCAAATAATACCCGTACTATCACGTTAGTCTGAAATCTCTAGAACAATCCCAGTATGTATAAATATATATTGGGATTTTTCAATGTACTCAATATTTTGAGAATGTCATGAAAATAAAATATCTAATATTTAGTAGTTTTTTGCTTTTAAATGGCTGTGCCATGATGTCTAAAAATGAATGTTTAAGTGCAAACTGGGAATTTATTGGGCAACAAGATGGTATTTCAGGAGCAGGTTCTTTGGCTCAAAAAAGAACAACAGTTTGTGCTAAACA
>OEQN01000241.1_pt1 | contig 14692 bp, 10 predicted proteins | sample 1539781 | NCBI WGS metagenome assembly OEQN01 (sample SAMEA3891236, study PRJEB23780) | metagenome | biome: terrestrial biome; feature: animal house; material: water of meat washing | place: Italy | collected 2015-05-12 | reverse complement strand
AAGCCCAGCACCACGGCGGCGTAGAAAATAAAGTCGAGCGTGATGTCGAGAAAGCCGCCGCAATCGGTGATGCCGGTTTCCCGCGCCACGGCGCCATCGAGCCCGTCCAGCAGCCGGTTGAGCAGGATGGCCGCCAGCGCCCATGAATAGCAGCCAAAGGCCAGCAGCGGCAGCGCCAGCATGCCGATGGCAAAGCCGGTGAGGCTCACCTGATTGGCACTGACCCCGGCGCGGCAGAGCGGTTTGGCAAGCTGGGTGAGGGGGCTGCGGATCACGGGGATCAGATGGCGATCAAACAAGGTGAACACTCCTCGGTTAACAGTGGCATTCGGTGAGGTTGAGTATGGTGCCCGGCGCGTCTTCCGCATCGTGGGTCACCAGAATAGCGGGGATGGCCAGCGCCTTGATCTGCGCGAACACCAGCTCGCGAAAGGCGGCCCGCAGCGGCTTGTCGAGGCGGGAGAAGGGCTCGTCCAGCAGCAGGGCGTCGGGTTCCGCCAACAGTGCCCGCAGCAGACTGACCCGCGCCCGCTGACCCCCTGACAGCAGCTGCGGCAGCTTGTCAGCCTGATCCGCCAGCGCGACCTGTGCCAATGCGGCCAGTGCCTTTTCCCGCCGCGCGCGTTTTCCCTTGATGGTCGCTGGCATGCCGAACATCAGGTTCTCCGCCACCGTCAGATGGTCGAACAGCAGGTCATCCTGAAACAGCATGCCGATGCGCCGCGCCTGCGGTGGCAAGGCGTTGAGTGGCCGCTCGCCGAGCCTTACCTCCCCCTCCAGCCGGATCGGGCCGCCATCTGTCTGCGCGCCGGGCAGTACCCCGGCCAGCCCCGCCAGCAGGGAGCTTTTACCGCAGCCGCTTGGCCCCATCAGGGTCAATACCTCGCCGGGGGCCACCTGCAGGGCAGGGAGCGAGAGCAGCAGATTTTCATCAAGGTAAAGTCGAAGAGGCGTGGTGCTCAGCATATGGCTGTTTCCATCATCAGAGTTCATCGTGAGCCGCCCCCCTTGAGCGCCGGATTGATCCGCGCCGGCAGCCAGAGCGCCAGCAGATAGATAACGAGCGGCAGCAGCAGTTGCAGCAGGCCGTAGAGCCCCGCCAGCCGCCGGTTGAGGCCGCTGCCGATGGCCACCGCTTCGGTGGTGATGGTGACCACTCTGCCTGCGCCAAAGAGCAGGGTCGGCAGATACTGGGCCAAACTCACCGCCGCCCCGACGCCGAAGGCAAACAGCAGCGGGCGCGCCAGCAGCGGCGCTTTCACTTGCCACCAGGCTCGCCATGGCGTAGCCCCCAGCAGCAGGGCGCTCTGGGTGATCCGCGGATCGAACTGGCGATAGGGGCCGTGCAGGCACAAATAGACATAGGGAAAGACAAACAGCAGCTGGCTCCAGAGCACCCAGCCCCAGCCAATGCCGCTGCTTATCGAGTCATGTGCAAGCCAGTCCAGCCCGAGCCGGATGCCAAACAGCAGGCTCGCCTGCGGCAGCAACAGCGGCAGGCAGATAAGCCAGAGCGGCCAGGGGCGGCGGCCGGCTTGTGCCTCCAGACTCAGCACCGCCATCACCAGTGCCAGCAAGCCGCTCGTCAGCGCCAGCAGTGCGCTGGTTGTCAGCAGCGGCAGCAGGGTTGGCAGCAGATCCAGCCAGTAGTGACTGCTCCACTGGCTGGGCCAGAGGGCGGGAAAGGGCCAGCGGCGCGCCAGCGACCAGAGCAGCAGGGCCGCCAGCACCGCCAGATTGAGGGTGATCAGGGTGAAGGCAAAGCCCGCTGCGAGCCGGTTGGCAAAGAAGTGGGGCGCCGCCCGTTTGCCATCGAGCCAGCAGCCTTTGCCCACCTCTTGATGAAGCCACTCCAGTAATCTGAGCAGGGCGATGAGCAGCGCCGTGATGGCGAGCAGCAGCAGGGCGCCGCTGGCGGTGGCGCCGCGCCAGAGCAGATCCGGGTCCTGATACCAGAGCCACAACCGCACCGCCAGCGGGGCGGGGGCATCGGGCCCGAGCAGCTGGGCGAGATCCACCACCGCCACTCCGTAGGCCGCCACCGCATAGATGGGCAGGCGCAGGGCGGGCCAGAGCGCCGGTAGCAGCAGGAGCCACCAGATCTGGGGGGCGCTAAAACCGAGGCTCGCCCCCAGCCACTGCTGGCGTGCCAGCAGGATGGGTTGCTGCGCGGCCATCGCCATCAGCAGCAAAAAGGGGGTCTCCTTGAAAACGAGCAGTGCAATCAGCCCGAGCCCCCAAGGGTCGCGAATGGTCTGCCAATCGGGAGGCAGTTCAAACCCGGTCAGCGCTGGCGAGACGAGCCGCAGCAGCCAGCCGGAGGGGGCGAGCAGAAAGGCAAAACCGATGGCAAAGGCGACGTGGGGCATGGCCAGCATGGGCGAGAGCAGGCGACGGAGCAGCCCGAAAGCCCGGCTGTCGCTGTGGGCCAGCAGCAGGGCGGTCAACAGCAGGCTGCCGAGGGTTGAGGCGGCGCCAATCCACAGGCTCAGCGCAGCGGAGTGCCAAAGACCGGGTTGGGCCAGCAGCAAGGCGAGATGAGAGGCGGTCATCCCCTCCGCCAGCAGTTGCCATAGCCCTGCAAGCAGAGGGATGACGAAGAGCGCCAGATAAATGACCGCCATCCCCGTACTCATACTGGGGTGGCGTGTCAACCGGCGCCACGGTCGGGAGCGGGAAAGCGGGTGACCAGCGGCACTCATCAGTGACCGTAACGCTCGGCCCAGGCCGCTTCCAGTTTGAGCTGCCAGCTGGGGTGAGGCTCGGCCACCGCTTTGAAGCGCAGTGCCGGTTGCCCCTTGGCGGAGTCAGGCAGGGCATCGGCCCGCAGCACGCTGGGATCACCCCAGAAGGCCGGATTGGCCTTGCGCGCCTGCGCCGCCGGGCTCAGCAGGAAGTTGGCCACCACCTTGGCACCCGCACGGGCACTGGCGTTGAAGGGGATGGCGAGAAAATGGCTGTTGGTGAGCGCGCCTTTCTCCATGGCGACGGCTTCCACGCTGGGGGGCAGGGCGCCAATCTGGGCGGCGCTTTGCGCCTCCTGTGGATTGAAGCTGATAGCCATGGCCAGTTCGCCATCATCGAGCAGCTGGCGGGTTTCGGCGGCGCTGGTGGGGAACAGTTTGCCCTTGCGCCAGAGTGCCGGATGCAGCTCATCGAGCCAGGCCCAGAGCGGGGCGGTGATCCTGATGAACTCGGCATCGGTCGCCTCCCGATAGAGGGGGGCGGGGTTTGGCGTCAACTCCAGCAGGATCTGCTTGAGAAAGCTGGAGCCATGGAACTGGGGCGGCTTGGGATAGGTGAAGCGGCCGGGATGGGCCTTGGCCCACGCCAGCAGGGCTGCTGCCGAGGTGGGCGCTCTGGCGACCTCTTCGGTGTCGACCATCAGATTGAGCTGGCCGATGCCCCAGGGGGCTTCCAGCCCTTCCACCGGCAGGGTGAAGTCCTCACTCACCGGCAGGCTGCTGTCTACCAGCGCCATGTTGGGCAGCTCGGCGGTAAAGGGAGCGCCGAGCAGCCCCTGCTCCTTGAGCGCCTTGAAGTTCTCGCCGTTGACCCAGAGCAGGTCGATGGGGCCGCCAGCTTGCTTGCCCGCCTGCTTGTTGGCCAGCAACTGGCTGACGCTCTGGGCGATGTCATCCACCTTCACCTGCACCAGCTTGACCTGATAGTCGCGCGCCAGCTCCTGCCCGGCCCACACCAGATAGGCGTTGATCTCCGGGCTGCCGCCCCAGGCGTTGAAGTAGACGGTCTGCCCCTTCGCCTCCTCAAGGGTCCGTTGCCAGTTGTCATCAGGGCTGGCTAACAGCGGGCCGCTGGCCAGCAGTGGCAGGGCGCACAGCAGGGCGTTTAGCCGCTGTTTGAGCTGTGAGTTGAGTTGTGAGAATGGCTTGAGCATAAACGTTTCCCTGATTGTCAGGCGCCACGGCGCCAGCGGTGATAACGGGCCAGCAACGCCAGCACCCGGGTGGGCTGGTGGGCCCGTTTCCATTCACCCGCCACATATTTGTTCCCCTCCATCAGGGTGGGATAGGCGTGAATGGTGCCGAGGATCTTGCCAAGGCCGAGGCGGTGACGCATGGCGAGCACGAACTCGGCGATCCGTTCACCGGCGTGAGTGCCCACTATGGTGGCGCCAAGGATAGTATCCTTGCCCGGCACGGTCAGCACCTCGACAAAACCGTGGCGCTCCCCATCGGCAATGGCTCTGTCCAGCTCGGCCAGCTCGAAGCGGGTCGCCTCGAAGGGGATCCTCTGCGCTTCGGCCTCCTTGCGATTGAGGCCGACCCGGGCAATCTCCGGCGTGGTGTAGGTGGCCGCCGGAATGACCCGATAGTCGGCCCGAAAGCGCTTGAACTGGCCAAACAGGGCATTGACCGCCGCATACCAGGCCTGATGGGCGGCAAAGTGGGTGAACTGGTAAGGGCCCGCTACGTCTCCCACTGCCAGTATGCTGGGGAAGTTGGTGGTGAGGAAGCCATCGACCGCTATGGTGCCGCGGGGGGCAAGCTCGACCCCCAACGCTTCGAGCCCGAAGCCGCTCACATTGGCGACCCGACCCAGTGCCAGCAGCAGTTGATCCCCTTCCACCACTTGTGTCTCATCGCCCCGGCGCAGTTGCAGCCGGATGGGGAGATCCCCCTCGGCTGCGGGCAGATAGTCGGCTCGTTCGGCGCGCCAGCCGGTGAGTAGCCGCACGCCATCGCGGCTCATCTGCCCGGCCAGCGCATCGGCGACCGCTCGATCTTCGCGGGGCAGCAGTTGCTCCGAGAGTTCCACCAAGGTCACGGGAATGCCGAGCAGGGCGAAGCTCTGGGCCAGCTCGCAGCCGATAGGGCCACCGCCCAGCACCAGCAGGCGGCGCGGCGGGGTGCGCAGCTGCCAGAGGCTATCCGAGGTGAGGTAAGGCACCTGATCCAGCCCCGGCAGCTTGGGCACCAGCGGCCGGGCGCCGGTGGCGATAACGATATGGCGGCTGGCAAGGCGCTGGCCGTTAACCTCCACCTCCCAGGGGGAGACCAGCCGCGCCTCCCCTTCGATGCACTCCACCCCAAGCCCCTGATAGCGTTCGATGGAGTCGTGTGGCTCGACCTCCTTGATAACCTCAGCCACCCGCTCCATCACGGCGGCAAAATCGGCGCGGGAGTGGCTTGGGCTAAAGCCCAGCTCGTCGGCCTTGCGCTGCTCTGCGGCAAAGCGGGCGCTTCGGATCAATGCCTTGGAGGGGACGCAGCCGCTGTTGAGGCAATCGCCCCCCATCTTGTGCTTCTCGATGAGCGCCACCTTGGCCTTCACCGCTGCCGCGATATAGCTGGTGACCAGTCCACCGGCCCCGGCACCTATCACCAGCAGGTTGTAGTCATAGCGAGCGGGTTTGCGGTAGGGGGCGAGCAGGCGCCGCTGGGCGAGGTGTGCGGTCAATTTCTTGACCAGCCAGGGCATCAGCCCCAGCAGGGTCAGCGCGACCATCAGGCCGGGGGAGAGGATATTGCCGGTGCTGGTTAACTGGCCAAGCTCGCTGCCCGCCAGCACATAGACGAAGGTGCCGGGCAGCATGCCAAGCTGGCTGACCCAGTAGTAGGTGCTGACTCTGATGGGGGTGAGCCCCATCAGCAGATTGACCAGAAAGAAGGGGAAGATGGGGATGAGGCGCAGGCTCAGCAGATAGAAGGCCCCCTCCTTCGCCATGCCGGACTGAAAGGTGGCCAGCTTGTCGCCAAAGCGGGCGGTGACCCAGTCGCGCAGCAGAAAACGGGCGCTGAGAAAGGCCAGGGTCGCGCCTATGGTGCTGGCAAAGGAGACCAGCAGCAGCCCCCAGGCGACGCCGAACACCGCGCTGCCACCCAGGGTGAGCAGGCTGGCGCCGGGCAGGGAGAGGGCGGTGCTCAGCACATAGATAAGCACGAACAGCAGGCTGGCCGAGACAAAGTGGCTGTCGACCCATTGCGCCACTGCCGCCTGCTGGGCCTGCAAGGCGTCCAGAGTGAGGTAACGACCGAGATCGAGGGCAAAAAAGGTGCCGATAAGGCCCCCCATCACCAGTGCAAGCAGCAGGCGGGTCCGGTTCATCAGGCGTCCTTGCTGTCTGGCTGGGCAGGGCGTTCCGGTTGCACCGGCAGCTGGCAGAAGCCCTGCGGCGCGATATCGAGGGCGGCGTTGAACTTGGCCGACATGTTCTGGAAGGCGATAAGGCCGGTCAGCTCCACCATGGCATCGTCATCGAACCAGGGCTTGAGGCGGGCCGCCTGCTCATCGCTCACCCCATCGAGGCCAGTCATCGCTTCGGTGTAGTCGAGCACTGCTTTCTCCCGCTCGTCAAACAAGGGGCTTTCGCGCCAGTTGGCCAGCGCCTCCACCTTCTCGCTTGAACCTGCTCTCTTTACCAGGGTCATGGCGTTGATGTCGACGCAAAAACGACACCAGTTGAGCTGGGAGACCCGCACCGTCACCAGCGAGCGCAGCACGGGATCGATGGGGGAGCGCTTGCGGTTGATGACGCCGTAGAGGGTGGCGACGGCGGCAAAGAGGCGCGGCGAGCGGCCCCAGCACTTGCCCGGAATAAGCACCTGACCATAGTTGCGCTTTTGCAGCCAGAAAAAGGGGCGGATAAACCAGGCATATTCCCGGTCGGGTTTGACCTCAACGCGCATCAGTTACCTTCTTGTTGTTTCACACTTACGGTTTCAAATTGGGTTTGTAGGCCTGGCCGAGGCGCTCGTTCAGGCGGGTCAGGAAATCCTCGATCCGCGCCCGGTTGGTGCCCAGATCGCTTTGCCCCTGACGGGAGGCTGATCGCATATCGATGCGGGTCTCTTTGGGGCCAGCAAAGACCCGCAGCGCCACATCATCCTGAAAGCCGAACCAGCCGGTGGTAACCACCGCATCCAGACCGTCGGGGCTGGGTCGTACCTGCCAGCCCAGCTCCTGCATCAGTTCGTTGGCTTCAATCACCACTTCGGCAGGAGAGGCCCTGGTAAAGAGAGGACCGGGTTTTGCCTCAACTGCTTTCAGCGGTGCGCTATTTATTGGCAGATCCTGCGCCGTTCTGAGCTCTGCCGCCCAGCGTAGCTGGGGGGGATTGTAGGGATCTGTGCTCACATCGTTGATCAGCGGCATGCGCAGCGCCTGTGCCACAAAGGTCAGGGGCAGCAGTAGCGGCAAGGCGCCAAGGCCGCTGGCGTAGCGGTTGCGGCTCCAGGGCAGGCGTACCAGCAAGATCAGGGAGACAAGGGCTCCGATGAGACAGATCGCAAAACCGATCCACCAGGGCCAGAGATGAAAGCGGCTGCCGAGGGCGCCAGCGAGCGGGAGTAACCAGGCCAGCAGGGGCCACAAGCAAGAGCGGGGCATAGCACGGGATCCATCGTCGAATGTGGACAATGCCGAGAAGGATAAACTTAATTGCCTGATAACGTTAGTAAATTGATGAGAGTTTGGCGTGGTTTTGGTCAGTTTTGCGAGGGGAATGCAGAGGGAGGTGAAGCCCGCCTGACGGGAGCTTCACCGAGAAAATGGTCAGTTGCGATGACTTAGTTGCGATAGAGCACTTTGATCAGATGAAAGCCGAACTTGGTGCGCACCGGCCCCAGCACCTTGAGCAGTTCACCCTTGAAGACGGCATCGTCAAATGCTTTCACCATATCTCCCTTGGAAAATTCTCCCAAATCGCCAAAACGCTTGCCTGAGGGACAGGTAGAGAAGCGCTTGGCCATCTGGCCGAAGTCGGCTCCCTTCTCGATCTTCTCCTTGATCTCCAGACACTGTTTTTCGGTCTTGACCAGAATGTGCTGGGCACAGGCTTTTTTCATCGGGGCGCTCCTGGGAGTGATGGCGAAGGTTGTTAACGCCAAGGGTGGTAGCAAATCGGGGCGCAAGAGTACCCCAATTTGCCACCGGCGTCAGCCATCACAGCCCGCCATTTACCGGCGCTCGTCAGCCCTGTTATTGGCGAGCGCGGGTGGCCAGCATGGCGCGGGGACGCGCTTGCCAGATGATCTCCAGCCCGAGCAGGGCGTAGAGGCTCCAGATGGCCAGCGGATTGAGCCACTCTCCCCCCAGTTGCAGGGTCATCAGGGCGCAACCTGCCAGCAGCAAGGTGATGCCCGGCAGCCGCCAGTGGACGGGCAGGGGGGCCAGCAGCGCCATCGCCAGCAGAATGCCGAGGCCAAACGGCAGGTTCAGGGCGGTAAAGGCCAGCGCCTGCTGGCCACTCATGCCGGTCAGCAGGGCCAGCAGGGCGCTGCAACAGGCGAGAAAGGTGATGAACTCGAGACGATCGGCAATATAGTCAGCCATCTGTTCGCTACGTGCATGCATGATGTGTCTCCTTCAGTTGATGGTTCAAGTGTGAGGGAGGGGCGCTTGCAAAGGCAGCGGGATAATTCGATTGCGCTGAACGAGCAATTCTTAATCACCCGCTACGGCGGGCTTTGGCGTGTGCCGGGCCTGTTAAACGGTGAGGGTGGGGTGATGCCGACAAACTCTGTCGTGGTGGGTTTCTGGTGGTAAAGAGAGGAGGAGAGGTGACAAATGGTGCCTGATGGTGGGGTGAGCCTTATTCAGGGCAGGTCAATTCGCTTCCATCGGGAAAGCGGGCGGCGTCATTGTCACCAAAATGTGTGATTTGTGGTCAACCTCTTAAAAGATATGGCGAATTTGCCAATGGCACCGCGCTGTCGCTGGCCGATGCCTATGTTAGGATAAGGTTCGCCATTTTTCTGGCGCGCATTTTTGTGTCACGGCCATGCACGGCATGGCGTGCTGCGCCGCATTCGGGGTTGGCCCGAAAGGGCGCTGGTTTCCTTCACCACAGATTCAGGAATATTGACCTTTGACAGGATGCATTTCATCCCTGCTGGCAGGGCGTTCACTGTCCGGCCCTGCGTTTCGCCGCGGCCTGCGGGTACTGGGGGTGGGCCTGTTGCTGTCGCTGCTGGCTTCGCCCGCGTTTGCCGCCAAGCTCACCTATCAGGTCAAGGGGTTGAAAGGGGAGAACAAGGATAACGTTGAAGCCTACCTCAATGCCCTGCCGGTCTATCAGGAGCGGCAATACCGCCCGGCCCGCGCAAAAATTACCGAGAGCGTGCAAAAGGCGCTGCAGGTATATGGCTACTACCAGCCGAAAATCACCCTGAGTCGCGACAAGAAAACCCCGTCCAAAGTGGTGATTGAGGTGGACAAGGGGGAGCCGGTCATCGTCTCCCGCCTCGATATTCTGCTGGAGGGGGATGCGGGCAGCGACGAGCTCTACAGCGCCCTGCTGGACAAGTTGCCCCTCAAAGAGGGGGAGCCCCTCAACCACGCCAAATATGAATCCATCAAGGCGGATCTCGGCAGCCTCGGGCTGGCCCGCGGTTACTTTGATGCCAAGCTGAGCAAGAGTCAGGTCAAGGTGTTCCCGGACAAGGGGACGGCAGAGATCTTTATTCTGTTCGAATCGGGCCATCGCTACCGTTTTGGCGAGATCCGCTACGATGCCACCCCCGAAGCGCTTCACCTTATTCGCCCGCTTATCAACATCAAGAGCGGCGACCCCTATCTCGCCATCCGTCTGGCCGAGATGTCGCAGGATGTCTCCTCCACCAAGCTGTTCCGTCAGGTCGATATCAAGCCGGTATTGAGCGAGGCGAGCAACTATCGGGTGCCCATCGCGGTGACGCTGGATAACCGGGTCGATCACGAAATCGAGACCGGTATCGGTTACGCCACCGACGTAGGCCCGCGGATGAGTGCCACCTGGGAGAAGCCCTGGGTCAACCGCTATGGCCACCGTCTGTTTGCCACCGCCAAGGTGTCGGCGCCGGAGGCAGAGCTCAGCTTCGACTACCAGATCCCGGTGGGCAACCCGCTGCGGGACTACTACTCCATCCAGACCGGCTACCAGTACAAGGACAACAACGATACCCGCTCCGATCTCACTACCATCGGTGTGCACCGCTGGACGCGGCGGCCGGAGAGCTGGGATCGGGACGTCTTTATCCGGCTGGAGAACGAGATCTATACCCAGGGCGCCGACGAGGGGAACAGCTTGCTGCTGATCCCCGGGGTCTCCTGGTCCCGACTGCGGGTGCGCGGCACCCTGGTGCCCGACTGGGGGGATCGCCAGCAGCTGACGCTGGAGTTCTCCGATCCCAGATGGGGCTCCGACATCAGCTTTATGCGGGTGTGGGGGCGCAGCAAGTGGCTGCGAACTCTTGGCGATAACCACAGATTCCTGATGCGGGCCGAGCAGGGGGCCATCATAGGTGACAGCTTCTCGCTGGTGCCGCCGTCCTTGCGCTTCTTTACCGGTGGCGATCAGACGGTGCGCGGCTTTGGTTACGAGAGCATCTCCCCCACCGGGCCGGATGGCAAGCTGACCGGTGGCCGCTACACCAGCGTGGCCAGTCTGGAATACAACTACCGCTTCAGCGAGAAGTGGCTGGGGGCCATGTTTGTGGATGGCGGCACCTCCACCACCGATTACAGCGAGCCCTGGAAAATAGGTACCGGCGTCGGTGTGCGCTGGGTCACCCCCATCGGTCAGGTCAGGCTGGATCTGGCGGTCGGGGTATCGGAGGAGGACAAGCCCTTGCGGCTGCATTTCGCATTGGGGCCTGAATTATGATGTTGTCTAAACGCTTTTTTCTTTGGCCGCTGCGGCTGTATCTTGCGCGGGGGTCTGCATTGTGATCTGGCTAAAACGCATTTTTCTCTGGCTGATGGGGCTGGTGTTCCTGCTGCTCATCGGCGTCAGCCTGCTGGGCTTTACCCATCAGGGCAACAAGTGGTTGTGGCAACAGGCCAAGGGGGCGCTGCCCTCCCTCAAGGGGGAGCTGGTGGCCGGTCAGCTTGGCTATGGCTGGACCCTGGAAGGGGCGGGCTGGCAGGATGAGCTGGTGGATGTCACGGTGGATCGCGCCGTGCTCGACTGGGATCTCGGCAAGTTGCTGCAGGGCAAGCTCTGGATAAAATCCCTGGCGGTGACCCATCCGGTGGTCAAGGTAGCCGACTCCGAGCCTGCGCCGGAAGAGCCTTCCGAACCCTTTGTCTGGCGCCCGCTGCCGCTCAAGATCCAGGTCGACAGCCTCAAGGTCGCGGATCTCGATCTGGCGGTGCCCGGCGTGGCCGTGACCCTGGGGTCCCTCGATATCGGCGCCACCCTCAATCGCAAGGGGCTGATTGTGCGCGGCCCGGTGCTCGATAACCTGAAGGTGACGCTGGATGACGCGGCGCCCGCCAGCGCAGCCAAATCCGCCAAGCAGCCGGCCGCTAACGAGAAGCAAGCCGGAACTGCGGTGGCGCGCAACGACAAGGCCAGCGCCGAGACAGCCAAACAGGGCAAAGGGGCGCCAGTTGCAAAAACTGCAAAGGCAGCCCCCATTCTCCTGCCCGCCATTCATCTTCCTTTCCCCATCCAGCTGGAAGGGGTCAGCGCGACCCGGGTGCAATATAAGCAGGGCGAGCTGATCGAAGGGCTCGACAAGCTGCTGCTGTCGGCCACCGCCGCCGATGATCGCATCGAGGTGCGCGAGCTCTCGCTGCGCCACGCCATGGCCGATCTGGCGCTCAAGGGACACATCCAGCTCAGTGACGACTACCCGCTGGCGGTGACGCTGGATGCCAAGGCCCGCAAGGGGCTGCTGGATGGCGAGCTGCAGGGTGAGCAGGCCACGCTGGCGCTGAGCGGTTCGGTCGGCAAGCTGGGGTTGGCGTTGTCGGCCAAGGGGCCGGTCGCCGCCAATCTCAAGGGTTCTCTGGCCGCCCTCGACCCGGATCTCCCTTTTGATTTGGCCCTCGACTGGAAGAGCCTCGGCTGGCCATTTCATAAGCCTGCCAAAGATGAGCCGAGCTATCGGCTGGACAAAGGGAGCCTGACTGCCAAGGGCAAGCTCTCCGGCTACCAGTTTGCCCTCAATACCTCCGGCAAGGGGACCGATGTCCCCCCCTTCAAGCTTGCGCTGGACGGCAAGGGGGATCTGGAGCGGCTCAGCAAGATCGCCTTGCAGCTCAATGCCCTCAAGGGGGAGCTGAAGCTCGATGGCAAGCTCGCCTGGAACAAGGGGATCGAGTGGCAGGGGACCACCCTGTTCAAGGGGATCAATCCGGCCGAGCTGCTGCCCGAGCTGAAAGGGACGCTGGCCGGTGAGCTGGAGAGCCGTTTCGTGATGAACGAAGCGGGCCACTGGGAGCTGAAACTGCCCAAGCTCAAGGTGGATGGCAAACTCAACCAGTACCCGCTGGCCCTCAAGGGGGAGCTTAGCGGCAACGACAAGATGGAGTGGCAGATCCCGGCGCTCTCGCTGCAAAGTGGCCCCAACCAGTTGCAGGCCAAGGGCAGTATCAGCACTGCCCAGTGGAGGCTCGATGCCAACCTGCAGGCTCCCCAGCTGGGGGGCATCTATCCCGGCCTGAAAGGGGATATCAAGGGACAGGTGAAGGTCAGTGGCAATCAGCAGACGCCAAAAATCGATGCGGATCTGGCCTCCGAGCGGCTCTACTATGCCGGCACCGACCTGAAGGGCATTAGCCTCAAGGGCAATGCGGTGATCGGCGCCAAACCGGCCGGTGAGCTCGCGTTGTTGGTGGCGCAGCTGAAACAGGGCGAAACCAAGCTCAGCCAGCTGGCCCTGAACCTCAGCGGCGATATCAGTCAGCATCTGTTGACCCTGACCATGAAGGGTGACCCTGTTGCCGCCAACCTCAAACTGGGTGGCGGCGTGCGCGGGGATCACTGGCGCGGGGCGCTCTCCGAGTTGCAGCTGAAAACCCCGCTGCGCCGTTGGGACTTGAGCTCCCCCTGGGCACTGGATCTCGATCTGCCGCGTCAGCGGCTGGCGATGGGGGATCTCTGCCTCGGCTCCCAAGGGGCCAGCCTCTGCGTCAAGGGGAGTCAGGTCTCCGCTGCCCAGGGCACTCTGGAGTTTGCCCTGAGCGAGTTTGATCTCAAGCGGCTGCGCCCCTGGTTGCCGGACAACTTCCGCTGGCAGGCGATGCTCTCGGCCGATGGCCGCGCCAGCTGGCGTGGCAATCAGCCGACCCTGCATGCGGTGGTGCGCACCACGCCGGGCACTTTTGTGGCAGATGGCCTCAAGACCGACTATCAGCAGCTGGCTCTGGCCCTGGATTTCGAGCGGCAGCAGGCGGCCATTCGCCTCGATTTTGCCTCCAAACAGATCGGCAATATCGATACCGATCTGCTGATCAGGGAGCCCGCCGGTCGCGGTCTGCTCGGTGGTCAGCTCAAGTTTGACGATCTCAAGCTCAATACCTTTGCGCCGCTCATCCCTGAGGTGCGCTCCCTGCAAGGGATCATCTCCGCCGATGCCCGTTTCGACGGCACGCTGGCGGCGCCCCTGCTGTTTGGCCAGCTCAACCTGCGTGACGGTGAAGTGCAGACCCACTCCGACATGGTGACCCTGACCAAGCTGGTGACCCGCCTCAAGATCGAGGGCAACCGCGCCGAGCTCGATGGCTCCATGCTGGTGGGCAAGGGGCCGCTGGCGTTGGGCGGCTGGCTCAGCTGGGCCAAGATGCCGGTCAGCGGCAGCCTCACCATTCAGGGCAAGGATCTGGAGGCGCAATATCCGGGCATGGGCCGGGTCAGAGTCTCGCCCGATATCGCGGTGTCGCTGGGGGAGGAGACCCGGATTACCGGTCAGGTGGATATTCCCTGGGCGCGCATTCTGGTCAAGAGCCTGCCGGATTCGGCGGTGGCGGTCTCCGACGATGTGACCGTGGTCTATGACGATCTGCCCCCTGCTCCCAAGCAGGCAAGTCTGCCGCTGGCGATGAAGGTGGCGATCCGCCTTGGCAACGATGTGAAGCTCGATGCCATGGGGCTGAAGACCGATGTCTCCGGCGGTCTCAATATCCGTCAGGATCCCGAGAAACCGCTGGCTGGCAATGGCCAGCTGGTGCTGACCAACGGCCGCTTCAAGGCTTACGGTCAGAACCTCATCATCAAGGAGGGGCGGATCCTCTTCTCCGGTCCGCTGGATCGGCCGTTCCTCAACATCGAGGCCAACCGGGATCCCGATACCATCGAGGGTCAGGTGACGGTCGGGGTGCGGGTGACCGGCCCTGCCAGCAAGCCGGAGATCACTGTCTACTCCGAGCCGCAGATGGCGCAGTCGGAACAGCTCTCCTATCTGCTGCGCGGCAAAGGGTTGCAGACCGGCGGTGAGGATGGCGGTTTCAACGGTCTGCTGGTGGCCGGTGCGGTGAGTCAGGCCAATGGCGTGGTGTCGAGCATCGGCGAGTCGCTGGGGATGAGCGATGTCTCCCTCGATACCGCGGGCAGTGGTGACAACACCCAGGTGACGCTGTCGGCCTATCTGCTGCCGGGCTTGCAGTTCCAGTACGGGGTCGGGGTCTTCAGCCCCATCGCCGAATTCAAGCTGCGCTACGAGGTATTGCCACGGCTCTATCTGCAGGCGATGAGCGGGGTGGCTCAGGCGGTCGATATCTTCTATCGCTTTACCCTGTAACGCTTCATCCCGTAACAGGGCTGATATGAACGTAAACGGGAGGCGCAGGCCTCCCGTTTTTTATTGCGCAATCGGCCGCGGGCAAGCCGTGATAAAGGTTGGCAGTGCAGAGGGAGAATGGATTGCGGCGGGCTATAAATGCGAAAACCCGGCGCTAGGCCGGGTTTTCTGAATGATGGTGGAGGGAGAAGGATTCGAACCTTCGAAGGCAGAGCCGTCAGATT
>OEQN01000227.1_pt1 | contig 15103 bp, 12 predicted proteins | sample 1539781 | NCBI WGS metagenome assembly OEQN01 (sample SAMEA3891236, study PRJEB23780) | metagenome | biome: terrestrial biome; feature: animal house; material: water of meat washing | place: Italy | collected 2015-05-12 | reverse complement strand
GTTCTGGCTCCGGTTCTGGTGTTGGCTCAGGATCAGGTGTCGGTTCCGGCGTAGGTTCAGGCTCCGGCGTTGGCTCAGGCGTCGGCTCCGGGTTTGGTGTTGGATCAGGTTTCACTTCCGGCAAAGACCCTGTTCCAGAATCTACAGGCGGCGTATCGGAGGAAGATCCGGAACCACCGCCATCACAACCGGCTAACAGGGTTGCACTCAAAATAGCCGCTAAAAGCGATTTCTTATATTTAAATTTCTTATTCATTAATAACGCAAGTGACAAAACAATGTTAAAAAATTCGTAACTGGGAGAAATAGTTTTATGCTTTATCTTCTTTAATAATTTCCTCCATTCTTAAGAAAACGGCATCATTGATAGAAAACAGGTGAAATTTATAAGAACAACCCCTATTTGATGTCTGGCTGGTTATTTTTACGAAATTTCAATAAACAAAAAATTAACAACATTTCACAACGCAACTATATAAATTCGTTGGTAGTTTTAACGATTAAGATTGCAAAAGCAACAGATAGAACGGTGTTTGCTCATCAAGCGAACATAATTAGTACAGACTTGTTTTGCGTGATAAAAAATAGATGTTCTCACGCTCTTAATTATTTAGCAGGTTATCTAAACACAAAATATTATTGCCGCATGGATAATAAAGCGAGAAATAATTTTCAATTAATAAGACAGAATAATGTAAATGAAGCCGGATGATATTAACGATCATCCGGCATTATTGATTTACGAGACTAACATCCCAGTAAACACATACGCCTGCAACAGCGTGATAATGCCGATAACGCTGGCAAAAATCAGACTGTGCTTCACGGTGTAGCGGAACAGTTCAGATTCTCGGCCCACCATGCCCGTCGCGGCGCAGGCCACGGCGATAGATTGCGGGGAGATCATCTTGCCAGTTACGCCGCCGCTGGTGTTTGCTGCCACCAGCAGGGTGTCAGAGACGTTGATTTGCTGCGCCGTGGTCGATTGCAGTGAACCAAACAGGGCGTTAGAGGAGGTGTCCGAGCCGGTAAGGAATACCCCCAGCCAGCCGAGGAATGGCGAAAAGAACGGGAACATCACGCCTGTACCTGCCAGTACCAGCGCCAGCGTGGTGGACATACCGGAATAGTTGGTGACGAAGGCGAACGCCAGCACCATGCCAATCGACAATATCGGCCACTTCAGACTAATTAGCGTTTCGGCAAAGACGCCAATCCCTTTCTTGATGCCCACGCCGAGGATGAAGATAGAGATAATCGCCGCAATAAAAATAGCGGTGCCGCCAGCCGAGAGAGGGTCGAATTTAAACACCGCATCCATTGGCGTTGGTTGGGCGACAATGGGTGCCGCTTTCAACACTTGTTGATGCAAATGAGGGATCTGGAAATTAATCACCAGTGAATAAAACGCGCCGCCCGGAGCAAATAACGCTTTAAACGGCTTCATGGTCCAGATGGTGACCAGCACCGTTAAGATTAAAAACGGTGACCACGCACGAATGATTTGCCCCAGACTATATTCTGAAGGCACGGGACCGCCAGAAGATGGCTTATTTACCACCATCGCACCTGCGGATTGTCCCATGCTGATTGCCGTTTCGGTATTTTTCGGCCGCCAGACTTTAAGGAATAAAGCGAGTGAGACGATACTCACCAGCGCCGAAGTAATATCCGGCAGTTCCGGACCAATATAGTTAGAGGTAAAGAACTGAGTGACAGCGAAGCTTCCCCCAGCAACCAGCGCCGCTGGCCACGTCTCTTTCACCCCTTTCCAGCCGTCCATCATTGCTACCAGCCAGAACGGTACAAGAACCGACAGGAACGGTAACTGACGTCCCGCCATTGCGCCAATGTGGAACGGATCGATTCCCGTTACCTGACCGGCGACCAGAATCGGCACGCCCAACGCACCAAACGCCACCGGCGCAGTGTTGGCAATCAGACACAGCCCCGCCGCGTATAACGGTTTGAAGCCCAGGCCCACCAGCAGCGCACCGGTAATCGCCACCGGCGCACCAAAGCCAGCCGCTCCTTCCAGTAACGCACCAAAGGAGAAACCAATCAGTAACACCTGCAAACGCTGATCGTCGGTGATGGAGATAACCGAGCTGCGGATAATATCGAACTGGCCGCTGGCAACGGTTAATTTATACAGGAATACCGCCGCGACAATAATCCACGCAATAGGCCATAAACCATAAATAAAGCCATAGCCCGCAGCAGCAAATGCCATATCAATCGGCATTTTAAAGGCGAATATTGCAATCAGGATAGATAATATAAGGGTTATTGCTCCAGCGACATGTCCTTTCAGACGTAATACCGCGAGTGCAACGAAGAAGAATATTATCGGGATCAGGGCGACCAGAGCGGATAGCCCCAGTCCTCCCATCGGCATATACATTTGGGTCCAGGTAACCATATTGTTCAGTCTCTTATTATCTTTATATGCTTGATATACTTAAGGTTGTAATAAGCAAAAGAGGACTGAACTGTAAAATATAGGCGTTATACTTTACAGCAACAGTACGCCGCTAACGCAATTGCTACCTCTGGCATAACAAGTATATCGGGTAAGGGTTTCTGTTCCGCACACGCAGGCGCAGAGTATCGTTAAGATGTCCATATTGTTGTTATAGGCCCGCTAGTAATGCGCTACGGGTATTTAATATTGTTAAACCCTGATAATCGCTCCGGTTATTTCCGGGATAAATGTACTACCGCAGTTACTATCATAGCCCCGACAATAAAACTTGCCGGGGCTTTTTTGACGCTATTAATGACTTTCTTTTTCGCGTAAACGCCAGGCGTGTAATAACGGTTCGGTATAGCCGTTTGGCTGTTTCACGCCGAGGAAGATTAAATCGCTGGCAGCTTTAAAAGCACACGAGTTAGCGAAATTCCCCGCCATCGGACGATAAGCCGGATCGCCAGCGTTTTGCTGATCAACCACTTTCGCCATATTCTCCAGCGACGCCTGCACCTGTTCTTTGGTCAGAATACCGTGACGTAACCAGTTGGCGATATGCTGGCTGGAGATACGCAGCGTTGCGCGGTCTTCCATCAGCGCCACATTGTGAATATCCGGCACTTTTGAACAACCAATCCCCTGCTCCACCCAGCGCACCACGTACCCCAGAATCCCCTGCACGTTGTTATCCAGCTCTTGTTGGATCTCTTGCGCCGACCAGTTAGCGTTTTCAGCAACCGGAATAGTCAGCAGATCGTCCAGCAGCGGTTCAAATTCAGCATTGAACTCGGTCTGGGCAATGTTGGCTTGCACGCTCTGTACGTTGGTTTGGTGGTAGTGTAGCGCATGGAGCGTAGCGGCAGTTGGCGACGGAACCCAGGCCGTGTTTGCCCCGGCACGCAATTGGTCGCCCTTCTGGCTGTACATGTCTGCCATCAGGTCCGGCATTGCCCACATGCCTTTACCGATTTGCGCTTTTCCACGTAGCCCACAGAACAGACCGGAAAGCACGTTATTACGCTCGTAGGCTTTGATCCACGGCGTCGATTTCATCTGGTTTTTACGCAGCATCGGGCCAGCTTCCATCACCGAATGCATTTCATCGCCGGTACGGTCGAGGAAACCGGTATTGATGAACGCCACGCGGTTGCGCGCCTGAGCGATACAGCTACGCAAGTTCAGCGAGGTCCGACGTTCTTCATCCATAATGCCCATTTTCAGGGTATTCGGTGCCATACCGAGCATTGTCTCAATGCGGGTAAACAGTTTGTTGGCGAACGCCACTTCCTGCGGACCGTGCATTTTCGGTTTCACAATATAGACGCTGCCAGTGCGCGAGTTTTTCTGCACTTTTAAATCATAGAGGGCAATCGCGCCAGTCATGACGCCATCAAGAATGCCTTCCGGGATTTCATTGCCTTCGCTGTCCCAAATCACAGGAATGGTCATCAAATGACCCACGTTGCGGATAAACAGCAACGAGCGTCCGTGCAGAGAAATTTCAGATCCATCGGCGGCAGTGTACTGACGATCGTCATTCAGTTTACGCACGATTTGCCGACCGTTCTTCTCCATTTTCTCTTGCAGAGTCCCCTGCATCAGGCCCAGCAGATTGCGGTACAGCAGGATTTTATCTTCCGCATCAACCGCCGCGACCGAATCTTCGCAGTCGAGAATGGTACTGATGGCCGCTTCGACGATAACATCGTTGATATGCGCCGGATCGTCTTTGCCAATCCGCCCGTTGGCATCGATTTGTAGCTCAATATGCAGGCCGTTATTTTTCAGCAAAATGCAGGTCGGCGCAGCGGCATCGCCACGGTAACCGACAAACTGCGCCGGGGTACGTAACGTGGTTTCTTTACCATTTTTCAACTGGATGCGTAATTGTTTATCGACCACCTTAAACGCCACCACATCCTGATAGCTGCCGTTTTCCAGCGGTAGAGATTCATCGAGGAAACGCCGAACCCAGGCGATAACCTGCTCACCGCGTTGCGGATCGTAGCCGCTGACCATCGCCCCTTCCTGCGGGATGATGTCGCTGCCGTATAACGCATCGTACAGTGAGCCCCAGCGAGCGTTCGCCGCGTTCAGCGCGTAGCGGGCGTTCATTGCCGGAACCACCAGCTGTGGCCCCGCCTGGCTGGTGATTTCGCTGTCAATGCCCGTGGTTTCCACCGTCACGCGCTCCGGTTGCGGCACCAGGTAGCCCAGTTCACGCAGGAAAGATTTATAGGCCGCTTTATCTTTTACCGGCCCCGGATTGCTGCGATGCCACTCATCAAGCGCCGCCTGAATGCGATCGCGTTCTGCCAGCAACTGACGATTTTCTGGTGCCAGATCGTGAACGATCTCATCAACATTGCGCCAGAACGCCGCAGCGTCCAACCCTGTTCCCGGCAAAACTTCTTCATCCACAAAACGTTTAAAATTGGCGTCAATGCGTAAACGGCCCTGGGTTATGGTTTGACTCATTGTTTATCTCCTCGTTTTCGCTTATTTCGCCAACACCGCTGCTGCCGCTTTCGCGACCTGCGCATCCTGTGCTCCGGTTAAACCAGAAACGCCCACGGCACCAATAATTTGCCCATCAACAACAACCGGTACGCCGCCTTCCAGCGACGTCAGTAACGGCGCAGTCACGAACGCGGTACGTCCGTTGTTCACCATCTCTTCATAGCCCTTAGTTTCACGACGCCCCAGCGCGGCGGTACGCGCTTTCTCCTGGGAGATATAAGCCGCAATCGGCGCGCAATCGTCCATGCGACTTAACGCCAGCAGATGACCGCCGTCATCGGCAACAGCAATGGAAACAGACCAGTTATTTTTCTGCGCCTCTTCCTGACCTGCGGCAATAATTGCACTCGCCATTTGCTGGCTAAGAATGACTTTAGTTTTCATTTTTTTATTCCTTTTCAAGGGCTTGTTCTACAATTTCAATCCAGTGACGCACAGAGGTACGACCGGCGCTCGCCAGATGCGTCTGGCAACCAATGTTGGCGGTGACGATCATTTCCGGTTTGCCGCTTTCCAGCGCATTCATTTTGTTATCCCGCAGCTGGCGTGCCAGATCGGGATGCGTTAACGCATATGTTCCCGCTGAACCGCAGCACAGATGGCTGTCGGGAACGTCCGTTAAGGTAAATCCAAGACGAAGCAACACTTTTTCCACTTCGCCGTTCAGCTTTTGCGCATGTTGTAGGGTACACGGGCAGTGGAAGGCCAGTTTTTTATCGCCGCGAACTGCCAGTTTTTCCAGCGGTTCCTCGCGCAGAAGTTCGACTAAATCGACCGCCAGTTCACTGACTTGACGCGCTTTATCGGCATATAACGCATCGTTTTTCAGCATCTGCCCATACTATTTAACGAACGCGCCGCAACCGCTGGCGGTTTGCAAAATTGCCTCGGCACCTGCTTCAATCGCGGGCCACCAGGCATCAATATTATTGCGCGCCCGTGCCAGCCCTTTCTCCTGCGCATTAAGATGATAGTCCACCGCGCCACAACAGCCTGCTTCGTTAGCTGGCATGACGCTGATCCCCAGACGATCCAGCACTCGCGCAGTTGCCGCGTTGGTGTTGGGCGAAAGCGTAGGCTGGGCGCAGCCTTCCAGCATTAAAACCCGACGCTTATGGCGCAGCGGCGGACGCGGTTTAGCTTTCACCGTTTCAGCAGGCAGTTTTGCTCTGACCTGTTCCGGTAAAAACGGTCGCAGCACCAGCCCTACCTGCGTCAGCGCACGGAAGACCGCCGGACGCGGCACTACCTGGCGCAATCCTTCGCGCAGCATTCGCTCCGGCAGTGGGCGTTTCACTTTCTGCTCGACAATATCACGCCCGATATCCAGCAAATTGTGATAACGCACACCAGAAGGACAGGTGGTTTCACAATTGCGGCAAGTGAGACAGCGATCGAGATGCTCCTGTGTTTTAAGCGTGACTTCGTTGCCTTCCAGCACCTGTTTAATCAGATAGATGCGCCCGCGCGGCCCGTCCAGTTCATCGCCCAGAAGCTGATAGGTTGGGCAGGTTGCGGTACAAAATCCGCAGTGAACACAGGCGCGCAGGATGCTGTCGGCTTCCAGCGCGCGCGCGTTCTGCCGCATCTCTTCAGTTAATTGGGTTTGCATAGCCTGCTCCTCAAAGTTCCGCGTACATGCGACCGGGGTTAAACACGCCGCAAGGGTCGAGCTGCTGTTTAAGCTGCTGGTGATAGCGGAATAAAGGAGCCGATAGCGGGGCAAAGCCACCATCTCCGGCACTAAAGCGGGTCGCATGACCGCCAGCGTTGCGGGCGATGCGATGGATTTGATTGTCCTCGGCTGTCGATTTCAGCCAGCGTAACGCCCCGCCCCAGTCGATCAGTTGCTCGCCGGGTAAATCCATCATCGGCGCATCGCTGGGTAATGAAATGCGCCATAAGGTACCTGGTAACGAGAAGAACGGCAGTTGTTGTTCACGCAATTGCTGCCAGAACTGACCCGCAACCTCTTCGCCCCCCAGCAGTTCACGCGCTGCTTTTACCGATCCTTCGCCGCCCTCAAGGCGGATCCACAACGCATTGTCGAAGTAACATAAGCCACTAATGGGTAATGGCTGGAGTTGCCACTGGGCGATTTCATTCATGGCTTCTTGCAGGCTGATTTCCCGACGCAGACTCAGGGTGGCGCGTGGTCGCGGTAACACTTTCATCGAGATTTCAGTGAGCACGCCAAGACAACCGTAGCTTCCGGCCATTAACCGTGAGAGATCGTATCCGGCAACGTTTTTCATCACTTCGCCACCAAAACGCAGATGTTTTCCAGCGCCGGTAATGATGCGCGTGCCGAGGACAAAATCGCGGACCGAACCGCTCCACGGGCGACGCGGCCCCGCCAGCCCGCAGGCGACCATCCCGCCCCAGGTGGCTTCTTCACCATAATGCGGTGGCTCGCAGGGGAGCATTTGCCCCGCGCTCTCCAGCGCCGCTTCAATCGCCACCAGCGGCGTTCCGGCACGCGCGGTTATCACCAGCTCGGTCGGGTCGTAATTAACAATGCCGCGATGACAACGCACATCCAGCGTTTGCCCGGTGACAGGGCGACCTAAAAAGGCTTTGCTATTGCTGCCCTGAATCACCAGCGGCGTTTTATCGCTAATCGCCTGATTCACCTGCTCCAGCAGCGCCTGGCTGTAATCACACTCGCGTAGCATCAGAAACGCTCCAGTTCAGGGAAAGGTAAATGACCGTGATGCACATGCATGGCACCAAATTCAGCACAGCGGTGTAGCGTGGGAATGTTTTTCCCAGGGTTCAGCAAACCATCGGGGCCAAACGCCGCCTTGACCGCATGGAAGGTCGTGATTTCATCGCTGTTGAACTGGGCGCACATTTGATTGATTTTTTCGCGCCCGATGCCATGTTCCCCACTGATGCTGCCGCCAACTTCAACGCAGAGTTCGAGGATCTTCCCGCCCAGTTCTTCCGCGCGGGCAAATTCACCGGGTTCGTTGGCATCGAAAAGGATTAACGGGTGCATGTTGCCATCTCCGGCATGAAAGACGTTGGCAACACGTAAATCATATTGCTGCGATAAACGGGCAATGCCTTCCAGTACGCCAGGCAGGGCGCGACGCGGGATGGTGCCATCCATGCAGTAGTAATCCGGGGAGATACGTCCTACCGCCGGGAACGCATTTTTGCGACCGGCCCAGAAACGTACTCGCTCTGCTTCGTCCTGTGCCAGACGGACGTCAGTCGCACCCGCGTTCAACAAGATGTCGTTAACCCGCTCGCAGTCTTCCTGTACGTCAGACTCCACGCCGTCCAGCTCGCATAACAAAATCGCTTCGGCGTCGACGGGATAACCGGCATGAATAAAATCTTCCGCCGCGCGGATCGACAGGTTATCCATCATCTCCAGCCCGCCGGGGATAATGCCATTGGCGATGATGTCACCAACCGCAAGTCCGGCTTTTTCTACCGAGTCAAAGCTGGCTAACAGAACCCGCGCCACGGGCGGCTTCGGCAGCAGTTTTACCGTCACTTCGGTGGTCACGCCGAGCATACCTTCCGATCCGGTGAACAGCGCCAGCAGGTCAAAACCAGGCGAATCCAGCGCGTCCGATCCCAGCGTCAGCGCCTCGCCGTCCAGCGTTTGCACTTCAATTTTCAGCAGGTTATGTACGGTCAGACCATATTTCAGGCAGTGGACGCCACCGGCATTTTCCGCCACATTGCCGCCAATTGAACAGGCGATTTGTGAGGAAGGGTCCGGTGCGTAGTAGAGATTATGCGGTGCAACGGCCTGGGAGATCGCCAGGTTACGCACGCCTGGCTGCACGCGCGCGCGGCGACCAACGGGGTTAATGTCGAGGATCTCTTTAAAGCGCGCCATCACCAACAACACACCTTTTTCCAGCGGCAGCGCGCCACCAGAAAGCCCGGTGCCTGCACCACGGGTCACCACCGGTACACGCAGGCGGTGGCAGACAGCCAGAATCGCCGTCACCTGTTCCATCTGCTTTGGCAAAACAACCAGTAATGGACGCGTGCGATACGCGCTCAACCCGTCACACTCGTAAGGAATGATCTCCTCATCGGTATGCAGGATCTCAAGTCCAGGGACATGCTCACGCAGTGCCATCAGTACCGATGTGCGGTCGACATCGGGTAAAGCGCCATCAAGACGCTCTTCGTACAAGATGCTCATGAGTAGGCTTCGCTTTGTTGTGTTGTGTGGCAGCTGATTTTTGCGCGCTGCTTCTGTGAACAGTTATTAAGCGGGCTTTTCGTTTTCGTCTATCTCTTTAGCTACCGGTCAGACCATTTTTTTTCCAGCTCTGTGACCTTGTCTTGGTTAACTCAATGTTAAATTGATGTAACATAATCACTTACGTGATGTGCGTGTTTTGCGAGTTAAGAACAGAAAAATTGGTCCTACCTGTGCACGAGGTCCGGGAATGAAAGATGAACGTCGCCCTATTTGCGAAGTGGTTGCAGAGAGTATCGAACGGTTAATTATCGACGGCGTACTGAAGGTCGGTCAGCCGCTTCCCTCGGAACGTCGACTGTGTGAAAAGCTCGGCTTCTCACGCTCCGCACTGCGTGAAGGGCTGACCGTGCTGCGCGGGCGCGGGATTATTGAAACGGCGCAGGGTCGCGATTCTCGTGTCGCACGGCTTAATCGGGTGCAGGACACCAGCCCGCTGATCCATCTGTTCAGTACGCAGCCGCGAACGCTGTACGATCTGCTCGACGTTCGCGCATTACTGGAGGGCGAATCGGCAAGGCTGGCGGCAACGCTGGGAACCCAGGCTGATTTTGTTGTGATAACCCGCTGTTATGAAAAAATGCTCGCCGCCAGTGAGAACAACAAAGAGATTTCGCTGATCGAACATGCGCAGTTGGATCACGCTTTCCATCTCGCCATTTGTCAGGCTTCTCACAATCAGGTGCTGGTGTTTACGCTGCAATCATTGACCGATCTGATGTTTAATTCAGTGTTTGCCAGCGTAAATAATCTCTACCATCGACCACAGCAAAAAAAGCAGATCGATCGCCAGCATGCGCGGATCTACAACGCGGTGTTGCAGCGGCTGCCGCACGTCGCCCAGCGCGCAGCACGCGATCATGTGCGGACCGTGAAAAAGAATCTCCACGATATCGAGCTGGAAGGCCACCATTTGATTCGCTCGGCGGTGCCGCTGGAGATGAACCTGAGTTAGCTGGTATTAAATCTGCTTTTCATACAATCGGTAACGCTTGTACGGCTCCGCCCCAATGCGTTCCAGCATGTTATTCATGCCTGTATTGGTTTCGAGGATCCATGACATCTCCAGCGCATCGATCTTCCGGCGGGCAAACGGATCGCGTAAGGCTTCAATCAATAACAGCGCAATCACCGGGCCGATGCGGCTGAACTGATACTCGTCGCGCACGCCCATCAGCGGTACTCGCGCAGTTCGCACACCGCTGACTTTCAAACGCCACAGCAATTTTGCCCAGCCGAAGGGAAAGAGCGATCCGTTCAGATCGGCAATCGCCTCGTTGATGTTCGGCAAGCCGACAATAAACGCGCAGGGTGCAGAATCAATCTCAGCGATATAGATCATATCGTCCGGCACCAGATATTTAAGTTGATCGCCCATGGTCGCGAATTCATGTTCGGTAAACGGCACAAATCCCCAGTTGTGCTGCCAGCCAGAGTTGAAAATCTCACGCAGGATCTGCATCTCTTCGGCAAACCGCTGACGATTGATGCAGCGAATGGTCACCTTTTTGCGCACCTGATCCATCAGTTTTTTTAGCGCCGGAGAGAAAGTGAGATCGGTTCGCTGCATCCACCACGCCAGTAAATCAATGCCTTTGTGATAACCCAGTTGTTCAATATGCGCGGCATACCACGGTTTGCCGTGTGGCATCATCGCACAGGGTGGTGTGTCAAAACCTTCAATCAGTAATCCGCTTTCCTGATTGATATTCAGGCTGAAAGGACCGCTGATCTTACTTGCACCTTGTGACTTCAACCACGCTTCCGCTGCGCCAAACAACGCGGCAAAAACCTGCGGATCATCAATGGCGTCAATCATGCCGAAATGACCGGTATCTTTGCCGTAACGCTCGCGGTGCAAGGTATCGATTTGCGCGGTAATACGCCCAACTATCTGCCCCGCTTTTTTTGCCACCCACGCCTGCCAGATGATATGGTCCGTCCCCGGATTTTTCGCAGACAAATGCTCGTTGCGTTCAATGAATAAAGGGGGTATCCAGTTTGGATCGTCGGGATAAAGTGATGACGGAAAAGCGATAAATGCCTTAAGGTCATTTTTATTAATTACTTTTTCAATTTTAATCATCAGCAGATCGCATTCCATAGTTCTGTGGGTAACAAATAATTAACGGTGAAAAACAGGTTGCAACAGCAACGAACGGCATCTTAATAATCAACCCAATGAATACAAACGACGAATAAATAGTATTTATTAATGATTACGATAAGGTCAGAGACTACACAGAAGCGCCACAATGCCTTTTGTCGATTTAAGGCGACCGGACAAGGCTTCTTCTTAATATATTCATAAATTAAATATCATTCACAATAAAAACAAAAAAACTCAAACTCATTATTTAAATCAATGTTCATTTTCACACTGATGAAAATACTATCTCATTTATCTTTTATGCCTATATAATCCACCGCATTATTGTCATTTTATTTTGGATATCCAATTTTTTCGTGGTGTATATGTCTAATAAAATCTTTACGCATTCCCTACCTATGCGCTATGCCGATTTTCCAACGCTGGTTGATGCTTTGGACTACGCCGCTCTGAGTAGCGCCGGAATGAATTTTTATGACAGACGTTGCCAACTTGAAGATCAACTGGAATATCAGACGTTAAAAGCACGTGCCGAAGCTGGTGCGAAGCGGTTGTTATCGCTGAACCTGAAAAAAGGCGATCGCGTGGCGCTGATTGCCGAAACCAGTAGCGGGTTCGTAGAGGCTTTTTTTTCCTGCCAGTATGCCGGCTTAGTCGCCGTCCCGTTGGCGATTCCAATGGGCGTCGGTCAGCGGGATTCCTGGAGCGCCAAACTGCAGGGTTTACTGGCAAGTTGCCAGCCCGCAGCCATTATCACTGGTGATGAGTGGTTGCCACTGGTCAATGCCGCGACGCATAACAACAACCCCGAATTACATGTTTTAAGCCACGCCTGGTTTAAGGCATTACCGGAAGCCGATGTTGCGCTCCAGCGTCCAGTTCCGAACGATATCGCCTACCTCCAGTACACCTCCGGCAGCACCCGTTTTCCCCGTGGCGTCATTATCACCCATCGCGAAGTGATGGCTAATCTACGTGCTATAAGCCACGATGGCATTAAATTACGCCCTGGCGACCGCTGCGTCTCCTGGCTGCCTTTCTACCATGATATGGGACTGGTCGGCTTTCTCCTGACCCCCGTCGCCACGCAGCTTTCAGTAGATTATTTGCGCACTCAGGATTTTGCCATGCGTCCTCTGCAATGGCTTAAATTGATCAGTAAAAATCGCGGCACCGTTTCCGTTGCGCCGCCGTTTGGCTATGAATTGTGCCAGCGCCGCGTGAATGAAAAAGATCTCGCTGAACTGGATTTTTCCTGCTGGCGCGTCGCTGGTATTGGTGCAGAACCCATCTCCGCAGAACAACTCCATCAATTCGCTGAATGTTTCCGTCAGGTTAACTTTGACAATAAAACTTTCATGCCGTGCTACGGACTGGCAGAAAATGCGCTGGCTGTCAGCTTCTCTGATGAAGCCTGCGGGGTTGTGGTTAACGAAGTGGATCGCGACATCCTCGAATATCAGGGTAAAGCCGTCGCGCCGGGTGCTGAAACACGCGCCGTATCGACTTTCGTCAACTGCGGTAAAGCGTTGCCGGAACATGGCATTGAAATCCGCAATGAAGCAGGTATACCTGTCGCGGAACGTGTGGTAGGCCATATTTGCATCTCCGGCCCCAGCCTGATGAGCGGGTACTTTGGCGACCAGGTTTCGCAAGACGAGATTGCCGCGACGGGCTGGTTAGACACCGGCGACCTCGGTTATCTGCTGGACGGTTATCTGTATGTCACCGGACGCATTAAAGATCTGATTATTATTCGTGGCCGTAATATCTGGCCGCAGGATATTGAATATATTGCGGAACAGGAACCGGAAATTCATTCTGGCGATGCGATTGCTTTTGTTACCGCCCAGGAAAAAATCATTTTGCAGATCCAGTGTCGGATCAGCGATGAAGAACGTCGCGGGCAGCTTATCCACGCGCTGGCAGCACGGATCCAAAGCGAATTTGGCGTGACCGCGGCTATCGATCTGTTGCCGCCCCACAGTATTCCCCGAACGTCCTCCGGCAAGCCTGCCCGTGCGGAAGCGAAAAAACGTTATCAGAAGGCTTATGCTGCAAGCCTTCATGTGCAGGAATCCCTGGCATGAATCAAACTGTCGCGGTGACGGGCGCTACCGGGTTTATCGGTAAATATATTATCGATAACCTGCTCGCCCGCGGCTTTCACGTTCGCGCATTGACGCGTACTGCCCGCGCTCACGTCAATGATAATCTTACTTGGGTGCGCGGTTCGCTGGAAGATACACATTCGCTTAGCGAACTGGTTGCCGGAGCCAGCGCGGTGGTCCATTGCGCCGGGCAAGTGCGCGGACACAAAGAAGAGATTTTTACCCGCTGTAACGTTGACGGCAGCCTGCGCCTGATGCAAGCAGCAAAAGAGAGCGGCTTTTGCCAACGTTTTCTGTTTATCTCTTCGCTGGCGGCGCGCCATCCCGAGCTCTCCTGGTATGCAAAATCCAAATACGTCGCCGAGCAACGACTGGCAGCAATGGCGGACGAAATTACGCTGGGCGTTTTTCGCCCGACAGCCGTGTATGGTCCCGGCGATAAAGAGTTAAAACCGCTGTTTGACTGGATGCTGCGCGGCCTGCTGCCACGACTTGGTGCGCCAGATACACAGCTCTCTTTCCTGCACGTCACCGATTTCGCGCAAGCAGTGGGTCAGTGGTTAAGCGCCGAAACTGTACAGACGCAAACCTATGAATTATGCGATGGCGTCGCCGGCGGCTATGACTGGCAACGCGTACGACAGCTTGCCGCCGAAGCCCGTTGTGGTTCTGTGCGGATGGTTGGCATTCCTCTGCCGCTACTCACCTGCCTTGCGGATATCAGTACCGCGTTGAGTCGCCTGGCAGGTAAAGAACCTATGCTGACCCGCTCGAAAATTCGTGAATTAACCCACGCCGACTGGTCGGCAAGTAATAACCGTATTTCTGAAGATATTAATTGGTTTCCCGGGATTAGCCTGGAACACGCATTACGCAACGGGCTATTTTGATTGTCTTGTTTAAAGGTGTGTTAACGTTTCTATGGTAAATCGTGAAATAGTAATGGATTACATCCTTTCCTGTTTACAGGATTTGGTCGAAAACGGTGTGGAAATTAAGCCCGACAGCGATCTCGTCAACGATCTTGGCCTGGAGTCGATCAAAGTGATGGATCTCTTAATGATGCTGGAAGACAGATTCGATATTTCCATTCCTATTAATATTCTGCTGGATGTCAAAACCCCTGCGCAATTAATGGAAACTCTACTTCCATGGCTGGAGAATAAATAATGGGGCTATACGATAAATATGCGCGCCTTGCTGGCGAGCGACTGCAATTTAGTGACAACGGGTTAACACCGTTTGGCACCTGTATTGATGAAGTGTATTCCGCCACCGAAGGCCGGATCGGCAATAAAAAAGTGATTCTGGCCGGGACCAATAATTATCTCGGTTTAACCTTTAATCATGATGCCATCAGCGAAGGTCAGGCCGCGTTAGCGGCCCAAGGTACCGGCACCACCGGTTCTCGTATGGCAAACGGCAGTTATGCGCCGCACCTGGCGTTAGAGAAAGAGATTGCCGAGTTTTTCAATCGCCCTACCGCTATCGTTTTTTCAACCGGTTATACCGCTAATTTAGGTGTCATCAGCGCACTTGCCGACCATAACGCCGTGGTGTTACTGGATGCCGACAGCCACGCCAGTATTTATGACGCCTGTTCTCTCGGTGGCGCGGAAATTATTCGTTTCCGCCATAACGATGCTAAAGATCTGGAA
>OEQN01000223.1_pt1 | contig 15256 bp, 10 predicted proteins | sample 1539781 | NCBI WGS metagenome assembly OEQN01 (sample SAMEA3891236, study PRJEB23780) | metagenome | biome: terrestrial biome; feature: animal house; material: water of meat washing | place: Italy | collected 2015-05-12 | reverse complement strand
TTGCGTTAGCGAGGTACTGCTTGAACCAAGATTCCCAGTCAAACTGATCGAAGGATAATAGCTCGCCGTGGTGGCATCTTTGGTCGCTAAACTCTCACGTAAACGTAGCTCAGCCGCTTTTAAGTCTGGACGGCGCGACAAAATGTCGGCCGGTAAGCCCGCTGCGATACTTGGCATAGCTAATCGTGGTAAACGCTGAGGTTCATCAATACTCAACTGCTGTACAGGCATATGCAGTAACACGGCAATTGCGGTACGGGTCTCGACCAAACTTTGCTGAATTTGACTCAGACTGGCTTTTTGACTTTGTACTGACTGTTCAGCTTGGGTTAAGTCCAGTCCTGATACAGCACCAGCTTGATACTGAACTTTAACCAAGTCATACAGTTTTTGTGAGGTGGCAAGGCTTTGCTCGGCAGTTGTACGGCTTTCATTATAATAGGCCAACTGCCAATATAGCTTCGCCGTGGTGCCAATTAAGCTTTGAGCAGTGGCTTGTAAATCTTGCTCAGTTGCCAGTGCTTCCCATCGCTTTGCTTCAGTTTGACGGGCCAATTTACCAAATAAATCGACTTCATAACTGAGTCCTGTTTTGGCAGATAATCCGCTTGATGTGTCATTTCCATCATTTAAATTAAAACTATGTCCAGTAGATAAACCTGTACTTGAACTCACTCTAATTTTTTGCTGATTCTCAGCCAGTTCTGCTTGTAAGCGCGCTTGCTTTAAGGTTATCCCTGCAACGGCCAAATCGGCATTCTTTGCGAGCACGGCATCGACCAGTTGATTGAGCTGTGCATCACCAAATAACGTCCACCATTGATCGGCATACAAGGCTTGTTGACGTTGTTGCGATGTTGCTTTGTCGTATTGAAACTGAGTCGGCGTCTGTACTGCTGGTGCTTGATAAGGTGTTTTAACCACAGCTGCACAGCCAACCAACGTGCTGCCAAGCAGCATCGCGGTACAAAGGCGCGTTAATAAAAAAGGCATATTTTTTCCTTATTCTCTGGCAAGTGCTGCAACAGGGTCGAGTTTGGCTGCATTTTTTGCAGGCAAGAAACCAAACACCACACCAATTAAAGTCGAGCATACAAATGCGGCGATAATAGACGTGGTTGAGTAAGCAACCCCGAAATTACCCCCAGCAAATTTTTGAATGATTTGTCCTAGACCCAGCGAGAGCAACACGCCTAACACCCCACCAATCAGGCAGACTAAAATGGCTTCAATCAGGAACTGCTGCAAAATATCACTTTGACGCGCACCCACCGCCATCCGAACCCCAATTTCTTGCGTCCGTTCGGTCACTGAAACCAACATAATATTCATTACACCAATACCGCCCACCACCAAAGAAATCACGGCAATTGCAGAAACCAATAGGGTCATGGTGCTGGTGGTCTTTTCAATGGTTTGGCGAATACTGTCGCTGTTCATGGTGAACACATCTTGTTGACCATGACGCAAGGTGAGTAAGTTCACAATTGCGTTTTCAGCCGCACTGGTGGAGTACTTATCATTGATTTGCACCACGATATTACGCACATTACTTTGACCGAGCATACGACTCATGACCGTGGTGTAGGGCATATAGACATTCAAAGTATCATCGGAACCCATAGCACTGGTTTGTGGTTCGACTACACCAATAATTCGTGCAGGAACACTGCCCAAAAGTACGACTTGCCCAATCGGACTGCTACCATCACTAAAAAACTGTTTTTGTGTATTGGTGTCAATGACCACGTCTTGGGTGCGGTCACGGACGCTCCGCTGGTCAAAGGTTTGTCCATTTTTGAAGGTCAGGCCTTTCACTGTGAAATAATCGCCACCGACACCATTAATGGTGGCATTGGCTTCACTTTGTTGATAGCGAATGGTTTTGGATGAACTCACCATGGGACTGACCGCACTCACATACGGTTGGGTGGCGAGCGCTTCAGCATCGGCAGGAACAAGGGTTTTAAAGTTGGCCGTTTTGGAGTTGTCACCAAAACCACGACCTTGGAACACCGTAATGGTGTTAGTTCCTAAACTACTGATGTTACTTAAAATCTGTTGTTGTGATCCATTTCCTAAAGCCACTACTGTCACGACGGAGGCAATCCCGATAATAATGCCGAGCATGGTCAAAAAGGTTCGCATGCGGTGTGCATTCATGGACAAAAGTGCCATACGGAAGGCTTCACCTAAACGGTCGAGCAGAGAACGCCATGCAGAGACACTTTTATTTTTTTCTTGCTGGGCAGAAATCGCAGTTTCTGCATCAGGGTCGCTGTGTAGTTCAGTGTCGTGCTCAGGTTGATTGACACGGTCTGCAATGATTTGCCCATCACTGATCTCGATAATCCGCGAGGCATTTTTCGCCACTTGCATATCGTGGGTGACCAAAATAATGGTATGGCCTGCGGCATTTAACTCACGCAAAATCCGCATCACTTCCACGCCACTATGCGAGTCTAGGGCACCTGTCGGTTCGTCAGCGAGAATGACATCACCGCCATTCATCAAGGCACGTGCAATCGAGACACGTTGTTGCTGCCCCCCAGAAAGTTGACTCGGACGGTTTTGAGTTTTATTACCCAGTCCTAATTCTGTCAGTAAAGCAGTGGCACGTTGTTTACGCGCATACGGTGTTGCCCCTGCATAAACCGCAGGGACTTCAACATTACCTTCTGCGGTTAAGTCGCCTAAAAGGTGGTAACGCTGGAAAATAAAACCAAAATACTCACGACGTAATTCAGCCAATTGGTCCGGTTCGAGTTTACCTGTTTCGCGGCCATTGACCTGATAACTTCCTGAGGTTGGGCGGTCGAGACAGCCCAAAATATTCATCAGGGTCGATTTACCTGAACCCGACTGGCCGACAATGGCAACCAATTCACCTTCGTAAATGGTCAGATCAATGCCTTTGAGAATTTGGACAGTACTTTCGCCAGCTGGAAACTCTCGCACCAAATTGCTGACTTCAAGCAAGGCTTTTTTGGTCATGCTTACATTCCCATTGGTGGACTGTTACGACGGCGGTTGCTGCTATTGGCAGAAGCCGCAGAGTTCTCCGAACTGTCTGCAATCACCACTTGATCGCCTTCTTTTAAGCCTGCAAGCACTTGTGCATTGACGCGGTTATTGATCCCCACCAAAATTTGTTTGGGTTGAGCTGAGCCGTCCGCTTGTAAGACACGAACTACGCTCAGCGTAGCTTTGCCTTCTTTAACCAATTGTTGTTGTGCTGCATTTAAATTTAGACGTTCAAGACGTGGACCTTGTGGACGGTCTGAGTCCGATTTGCTTTGTGTCGATGACGCTGCTTGCGTATTTGAACCGCTGTTACGCTTTGCATTTGCAGGACGAGTGGAAATTGCAGAAGAAGGGACTAATAACGCATTTTTTGCAGAATCGAGCACGATGTAGACTTGTGCAGTCATATCAATACGTAGCTTGCCATCATGGTTGGGTACATCAAATAGAGCATTGTAGTAAATTGCGGTGCTGGTTGATGTGCTGGTGGTACTTTCATCGGTAATCGAGTCTGGCGCGGGCTCAACTTGACGTAGGCTAGCATAACGCTTGCTGTCATCACCTAAAGTGGTGAAATACACCTGTTGGCCTTTTTCAACTTTCATGATGTCCGCTTCACTGACCTGCGCCTTAATGGTCATGTTTTGCAATTTTGCAATTTTAACAATAGTCGGCGCACTTTGATTGGCGTTTACAGTTTGACCTTCCTCAGTCACGATCGCCACCACAGTACCATCAGTCGGTGCCACAATGCGGGTATAACCGATATTGGTTTGTGCGGTCGACTTGGTTACTTTTGCAGATTCAATCTGTGCATCAATCGCTTTAATCTGTGCTTGTGCTGTTTTATAGCTGGCCTCAGCCGATTCTAATTCTGCTTTTGATGTGGCATCTTGCGCATACATTTGCTGTTGACGCTTATATGCCAGTTGCGCCTCATTAAGACTGGCTTCTTGTTGTAGACGCTGCGCTTGCAAATTTTTAATATTGGCTTCTGCTGTTTTGAAGCTGTTTTCTTGAGTGGTTGAATCAATCTGCGCAATCAATTGACCTTGTTTAACTTCATCACCCAGTTGCACATACATTTTCTGTACTTGACCTGAGACCTGTGCGCCGACACTCACCAGTTTGGTTGCATCTAAAGTACCTGTCGCCAATACCGTATTTTCAAGATCACCACGAGTGACAGATTCGCTAATATATTGTGGTTGTTCTTGTTTTGGTTTGAAATATGTCCACGCGACATAAGCAAGTACGGCAACACACAGTACCGCGATAACCATTTTGACAGCTTTTATTTTTTGCATTGGAATCAGGGAGTAAACAGAATTGCAGATAGTATAAAAGCGAAATACGGATAAATCGTGAATTTTTTGAACAAATAGAAATGATTATTATTTTTAAAAGACTCGTTGCGGTAATTTAAGCGGGAAAGAGTGATTTTCCACACAGCGTTGCAATGGCTTGCATCACGACATGTTCAGCATTTTCATGCCCCAAACCTTTGATCGAAGCATCAATGCGAAGCAGGAGACTGGGCCACGTTAAAAAGCACTGCGGGTTCAGTCGACGTAAGGCGTGTTGATAGACGCTGACTTTATTCTTCCAAATCCCCAGTTGTAGTGCATTTTGCGGTTGCTCAAACAGTTGCATGAGTAAACGCATTTCTTTGCTTATGCTCCACAAAATCAGACTGAGGGGTTCACCTGAGGCAATCAGGTATTGGTAAATTTTAATCGATTGCGCCAGATTGCCTTCGAGCAGAGCATCACTCAAATCGAAAGTACTATAGCGGGACTGATCTTGTAAGCAGGCATGTAAATGATCAATCTGAATCAGCTCAACCTCGGCAAAGGTGTCGCTGACACGCATTAAGCTATTTTTAGCTGCGAGTAAGTTGTGTTCATGGTGTTGTTCTAACCACTGCCATGCATCCTGACTCAGTTTAACCCCAAGCTTATCTGCTTCAATGCTTAAAATCTGCTGACGGTCACGCGGATAATTCGCGGTCAGGGCAACATGCACTCCATTGGCTTCAACCGTTTGGAAAAAGCCCGTTTTTAGGCTGGCGCTGTCCTGTTTTGGCATCACCACCAAAAGCAAGTTCTGTTCATTGCTTTGGATATAGCTTTTTAGCAACTTTAAAGCGTTAGCATCGGGCTTAATATTGCCATGAACTTCAATGGCAAGCTGACTTGAAAATAAGGACAAGCTGTTGAGTGCATTAAAGACATTTTTCCAGTCATTGACATTGCTGATGTCATGCCGTTGTCGTTCAATCTCTTGCTTTTGCCAACTTGCTCGAAATGCATCCAGTAAATTTTGCTCAAGCAATGGTTCTTGACCTTGCATAATCCACGCGCCGCGAGCTTCATCGACACGTTTTAAGGCTTGCAAATAGTCAAGTTTCATTGTTAATAAACCTTACTGCTGTGCAGGTGGTAGACGGTTCGATGAAATCTGACGCACAATTTGCTGCGCGACATCATCCACGATGACTTGATTCAAATAGTTTTTCTCTTGGTCATCGGTATTGACGGTTTCAACGTTGTATTGATAACTACGCGTTGCAACTACGGTGCGTGGTTCAGTGATTGGACGGCCTTGTGCGTCTTCAATACGGAAGGTGACATTGAGGCGTAGTAATACTTCAATCAGTTTACCGTTCAGCTCTAAACGCTGTGGTTTATAGTCTAGCACGCGAAGCACATAGGCATCTGAACCACTGCTCAGCTGTACACCCGACGCACCTAAATAAATGGCCAATTTTTCATGCAATTCATCGGTGTTCTTCGGAAGCACCAAATTCATTTTTGAATAAGCAATCGGTGTTGCGCTTGGATTGGTGCCTTTTAAATGAAAGCCACACCCGACCAAGCCAGCACTTAGGCCACAAGTTAAAACAATAGCTGCCAAACGTTTGCCTAAATGCATGTGTTGTCCTCTGTTTGCTCTTTTTGATAAAAGAAAAATAATATGTCGTGATTGTATGTGCAAAGCCCGTTGACTGGCAACGGGCTTTGTTTGGGTTTTGTTTAGAAATCCCTCCCGACCTCCCTTTGAAAAGGGAGGAGTTCCCCTCTTTAATAAAGAGGGGTTAGGGGAGATTGAATTAAACCACCAAATTCACTAATTTATTTGGCACCACAATTTCTTTCTTGGTTGGACCTGTCAAGAATTGTTGAACTTCTGGCAATGCTTTAGCCAGTGCAAGCAATTCATCTTTCGATGTATCGACAGACACTTCTAATTTGCCACGCAGTTTACCATTCACTTGAACCACAATCGTTTGCGTATTACGTGTGAGTGCAGATTCGTCTACAGTCGGGAACAACACGCTGGTTAAGTCCAGTCCAAATTCAGCCAATAAAGTCTGGCTTAAATGTGGTGCAAATGGCGCAAGTAAAGTTAAAAGCGTTGTAATCGATTCACGAGCAACCGCAACATCATTATCATTTTTCGCTTCAAACTTATTGTTCGCATTTAACAGTTCCATCATTGCTGCAATAGCCGTGTTAAAGGCATGGCGGCGTTCGATGTCATCACCCACTTTTTGAATGGTTTCATGCGTTTTACGACGTAAGTCTTGTGCTTCTGTAGACAGTTGAGCAGTATCAATTGCAGAGGCTGCATTACCTTTTTCAAGGAAGCTGGCAACCAAACGCCATACACGTTTCAAGAAACGGTTTGCGCCTTCCACACCTGCATCAGACCATTCGAGTGATTGATCTGGTGGAGCTGCAAACATCATGAACACACGTGCCGTATCTGCACCGTACTGATCAATAATAGCTTGTGGGTCGATACCGTTATTTTTCGATTTCGACATTTTCTCTTGGCCGCCAACAATCACGTCCTGACCATCACCTTGGTATTTCGCAGACAGAATACGACCTTTTTCATCACGTTCGAGGTCGATATCCGCAGGGTTAAACCAAGTTTTCTTGCCTGATTCAGCTTCACGGTAATAAGTGTCTGCCAAAACCATACCTTGAGTTAACAGGTTGGTAAATGGTTCATTGCCTTGTACTACACCTTCATCACGCATCAATTTGTGGAAGAAGCGTGCATAAAGTAAGTGCAGAATCGCGTGTTCAACACCACCGATGTATTGATTTACTGGAAGCCATGTTTGAGCAGCTTCAGGTTTAACTAAACCATCAGTAAAATCAGGAGATGCATAACGTGCATAGTACCAAGATGACTCTACAAAGGTATCTAAAGTATCAGTTTCACGACGCGCATCACCACCACAGCTTGGGCAAGTGGTTTGATAAAACTCAGGCATCTTGTTCAATGGGTTACCCGAGCCATCAGGTACGACATCAGTCGGTAAGACCACTGGAAGTTGCTCTTCAGGTACAGGAACCTGACCACATTTTTCACAGTTGATCATTGGAATTGGGCAACCCCAATAACGCTGACGCGATACACCCCAGTCACGTAAACGGAACTGAACTTTGGTGCTTGCAAGAGTTGTTGGTTCTAATTTTGCAAGGAACGCATCATAAGCAGCTTGAAAGTCTAAACCGTCAAATTCAGCAGAATTGACCAATTTACCCTCTTTAGAGCCGTACCATTCTTGCCATTGTGCAGCATCAAAGTCTGCATCGTCTGCACCTTGAGCATCAATCACTTGTTTAATGGTTAAGCCATATTTATTGGCAAATTCAAAATCACGTTCGTCGTGTGCAGGTACAGCCATCACTGCGCCAGAGCCATAAGACATCAACACGTAGTTGGCAATCCAAACAGGAATGTCTTCACCAGTGACAGGATGCTTCACAGACAGACCTGTTGCCATGCCTTTCTTTTCAGCAGTGGCAAGGTCAGCTTCAGCCACAGAACCCATACGGCATTCTTCAATAAATGCTTTAAGTTCAGCATTATTTTCCGCAGCTTTCAGCGCCATTGGATGTTCTGCTGCAACTGCAACATAAGTCACACCCATTAAGGTGTCAGCACGTGTGGTGAATACAGTAAGGCCGTCTGCGTAAATTTCAGGATTCGCTGAAGGGAAGGTGATATCCATTCCTTGTGAGCGACCAATCCAGTTACGTTGCATGGTCAAGACTTGTTGTGGCCAACCGTCTTTTAAGGTATCTAAATCGTCTAATAATTCTTGCGCATAGTCGGTAATGCGGAAGTAATACATTGGAATATCACGTTTTTCAACCAATGCACCTGAACGCCAGCCACGACCATTTTCAACTTGTTCATTGGCAAGTACAGTCTGATCCACAGGATCCCAGTTTACTGTTGAAAGTTTACGGTAAATAAGGCCTTTTTTATAAAGTTGCACGAACAACCACTGTTCCCAGCGGTAGTATTCAGGGGTACACGTTGCAAATTCACGATCCCAATCGACTGATAGACCTAATTTTTTTAATTGGTCACGCATATATGCGATGTTTTCAAAGGTCCATTTCGCAGGTGCAACTTGGTGTGCAATCGCAGCGTTTTCAGCAGGTAAACCAAAAGCATCCCAACCCATAGGTTGCAGGACAGTTTCCCCTTTGAGACGGTGGAAACGGCTGATGACATCACCAATAGTGTAGTTACGCACATGACCCATATGCAGTTTGCCACTTGGATAAGGGAACATCGAGAGGATATAACGACGTGGACCTTCTACAGAGTCGGCAACTTTAAAGGCTTTACGAGCTTCCCAGTCTTGTTGGACGGTAGGTTCAATCGCGCTCGCTTGATATTCAGGGTCAATGTGAGTAGTCATATACGTATGTAGAACAATGGTTAAAAAGTTTGTTGCACAGCATAGCGCAAAATGCACCTAAAAGTGAATTTTGCGCTATGTTTTGTGCAGGAAATTAAACAAGCTGAAAATAAATCTGGAACCGTACGGAATGATTAAACCGCAGGGCGGACTTGTTGGCCTTGTTGAAGTGCTTCATTCGCTTCACGTCGTTGATTTTCTAAATCAACCGCTGGTGCTGGGGCAGCACTTGGTACAGCATTGGGGGGAGCTGGTACGGTATTTGGCATATTGGCAGGTGGAGGTGCTTCCGGTGAAGCAGCTGGTGGCGAATTTTTCCAACCATAGGTATCGACTTTGCCTTTTTTCTTTGCTGTTTTGGGTGGAGGTGTCGTGGTGTAATGTGTCGAGCCTTGGCTATCAACCCACTTATAATACGTCTTGGCAAAGCTTTGTGTACTGCCCATTGCAAGCCCCATCCCCACCAAACATGCTGCCATTTTTGCAAACTGAATACTCATCTACCATTGTCCTTTTTATATCCGTAATCATTGGATTTTATCGGGTTTATCGTTGTCGTTATTTTATGCCAATTTTAGAGCAATAAGCAGTGTTTGATGTGTTTTTCATCTGAGTTTTTTGAAATATTTTGCAGGTCAAATCCTCAGTTTAATGCGTGAAATATGCGTTATGGCACAGTATGAAAATAAGAAGGTTATGCTAAAACCTGATGAACAAATGCTGATCTATATTTAAAACTGAAAAAATCTGAGATAGATGTTGGATTTAAATTTGGGTGAATATCTTATTAAACTTATTTATGGGTTTTATTATGTTTTTTTATTAATAAATTCAGTGAAATAGAAATCTATTTGTTTTTGCACTAAAAAACCAAGAAAAAGCAGCTCAGTTTTCTTTGTCCGTGATGAATAAAAAACAAACGCTCTGTAAATAAACAAAAAAAAGCTAATTTTTAAACTTGACTTTAGTCACGAAACTCCTAAAAATGCTGTCTTTAGTTTTATATGCCTTTACTCGATCACCCTTCGATAAAGTGTCATTTCATGCAATGGACACGCTTTCTAGCCGAGACCGTGAACAAAGTAAAAAAATGTGTTTATCCCAACACGTTTTAGATCTCATATTGCTCAAACAGCATACAGATCAGAATTTTTTCCTATTGCTATGAAAACTAAGAAATATGTGTGCTATAACAGTGCAGACAATCAATGAATGAAACACTGCTGGTGCCTTCCACCATTGCAGTGATAAAGATTAGGGTGAATCACGTTGGAACTTTTATCTGGTGGTGAAATGCTCGTTCGCGCATTGGCGGACGAAGGCGTTGAACATGTATTTGGATATCCAGGCGGCGCAGTTTTACATATCTACGACGCGTTCTTTCAACAAGACAAAATCAATCATTACCTCGTGCGCCATGAACAAGCTGCTGGTCATATGGCAGATGCTTACTCACGCGTAACAGGTAAGACGGGTGTGGTCCTCGTGACTTCAGGTCCGGGTGCAACCAATACTGTGACTCCAATTGCAACGGCTTATATGGACTCAATCCCAATGGTGATTTTGTCTGGTCAGGTTGCGTCACATTTAATTGGTGAAGATGCATTCCAAGAAACAGATATGGTCGGTATTTCTCGTCCGATCGTAAAACATAGTTTCCAAGTGCGCCATGCCAGCGAAATTCCTTCGATTATTAAGAAGGCATTTTATATTGCAGCTTCTGGTCGTCCGGGTCCAGTTGTGGTCGATATTCCAAAAGATGCAACCAATCCTGCTGAGAAATTTGCTTACGAATACCCAGAAAAAGTGAAGATGCGTTCGTATCAACCGCCGCATCGTGGTCACTCAGGTCAAATTCGTAAAGCGATTGAAGAGCTGATTCATGCTAAACGTCCTGTGATTTATTCAGGCGGTGGCGTGGTTCAAGGTAATGCTTCTGCACAGTTAACTGAACTGGCGCACATTTTGGGCTTCCCAGTCACCAATACCTTGATGGGGCTTGGTGCATTTCCAGGCAATGATCCGCAGTTTATTGGCATGTTGGGTATGCATGGTACCTATGAAGCCAATATGACCATGCACAATGCTGATGTGATTTTGTGTATCGGTGCGCGTTTCGATGACCGTGTAACCAATAATCCAGCAAAATTCTGTCCAAATGCCAAAGTGATTCATATTGATATCGACCCTGCGACGATTTCAAAAACCATCATGGCGCATATCCCGATCGTGGGTGCGGTAGAACCTGTCCTTCAAGAAATGTTGACACAGTTGAAACAAATGAATGTGTCTAAACCAAATCCTGAAGACATGGCTGCTTGGTGGGCGCAAATCAATGAATGGCGTAAAGTTCATGGCATGCGTTATGAGTCTGGTGCAAACGGCGTAATGAAACCACAACAAGTGGTGGAAGCGTTGGATAAAATCACCAATGGTGATGCGATCATTACTTCTGACGTAGGTCAGCATCAAATGTTTGGTGCGAACTATTATAAGTATAAACGTCCACGCCAATGGATTAACTCAGGTGGCCTAGGTACCATGGGTGTTGGTTTACCCTATGCGATGGCGGCGAAATTGGCTTTCCCTGACCAACAAGTAGTGTGTATCACAGGTGAAGCATCGATTCAGATGTGTATCCAAGAGCTTTCGACGTGTAAGCAATATGGCCTAAACGTAAAAATCCTCTGCTTGAATAACCAAGCTTTAGGGATGGTGAAGCAGTGGCAAGATATGAACTATGAAGGACGTCATTCAAGTTCTTATGTAGATTCATTGCCTGACTTCCCTAAATTAATGGAAGCATATGGTCATGTTGGCATCCAAATTGACCATGCGGATGAGCTAGAGTCAAAGCTTGCTGAAGCAATGGCGATCAACGATAAATGCGTATTTATTAATGTGATGGTTGACCGTACAGAGCATGTTTATCCAATGCTTATTGCAGGTCAGTCAATGCAAGATATGTGGTTAGGTAAAGGGGAGCGCACGTCATGAGACACATTATCTCTGTACTTGTAGAAAACGAAGCTGGTGCGCTTTCTCGTTTGGTGGGTTTATTCTCTCAACGTGGTTATAACATTGAGACTTTAAACGTTGCGCCAACCGAAGATCCGACTTTATCTCGTTTGACATTAACGACTTATGGCGATGACCATAAAATTGAACAAATCACCAAACAGCTCAACAAATTGGTTGAAGTGGTGAAAGTGGTTGATTTGTCTGAAGGTGCGCACATTGAACGTGAGTTGATGTTGATTAAAGTCAAATCACTTGGCTCGGCACGTGCTGAAATCAAACGAACTGCGGACATTTTCCGTGCGCAAATTGTTGATGTCACCCCAACGACGTATACCATTCAAATCGCGGGTACGACTGAAAAAATTGATGGTTTTATTGATGCACTCGCAGAGAACACCATCCTTGAAGTTGTACGCTCAGGTGTTTCAGGCATCGCGCGTGGCGAAAAAGTTTTAACCATTTAATTAATTAACACGATTCAACCTCCTTTTGAGAAAGAGGAGGATTTCATCAAACAATAAACCCCTTGATGGAATTACAGAATACCAAGCATTTTAGCGGAGACAGCAATGCAAATTTTTTACGATAAAGACTGCGACTTATCTATCATCCAATCTAAGAAAGTAGCGATCATTGGTTACGGTTCACAAGGTCACGCACACGCGCTTAACCTTAAAGATTCTGGTGTAGACGTAACTGTAGGTTTACGCGCTGGTTCTACTTCTTGGAAAAAAGCTGAAAATTCAGGTCTTAAAGTTGCTGAAGTTCCTGCTGCAGTTGCTCAAGCTGACGTTGTCATGATCTTGACTCCAGATGAGTTCCAATCACAACTTTATCGTGACGTGATCGAGCCAAATATCAAAGAAGGTGCAACGTTAGCATTTGCTCACGGTTTCTCTGTTCTTTATAACCAAGTTGTTCCACGTGCTGATCTTGACGTAATCATGGTTGCACCAAAAGCACCAGGTCATACAGTACGTTCTGAATACCAACGTGGTTCAGGTGTTCCTGACTTAATCGCGATTCATCAAGATGCGTCTGGTAATGCACGTAACCTAGCACTTTCTTATGCTTCTGGTGTAGGTGGTGGTCGTACAGGTATTATCGAGACTTCATTCCGTGAAGAAACTGAAACTGACTTATTTGGTGAGCAAGCAGTTCTTTGTGGTGGTGCAGTAGAACTTGTGAAAATGGGCTTCGAAACTTTGGTAGAAGCAGGTTATGCACCTGAAATGGCTTACTTCGAATGCTTACACGAACTTAAGTTAATCGTTGACTTGATGTTTGAAGGCGGTATCGCGGACATGAACTATTCAGTGTCTAACAACGCTGAATATGGCGAATATGTAACTGGCGTTGAAGTAATCAACGAACAGTCTCGTGAAGCGATGCGCAATGCACTTAAACGTATTCAATCTGGTGAATACGCGAAGATGTTTATTAACGAAGGTGCGTTGAACTACCCATCAATGACTGCACGTCGTCGTCAAAACGCAGCACATGGTATTGAAGTAACAGGTAATAAACTTCGTGCAATGATGCCGTGGATTCAAGCGAACAAAATCGTTGATAAAGAGAAGAATTAATTTCTCGAATCAATTGATTTGAATGCGAAAACCCACTCTATTTGAGTGGGTTTTTTCTATTTTTATTGTTACGTGCCTCAAAAAGATGAAAGCAGTGCTTTCATCTTTTTCGTACTTTGGATTCAAGCAAACAAGATCGTCGATAAAGAAAAGAACTAAGGTTATGTTACGTGCCTTTAAAAAAGGGAAAGCAATGCTTTCCCTTTTTTTTCGTACCTTAGATTCAAGCGAACAAGATTGTAGATAAAGAAAAGAACTAAGTTTCTGATCTAGCTGATTTTAAGTACTAAAACCCTGCTTCGGTAGGGTTTTTTTATTGATCTACTATCATGTTTTATGTGGGGCAAAGCTATTAATTAAAAAGATGTGAGTATAAATAGGGCCATGATATGGCTATCGGTACACAGCTATAAGTTGATCTTACCCGTGTTCAAAATCGTTATATGGAGTCCACGTTTATTTCATTTCAGTGCTAGATATATGGGTAGCATATATCGTCCAAAAACTATTGGATTAATAACGTATCCATGGGCTTTATTGCAATAAATGAAACTCTCAAAAAAGTGTACCTATCATTACGTTTGGGTTTTTAGTGTGAGTTTTTGATTTCTAAAATAGTAGGTCATGTAAATTTAAGGCTTGATTATGTGATTTTAGTCATATTGTTCAATCACTGAAATTGGGTAAATAGCATGTGAATAAACTTTGAATTTTAGCGAGATGATCGACCTAAATTGAATAATTAGTAGAAATGTAAAGTAAAAAAAAGATGAAAAATGGATTTTTTAGCGGGTTAAGAAATTATTCACCCAAATATGTAATTAAATGTAAATTTGAAATGTTAAAAATTTCTAAGATAAAACAGAGATCTACTTAAAATATAAAAAAACACTAAAATTGTGCATCACTGAAAGTGGTGTAACTATTTTCAGGGATTTATTAAATTAATTAATAAATAAAATGACAATAAAAACAATATATTAATTTTACTTTGTTGAGGTTTTAAAGTTGGGTCTCTATTTGAGTGAAAAAGGCTGCATAGATGGTTTTTTATACAGAACAACTAGAATAAAAACACGCTTAAGAAAAGCTTGGTAGCCAAACAAGGTCCAGTTTAATTAAGGGTGATCATAACAATTAATCAGTTTTAAAAGAAAAATCTCGGAGAGTCGCTATGAATAAATTACTACAAGCATCGCTAGTTGCAACGCTAATGAGTGCAGGTTCTACAGCCCTTTATGCAGGTTATAACTGGGGGAACTGTACTTCTGTAGGTTGTGAAAAAGATATTCCTATTAAATTGGAAATTCCTAAAAAATGTGAAGTACTCGGTGGTACTGCAATTACCTTGAATAAAAATGGTGGAACACAAAGTTCAAATTACACTGTACGTAGTAATACGCACTATACACTTAACATTCAAACAGCGAACACAGGTACAAGTGTAAGTACTTATGTTAAACATGAGGACGATGGCAGTGTTCGTGTACCAACAACAATTGTTACAAATAAAACAGGTGGCGGTGTAATTCCATTCGGTAATTCAAATCATAATGGTCTAGCTGACGATCAATATTCTGTTTCGGTAACTAATGCAGCAGTTGGTGCATTCCAACGTGCGGGTACATATAACGATACTTATAAAATTAAAGTTTACTACTAATTTAGTTAAACTAAGCCTAACTTGATTACAGTATCAGGTTAGGTTTTTTAAAATTATAATAAGGGGTGTAATATGAAAAGAATAATATCAATTTTGGTGTCTTCGATGCTGTATATGTCGGGAACACATGCTGGTGTTTCAGTTGACCCAGTCCAAATGTATATTCAAAATCCCGCAAAGCAAAGAACAACAACATTAACCCTAGAATCTAAAGATGAGACAGAAAAG
>OEQN01000208.1_pt1 | contig 16083 bp, 14 predicted proteins | sample 1539781 | NCBI WGS metagenome assembly OEQN01 (sample SAMEA3891236, study PRJEB23780) | metagenome | biome: terrestrial biome; feature: animal house; material: water of meat washing | place: Italy | collected 2015-05-12 | reverse complement strand
CCATCTGCACCTCTTTGGTGAGGCCGAGCGTATAGCTAGGCCATTTCGCGGCCAGATCCTGCCATATCTGCGTTAGCTGGCCTTCTGGTGTTGCAACTGCCACTCCCGTTGCCAGTGGGTCAGTATCTTCAGCGGCATGGGTTTGCCGAAGAAGTAGCCCTGGATCAGATAGACGCCGTGCTGGCTCAGATAGTCGACCTGCAGCTGGCTCTCGACCCCTTCGGCGATCATCTCCATGCCCGATTCCCGACCGAAGACGATGATGGCATCCAGTACGCTGCGCTTGAGGTCGTTGGTGCCTATGGTATCGACGAACATCTTGTCGATCTTGATCTGGCGGATCCCCAGGCTCTGCAGGTAGGCAAAGCCGCCGTAGCCGGTACCGAAATCATCCAGCTTGAAGTGATACCCCATCTGTTGCAGCAGGGTGATCTCCTCGGTGGCCGCCTTGATGTCGAGGATCGGCTTGCGCTCCGTCAGCTCGAAGGTGAGCCGGGTGGGTGAGGGGTTTTGGCTGTGAGCGAGCAGGGTGCGCAGCAGGGGCTGCTCGATATGGGCCGCCACCAGATTGACGCTGACCCACTGCTCCGGTGCCAGCTGCGGCAGGTCAGTGATCACCTGCTCCAGCAACTGTTCGGTCATCGGCAGGATCAGTCCCTGCTCCTCTGCATATTCGATAAAGGTGCCCGGGGGGATCAGCTCGTTTCCCCGCTGCCAGCGCAGCAGCGCCTCGAATCCCACCACTTGGTGGGTACGGGCATCCACTATCGGCTGGTAGAGGGGAATAAATTCCTTGCGTATCAATCCTGTTTGCAGCAGTCCCTTGAGGGAGCGCCGATAGCTGCGCAGCAGCCAGTATGTGACGCTTAACAGGGCGCCGAGCGCGATACCGAACCAGAGACCGTAGTGATTGAGTTGGTCATGGGCATATTGCTCCAGCGCTTTTCCCGCCCAGACCGTCTGTTTGGTGAGTTCATTGGGATCGAAGAAACTCAGGCTGATATTGCTCTCTTCCTGTTTGATCTCCTTGTCGCCACGGGGAAAGTGGACTGTGCTTGCATCGGTATCCTGTCGGCTGAACTCCAGATAGAAGCAGTGGCTGCAGGGGTGTTGCAGCAGGTCGTGGCTCCAGCTGTTATCCAGCACCCAGTAGGCGAGGTTGTCACCGGATCGGTAAAAGGCCACCAGCTCCTGTTCGGTATTGTATTTGGCCACTGTGGCGGTGATCCCCAGTTTGCCGAACTTCTGCCCGCTATTCTGGAGCTCTTTGATCAGCGGGATCTCCACCCCCAGGCTGGAGCAGCTGTTGCCGGAAGCGAGCTCCAACCCTTGCAGGCGGATATGAGCGCTGTAGAAGCGCGGATCGCGCAGCAGCTCCATGTCTTTGGCGCCGCAGTTGAACTCAAATTGTGCCAGTTGTTTGTTGATGGCGGCATCCAGCTCCCGGTGGCGTACTGCCATGGCTCCCTTGAGCTCGGCAACCTTCTCTTCCAGCAGATGAAAGGCCATCGGCTTGGCAAACCACAGGCCGAGAAACTGGCTGCCCACGACAGGCAGGACGAACAGCAACAGAGCGATCCAGACGGGTGATTTACGCAAAGGAAGTACCTGCCAGTTTCATGAGACACAAATGGACTTAGCCATCATAGAGCATTAGTGCAATCAATTTGAGTCCGAGTTGTCACACTTGTTGATTGATTTTTTAACTGCATGATTTTAAATGTGTTTATTATTAACTTTGGCTAGATTCAATCGCTGACCTGTCATAAATGACAATTGCTCAGCTTATCCGAACTGCATTAGAGTAGCCCTGCGGTTTGACTCACCGTGTGTTCAATACTCCTGTATCTGTTTTTTGTCAGTAGCACAGAGTGTTAGTTTTGATATGAGTGTTCCTTTTGGTCCCCTTTGAGGGACCATTTTTCTGTCTGTCATCCCGCCCTTTCCCGCGTCTGTAGCCCGTCATCCTTGGTATTCTCCCTCTGCTTTGGGTTATGCTTGCCCGCTTAAATTGCAGAAGCGGGATCTTCATCCATAGCTGTGGCCCGATCGCCGCTGCTACCATGAGGCGACATGGATGATGCTGGGCATACGGAAAGGCGCATGAAACTCACTACACAGCTTGTCTCATTTATCACCCTTTGCGTGATCGCAGCCATGGCGACCGTGCTGATTGGCGGGGTGTTCAGCTTTCGCGAGCTGGGCATGGAGTTGCAGCAAAAGAAGGTCGATGCGCTGGTCGAAGTGATCGACAAGCAGCTCGATGTTGCTCACGACATGGAAGATATGAGCCACTGGCTGCCTACCCTGCTGCGGGCTGCCCATGTGGTAGAGCTGGAGGTGCGCCAGAATAACCAGCGGGTCTACTGGTTCCGCGATGTGCGCAATCCGGTCGACGAACAGCTGCTGGTGCCATACAGCCACCCGCTGCCCCATCAGGCCGGCATGCAGGCCAACTTCAAACTGGAGCGCCCCTTCAAGGAGGCGGAATACTCCATCAAGGCGATGTCCGGCATCTCGCTGGGCATCTTTATCGTGGTGTTCGGTCTCTGGTACTCCATCCGCTGGCTGCGCCAGCAGTTGCGCGGGGCCGAGCTGCTGGGCATTCGCGCCCAGCTGATCCTCGATGACAAACTCTCCAAACTGAGTCATGACCCCGCCGAAGAGTGGCCGGTGGCCGCCAGTCAGGCCCTCGATCATCTGCTCGCCGAGCTGGCGGATGCCCGCAAGGAGCGCAGCCGCTTCGACAACTTCATTCGCAGCAACGCCTTCGTCGACAAGATGACCGGCATCGGCAACCGGCTGTTTTTCGACAACCGGCTGGAGAGCGCCATCATGGAGGCGAGCGTGATGAGCGGCGGCGTGCTGCTGATCGATCTCGCCTGTCTGGAGGAGCTGGAGGCCGATCAGTTCGAGTTGCTGGGGCACGATTTGATGATGGAGGCGAGCGCCACCATAGGTGCCTTCGTGCGCAAGCATAACGGCGCCCTGCAGGCCCGCTACGCCGGTCAGGTCTTTGCGGTGCTGCTGCCCAATATGTCCGAGAGCGAGATGGTGGATAGCGCCAGCCAGCTGCTCAAGAGCCTGCAACGGCTGCACTGGCCGCAGGAGGTCAATCCGGAGACGGCGGTCTATCTCGGCGCCGTCTGTTATCAGGCAGAAGACAGCCTGCTCAAGGTGCAGGAGGAGGCGGAGCTGGCCCTCAAGAGCGCCCGTCTGCAGGGGCACAACGGCTGGTTCCTCTACGAGAAGCAGCTGGATGAGGAGCAGAGCAGCAAGGGCACGGTACGCTGGCGCACCCTGATCAGCCGCCGTCTCGAAGAGCACGGCATCGAATTTTACACCCAGCCGATCCAGCAGGATCGGGGGCAGGTGGTGCTGCAGCAGGAGCTGCTCACCTATCTGCACGACGAGCAGGGGCGTGCCCTGCAGGCGGGGATCTTCATGCCGATGGCGGAGAAGGTGGGCTTGTTGCTGCAACTGGATCGGCTGGTGGCGGAGCAGACCCTCGCCCTGCTGCGCCAGCGCTCCGAGCAGAGCTGCCCCATCAGCCTGACCCTCAGTGCCCAGAGCCTGCTCAACCGCGAGTTCCAGCGCTGGCTCTTCTTCGCCCTGTTCCAGCTGCCGCGCAGCACCAACGAGCGGCTGATCCTGCAACTCTCCGAATCCCAGGTGACCCGCCACTTCGAGGCGCTCAAGCGGCCGCTGCGCTCCCTGCGGATGCTGGGCTGCCAGCTGGCCATCGATCATGCCGGTCAGGATGTGGTGAGCACCCAGTACATCAAGGAGTTCGAGATCAACTTCCTCAAGCTGCACCCCAGCCTGGTGCGGGAGATCCATGCCCGTCAGGTCAACCAGATGGCGGTACGCAGTCTGGTAGGCGGCTGCGCCAATACCCGCACCCGGGTGCTGGCAGTGGGGGTGGAGAGTGGCGACGAGTGGAAGATGCTGCGCCACCTCGGGGTGCATGCCGGGCAGGGGCCCTGGTTTGCCGAGCCCCAGCGGCTGGTGCTGGAACCGGCTGGTGATTGAGATAAACAACAGAGGGTCGCCTTGGGGCGACCCTCTGTTGTTTGCGATGCTGTTTGCGGTTGCCGTCAGGCGGGGATCACAGTCGCCCCTGCTCCCGCAGCCCGGCGAGTCCTTGCATGCCGCCGGTGTGGATAAAGACGATTCTGCTGCCGGGGGCGATGCGGCCTGCCGCCAGCTCGCGAAACAGACCCCACATTGCCTTGCCGCTGTAGATAGGCTCAAGGGGCAGATCGGTTGTGGCGCTGAAATCCTGCACCCACTGCCAGAGGGCCGGGCTGAATTTGGCGTAGCCACCATCGTGGTGATCGAGCGCGATGCGCCAGCCGGGGATATTGGCAGCCGCGGGATGGAGGCGACACACCTCGTCAGCGATAAAGCCGCCTCCTTTCAGTACCGCAATGGCGAGGATCTGCTCCCGATCCCGTTTGCCAGCGATCAGGCCCGCCAGAGTGCCGCCGCTGGCGCAGGGCAGTACCCAGAGATCCGGCGAGAAGGGCACTTCGCCGACCAGTTCCGCCACGCCGGGGATGGCCAGCGGGCTGCTACCCCCTTCCGGCACGATCAGGGTATCGGGGGCATCGAATTGGGCCAGCCAGTCGGGATCCTGCCGTCGCCGGTAACTCTGGCGGTCGACAAAAACGAGATCCATGCCCCAGCGCCGGGCATCCCGCAGGGTAGAGTTACTGACGGCGTCATATTCGCCCCGTATGATACCGGTAGTACGAAGACCAGATTGGCACCCCGCTGCCGCCAGCGCGTGGATATGATTGGAGTAGGCGCCGCCAAACGAGAGCAGATGCCGTTTGCCGTGCTCTTTGGCATGCAGCAGGTGGTACTTGAGCTTGCGCCACTTGTTGCCGGAGATGGCCGGATGGATCAGATCATCCCGCTTGCACCACAGCTCGACACCATAGCGGGTCAGCAACGGATGGTGGAGGCGTTGCAGGGGGGAAGGGAGGATGGCTTGACCCTCTGACTCGGCGGAAAGGTTGGCTTGCAATGGTGAGTCCGTCTTTTAATCTGGAGGCTAATCTGCTGTTTATGTTAATATTTCATACATTTAATCACTATTGATGGGCGGGCTTACATGAAACAACTGTTCAGACGGTCGACGCCAAGCCGCCAGGTCGGGCTCTTGCTGGCCAATGACAGGATCATGCTGGCTGCGGTGGGCAATCCCCCCGTCTTCGCGACGCGCACCATCAACGGCCCACAGGAGTGGGCAGTGGCCATGAACGAGCTGTTCAGCCGTCATGGGCTGGCCAAGTCTACGGTGCGGGTGGCCCTCGCCGCCAGCCTTTATCAACAGATCCAGATCGACAAGCCTGCCGTGCCTGACGCCGAGATGGCGGGGGCGCTCCCCTGGGCCATCAAGGATTATGTCAGCGAACCCGTGCTGCAACTGGCGATGGATTATGTGGACTTGCCCACCCCGCCTGCCGGTCGCCCGCGCATCAATGTGATCTGCCTGCCCAAGAGCCGGGTGCAACAGCTGGCCGATGCCATCAACGGCATCGCCACCCTGCAATCCATCATCAGCGACGAATTGGCGCTCACCTCTCTCTATGACGCGGATGACACGGTGCGCATGCTGCTGTGGCAGCCCAAGGGGCAGGATCTGCAACTGCTGGTCTTCCATCAGGGCGGGCTCTGCTTCTCCCGCCAGCTGCGCGGTTTCACCAGCCTGACTGGCGAACATGAGCCGGACAGCATGCTGCTCGATTCACTGGCGCTGGAGATCCAGCGCTCCCTCGACTATCTGGCGGGCCAGCTGAAATTGCCCGAGCTGGGGCAGATGCAGTTTGCCGTCGCCTCGCCCTTTATCGGTACCCTGGTGCGCCACATGGAGCAGACCTTCGGCTTTGCCGTCTCCGCCATGGCCAACAAGGCGGTCCTGGCCGGCGTCGAATACCTCTCGGCCTACGCCGCCGCCATCGGGGAGGATGCGTGATGAAACGTCAGATAAACCTCTATGGCGCCGAGTTTCGCCCCAAGCGGCAGTGGGCCAGCCTCAATCAGATGGCGCTGGTATGGGGCTTTGCGCTGCTGCTGATCCTGTTGACGGGTGTCGGTTACAGCTGGCAGCAGCAGCAGGTCAGCCGGGCGCTGGCGCAGCGCTCTGCCGAGCTGGAACTCAAGCGCAGCGAGGCGCAGCGGCTCGATGCCGAGCTGGCGCGCCATCAGGCAGATCCCCGGCTGCAACAGCAACTGGTCAACAAGCAGGATGAGCTGACGGCCAAGCAGGGGCTGATGCGCCAATTGGGCAGCCTGACCCTGCAAAAATCCCAGGGCTATGCCAGCGTGATGGCGGATCTCTCCCGCATTCGCAACAGCAACCTCTCGTTGCAGCGCATCGAGATCAACGAAGGGCGGATCAACCTCTCCGGCTTTGCCGGACGCAGTCAGGATGTACCGGCCTGGGTCAACCGCTTCAAGCAGACCCCGAGTCTGGTAGGCAAGGAGTTTGGTGAACTGACCCTCGGCCGTGACAAGGAGGGCCGTCTGACCTTCCAGTTGAGCGGCATTGCGCGGGAGAAACCCTGATGAACCTGAAAGCACAATGGCAGGCATGGGGCCAGCGTATCGCCGTGTTGAGCCAGCGGGAGCGGGTGTTGATCCTGCTGACCGGCCTGGTACTGCTGGGCGCGGCCGGACTCTACGGCTGGCTCGATGGCGCCGATACCCGCCTGCAGCAGGATCGCATGGCCCTGAGCGCCGCCGAGCGCGACCTCGAGATCATGGAGCTGGAAAACCTCGGCAAACAGGCCCGGCTCAAGCGGGATCCCAATCAGGGAGTTCGCGACCAGCTGGCGCAGGTCGAGGCGGATCTGGCCCGGATCGACGATGAGCTGAAGGCCCAGACCGTCGATCTGATCCCGGCGCACGAGATGCCGCTGGTGCTGGAGGCGCTGCTCTCCCGCTCCGCCAACCTTCACATGCTGGCGCTCAGTTCGCTGGAGCCGACCCCGCTGATGGCGGGGGAGCAGAAGGTCAATCTCTACAAGCATGGTATCCGGCTTCAGCTTGAAGGCGGCTATTTCGATGTGTATCAATATCTTAAAGCGCTGGAAGCCTTGCCGCGCCACTTTTACTGGAAGCAGTTCGACTATCAGGTCAAAGCCTATCCCGGCGCGGTGGTGGAGATGGAGATCTACACCCTGAGTACCAGCAAGGAGTTTATCCGTGGCTAGAGTATTTGCGTTGTGCTGTTGCCTGTTCAGCTTGCTGGTACAGGCGGAGCAGGTCGAGGTATTGCAGGATCCCACCGCGCCGCTGGCTGATGTGGCGGTTGGCGCCCGTGCGACCGGCGAGAGCAGCGCCGGTTTGCCGAAGCTGCAGAGTGTGGTGCTGGGCAATGGCCCGGCACTGGCGGTACTCAATGGCAAGAGTTATCGGGTCGGACAACAGGTGGACGGCTATACGCTGGTGGCCATCAATGCCGATGCCGTGGTGCTGGAAAAGGCGGGAAAACGCCATGCGGTAACACTGTTTGCCAGCAAGATCCGGGTTTGAGTCGTGCTTGCCTCTCGAGAGGTGAATCGGCTTTATCGAGTTTAATTGCAAGTCAGGGTGCCCTAATTACATGAAAAAACACCGTCTCTGTCTGATCACCGTGGCCATGATGGCTGCAGGCTGTACCACGTATCAGCACCCCGAGCCGACCCAGGCGAAGGATGCCCTCAAACAGGCCATGAACGAACAGCAGAAACAGGCTGCCCCTCTGACCGCGTTGCCCAAATCGGTGCAAAGTGAATTGCTGCAGCTGAACCGGCCGCAGATGCCGGTCGGCATGCCGGAGAAGCGGCTGCGTATCGCGGCTCACGACGTGGAGGCGGTGGAGTTTTTCGGTTCCCTGTTCAAGGGCTCCCGCTACAGCGTGGCGGTTCACCCCGGGGTGGCCGGGCTGGTCTCCGTCGAGCTCAAGGATGTGACTCTGCCGGAGGTGCTGGCGGTGGTGGGCGACATGTACGGCTTCGACGTGCAGCGCAAGGGCAATGTCTTCCATATCTATCCGGCGGGTCTGCGTACCGAAACCATCCCGGTCAACTATCTGATGATGTCCCGCCGTGGCCTCTCCCGCACCTCGGTCAGCACCGGCGGGGTGACGGCCAATGACAGCAATAACAGCAGCGACAGCAGTTTTGACAGTGCATCGAACAACAACAGCACCAATAACTCCTCCGGCAACAACTCGAACGGCAACAGCAGCAATGGCACCCGCATCGAGACCGATACCAACAGCGACTACTGGACCGATCTGCGCGACTCCCTGCAGACCCTGATTGGCACGGGTGACGGTCGCGCCGTGATCACCAGCCCGCAGGCGGGTCTGGTCACCATTCGCGCCTACCCGAAAGAGCTCAAGGCAGTGCGTGAATTCCTGAATCAATCCGATAGTCACCTCAAGCGGCAGGTGGTGCTGGAGGCGCGGATCATCGAAGTTGCCCTCAACGAAGGGTATGAGCAGGGGGTGGACTGGAGCGGTCTCTCCGCCAGCTGGGATGGCAACAAGGGGATTACCGGTGGCGGTTCACTGGCCAATACCCAGTTACCCACCACCCCTAATCAGATCTTCACTGCACTGGGTGGCGGCGCCGGTTTCAAGGTCTCTGACGGCAACTTCAATGTGGCGGTCAACCTGCTCAAGACCCAGGGCGATGTGAATACCCTCTCCAGCCCCCGTGTCACCGCGACCAACAACCAGAAGGCGGTGATCAAGGTGGGGACGGACGAGTATTACGTCACCAATGCGTCCACCACCATTACCACTACCTCGACGGGCACAGACAAGACACCTAACGTGGAGCTGACCCCCTTCTTCTCCGGTATTGCGCTGGACGTAACGCCGCAGATCGATGAAGAGGGCAAGGTGCTGCTGCATATCCATCCCTCGGTTATCGATACCGAAGAGCAAAACAAGGTGATCGACATGGGTACCTCGGGTGGCAAGTTGCAACTGCCGCTCGCCAAGAGCTCGATCCGCGAATCCGATACCGTGGTGCAGGCCAATAACGGTGACATCATCGTTATCGGCGGCCTGATGAAGACCGACAAGCAGGAGATCGTCAGCAAGGTGCCGCTGCTGGGGGATATTCCCTGGGTGGGTGAAGCCTTTACCAACCGCCGCGAGAGCACCAAGAAGGTGGAGCTGGTGATCATGCTCAAACCGACCGTGGTGGAGAAAGATACCTGGCAAAACGAGCTGCAACGCTCCTCCGAGCTGCTCGACAAGTGGTATCCGGCCAAGGGCTGACCCATGACACCAGATGCGGTCACCCTTATCCCGAACGGCCTGTGCTGCCTTGCCAGCACAGGCTGCTTGCTTGCCGTGGCAGGTGAGGTCTCATGTACCTGACCCACTTCGGCCTGCAGGAGGCACCGTTCAGCCTCACTCCCAATACCGGCTTCTACTACGGCCTGCCGCCTCACGAAGAGGCGCTGCAGGTGCTCAACTGGGCGCTGGCGCAGGGGGAGGGCTTTATCAAGGTGACCGGCGAGGTGGGTACCGGCAAGACCCTGCTCTGCCGCAAGTTGCTCAGCGAGCTGGGTTCGGAAGCGCGTCCGGTGCGGCTTGCCTGGTTGCCCAATCCCCACCTCACTCCGGCCGAGCTGCGCATCGCGCTGGCGCTGGAGCTGGGGTTGGCGGTACGGGATCAGAGCGAGCTGGATCTGACCGATCGTATCCATCGTCACCTGATCAGCCTGCACCAGCAGGGCAGTCGGGTGGTGGTGCTGATCGACGAGGCGCAAGCGCTGCCGGACGAGACCCTGGAGGCGATCCGCCTGTTCGGCAATCTCGAGACCGAATCGAGCAAGCTGCTGCAGATCGTGCTGTTCGGCCAGCCGGAGCTGGATGCCAGACTGGCCAAGCCGCATCTGCGCCAACTGCGCCAGCGGATTGGCTTCTCCTACTGCCTGCGGCCGCTGCGTTTTGACGAGACCCGCGCCTATCTGGAGCACAGATTGCAGGTCTCCGGTTACCGCGGGGCACCGCTGTTTGCAGGTCGAGCCATGCGCCTGTTGTGGCGCGCATCGCGAGGGATCCCGAGACTGATCAATATCCTGGCGCAGAAGTGCCTGATGCTGGCCTATGGTCAGGGTGTGCGCCAGATCGATAGCCGTCTGGTGCGGCTCGCCATTCGCGATACCGACGATGCCAGCCGCTTTGCGCCACGGCGCTGGTGGCCCCTGTTACTGTTGCTGGGGTGCGCCCTGGCTTATGGAGTCTGGCCATGAGCGTTATCAACCAGATGCTGAAAGATCTGGATCGGCGCCAGCAAGGATCCGAAGGTGCTGCCGTCTATATTGCCCCTGCGCGCCAGCAGGGATGGTGGATGTTGCTGCTGACCCTGATCTGCGGTCTGGCACTGGGGATCCTCGGTTGGCGAACCTGGATCTACTGGCAGCAGACCCATACCGTGACGGCTGCCAGTGAAGTGATCGCCCCCGATGTGGTGGCAAGGGCCGCCGCGCCGGTCAGCCAGCCCGAGCCGGTCGAGGTGGCGGCCGCGCTGCCGTTGCCAAGTCAGGATGAGGTGAATGATGAGGCAGGCGAGAGTGACTCGGATAGCATGGCCGACGGTGCGCCCTTTGATGCCTCCAGCGATGTTGACGAGTCGGAGCCGACCGATGAAGAGCTGCAGCCCGAGCTTTACGCCGAACTGGCGGCAGAGCAGCAGGCAGTCGCCAGCGCGCCGCGCAAACCGAGCGTATTGAAGATCGAGACGGTGGAGCTGTCGGCCAAGGAGCTGGCGGCACTGGCGGAGCGCAAGGCGACCACCGCCATGGCCAAGGGAAGCCTGCGGGATGCGCAGGACAACTACTATCAGGTGCTGGCCCACGATCCCTACAACCAGGGGGCGCGCGAGCAGCTGGCGGGGCTGCTCTACGGCGAGGGCCGCCTGACCGAGGCGCGTCAGCTGCTGGAAGAGGGGATCCGGCTCGATCCCCAACAGGCCGATTTTCGTCTGCTGCTGGCCCGCCTTGCCATCAGCGAGGGGCAGCAGCAGCAGGCGCTTGGCTGGTTGTCCGGTTATCAGCCGGATCTCGCCAGCAACATGGACTACTACGCCACCTGGGCCGGGCTGACTCAGGAGCTGGGCCAGAATGCCGATGCGGCGGCGCTCTATGTGAAGCTGCTGCGTCAGCAGCCGGATCAGGGCCGCTGGTGGCTTGGCCTCGGCGTGGCCGAGGATGGTCAGGGCCACAGCCAGCGGGCGCTCGATGCCTATCGCAACGCCCTGCTGCACGGCAACCTCGGCGAGGCGTCGACCAACTGGCTGGAACAACGAATTGGCCAACTAACCCCTTGATAAACAGCAGGTTCGATTAGCTAAGCCTAATCGGATGCGGCAACGGGTGTGAAGTAACAGAGATCGGAGCAAACATGGCACAACCCAGACTGAAAATGCGCCTCGGCGACCTGCTGGTACAAGAGCAGATCATCTCTGATGATCAGCTGCAGCTTGCCCTGCAGCAGCAGCGTCAGACCGGCCGCAAGCTGGGCACCACTCTCATCGACCTCGGCTTTATCAGCGAGGTGCAGCTGTTGCAGTTCCTCGCCCGCCAGCTGGATGTGCCCTTCTTCGATCTCAACAACCTCACCATCGACGCCGCCGCGGTGCCGCTGCTGCCCGAAGTGCAGGCGCGCCGTTATCGGGCGCTGGCGGTCAATCTCACCGACAACAAGGTGACGGTGGCGATGTCGGATCCTGCGGATCTGAGCGCACTGGATGCCATCGCCGCCCTGCTCAGCCCGCGCATCATGGTGCTGGCGGTGGCGCGGGAAGGGCAGCTGCTGGAGTATTTCGACCGCCTCTATCGCCGTACCCGCGAGATTGAGAGTTTCGCCGAACAGCTGCAGGAGGAGTATCAGGACTCCGGCTTCGAGCTGGGCTCCAGCAATCTGGGGGCCAATGACGAGGGGGAGGCGACGGTGGCCAAGCTGCTGCGCTCCCTGTTCGAGGATGCGGTGCAGGTGGGGGCGTCGGATATCCACATCGAGCCGGACGAGAAGGTGCTGCGCATTCGCCAGCGGATCGACGGCATCCTCCACGAGAACATCCTCAACGAGGTGCGCATCGCCCAGGCGCTGGTGCTGCGCCTCAAGCTGGTGGCGGGGCTCGATATCTCCGAGAAGCGCTTGCCGCAGGATGGCCGTTTCAACATGAAGGTGCGCGGCCGCGATGTGGATGTGCGGATGTCCACCATGCCGGTGCAGTATGGCGAGTCTGTGGTGATGCGTCTGCTGGATCAATCCTCCGGCATCCTGTCGCTGACCGAGACCGGCATGCCGCCGGAGATCCTGACCCGTTTCCGTCGCCAGCTCAAACGGCCACACGGGATGATCCTGGTGACCGGCCCGACCGGTAGCGGCAAGACCACCACCCTCTATGGCGCGCTCTCCGAGCTCAACCAGTCCAGCAACAAGATCATCACGGTAGAAGACCCGGTGGAGTATCGTCTCTCCCGCGTCAATCAGGTGCAGGTCAACCCCAAGATCGGCCTCACCTTCTCCAACGTGCTGCGCTCCACCCTGCGTCAGGATCCGGACATCCTGCTGGTGGGGGAGATGCGGGACAACGAGACGGTAGAGATCGGTTTGCGTGGCGCCATCACAGGTCACCTGGTGCTGACCACCCTGCACACCAACGATGCGGTGACCAGTGCCTTGCGCCTTATCGACATGGGGGCGCCCGGCTATCTGGTGGCGAGCGCCCTGCGGGCGGTGGTCGCCCAGCGGCTGGTGCGGCGGGTATGTGAGCACTGCGTCGAGGAGAAGGCGCCCGACGAAGGGCAGGCCACCTGGCTCACCGTGCTCTCCGGCGAGGCGCCTGGCCAACACACCTATCACAAGGGCCGGGGTTGCCAGAGCTGCAACTTTACCGGTTATTCCGGCCGGATCGGGGTCTACGAGCTGCTGGAGCTGGATCAGCCGATGATGGATGCCCTGCGCCGCAACGATGCGGAAGGGTTCGCCAAGGCGGCCCGTCAACATGAACACTACCGGCCGCTGGCCCTCACTGCCCTCGATTATGCCCGTCAGGGGATCACCTCGGTGGATGAGGTGCTGCGACTGGCCGAGGATTTGGGGTAAGCGATGGCTAACTTTGCCTACAAGGGGCGTGACAGCCAGGGCAACGCCACCAGTGGCGTGGTCGAAGCGGCCAACGAGATGGCGGCCGCCGAGCAGCTGATGCGCCGTGGCGTGATGCCCACCGAGCTCAAACCGGGCAAGGCCAAATCCGCTGCCATCGACTGGTCACTGTTGCTGGAAGGGGGCGTCAAGCTGGATGAGCTGGTGATCTTCAGCCGCCAGATGTATGCCCTGACCCGGGCCGGGATCCCGATCCTGCGCGCCATCGCCGGGCTGGAGGAGAGCACTCACAGCAAGCCGCTCAAGCGGGCGCTTCACTCGCTGGGGGAAGATCTTGGCAACGGTCGCCCGCTCTCCAGCTCGATGCAGGCGCACCCCAAGGTATTCAGCAGCCTGTTCGTCGCCATCATCCATGTGGGTGAGAACACAGGTCAGCTGGAAGAGTCCTTTTTGCAGCTCGCCAACTATTTCGAGCTGGAGCTGGAGACCCGCAAGCGGATCAAGACCGCCATGCGCTACCCCAGCTTCGTGATGATCGCCATCGGTATCGCCATGGTGATCCTCAATATCATGGTGATCCCGGTGTTTGCCGGCATGTTCGCCAAATTCGGGGTGGAGTTGCCGCTGGCGACCCGCATTCTGCTCGCCACCTCGCACTTTTTTGTCAACTACTGGTGGCTGCTGCTCGCCATTCTGGCGGGGATGGTGTTCGGTTGGCGCCGCTGGGTCGCCACCACCAAGGGCAAGCTGACCTGGCACCGCTGGCAGCTCAAGTTGCCGATCGTCGGCACCATCATAGAGCGCTCCCTGCTGGCCCGTTTTGCCCGCAGTTTTTCCATGATGCTCAAGGCCGGGGTGCCGCTGAACACGGCGCTGACCCTGGTGGCCGATGCGGTGGATAACGCTTATATGGCGGGGCGAGTGCGGGATATGCGCGCCGGTATCGAGCGGGGCGAGAGCCTGCTGCGCACCGCCAGCAGCAGCGGCCTGTTCACCCCGCTGGTGATGCAGATGATCGCCGTGGGGGAGGAGACCGGTCAGGTCGATGACCTGCTGCACGAAGCGGCCGAGTATTACGAGCGGGAGGTGGATTATGACCTCAAGAGTCTCACCGCCCGCATCGAGCCGATCCTGATCGGGATCGTGGCGGTGATGGTACTGATCCTGGCACTGGGTATCTTCACCCCCATGTGGGACATGATGCGCGCAGTTCGCGGCAAGTAACTCGGCATCTTCACGCTTGAATGGTGGGACATGATGAGAGCCGTAAGAGGCAAGTGATCGGTGGAGTCGAGGGCTGGATGAGCAGACAGACGCAGCAGGATGATCGCTGGCTGACCGGATATCGGCGGATCGCCGTGATCATCCTGTTGATGGTGATTGTTGCTACGTTGGTGCGTAGCTATCAGGGCCACCGGGAAGAGGCGCAGCAGCTCACTCTCACCTTGCTGGGGGAGCAATTTGCCGAGCGGGCACAGCGTTTGCACGGCATTTGGCTCGATGAGCGGCGTCCGCAGACACTGCATGTCGCCGGCAAGGGGTGGCAGTTTGATGCCCGAGGGTGGCCCCTGGGGCTGGTGCCGCTGCAATCCCCTTCGGAAAATTGCCGTCAGTTGTGGCTGGCACTGATGGGTGAGACGAAGGGGGGCATGCCTCCCCTGCAGGTTCTGGCCCGCCCCGATGGCAGTGGTTGCGAGATGGGGTGGGATGGTTATTGGCTGGTTTATCAGTTTTCTGACGGGCGGGTGATGAAAAAGCCTTGAATGAAACTAATCATATGACCCAACTACATGATTTTTTTGGGCCTGCATGAAATAATGCGGGGCATTACGGAGGGAGCATGACAATGAAACCAATGGCACCAACAATGCCGGAAAACGGGATGATGAGACGGGCCGCTGGCTTCTCCCTCATTGAGCTGGTGATCGTTATCGTGATCCTGGGGATCCTGGCGGTGACTGCGCTGCCACGCTTTCTCGATGTGACTGACGAAGCGAAAAAGGCCAGCGTGGAAGGGGTCTCTGGCGGTTTTGCTACCGGCGTTTCACTGGTGCGGGCGCAATGGGAGGCGGAAGGTCGCGCCAAACAGGACAGCCTCAATACCGTGCTCTATGACGGTAGTCGCTTCTATCTGACCACTCCGACCGATACCCAGATCAGCAACGGCGAGCTGTCGCCCGGCTATCCCATGGATACCGTTGCAAGCGGTAATCCCGATGTGGATCCGGCCAATCTGACCGCCGAACGTTGTCTCAATATTTGGGAGGGGTTACTGCAAAACCCGCCCAAGGCTACGGCCAGCTTCAATGAAGTGCGCGGTAGCGGCAATGACCTGAAATACTATGCCACAGTGAGCAGTAATGGACTGGATTCGGTCTGCCGTTACTATTTGGTCAATAGTTTGAGTAAGGGCAGTGATGGCAAGTATCAGGATCCGCAAGGCAAGACTGATGCATTTATGAGTTTCAGTTACCGTCCGGCGTCCGGTCAGGTGACCACCAATATTAATTAACAGAGGAAAGTGAAATGAAAAAACAGGCGGGTTTTACCCTGATCGAACTGGTTATCGTGATCATCATTCTGGGTATTCTGGCGGTCACCGCTGCACCCAAGTTCCTGAATCTGCAGGATGATGCTCGTAAGTCTGCTGCGCAGGGTGTTCAATCTGCACTGCAGAGTGCAGCCAATTTGGTTTATAGCAAGGCTGCTTTGGAAGGCCTTGAGGCATCGTCTTCTGCCGTATCTGTTGCTGGAACTACAGTTCAGGCGATTTATGGTTATCCGACTGCTGCGACAGTTAAAAATGCACTTACATTGGATGGTTGGTCTGTCTCTCCTGCGACCCCTACAGGGAGCACTGCAGATTTTTATCCTGATAATACAAAGGGTAACTCTTGTTACGTGACCTATACACAAGCTGCTGATAAAGATACTCCTTTCAAGGTTGAATTGGC